>JADMIO011560652.1_pt1 | contig 116425 bp, 90 predicted proteins | sample 8958161 | NCBI WGS metagenome assembly JADMIO01 (sample SAMN16585339, study PRJNA669376) | soil metagenome | isolation source: Crop rotation soil | place: USA: Cullars Rotation, Alabama | collected 2011 | reverse complement strand
GCCGCGACTTCAAGTCACGTGAATTCCAAGCTTCGGATCCCACTGTGCTGGAAAGGAACAATTATCTATTGTTATCCTGGCGGAGCTTCTATTCTTTTTGGCGATTGCAGATTCATCAAAGCAAAAGAAGGAGGCAATTGTATGAGTACACCCCTGGTGACTATATTGATGCCTGCCTACAATGCTGCTACCTATATCCGGGAAGCGATCAACTCTGTGCTGCTGCAACGCTTTACAGACTTTGAATTACTTGTGATTGATGATGGATCTACAGATGATACGGCCGCAATCATCAGTGAGTTCACTGATTCACGAATAATTTACCTGCAACAGGCTCACCAGGGCATTGCAATGGCATTGAATATGGGATTGAGAGAAGCAAAGGGAAGGTTTATCGCCCGCTTTGATGCAGATGATGTTTGCATGCCCAACAGATTGCAGAAACAAGTTGAATTCCTTTCAGCTGATGACCGATATGTATTATGCGGAAGTGATGCTGAATATATTTCCGAATCAGGAGAGCATCTTTTCAATTTTACCTGTATTGGGCATACACATGAAGAAATCCGTTCCCAGCTCTACGTGCTGTGCCCCTTCATTCACTCTTCAGTGATGTACCGCAAAGAGGCAGTAATAGCAGCCGGAGGTTATTCCCCGTATGCACACAATTTTGAAGATTATCTGTTGTGGGTTCAACTGGCAACATTTGGCCGGTATGCGAACCTGCCTAAGCAATTGATTAGAGTACGGTTTAATCCTGCATCAGTAACAATTGATGAAAAATGGCGGGGTTACCGCTTCCGTCAATTAAAGCGAAATATTATTCTCAAAGGAAGCATAACTCCTGCAGAAGGTGATGAACTAAAAGCCATTATCCAAAACCAGAATACACAAAAGATAAAGAAAGGCGCATATTATGCATTATGCGGAAAGAAATTCCTGGTGAATAATCACCAACCTTCAAAAGCAAGAACTTATTTCTCAAAAGCCATATCGATACATCCCCTGCGCTGGGACAACTATGCATTTTACCTGCTAAGTTATTTCCCGCAGCGTGTTATCAGTTGGCTCTATCGAATAAAACCCATCTAACCATGAAAATCGGAATCATTACCCGCTCAACGCTCATGAGCGAAAAAGGCGGAGATACCATACAGGTTCTCCAGACAGCACAGTGGTTAAGGCAGCTTGGTGTTCAGGCTGATATTATTTCAACCAGCAATACTCCTGATTATAGCAAGTATGATCTGCTCCATTTCTTTAATATTATTCGGCCGGCAGATATACTCCATCATATCCGAAGATTCAACAAACCATTTGTAGTTTCTCCAGTACTGGTAGACTATTCTGAATACGATAAATTCTACCGCAAAGGTTTACCCGGTCTTTCTTTCCGTTTCCTTTCTTCAGACACCATTGAATACCTGAAAGCAATTGGAAGAAGGATCAAGGGTAAGGATAAAATTCGCAGCCTGTCTTATCTCTGGCGGGGACACAGGAAGAGTATTAAGGAGATACTTAATAAATCAGCCCTTATTCTTCCAAACTCCAACCTGGAGTATGAGCGGCTCACACAACTTTATTCCCAAACGCTGCCCTATATAACTGTTCCCAACGGAATAGATGAAAACCTGTTTAAACCTGACCCCTCCATTAAGAAAGATCCAAACCTTGTAGTTTGTGCCGCCAGGATTGAGGGAATCAAAAACCAGCTAAACCTGATCAGGGCGCTAAATGATACGGAATATACTGTAGTGATCATTGGTGCACCAGCCCTGAATCAAATGGATTATTACAGGCGCTGCCGCAATATTGCTTCAAAAAATATTATTTTCTTAGACCACCTTTCTCAGAAAGAACTCGTTCAGTACTATCAGAAAGCAAAGGTTCATATTCTTCCAAGCTGGTTTGAGACCTGTGGTCTATCAACCCTGGAAGCAGCTGCTATGGGCTGCAATGTGGTAATTACTGAAAAAGGATTTACACGGGAGTACTTTGAAGATTTTGCTTTTTACTGTGATCCGTCCTCCCCTGCGTCCATACTGGAAGCTGTGGAGAATGCCGCCAGCAGTCCTGCAAGACAGGGCTTGCAGGAAAAGATCCTGAACTGCTATACCTGGAAGAAGGCCGCGAGAGAAACACTAAAGGCCTACCAAAAAATTCTATACGAGGAATGAAATTGAAAATTGCAATCCTGGGCACCAGAGGTATACCCAATCACTATGGCGGCTATGAACAGGCCGTCTCCTTCCTTGCCCCTGCTCTGGTTAAAAAAGGACACCAGGTTACAGTTTACAATTCCCACAATCATATTTACCAGGAAAAAACTTGGAGAGGCGTTGAGATCATCCATTGTAAGGACCCGGAAAATAAGTTGGGGACGGCAGGACAATTTATCTATGATCTGAATTGCATTCTCGATGCCCGCAGGAAGAAATATGATGTAATTATGCTGATGGGTTATACCAGCAGTTCTGTATGGGGTAAGCTCTATCCCAAAAAATCTGTTATCATCTCCAATATGGACGGACTGGAATGGTCCCGCAGCAAATATTCCAAACCCGTAAGACGCTTTCTGCATTATGCCGAAAGCCTTGCAGTAAAACACAGCGATTTTTATATAGCTGATTCCACCGGCATACAATCTTATCTTAAAAAGAACTACCAGATTGAATCCGCGTATATACCCTATGGCGCCGTGATATACCAGAAAAAAGATGAAGCAGTATTGAATGAATACAATATTCATCCCTGCAAATATTACCTGCTCATCTCCCGAATGGAACCGGAGAATAATATTGAAACCATACTGGATGGATACTGTAAAAGCAATTCAACATTAAAATTCCTGGTGATCGGGAATGTGGGTAATAAGCACGGACAATACCTGGTAAAAAAATTCAGCCACAATGATAATATCATCTTCGCTGGTGCCATTTTTGACCAGAAGAAACTGCATAACCTGAAAGCATTCTGCAAATTGTATTTTCATGGTCACAGTGTTGGAGGAACCAATCCTTCCCTACTGGAAGCCATGGCCAGTTGCGCTTCTATATCAGCCCATAATAATCCATTCAATAAAGCCGTACTGGGAAATGATGCAGCCTGGTTTACCAGTGCTGAAGACGTAAAGAATATCATTAATGCCCCGGCCTCATCAAGGAACAGCAGCATGGTCTGTAATAACCTGAAAAAGATACAGGACCATTACAGCTGGGAACTAATTACGGAACAGTATGAGAATTTTATTATAGATTGCTGGAACCGAAAAAGAAATGAACAAACTGATTTTAATAAAAGACAGTCTGGAAAACAAGATCAGTTATTACCTGCTGGCCGCCCTCCTCATTACACTACCGTTTGACCGGTTTTATTCGCAATTATTCCTGGCAGCCTTTATCGTACACAGCCTCATTTTTATTAACAGGCAGAAGGTAAAACAGGCATTCAGGTTACCGGTTGTACTGATTGGCGCCGTATGGATCATAACGCTTGTTGGACTTGCTTATTCTCCTGACAGAAATGAAGGCTTAGCCGATCTGTTCAGACAAATTCCGCTTATTGTTTTTCCATTTTTTTTGTTGTTATCTCAGTTCCCGGTTTATCAATACCGAAAGAACCTGTTGACAATGTTTGGCATTCCCTGCGTGATGGTGATCATCTATTTATTTCTGGATGCGCTCTTTACGATCATTAATTTCCATTTGCCATTTTCAGCCTTATTCTCCATCGCGTTTATCAATCATAATTTCTCCCGCCCAATTGAATTACATGCTACTTACCTGTCCCTGTTCCTGAGTTTGTCCCTGGTCTTTTTCATGCAATGCTTTTTGGAAGAACGGATCTTTAAGAAAAGACTGGTGGTTGTGCTGGGCATGCTGGTGTTACTGGCAGGATTACTGCAACTGGCTTCCCGGTCGGTATTGATCGCAACCATTTTTGTTTTTATTGTTGCCTTCCCATTGTTCCTGCCAAGGGGAACAATCCGATTTCGCTTCATCACTTCTGCGCTTGTTATTTCCCTGTTAGCACTGACAGGTATACTAACCATCAGTTCATTCAAAAAACGGTATGTAACAGAACTCAAAAATGATCTTACCACTACAGCTCTGAATAATGATGACCTTGAACCCAGGGCAAAACGTTGGGAATTTGTGATGGAGCTTATCAGTCACAAACCCATTATAGGTTATGGAAGCGGGACGGAAAAAAGAATACTAAAGGATATCTACTTTGACAATAAGTACTACAACTCCTTTCTTAATGCATTGAATGCACATAATGAATACCTAAGCATATGGCTGAAGACTGGCGCTTTGGCCCTTGGATTTTTCCTTGCCTCATTACTTTATGCATTGACGCTGGCCTGGAAAAGAAGGGATGTATTATTTGCCGCCTTTATGCTCTGTTGTTGTATTGTCTCGTTTTCCGAGAATATTTTCGATGTTAGCAAGGGCATTTTCTTTTATGCCATCTTTTATTCCCTTTTCCTGTTCTCTCTAAAACCTGCAAAGGATGAAAGATGACAGGGTAACCATATTGATACTCACTCCGGGTTTTCCGAAAGACGAAGCTGATACCACCTGCCTTCCCCTTCAACAGGCATTATTACGAGCATTTAAGCAGGAACATCCCAGGCAAAAAACAATTGTACTAAGTTTTCAATACCCATATCAAAAGGGAAATTACATATGGAACGGGATACCAGTGATTAGTATGGGAGGAAGCAATAAGGGTGGAATCCGCCGATTGTTATTATGGAACAGTATAAAAAAAAGATTGAATAGATTAGCTGCAGAAAACCATATTATAAGTATAGTGAGTTTCTGGTGTGGAGAGGCAGCTCTCATTGGAAAAAGGTTTGCTGATTCTCAAAAGATCCCATGGCATTGCTGGATACTTGGCCAGGATGCAAGAGAAGGAAATCATTACGTAAATCGGATAAAGCCGGCAGCTGATGAACTTATGGCTTTATCCGATTTTACTGCTGATATTTTTGAAGGAAATCACGGTGTACGCCCGGCTCACTTCTTACTTCCCGGAATTGAGGAGGCATTACCCGATAAGCCCTTACCAAAAAAAGATATTGATATTGTAGGCGCCGGCTCCCTGATACCATTAAAACAATATGGTATTTTCATAAAGGTTATCGCGGAAATTAAAAACAGGATTGGAAATATCAGCGTTGTAATTGCGGGAGATGGTCCTCAAAGACAAGGTTTGCAGGAAATGATCAATCAATGGGAGTTGAATGAATGCATAACCCTGGCAGGAGAAATGTCCCATCCTGATGTTTTATCGTTGATGGAAAGATCCCGCCTGTTCCTTCATACTTCCAATTATGAAGGATTTGGAGTAGCCTGCATTGAAGCACTGTATGCCGGATGCCAGGTGATCAGTTTTACACGTCCAATGAAGGCTGAAATCATTAACTGGCATATTGTAAGGAGCAAGGAGGAAATGATAGTTAAAGCTATAAATGTTCTTCAAACGGGTAATAATCGCAGAAGAATAATATTCAATGATGCAAAAACTATGGCAATGCAATTTGCCGATATATTGGAAATTTAAGCCAGTGACGCATTGATCTTTTTAGCAATGGCCGGGAAGGAAAGTTCATCCCTGAAGTATTTACGAATTGAACCCGAGAATTCTTTCACTATCACTGTATTCAATCTTTGTAATTGCTCATACAGATCATCCACATTTCCCGGGATGAAATGAAAGCCATACTTCCCATAATCCGTTGCCGCGAGTGAAGAGGGGATTGCAGTTACTACAGGTATGCACCCACAGGCAATGGCTTCCAGCAATGCTATACTACCACCTTCTGAATGGCTTCCGGAAATATAAAAATCAGCTGCACTGTACCAGGGAGATATTTGATGATTTGGGATCAGCCCTTTTAATACCACCGATCTTTGCAGCGTTTCATTCTTTTCCAACCTTTTCTGAATTTCGGGCAATAATTCATCTGTCTGAAAGATCATATACAGCTTTGCGTCAGCATTGATCAGCAGGTATTTTTCAAACCCGGCGATAATGGTCAGCGGGTCTTTATTCCGGCTAAGATTGCCTACCCATAGAAAATTAAACTGTCCGTTCATTCCTACCTGCTGCCTGCTTTCCGTTTTATCCATTGGAATGATCCTGGCAGAACCAGTTGGCACCTCAATACATTTTTGTTTGTTTCGGATAATACCTGATTCCACCCATTGGTGAGCAGTGCCTGAAGAAATAAAATGATAGGCATCTATACAGTTATATGCCAGATGCTGGAATAGTTTGCGAATACCTTTTGGTGGATTACCCGCATGGTTTTCTACGATTATTCTTACCCTCCTTCCCAATTTCATCCTTAGTTGAATCACCTGCAGCGGAAAAAGCAAACCTCTCACCAGCACTATATCCGGATTCAATTGCTTAACTAACCGGTGCAATTTTACAGGTACTCTTGAAACGCCTTCACCGTATCGCCTGAAATAATACTGAACTCCATTATGAAGGAGATCACCTTCATAATTTATCTGCTCAATGCTAAACACCTCATGATCCTTGCTCAATTCTTCCCATACGCCCGTAAAGGCATAGAGTCTTTCAATCCATGCATGGGGATCATTGAAATCCGGGGAATTAACATAAGTGAGTGATACAATTCTCATTCTATATAGCAGTATCGGGTCCTAAAATATATCAATATCCGCATAGGTGAATTTGATACGGTCAGTATTCAAATCCGGGTTTACTTTCTTAATTACGACCGGAAAGGAAGGAATTGCCCTGTATCTCTTCCCAAAGAGATGATGAAGCCTGCTACCTCTGCTGCACTGGAAATGGATCCTGCCAGCTGCATTCTTTACTGCGGCCTTTGTAATCAACTTCATTAATGCATCAAATCCTTCGTCTTCCACTTCCATATCTCCAATATAAATAGCTGAGCCTGTCTTTATCCAGGCCTTGCCAGCAGCAGATTCAATAAGCCCGTAATTGCCTAAGGACAATTTATAGTCAATGTATTTCTCATTTCGGTCAAGCCCATCAAAGCCATCCCGCAAAATTGAGTGAATACTTCCAGCACTCTTCCTGAACCTTGCACCTGATCCTCCTGTCAATCGGCTATAATACCATATTATAGATCGCTTTACGGGTATCTCAAACCGGTCAATATCTTCTTTCCAAACCCAGTCATTTTTTAAAAGTGCAGGAAACGCATCCTGGTTAGGAAATCCAAATAATAATTCAATGCCCTGGCTTATTGCCAGCTCAAGAATGGATGAAGCCAACTGACCAAAGAGTCCAGCTCTTCTGAGTGATGACAGGGTCATCCCATCTGTAAGTTGAGCTGATCTTGTTCTCTTGCCATTTATCAGGATACTACAAGGGACCATACAGAGACTTGCAACAATTTCACCGTCAGGATCAGCAGCAATAAATCCCGCATACTCCAATCCTGCATGACTGGCACCTAATTTCTTTTCAAAATATCCTTTAGATACTGGCCTCTTGTATACCTGGTTGAATAATACCTCCAATCCGGGTATATCCTTCCGGCTAATACGCCTCACGCTATATTTATTTCCAGTGGGCATAATATCCTTTTATGATTGCCTGCATTTGGGCATGCACAGGAATAAATGGATTTACTGTCAATCGATCCCTGATGATGTCCTTTCTCTGATCTTCAGGCAAAAGAATTTCAGTCCCCAGCAATTGATTGTATCCTGCTTTAATGGCTGCTTTCCTAACTTCCGGTGAATACGAACCATAAGGAAATGCAATCGCATTAATCTCTTTACCGGTAATTCTCTCCAGATATTGCTTAGAATTAATCATTTCCTGGCTTGCCTTATCAACCTCAATTCTAGCAAGATCATTGTGATAATAGCCGTGACTACCGATAGTAACCCAGGGAGATTGGGATAGCCTGTATATTTCCTCATCGTTTAACAATCTCCAGTATTCTTCATCTCCCTGATTATTCCGGAAACCGGCGAGAGGAGCCAACAACTCCATCATTTCTTTCTTGGAGGAAAAATCATCCCTTCTTAAGTATTCCGCTAACGCAGTACCGCTATAGTCTACATATCTGCCAAACCGATTTTTTGTATAGAGCTCACCTTTATACTCCAGCTTAAGCGGTCCATATTTTGTAATGATATTCAGGAAATCATTCCATAATATATCATAACCAGCTTCCCTTGCACCTGTAATAAAAAAACTGGCGGGCAACTGGTATTTTTCCAGAAGAGGCAGTACATACCCCAGGTTATTAGCAAGGCCATCATCGATACTTAAACAAACAGTAAACTGGCTGGAAGCGCTATTCCCAAAATATTCCTCCAGGCTTACCACCTTAAAATGCTTTTTGAAAAATTGCAGGTGGGTTTCCAGTGTTTGCTGTTCCAAAAATGTTGGGCTGAAACGTGTATGATCCTTTCGGCATATTCCATGATATACAATGATCCTCCTTCCGCTGGCATTTCGGTAAAGCTGATTATAGATACCGGCTCTTCCGCCAGTTTCGCGGAGAAGGCTATCCGATTCACGGATGATCTTTTGATATGCTCTCCCAATCAGGTTCATGTTTTTACAGGAAGGTCAATAGTTGGATGATAGGATCGTATTTTATTTATCAGTCCAGGCACATCGCCCTCAACAAATTTAACCCTGTTGTTCACAGACAGTCTGCTAAAGCCAGGCAATTGAAACTGGCCTGCGAGCGACTCATCAAATAACCTAATCTTTCCATTCTGGATTACCATCAGGATATTCTCTGGATTATTCTCAAACAGATTTTGATTCTGTTCCATTATTACCAAATCAGCCACGGCGTTTTCTGCCATCATACCTTTACGGAAGATATTCCAAATAGTTGTCGGCCTGCTGGTCAGTATATCCAGTAATAGATCTTCTGTCATCACTGGTTCTCCAAGCGCTAATCTGAAATGTTCCCATGCATTCCATCCGGCAGAAAGCGTTGAGTCTGTTCCAAATGCTACCGGAAGTATATCCACTAACTCTTCAATATCGGCTGTTTCACCAATCAGTTTGTAATTGGATGCAGGGCACCAAATCAATCCTTCAAAAGACGCTGCCTGTTTATTGCTCATTGCAATCCCATGTATGGCAATGATCTGTTTATGAAGTCGGTTATATTTTATGACTGTATCAATCTCATTTGCTGCCATTTCATCCCTGCCTTCACCAATATGCATGGCTACCATTCTTCTCCTGTTAAAAGGATTATTCAATTTAAGCTTCCATCGTTTTTCAAAGGCAGTAGAATGAAGTGAAGTACAGGACTGATAAATATGGATCGGGGAATCGCCAGGCTCAATTCTTTTACCGTGATTAACTACAGTAGTAAATCCGTTCAATAAATTCTTATAGCATCCCCATTTTATTCGGATATCCTCAGGTATTTTCAGAACAGCTTCTATTTCCTTTTTTCCCGATGTCTGGATATCCCTGGCCCATTCGGTATAATTGTTATAAACCCTGTTGGCCAGCAGAGGAAATAAATTAAAATCAAGGTGATCATGGGAATTGATAAGACCAGGAAAAGCAACTGCTTTTTCAAACCTTATACATTCATCAGTTTTACCATCGTGGTCCTGCTCTATTGGTTTGATTGCCTGAATACGATCTCCTTTGATCACAATCCTTTTTGCACCATCCCTGGTAATTGGAAGTGGGATCAGACCCCTGATGGCAACATTTTCCAGAATCATCTTAGTTTCTTAAAATGGATCCCGTAGATGACGGGTGAACCCCTGTATTTTTCATAGACGGCCAGCGCTTTCTGTTGTTCATACCAGCCTCTAAGGGATTCATCAATGATTTTTTCAATAAATCGTATTTCTTTGAGTTGGAGTTGTCTTGCGAGTTCCCGGATGGATGCTATGGTGTGAATATAATTCTTAACCGCAACCAACCGGCCACCATGCAGGAAGGTGCGTTGCCCGCCTTTTTCCAGTACAGCAGGGTGGTAATCTGTAATTACCAGGTCCCCATTCTTCGCCAGCACCCTTTCCCATTCACTAAGGGCGGAATAAGTATCCCTGATATGAGCAATGGTTAGCGAGGAAAAAACAAGATTACAGCTGTCATTGGGCATTTCCACAAAATTGTCCGGCGCCAGTAAATGGGTTTCCCCTGCCGGGAATTTTGAATTAAGCTTTCGTAACATTTCTTCCGATACATCAAAACCTGCCAGGCGGGCTGGCTCTTTGGCCATTAACTTAACCCAGTGCCTGCCGGTTCCGCAACCGATATCCGCTACTACGGTTCCCTTTAAATTCAATGGATCAATCAGTTCGGAAAACAATTTCTCGTCCAGGTCCAGCATCAGGTTACCCGGCTGGCTGTCATATCCCCCTGCCCATAGATTATACGCTTTACGCGGATCGGTTTCTTTGGTTGAAAGGAACCCGGATACGAATTGTTTCAATCTTTTAAATGGCATACCGGACCACGATGTTTATCGGGGCAAAAGTAATCATAAAAAAGCAGGCAACCTTTTAACACTGGCTTCGTTTTGAGTATGTTATGAGCAAGGTCCTTCTTTTCAACCCCCGTAGCGCCATTGCCAAACACCGCATCCCGAATTCTATCATGAATATTGCGGCTTCTGTAGATGGACGTTACGAGTGGGTTATTGTGGATGGCAACTGTGAATCGGATCCGTATAACCGCATAAAGGATTACCTTCTGACGGGGGAATTCGGTTATGTGGGCATGACAGTTATGCCTGGCCCTCAAACACGTCAGGCTATTCCCTTCTCCCAAAAACTGAAAGCAGAATTTCCTTCCGTTAAGATCATCTGGGGTGGATACTTCCCCACCAGTCATTTCAAGATCATTCTTCAATCTGGTTATGTTGATTTTGTTATTAATGGTCCCGGTGATCACGCTTTTCCCAAACTAATCGATGCACTGGAACAGAACATGCCATATGAACTGATCAGGAATCTCATTTATAAAAGCGGTGAAAATATCATTAAGACCACAAAGGAAGATCTGCTTGACCAGGATACACTTCCTGCATTACCATACGATAAGCTCAATGAATTTTACCCGATAACCAAATCCTATCTGGGTAAAACTTTCCTGGGAACCAAAACACTGGCCTATCATTCCAGTATCGGCTGTCCTTTCACCTGTTCTTTTTGCGCTGTGGTGCCTACCTATGAAGCAAGATGGAAGGCTAAATCAGCTGAACACGTTTATAAGGATGTGAAATACGTAAAGGAAAAATGGGGAGCGAACGCTATTGAATTCCACGATAACAATTTCTTTGTCTCAGAAAAAAGAACCGCTGAATTTGCAAAGCTGATCAAGCCTGAAAAAATGAACTGGTGGGGCATGGCAAGAATTGATACGATGGACAAGTTCAAGGATGAATCCCTGGCATTAATCAGGGAGGCAGGTTGCAGGATCATCTTCTTTGGCGCTGAGAGTGGAAATGATCAGATATTGAAACAACTTGATAAAGGAGGAACACAAAATGGAGAACAGATCATCCGGTTTGCAGAGCGATTGAAGAAATTTGATATAATTCCCGAATACTCCTTTGTACTGGGCACACCGGCGCCTACGCCTGAGCAGGTGATGGAGCAGATTGAATTTGATATTCATTTTATCAAGCGGGTAAAGGAGGTGAATCCAAAAACAGAGATCATTCTTTACACCTACAGTCCTGTTCCAACCGAAGGCTCTGAGCTCTATGCTTCCGTAAAGAAGGCCGGATTTGAATTTCCACAGAAACTGGAAGACTGGATCACACCGCAATGGGAACGATTTGATCTGCGGAAAAATCCCTTAACGCCCTGGTTAACGCCAGCGATGATCGATCGTATCCGGAATTTTGAAACTGTACTGAATGGCTATTATCCTACGGTTTCTGATATACGATTGAACCCTACAAAACGCAACCTGATCAAACTGGTATCCGGCATCCGCTATAAAACCAATTTTTACAAGTTCCCATACGAGATCAAATTATTACACCGTATTTGGAAATACCGTCAACCGGAGATACAGGGTTTTTAACCCGCATGAAACCAACTGAACTTAAAATTGAAATTTGTTTACGCAATCACTATATCACACTTTTAAACGTTACCGTACCCTTCATACCGATAAGATATCGGCATTACCCATTGTTATCCTGATGCCACATAGCGCCTGCAACTGCAGATGTGTAATGTGTGATATCTGGAAGGACAATAAGAATCTGAAACAGCTAACTGAAAAAGACATTAGCACTCTCCTTATTGCTTTAAAAAAACTGGGAACCCAACAGGTAGTAATGTCTGGCGGGGAAGCATTATTGAATCCCAATTTCTTCCAGTTCAGCGAATTATTAAGAAAGCAGGGAATCAAAGTCACCCTTTTATCTACCGGCCTCACACTGAAAAAAAATGCAGAGCCACTGGTGAGGCATGTCAATGATATCATTGTTTCACTGGATGGGGATGAACCAACGCATAATTATATCCGCAATATTCCAGATGCATATTCAAAATTAAGAGAAGGCGTAAGGCAAATTAAATTCCTGAGGCCGCAGTTTCGCATTACAGCAAGAACGGTAATTCATCGGATCAATTTCCGTCAATGGGCATCCATTATTGATAGTGCAAGGGAAATTGGTTTGGACCAGATCAGTTTTCTACCTGCTGATGTAAGCAGCCATGCTTTTAACCGGGAAGTATTGTGGAATGATCAACGACAGCAGGAAATCCTTCCAGAAGAAAATGAATTGGAGGCATTCAATTCAACAGTGGAAAATGTTCTGGCAACCTACAAAGCCGATTTTGAGAGCGGCTTTATCGCTGAATCACCAGAGAAGCTGAAAAAAATATACCTGTACTATGCTGCCTTCTACCGAAAGAATCCCTACCCGTTCAAAAAATGTAATGCGCCCTGGGTTTCTGCAGTAGTTGAGGCGGATGGAACAGTAAGGCCCTGTTTCTTTCATGAAGCCATGGGTAATATCAGGGAAGATTCACTGGACAATATCATTAACAACGAAAAGAATTTACGTTTCCGGAAAGAACTTGATATGGAAAACAACAGCACCTGCAGTAAATGTGTGTGCTATTTAAACCTTTCACCCGGAACCAAACTGAATTGAGGTCATGAGTAGTATTCTTTTTTCACATTCCTATTTTTTGAGGTTTGATCCCAAGCAGTGGTCAACAGGGCAACCCTATGCGCCAATCGGCACCCTGTATGCAGCGGCATTATTAAGAGAAAACGGATGTAAAGTTTCACTCTTCGATACCATGTTTGCACACGGCCCGCTGGAAGTATTGCCCATTTTACAGCAGCAGCATACCGACTATTTTGTTTTATATGATGACGGATTCAACTATCTCACCAAGATGTGCCTAACCAATATGCGCGAGGCAGCATTTGAAATGATGAAGCTGGCAAAACAAAGAGGTTGTACCGTTATTGTATCCAGCTCAGATTCTACTGACCATTATGAAAAATATTTAGAGCAGGGAGCAGACTTTGTTTTAATTGGTGAGGCAGAGCTAAGTTTACTGGAACTTATCAAACGACTGGATTCAGGAGAAAAGGATTTCTCCGTTGTTCAGGGGCTGGCCTATCACCAAAATGACTGCGTTGTAAAAACACCCAGGCGCCAGGTATTAAAAGAGCTAGACAGTTTGCCATTACCAGCATGGGACCTGATCAATATCGAACCCTATCGACAAATGTGGCAAAAGCATGCAGGTTATTTTTCCCTGAACGTGGGCACAACAAGGGGCTGTCCGTTCAAATGTAACTGGTGTGCCAAACCAATTTATGGCAATCGGTACAATTCAAGATCACCAAAACATGTGATCAAAGAGCTGATCTATTTGAAGGAGCAGTTTGGTTTTGATCATATCTGGTTCTGTGATGATATTTTCGGATTGAAACCAGGGTGGGTCCAGGAGTTTGCGGATTTGGTTGAACAGAATGGATTAGAATTTAAATTCAAAATACAGGCGAGAGCAGACCTGCTATTGCAGGAAAACTATATCAGGGACCTTGCAAGAGCGGGATGCGACAATATCTGGATGGGCGCAGAAAGTGGATCTCAAAAGATCCTGGACGCAATGGATAAGGGGATATTAGTAGAACAAATTCATACTGCCACAAAATTGATCCGTAAGCATGGTATGAAGCCATCCTTCTTTATCCAGTTTGGCTATCCGGGTGAGACCAAAGAGGATATTGTAAAGACAATAAAAATGATCACTGAACTTCTGCCGCATGAAATTGGCATATCAGTGTCTTACCCATTGCCTGGAACTTTATTCTATGAAAAAGTAAAGAATCAATTGAAAGAAAAGACCAACTGGACAGATTCTGACGAATTAGCATTGATGTTCAGGAATACTTATGAACCGGCTTTTTACAAACGCCTGCATCGATATGTGCATCATGAATTCAGAAAACACCAGGGATTAAATTTCTTACAGAAAGGAATTCAACGACCTTTCTCACTGCAAGCCAGGGAATGGAAAAAAGCTGTGGCCACTGGTTGGTATAGTTACCGTTCTTATGTTGACCGGATTAAATTAAACCGATATGCCCGTCAATAGCTTTACCGCATTTGATACACTGGCGGCTGATTATGATCAATCATTCAGCCAAAGCCTTACGGGCAGCAGTCAACGCATGCAATCACGGAAGTGGTTATCTGCTTTCCTGGAGGGTAAAACTGAATTGAACATACTGGAAATAAATTGTGGTACGGGTGATGATGCATTATGGCTGGCATCACTGGGACATAAAGTTGTAGCAACAGACCTGGCAGGCGCCATGATTGATGAAGCAAAAAGAAAACAGGTTTTGCATTCCCCTACCCACCCTGTCAATTTTATTCAATGTGATCTCACTGATCTCCATTCCCAATTGAAATACGAGAAATTTGATCTTATCTTTTCCAATTTCTCCGGTCTCAATTGCATAGCCCCTAATAAGATTGAATTACTCAACCATCAGTTTAACAGCTTCCTGAAACCCGATGCCCATATTGCTGTGGTGATCTTTGGAAAATATAGTTTATGGGAAATGGGATGGTATGGATTGCAGTTCAAATTTGGAAAGGCATTTCGCAGGTTAACAAAAAAGCCTGCGATGATGAAATTAAAAGATGGGTTTACCCAACCGGTCTGGTATTATTCCATTCATCGCTTCCAGCAATTGATGAGTCAGTTTAAATTACTGGAAAAGAAACCGGTTGGATTATTCATTCCCCCATCCTACCTGGAAAATTTTATTAAGTCAAGGCCCCGTTTTTTCCGTTTCCTTGATAAGTGGGAGAAGAAAGCAGGTGGAATTTCTGCATTTACAAGATTTGCTGATCATAGTTATTTGCTGCTAAAGAAAAATGAAAGATGAATATCCTGCTCACACACGGTTATTTTTTGCATGAGGACGAAAAAGAGAAAAAGATCATGCGGCCCTATATACCACTGGGTATTCTTTATATTTCAGCCTGGCTGGAAAAGCATGGCTATGATAATGAGATATTCGATAGCACTTTCTCCTCCTTTGATCAGTTAAGTTCTACTATTGAGAATAACAGCCCTCGTATTGTTGCTATCTATACGAATCTTATGACCAAGCTGAATGTGCTTCGGATCATACGGTTTATCAGGTCCAGGCCTGAATTGCAGCAAACGAAAATAGTATTGGGTGGACCTGAGGTCAGGAATCATGCAGATAATTTCCTGCAGCACGGAGCAGATTTCATTGTATTGGGAGAAGGAGAAGAATCCATGCTGGAACTAACCAACTATATCTTAAAAGGCGAAGGCACGATAAGTGCCATTGCCGGTATCATATACAAGGATGCTACTGGTGGTCTTTGCAAGAATAAAGAAAGAGAGAAATTAAAAGACCTGGAAAGATTGCCACTGCCTAACAGGCAAAAGGTAAACCTCCAGCTATATTTTGATGCCTGGAAAGAGAAGCATGGAACCAGTTCAATTACCATCAATACCATGCGGGGATGCCCCTATTCCTGTAAATGGTGTAGCCGTGCTGTGTATGGAGCAAGTTATCGCAGGCGCAGTCCCGCCCATGTAGCAGATGAAATACAGTGGATACAGGAAAATTATTCCGTGGATAGCATCTGGTTTGTGGATGATGTATTCACGATAAGTCATAAATGGCTGGCTGCATTCAGTGAGGAATTGAAATCACGGAATCTGAAAGTAGTTTATGAATGTATTACCCGTGCCGATCGGATGAATGAGGAAGTGGTGAAACAATTAAAAGACAGTGGTTGTTTTCGCGTATGGATTGGAGCAGAGAGTGGATCTCAAAAAGTGATTGATCTGATGGACAGGCGTGTGGAAGTGGAACAGGTAAGAGATATGATCCGTATGGCCAAGCGATATGGTATACAGGCCGGCACTTTCATAATGGTGGGCTATCCCGGAGAGACCAGGGAAGATATATTTGAAACTGCCCGGCATCTAAAATCATCTGATCCGGATCATTTCACCATTACCGTTGCCTATCCAATAAAAGGAACTCCGTTATATGAAGAAGTTGAAAGCAGGTTCATTGAGCAACTTGCATGGGATAAAAGTACAGATAGGGATATTGATTTTAAGAGAACCTATACCCGCAGGTATTATGATTATGCAGTGAAGATGATCTCTAATGAGGTTTATTTCAGGAAGGCATTAAAGAAACCGATCGGAAACCTTATGCAATGGCCGCTTTTCAAATTAAGATCAGTATGGGCTCAATTGGGAATGAAGTGGCAGGAATTACAGACCTAAGCGATCTAATCTTTCCTGGTACATTGCCAGTACTTTTTCCTGGAAGGCGCCGGGGTTTGATTTGGCAAAATGTTTATCAGTAACCAGTCCCATCATCAGGCCTTTATTATTGCGTTTACCCCTGGCTTGTTTTAGTTTCCATCTTTTGTCGGTCAGTTTTTGGAGAAAACTATCTAACCGGTTACCCAGCGAATTATTGCAACACCATTCAAAAAAGTATTTTAAGCCAACATAACGGGAAGGTTTTTCAGACTGTTGCCTGAAAGCGCATTCGGGAAACCATTCGTCAGCCCAGATATTAGTAAGGAAAAAATCCTGGACGGCAGGATTGCCACTTACGGGAAGTAATGTTTTAAGTTCAATAGCCGTGAATATATTCTGATCAGACAGAAGCAAAGCTTCTTCATCTACAAAATAATTCATGCAATAAAAATGCTCCCTGCCACCCAGGAAAGTGAGCTTTTTGAAAAGATGCATGAAAGTTCGGGCTATCCAAAGTCTGTTAGCTTTTGTAATAATAAAGAAATCGATATCCGCTTTTTCATCTGCATAATTCTTTGACAGGGACCCTGACACACCAATACCTCTCACAAAGGGAAAACGGAAAAGGAATTTGCCGATCTTTTGAGCTTTAGGAAGTAAGGCGGCAGCTCTGAGATTACCTTCTATTCGTTTGCAGGCAAGCATTGGGCTATCCTGCAATGAATACATATCATAGTGTTGAAAGATCAGTCCATCAGTTACCAGCTCCTGGAGAATGATGTCCAACCGGGCATCGCTAATGGGCCGGTCAAGGAATTGCCTGATCTCTGCTTTCTTTAAGGGATATTGAAAGATGTCAAAGTATGCAAGGGCTTTTAAGACAGCTTTTCCGGCCGGATTGGGTAAATCCGGTGGAACTATCATCATTTTATTTCTAAAAGCGTAAGACATCCTTTCCATTAAGCAACCTATAGCGAGTTTCCAGCGATTAATCTTCAAATGTTACCAGGCAATAGCAAACCTCAATCATCCACCAGCGCTTCAGAATCGATGCGCTATACCCGGTCCGAACCCTGGACTTTGCAAAAAATGCCAGGCTTGAACCCAAACGGAATAGCCTTCCCTTTCGTTGCCAGCCGTAAGAGGTATTTATTTCTTAAGCGAAGTTTTGACATTGCCATTTCCCTGGTGGTTATAATGGCAATATTAAGCTGGCTGATACCCTTTGTTTCATTAGCTATATTTCTTGAATCCGGGGGTCCTGTGTTCTTCAGGCAGAAAAGAGTGGGGAAAGGAGGGAAACTATTCTATGTAATTAAATTCCGGACCATGCGGCCAAATGAGGAGGCCGATGAGCGACCCGCCTCAAGGGATGATGAGCGGATTACAGGTTTGGGTAAATTTCTGCGACTGGCTAACATTGATGAATTGCCCCAGTTCTTTAATGTGCTATGGGGTCAGATGAGTGTGATTGGTCCCCGCCCCCATATGATCACTGATTGTATCCGTTTCTCCTTCGTCATATCTTCCTATTCGTTCCGAAACCTGGTCCGTCCCGGCATTACGGGATGGGCCCAGGTTAAGGGTTATCATGGTCCAACAACAGATTACAACAGTATTATCCAGCGTTATTACTGGGATGCCATGTACGTAAGCAAGGCCAGTGCAACACTGGATGGAAAGATCATGATCAAGACGATCTCTATGAGTTTGAAAAATATTAGTGGATTGATCGGGATATCTAAGAAAACACATTAACCTTAACCAGTTTCTCTTCTTCCTTTATTATTCGTAGTGTATTCTTCAACGCTCTGCCCATTCCCTGCCATTCAACCTGCATTACATCACCATCTTCCAGTACTACTCCTTTGCCAAAACTGAATGCATCAGCGCCAAAAAAATGAACATGTGCCTGCAGGGGTAATCTGTGACCTGCATATTTGAAATGATGGTATTCCAGGTTTTCCAGGCTATGCGCCATATTATCCTGTCCTGTATGAACAGGTGAAGACCATAAAATTTCAGTACCCCGCCTTACGCTTACAGTTCCTGTGTAGGATTCAAAATCATTGGTGACCACTAACTCAGGACCAATTGAACATTGCCTGAGTTTGGAAGGTGCGAGGTACAGGTAATTTTTCTTTTCCATCACGTGATCAGAAAATTCATTACCAGTTGCAAATCCAATCCGCCATGGTTTGCCTTCTTTATCTATAATATATATCCCAGCAATTTCTGGCTCTTCTCCCCCATCGTTACCATAAGGTGGAATTTCCAACGTATCACCATGCCCTTTCAGAAAGGAACCGCATCCTTTATAAAACCATTCGGGTTGTGCGCCAATCTTTCCTTCTTCAGGAGTTCCGCCTTCTACTCCCCACTGATACATGATCATGCTATCTGTCAACTTATCATTGGCATTGATATGCATCATCTGCCTGTTTAATGCACTGTTCTTATGCGTTAATCCGGTGCCGGAAACAAGGCAGCCAAAGGGGCTGTCGGGGTGATCGAATGCCGGTAATAATTTCCAGGCTCCATTACCATTATAGACCTCATCATAATTAAGTTGTTCATCGGAAACTATCGATTGACAGTAATCACTTAATGAACTTTTCTCCTCAATTGCTGCCAGCGCTAATTCATATACTGAATGAATGTCTTTTAATAATAGTAAGGAAGGTTCCTTAACTATGGCTACCCGGCGTTTGAATTGCGGGTGAAATAACTGGACTAATCGCACGCTTTCCATAATAGCGAGTTTGAATTATTCTATGATCGTAAAATGTTCAAGGTCTTTTGTCTTGAGGGTAAGTCCCACGCCTGGTTTCTTATCATCCAGTTGCAGTTTTCCATTCTCCGCTACCGCTTCTCCATCAAAGATGTACCAGAACATCTCATTGCCTACTTCAATTTCAGTAATGGGAAAGTATTCAGCCATTGGTGAAGCGAATGAACTCATTACTACATGGAGGTTATGCATCTGACCACCATGAGGGATCACTTCCACGCCGTGAACAAGTGCCATATTGCAGATCTTCTGTGCTTCTGTAAAACCACCAACACGATTGGTATCAAACTGGAAAATATCAAGCGCTTCAGCCTGTAGCAGATCATGAAAACCAAATCGCGTGTATTCATGTTCTCCACCGGAGAGTGGAATACCAGTTGTCTTTTTCAGTTTGGCGAAATTGTGGATCTCATCCGGCAATAAAAGTTCTTCTGCCCAACGAAGATTATATGGCTCTAACCTGCGAAGGAACTCTTTGGCATAGGCAAAGTTGAAACCCATATAGGCTTCCAGCATGATGTTCACATCATCACCAACGGTCTCCCTCACCAGTTTCACCATTTCAATATTCTTTTTCATACCAGCCAGACCTTCCGTAAGTGGGTAGCCGCAGCGCAATTTCATTCCTGAAAAACCCTGTGACTTATAATGGGCAGCTTCTGCCTGGAGACTATCGAGGTTGCGGGTATATAAGCGACTGTAATAAGTTTCAATATGGGTTTTTGTTCTTCCGCCCATTAACATGAACACCGGCTGGTTCATCACCTTACCCTTAATATCCCATAATGCGATATCCAAAGCGCTAATGGCAGCGAGTACTCCTCCCTTTCTTCCGTAAGCCACGCTGGACCGATACATTTTCTCATACAGGTATTCTGTATTAAGCGGGTTTTCATTCATCAGCAACGAGGCAAGTTTGCCATCCACGATCTTTTTGCAGATATCCGGGCAAAGACCGGCATTACCAATCCCGGTATGACCGGCATCTGTTTCAATTTCCACCACCAGCCAGCTAAAGAACCGGAAGGGCGCCTGGGAGTCATCCTGGAAGGGTAATAAACTTAAGGGAGTAGCAAAAATGGTATCTGCGGTCTTAACGGGACCTTTCCACTGGTAGAGTTTGGCTCTTACTTTAGTTATTCTCATTGGAAGCTTGTTGAAGTCAGTTTACTGGATGCAAATGACTTATAGTAATTGTGGAAAGTACATTTAAAAACCGGAAGCATGAAAAAATTCCGGATTGCAGGTTTCCAGGACCTTTGTTTAACAGGAGTGCAGATAAGTTCGTTGTTGGAGCAATTTGCACACTGTGCTGTCAAATATTATAAAAAAATCTGTTGGACTGTGTAGGAAAAAGTATCCGGAATATCCCGTACCAATTTTATCCCTCCACATCTTCAAAGCATTCGTGGAAAAAAATTCCCATAACCTTCCCCCTTCGCTTCGGAAATTACTGTATGTCTTTATTGTTAACAATGAATGCATTCCGTGAGATTACTTTTCTAATTGCTTCAGTTAGAAGGTAAATTGAAGCGAAAAGATTATTTTTTAATTTGATTTGTAAAAATCGTTACCCTAATTCCGTCAACACTTTATGGCAAGGCTTAATTATTGCCATACACAGAACTGTTGCCAACTGAATAAATCGGAGAACCAATCCCAACAGAAGTAACAATGTGAGTTCCTTCCAGGTGGTATTCCCCCGATACATACAGATTTTTTGCCTATGAATATTGTATAATCATTGTCTAGCCTGATATACCAAGGTCAAAAGCAAGACATAGATGGCGTAGCCCTGCCATAAAATGGATACAATTATTCATCGACCAATTACCTTTTATGAACACTACCGCAACGGCGACCTGGTACATGATCCATACGAAAAAAATGATGGAAAAGAAAGTGACCAGAAGCCTGGAAAAGAAAAAAATCCCGAGTTATTGTCCAATGATAAGGAACATACAGAAACAATTCACGAACCAGCAGCCCACCATCGTGCACCGGCCGCTTCTTCCCTGTATTGTATTTGTGTATGCAAGTCCTGAAACCTTTCAGAAAATCAAACGAGTGAATGGAGTCCTTAGCATTGTTCACCGCTTAAACAGCCCGGCCATTGTTTCTGCAGAAGAATTACTGGAGATCAGAAAATTTTTGGCGCACTATGACAATATAATACCGGATAAAATCCCTTTATCCTTCTCCCACTCCCTGTATACCGCCGAGAGTCCATCCATTGAACAGGAGGATGTAAACCATTTCGTTATACTGCGATTGCCATCCTTAGGTTACCAGTTGAAAGCCGCTATTACTCATAAACCAGTTGTGGTGAAAATACCGGTTAAGATTGAGGATTTTGAACCATTGGCAACAGCAAATTGATGATAACGAATTTCCAACGTTAATTACCATTTTATATAACCCTCTTTATGTTTAGAAAATTTATTACCTGTTCTTTCCTTTTATTACCCTTATTGGCAATGCTCTGTAGTTGTGAGACCTCCCGGCAACTACCCTATTTCCAGGATCTACCGGATAACAGGCCAGTTACCAATGTGGCTACCAAACCATATCAGCCCTTAACACTGCAGGAAAATGATGAATTGCAGATAAATGTTTCAAGCAGTTCTCCTGAAGCAAGTCAGTTCTTCAACCTGATGGTGGTTGCTCCTTCCAATACATCTGCCGCTCCGGTAATAGCCAGCTCTACTCCCAGTGCAATGAATATGTATCGCGTTGGTTCCAGTGGGAACATTACAATGCCGGTACTTGGAGAGGTGAAGGTGTCCGGACTTACCACCGAACAGGTGAGGCTGGTGATCCTGGAGAAATTAAAGGATTACCTGAAAGATGCAGTAGTAACTGTTAACCTTACCAATTTTAAAGTAACAGTGATCGGGGAAGTTAACCGACCGGTTGTGATCCCTGTAAACGGACAAACCATTAATGTGCTGGAAGCAGTTGGTGCTTCTGGTGATATGACAGTTTATGGTATTCGCAAAAACGTAAAGGTGATCCGCAAAATGCCGGATGGCAAAACGGAAGTAGCCATTCTCGATTTTAATAAATCGAATGTAATGCAATCACCCTATTTCCAGTTGAGGCAAAACGATATTGTATATATACAACCCAATAAAAGCAAAGGCATTTTGGGAACAAGGTCCAGCATCTGGATACCAATTATAACCACACTGATATCAGTGACAGCAATCGTATTAACGAGAAATTAATTTTATTATTCAACCAGGTACGTCATGAAACAACAGTATATAGATATAGAAGAAATTCCGGTAAAAGACAACACTGAAGGGTTCAGTTTAAAGAACTGGTCCCGCCGTATGCTGCGCAACTGGCCCTGGTTTGTATTGAGCCTGGCAATTTGTTTGGCATTGAGTTATTTATACCTGAAATATGCTAACCCGGTCTATCATGCGGTAGCATCAATCGTTGTTAAGGATGAAAAGAAAAGTGCAGAGGTCATGGATAATTCCATGATGAAGGAGATAGGACTTGGGGGAAATAGCAAACTGGTGGAAAATGAGATTGAGGTGTTGAAAAGCTATGACCTAATGGAATCTGTTGTGAACAGATTACAATTATTTACAACTGTTAAGCATATAGGAAGGATCCGCGACGTAGATGTATTTGCAGACGATCTGCCATTTTATTTTGAAGTACAGGATAAAGACAAGATCATAAACCCTGTGCAGTGGCAGGTAAATGATACATTAGGAGGCGCACTCTTTCAAAGTGCCAGTGAAAAGGCTCCCATTTATATCCGGTATGGACAATATTATACTGCTGACGGAATTGGTTTTAGACTTTTAAGAGACAGCACTTTCTCTTATCCTGTAGCAACCAATGAACCAGTAAAATACAGCAATTACGAAGTAACATTAACGCCACCAGCAGAAGCGGCAATTAATTTTAGCCGGAATCTGGTTGTGGATGCAGCCAGCAAGGTAGCTACGGTGATCAACCTTGAGATGAAGGATAATAACAAGAAAAGAGCTGCCGCAGTATTGCAAACCCTTATTACCATCTATAATCGACAGGGAATTGAAGATAAGAATCGCGCTACAGACAATACCGTGAAATTCCTCACTGCACGTTTGGGAGAAGTTGCTTCTGAATTGCAGGGTGTGGAAGGTTCAGTGGAAAGATTCAAAAGCGCGAACAGAGTCACCAATCTTTCTTCTGATGCGCAACAATACCTGGACCTTGCTCAACAGGTAGATGTTCAGAAAGCGCAAAGCCAGACGCAAATGAATATCGTTAATGCGTTGGAGAAAGACCTGAAAGCTAATGAGGATAATCCTAAACTGGTGCCATCAACTTTGGGAATTGAAGAACCTTCATTGGGTCTTTTAATTGAAAAGCACAATGAACTGGTATTAAGAAAAGAAAGAGTAAGCCAGGGATCTGCTGCTGCTAAAAACCCATTGGTGGTTGACCTGGATGCACAAATTAAAGAGATCAGGAGCCGGCTTATTTCCAATGTTGCCAATCTAAAACAGGCATATGCCATTTCACTCAATGATGTGGCTTACAAAGATGCACAACTCAATAGCCGTATCCGTAGTGTTCCTGTAATGGAAAAGCAGCTGGTGCAAATCACCCGCAATCAGAATGTACAGGAACAGCTTTATGCGTTTTTGCTGCAAAAAAGAGAAGAAGCAGCCATCACAAGGGCTTCCAATATAGAAGATTCAAGAACCATTTTACAGGCACGTAATCTCGGACCAATTTCACCCAAACCAACTATGGTATGGGCATTCGGTGGTCTGCTGGGGTTACTGATACCCATTACGCTGATAGGTATCCGTGGTGCCATGAATAATAAGATCGGAGATCTTACCGAAGTGCAAACACATACCGATCTGCCAATTCTGGGAACCATCCCACACATCAAAAAACTGAAAAACCCAATAGTGATTTCGTCTCATTCAAGAACGGCGGCAGCCGAAAAGATCAGGAGTGTACGCACTGCGATTGGATTTACCGGTAAGGGAAGGAACGTGAAGACAATTCTCGTTACTTCCTTTCAACCGGGTGAGGGAAAAAGCTTTGCCAGTTTGAACCTTGCTGCTTCTTATGCATTACTTCGCAAAAGAACAGTGATCCTGGAGTTTGACTTACGCAAACCCCAACTTATCAAAAGTATTGGCCTTACTTCAAAAGAGGGTATCAGCAATATTCTTTCAGGAAGAGGAAATGTGGATGATCTACTGATTGAAGTACCGGAGCATGAAGGAATGCTTTATATACTGCCAGCCGGTAATCTTCCTCCCAATCCTGCAGAACTGATCTCAGGTGACCAGATGGAATACCTGATCAAACAGCTGCAGGAGCGCTTTGATTATATCATTATTGATTCACCACCGCTGGGTGTTGTTACTGATGCTACACTCCTTCAGCGGTTTGCAGATATCACTATCCTTGTATTAAGACAGAATTATACTTCCAATCTCGTTTACGAAAAACTCAATCAACGTGCCTTTCAGCATTCTAACCAGCCAACCTATATCGTGTTGAATGATATGGGTAAATCTAAACGGTATGAGGATGCTTATGGTTATTCAAGTGGCTATTATCACGATAAAGAATATGTTGCTTAAATGGAATTGAAGAAAGCGTTGCTGAAGAATTTTCTCGCGAGTGGTTGGGGGAAAGTATCTGCCGTTATTTTCCGGCTGATACAGGTCCCCATTCTGCTTACCATGCTTGGCGTGGAAGATTACGGAAGATGGCTGGTACTTTATACGCTACCATCCTGGCTTTCCCTTGCCAACCTGGGATTCGGCAGCGTTGCCGGAAATGATATCTCCATTGCAATCGGGCAAAATGATTTTGAGAAAGCTCGGAGGATCTATTCTTCCACACTGCAGGTGGTTTCTTATATATTAATTATAGGACTGGTTGTTCTAATACCCATTGCCCTATTTGTACCCTGGGATGGATTTTTACAATTACCAGCTGCAAGGCATAATGAGATAATGTGGGTGATCATCTGGTTCAGCCTTTCTACGTTACTCTCCTTTTATGGAGAAGTATTCCAGGCAAGATTCAGAGCGGCACACAAAGCACATACTTTTATATACCTGTATAGTTTCAGGCCCTGGGTTGAATTACTGGCGATGATCGCCATACTTCAATTCAGCAAAAGGCTGGACTACCTGGCACTTTCAGTGCTGGGTTCCACCATTCTCTTCATCATTTCTGCTCAATGGATAAGCCATAAAGCCATGCCTTCCCTGGCTTATTCGCCAGGATTGGTACAAAAAGGTTTACTGCATGGATTATTCCGGAAAGGACTGGCCTTTCAGGCTTTTCCATTGGGAAATGCACTGATCTTCCAGGGGAATATCCTGGTAATACAACTGATACTGGGACCCGTTGCTGTTGCCATCTTTGGATCAGTGAGAACACTGGTACGTTCCATTAACCAGATGCTGGAACTGATCAACCAGGTGATGTGGCCAGAACTAAGTCATTTGTTTGGTAAGGGAGAATTGCACAAGGCAGCACGACTTCACCGGATCGGTGTTGCGTTATCTATTGCCATAGCCTTCTTCTTTGTTTTAGTCCTGGGATTATTTGGCGATAAGCTGTTCGCCTTCTGGACGGGCAATGCATTTACAATGCCCAGAACGCTTTTATTGCTATTCCTTCTTCCCATCCCATTTAATTCACTCTGGTTTACCAGCAGTGTAATCCATATGGCTTCCAATAAACATGAAGGACTGGCAGTACGCTATTTAATAGCCATGGTGCTTGCGGTTGTGGGATGTGTGGCTTTGTCTTATTTCTTTGGCCTGGAAGGAGCAGCTATATCAACCGTAATTGCGGATATCATTCTTATACCTTATGTATTCAGTGTATCACTGGCGCTGACCGGTGATACGTTTGAAAAATTCATGCAGGGTATCCGTGAAGATGTTCAATTGATTCCTAAATATTTTAAAAAAACAATAACGCTGATCAAGCGATAAAATAATTATGCTTCATCAAACGATCAGGATACGACCATTTTTAGCAGCAGAGAAGGGAACAACTGTTCCCCTTCCCTGGTTAAAAAGCCTTGCTGCAAAATGTGCATACCTGAACCTGGTGTCGCTGGTAATCTTCCTTGCAATCTATTCCTTTATGGATGTCTCCAATTCAGGAGCTACACTATGCGGGATACTGGCTGTAGGGATTGCTTTATTCCCGGTATTTTTTGCGATACAGCGGAAAAAATTCACGGTATTGTTCAGTGGTATCAGTGTAGTGAATATTGCGCCGATCTGGTTCCTTTACCTGGAATCATTGCTTCCCGGTTATGATGCCTATACTTACTCACAACCACAGTATAGGGTGCTGGGTTATTTCTGGATTGCAGTATTCCAGTTCCTCGTAAACTTTATTTATGTTATTGGATGGAATAAAGGAAATGCGATTTCCAGGAAATCATTTTCCTTCCTCAATCACCTGCACCTGAAGCCAATGTTCTATATCAGGTCTACTTTCCTGGTATTTATTCTTCCACTGGTATTCTTTTATTTCTTTTATGGTTCAGCCAGTGTATTATGGACGGCGATGACTGCAGGCCGATTAGAAAGCAGTAGCGGTTTATTGATCCGTGATTCTGTGGGAAGTTCCAGCTCCTACATGCTGCCATTAACCTGGATCTGGCAATTAACACCCTTGTTTGGTTGTATTGCATTTATTGCCGGAAGAAGAACACATAAACCATTAGCGATTATGAGCCTGCTATTAGGGCTTGTAGTCATTTTTGTATTCTTCCTGAGTGGATCAAGAGGCACCATGATATTTGTGGCAGCTCCTGCTCTCTTCTTCTTCATTTATTATAACTGGCACCGCGGGGTGAAGTTCTGGGTAATCGTTTCAGTGTTGATGGTATTACTGATCGGCATTATGGAATTGCAGGTTCGATTCCGTGGTAATCTTCTGGATGTTCTGGCTGATCCTGCAAAGGCTGCCAGGGTACAGGGTTTAAAATCTGTTACCACCTTTGACCCCACCCAATCCCAACGTGATAATAATATGTATCTCTTTTGCCTGATGGTAAAGAGTTATCCTGATAAATATCCTTATGAAGGATATAATGATTTTTTCGCTGTACTGGTAAACCCCATCCCACGATCAATCTGGCCCGGCAAACCCATATTGAACGGAGCACAGGACATTACGCACCAGAGCTCTTTTGTGTTATCCGGGCCTTTGACCATGGGTACAACCAGTCTATCCTATTCAATAGTAGGTGATGCCTATAAAACGGCTGGCTTCTGGGGCTTGCTGATCTATGCATTCACGTTTGCATTATTCCTATTGTATTTCGATGGCATCATTTATTATGTACGCAAACGAAACCCATTAACTGTAGGTATTCTTGGTTTGGTGATCTTTCTGGCATTTTGGGGATACCGTGCATTTTTTGCACTGATCTCGTTTTTATATCCTGTTGTATTGCTACTTATCTTTTTGAAAATCATTAAACTGCTGCGAACCAGATGAAAATAACCTATACAGCACCTAATCGTGCACACCATTACCCTTACGCGGAAGCCATGCACCGGGCAGGACACCTGCATGCTTTTATTTCAGGGTTCAGCCGGTTCAGTCCACGTGCCGCGCTTCCTTCTATCGGAGATAAATTGAAGCGTCATGATTTCTTTCAAAATCTCTATCTCGCCAGCCTGAAATTTAAATCAGGAAATTTCTTAAGCACACAGTTCAACCATCTTACCAATCTCAGCCTGGATAAGGCATCCTATAAAAGCGCGCGAGAATCAGATGCGTTTATATTCTATCGCACTGAAGGTTATACAACCACGCAACGCTTAAAAAAGGAAGGATCCAGAACCATCTGCATCATGGAAGAGGTGAATAGCCATGTAGACAACCAACACTCCATTATGACGGAGGAATATAATAAGCTGGGTCTGGGACGATACACAGAAAGGATCCCCGATCATGAAAAAAGATTGAAGGCTTATGATATTGCCGATTATATTCTTTGTCCTTCCAATTTTGTGTTGAACTCCTTTGTAGAAAAAGGATTTGACCCGAACAGATTACTCAAAGTCAACTTCGGATTTACGCCAATGGCTTCACTGGATGAGCCACGCAAAGAGGATAATAGCGGAATCTTCCGGATGCTATATGTAGGCCAACTCAATTTCCGTAAAGGATTACGCTATGCAATTGAAGCGTTCCGTCAATTGAAGCACCCAAAGAAGGAATTTGTAATTGTGGGACCGAAGGCCGGCGTAACAGGATTAGAGAAGACAGATATCCCTGAAGGAGTAGTATTTACCGGCACCTTAAAAGGAGAAGAATTAAAGGAGCAATATAGAAAGGCCAGTGTATTTGTGTTGCCAAGCCTGGAAGAAGGTTTGGCGCTGGTACAACTGGAAGCATTATCCTTTGGCGTTCCCATTCTCATTACCACCAATACAGGTGGCGATGATATTATCAGAAATGGTCAGCAGGGATTTATTGTGGAAGCAGGCAATGCAAAAGCACTGGCTGAAAAGCTGCAGGAGATGGCAGATGATAATTCTGTCCTCCGCTCCATGAGCTATGAGGCGCTTAAATCCGCACATGCTTATGGCAGCTGGGAACGATCAGTATTAAAACTGGAAAGATTGATAAGGCCATTATTAAAAGGAACTACACGCGTAAAAGAATTGAGCAGGGTATGAAAGCAGTTAATTCCATAACAAGGATACTTTTCTTATGGTCGCCGCTGGCTGACTATACAGTAGCCTGCTTCCGTAAATTGGCAGAAAAGCAGGATGTTGAACTGCATCTGATCTTTCAACCCGGAGACAATGATGCTCCCTACAAACAATTTGACCTGAGCTTTTTCAAAACGGTGATGATCTATAAAAAAGAAGAGGAAAAGAACCTTTTCAATTTCTGTATGGAATTAAATCCGGACCTGATCATGATGGCTTCCTGGAATTATCCGTTCTACATGTCTGTTGCCCGAAAGAGCAAGAGCAAAGGAATAAAGGTCATTTCCACTTTCGATAACCAGTGGCGATCCACACCTAAACAATGGCTGGGTGTGTTATCATCCCGATATTTTTTAAAACCTGCCATTCATAATTTCTTTGTGCCGGGCGACAGGCAGGTATATTTTGCCAAAAAACTCGGATACGATAATCCTTTACAGGGATATTATTGTGCATTCACTGAACGATTCAAAGAAGTAAAGCCAACCGCTACTTCCAATAAATTCATTTTCGTTGGGCGACTGGTCCCGGAGAAGGGAGTGGATTACCTGGTTGAAGCTTATAAAGAATATCGCAATTCAACAAAAGATCCCTGGGACCTGATCATTGTTGGTAAAGGAAGATTGCGGTCATTATTTGAAAATGTAGAAGGAGTTATAGTAAAAGAGTTCGTGCAGCCGAATGATCTTCCTGCTGTACTATCTGAAGCTACCTGTTTAATACTTCCCAGTGTATTTGAACCCTGGGCCCTGGTGATACATGAAGCTGCCATTGGTGGACTATCTATCATTTGCACGCATGCATGTGGGGCATCTACCCAGTTTGTAAGAGATGGTCAGAATGGTTATATCATCAATGCCGACAGGGAATCCCTGGTGAAAGCCATGAAGAAAATGAGTGTTAAGTCGCCAAAGGCACTGGAAGATATGTCGGCCACCAGCAGACTACTGGGTTCCTTATGGACAACAGAAAAATGGGCTGATTATGTGTATGAAAATATTTGTGAACCTCAAAATGTGAGCAGGGTATGAAGGTTTTGATACTTGGCGGATCAAATTCAAGGAATTCCGGAGGTGTGTTTGACACAGCCAGGATGATGGGGCAGCGACTGCATGATAACAACAGGCTGGATGTTGAATACCTGATGTATGATGATGAATATTCCGAAGAGGATAAACAGTATTATGCTCCCCTACCCGTTCACAGTTATACGGTAAAGGGTTCCCGGAAAGTAGGATTCTCTCCCAATATCTATGATAAGATAGAATCCATTAATCCGGATATCGTACATACCCAATCACTTTGGATGTATCTGTCTTATGCCAATAAGAAATATAACCGGAAAACAGGAACGCCTTATATCGTATCGCCACATGGCATGCTGGACAGATGGCAATTGAAACAATCTTTCTGGAAGGACCTGAAGAAAAATATCGTGCTGAGGTTATATGAGCAGAAGCATTTGGAACATGCCAACTGCATACATGCGCTTTGCAAAGAAGAGCATGATGCCATCAGGGCTATTGGACTGAAGAATCCAATTGCGATTATTCCCAATGGAGTGGAATTACCGGTGAATGGCAATCATTCGGCGATAGCAAAAAGCAACGGAAAGGAAACTAAAAAACTGCTATTCCTCGCCAGGATACATCAGAAAAAGGGGATCGATAATTTACTGGAAGCCTGGGCGCAATTGAAACCCAATTATGATAACTGGGAACTTGTGATTGCAGGAGAAACAAAGGACACGGAATACATGCAGCAATTGTTATCCATAAGAAAGAGACTGGAAATAGAAAATACTGCATCCTTTATTGGCGGAAAATACGGCGCGGCGAAGCAGGCTGTATTAAAAGACGCAGATGCCTATATATTACCTTCTTTCAGTGAAGGACTTCCCATGTCAGTACTGGAAGCATGGTCATTCCATCTGCCTGCACTGACAACTCCTTATTGCAATCTGCCGGAAGGGTATTCAGGCAATGCTGCCATCAAAATAGATACATCGCCAGAAAGTATAGCAGAAGGGATCCGAAAAATAATAGCGCTTTCCCCATCAGAAAGGAAGGCAATGGGCAATAGAGGATATGAATTGGTAAAAGAGAGATTCTCCTGGACGAGAGTAGCCAATGAGATGACAGAATTATATAACTGGGTTTCGGGTAAAGCCGAACGACCCGCATTTGTATATGTGTAAAAAAATTCTCATAACAGATGATCGGAGTAGATAAACGAAACAGGTTAAGTATTACAACGGATGACGGTCAATTGATCGATTCCTACACTGGTCCTTCATTTTCATTGAAGAACCGGATGGGAAGAGTGCTATGGAATATTACCAGTGCGCTACTGTTCCGTATTTCACCTGCACCTCTGCACAGTTGGCGCGCTTTTTTATTAAAGTGCTTTGGTGCCAAAGTAGGAAAAGGTGTGCATGTATATCCACGCGTGAAGGTATGGGCGCCATGGAACCTGAGCCTGGGAGATGAGTGTGGAATTGCCAATGGTGTAACACTTTATTCACAGGGCGAGATCAGGATTGGTAAACGGGCAATAATATCACAGAACTCCTATATCTGTACCGGCACGCATGATTACACCGTAAAAGAGCACCCGCTGATCACATTTCCGATCACTATTGAAGATCATGCATGGGTGGCAGCGGGAGTGTTTGTGAGTCCGGGTGTAACAATAAAAGAAGGAGCAGTTATCGGCGCGTGTTCTGTGGTAACGAAGGATATGCCGGCCTGGATGGTTTGTGCAGGTCATCCCTGCAAACCACTAAAGGAGCGGTTGATGAGATCTGACGGTTATGAAAACAAAATTAATTCCGCTGAGTAAGTTATGGTTTCAGTATTGATTCTAACAAAGAATGAGGAGCAGGATCTTCCGGGATGCCTTGAATCAGTTAGCTGGTGTGATGATATTCATGTGTATGATTCATTCAGTAATGATAGTACTGTGAGTATTGCAAAGAATGCCAATGCACATGTGACCCAACGGCAATTTGATAATTGGGCAGCACATCAGAACTGGGGGTTGGCCAATATTCCCTTCAAACATAACTGGGTATTTTATATAGATGCCGATGAACGTGTTTCACCTGAACTGAAAAAAAGCCTGCTGCAATTTGATACAGCATCTGAGAATGCAGCTTATGAAATACAGCGGAGAGATTTTGCCTGGAATGGAAGGTGGTTACGTAATGCACAGATATCGCCTTATTATTTGCGCTTATTCCGCCCGGCTAAAATGAGGTATGAGCGATTGGTGAATCCATTATCGATCCCTGACGGAGCGGTTAGCAGGCTCCCCGGATATTTGGATCACTATCCTTTCAGCAAAGGATTTCGTGCCTGGTGGAACCGTCACCTGAGTTATGCGGATATGGAGGCCACCATACGAATGGATGAATTGCATATGGGCAAGCACTTCTCCATGAAAAAGGCAATGTTCAGCAAAGACTTTACTGAGCGTCGCTATCATCAGAAGGGGATATTTTATAAAATGCCCGGCCGTCCATTCATCAAATGGGCGTACATGATCTTTGGAAGAAGAGCATTTTTGGATGGAGGAGCCGGTATTACATATGCAACGCTGCAAGCCATTTATGAATATTTTATTGTGTTAAAGACAAAAGAGTTGGTGAAGAAAAGTACCCTTAATACGCTGGCAGATGAAAAGAGTAGTTGAGAACAAGTTTTTGAAGTTGGTATTTGGCGGCCTGAGTTTCTTTTATACTGTGGGGCTGTGCTATGTTTTCTTTTTTGCAAGAAGAAGATGGAGGGAGTTCCCGGTCAGGAATTTCAATTTAGTGCCTTTGAAAAACAAGTTGCATTACCTGGAAACCTGGAGTCAGTATACCGGTCCTGAAAAGGCGGAGATATATAAAGATGTGCTGGGCAATATCATCATCTTTATTCCCTTCCCTTTTCTGCTGGTATTTCTCCTGGGGTTTAGAAGTTATCGCAGGCTACTATTCCTTTCCTGTATTTCCAGTATTGGGGTTGAACTGATACAGTTTATAATGAATGTAGGCGTAGCCGATATAGATGATATCCTGTTTAATACCCTCGGGGCAACCTTTGGAGTAATCATGTTATATATCCTGGCACAATTACGGGGAGGCCGGGAAACAGTTAATTACCGGGTAGCCGGATAAAAAATAGTATATGAGCCTGATCTCTTTATTGAAATTTATTACCAACCATCCATTGAACAGGAGGAACAAGTTCAATGCAATTGGAAGATTTGCCAAATGGCAGATCAATTCCCGGTTGAATCCCTACCCTGTTATTTATGCCTATACCGATAAAACAAAACTGATCATTCAGCGCAGCATGACGGGAGCTACCGGCAATCTGTATTGCGGCCTGCATGAGTTTACCGATATGGGGTTTGTCTTGCATTTCCTGCGGAAAGATGATCTCTTCATAGACATCGGAGCTAATATTGGCAGTTATACCGTATTGGCGGGTGGGCATATTGGCTCAAAGGTCATTTCAATAGAACCGGTGCCACAAACCTTTGCGCATCTGCAACGGAATATCGCCATCAACCAGATGAATAATAATGTGCGCGCCTATAATATCGCACTGGGAAGTGAAAAAGGGGAACTCTCGTTTACCACTTCACTGGATACCATGAATCATGTGGCCACGGCAACGGATACTGACACTATACAGGTGCCGGTGGATTCACTGGATACCATCCTGGAAAAGGAAGAAGATCCCGTTTTACTCAAGATTGATGTGGAAGGATTTGAAACGCATGTGCTGAGTGGAGCTTCCAATACACTCTCCCGCAATAAGCTTAAAGCTATAATCATTGAGTTAAATGGATCAGGAGAAAAATATGGTTATGATGAAAGGAAATTACATGATAAGCTGTTGGAGAATAGTTATCATCCTTATAGGTATAATCCATTTGAACGTGAATTGACCCCGATTGAAACATTTGGAACACATAATACTATTTATATAAAGGATATTGATTTTGTGAGGGAGCGAGTGAAAACGGCGGAGAAGATCAGGATCAGAGAAAATTCATTTTAAAGGAGAAGTTGTTGGTGCTCCCTTAGTGCACTAAAGTTGAAAGTGCATGAAGTCAGGCGGGAAACACCAACAACAGCGTAACGGCGTAGTAATAAGCATGACCCGGAAAACTTACATATTGATTTTGATAGTTGCTGGTTTACTTCAGGCAGGAAAGACCAGTGCGCAATTTCTTGATTCATTGCAGGCAAGTATTGGTCTGGAATCAAGATTTGCGAGTAAAGATTTTCAACCATTGTGGCTGATGGCGAACAGGCATGGAACTGTAGCTGACCGGCAAACGGATTTTGCACCTTATATAAGACTTTCTAATAAGCATACGATTGCAGAGAAAGAATATCAGAATAACAGGGGATTTTATGATGCTGACCCGGTAACGCTTTCTTATGGCGTGAGTGTTTATCAAAACAATCATTTCAAATCAACCCTTGTAGAGCAGGCGTATGCGAAACTGGAATTCAGGAACTGGAGTTTCAGAGCAGGAAGGTTTGAAGAAGACCTGGAAGATATTGATCCCCGTTTGTCTGCAGGATCATTTGGCGTAAGTGGTAATGCCTTACCCATTCCCAAAATAGGAATAGCCGTAACGGATTATAAAGCAATACCGTTTACAAATGGATGGCTGCAATTCAAAGGAAGCTTTGCGCATGGATGGCTGGGGGCAGACCGGTATATTCAAAACAGCCTGTACCATGAGAAAACATTCTTTCTCCGGGTGGGAGCACGCAGTTTAAAATTCTATGGAGGCTTCCAGCATTTTGCAGAATGGGGAGGACATAGAGGTGATCTGCAGTTCAATAATGGCCTGTCCAGTTTTAAAGATGTATTGCTGTTAAAGGAATCAGGTGGCGGAGGTCATTCCGGTGATCACCGGGGTGTACTGGAAGGAGGAGCTTATTGGGAGAACAGTGCTGTTAAAGTACATGCCTGGATTCAAAAACCATTTGAAGGAAGGACAGATATTGGCCTCGGTACAAAGAATGGGAAACTGGGTATTCTCGTATCATCGAAAGAAGATTATACAAAGCTCCAGGGTATCATCCTGGAAGTAATTTACACAGAGGCCATCGATAAGAACGTTCTTCCCAATGAGCGTGAAAGCTATTATAACAACAGCGTTTATAAAACCGGATGGGAATACCTGGATAATGTGATCGGTATCCCCTTATTTACTAATCGCGTTCGCGCCAGCAAATATTTTCCTTCTATTCAACCATTCGACTGGGAAAACGGGAAGGAAATCCCTGGAAATGCAAATATTGTCAACAATAGAATATTTGCCATCCACACAGGAGCAATTTATTCCTTTAGTGACCGTACTGATGCAAAGACTTTACTCACTTACGTGCAGAACTATGGCGCGCCTGGAGTTGAATCACCTTATCCTCCACACAAGCGACAATTCTATGCATTACAGCAGATCGCTTATGATGTTCCCAAATACAACCTGACTTTTACCGGAGCACTTGGATTTGATTATGGAGACCTGGATGGCATGAATGTGATAGGAGGAATGATTGGAATAGAATGGAATTTCAATGCGTTTAAAAATTCAAATGGCTATTATTAATCGCATAAAATTCAAGCACATGAAACAGTACACACCGGTAAGCTTAGAGGTATTCTCACCACACAGTCCGGATAATTCTTCCTCACTCATATTGATGATTGAAAGAATATGTACACTGTGCGTAGTATTATTACGGAAAATAATATGCCTTTTCAGTGCTAACGTTACACTAACATCACGAAAGGGCCGGTGGTCTGATTATTGTATCCTTTACAATAGTTGCTGCCAGGTTACACTAACCTTTCTCCAAGTTCATGATAACTCCACGATTGCGGTGATCCAATCGTATTTAATGCACCCAACTATAGTTTAATATGAAAATCCTCATCTGCGGAATCAACTATGCACCTGAGCTAACCGGTATAGGGAAATTTACTGGAGAAATGGCAAGCTGGCTGGCGGCCAACGGGCATACCGTTGAAATAATAACAGCCATGCCCTATTATCCACAGTGGGAAATCAGTAAAAATTATAAAAAGAAATGGTGGCACAAGGAGACTATTGATGGCGTAAAAGTTTATCGCTGCCCACTGTATGTTCCAAAGAAAATATCTTCTGCCAAAAGGATCATACATGAATTTTCTTTTGTGCTGAGCACACTCCCCATCTGGATCAAAAAATTGTTCAGTAAGAAATATGATGTGGTTGTGAGCGTATCCCCACCTTTTCATTTGGGAGCGCTTCCATTATTATATTCAAAACTGAGAAGAACAAAGATGGTAACACATATACAGGACCTCCAGGTTGATGTTGCCAAAGAGTTGAAGATGATCAATAACAAGCGCCTGCTGAATACAATGTTTGCGGTAGAGCGTTTCATCTTAAAACAAAGCTCAGCAGTTTCTTCTATCAGCAAAGGAATGCTTAAAAGAATCAGCGAAAAAGGGATTGCACCATCCAGTACCATCATGTTCCCCAATTGGGTTGATGCCAATGTGGTCCGGCCGTTAAAAAGAGAGCATTCTTTAAGAGCATCTTATGGAATAGCGCAAACAGACAAGGTTGTTTTGTATTCAGGTAACCTGGGAGAGAAACAGGGACTGGAGAATATCATTGAAGCCGCAAAAAGTTTCCGGAATGAGAAGGATGTGAAATTTGTAATTGTTGGATCAGGTGGTGGTGAAGTGAGATTGAAGGAAATGGTAAAGGAAGCAGGATTGGAAAATATAAGATTCTTCCCGCTTGTATCTTATGAACAATTACCCAATTTGCTGGCAATGGCAGATCTGCACCTGGTATTGCAAAAGAAGAATGCCTCTGATCTGGTAATGCCGAGCAAGCTCACCTCCATTCTGGCATCAGGGGGCTGCCCGTTGGTAACAGCGCATGAAGACAGTACCTTATATAAAGTGATCAAGAAGTATGATATGGGATTGCTGGTTGATCCGGATGATGCAGTGGCGCTGACGGCAGGTATTAAATATGCGCTGGATAATGACCTGGATGGCTATCGCAGCAATGCCCGGTATTATGCGGCCAACCATTTATCAAAGGATGTAATTCTCCGGAACTGGGAAAACAGTCTGCTGGAGTTGACTAATAAAGTTGCAGAGAAAGAAGTATCTGTTGTTGTTATAAATAAGAAAACCGCGCTGGAACATAAAAAGATCAGCGCTTAGGAAACCCATTCCTCCGTCAGGATCCGTAACCGGGAACGTGCTAACCAAAGCTATGTTCCCGTTTTTTATTTGCTACCAGCTGTTAGCAGGTAGCCTCCTGATAGATTGGGAAATTCTGCCTTTTACAGGTCTGACGGATGGCCGTCAGCCACCTGAAGGCGTCTTGTGCCATTTTACCCCCCTAAACTTGCTAATTTTAGTACAGGTTTAATACCGCGCAGTCAGTATCTTCAGGCACTTTTATACATGTATTTAATATGAGCCTTCTACTGTTATCTGCCCGAAGAATAAACGGGTTGTTTGCCCTCTGCCTGACTTTAGTAATTATCTGTTTAACTGCCTGCGGCGGTCCTGATAAACCCTCTGCGGATCTTACACTCAAACAGATTGATCCGGCAGAAGCCGTTAAACTTGCCAAAGGAATTGACTCTACCGTAAAACCGGAACTGGCACCCGGACTCAGTCTCAGTTTATGGGGTATTGATTCACTGGTGATCTCCCCTATCGGTATAAGTATTGATGACCAGGGCAACCTGTATTATACAACTACTGACCGCCAGAAACATTCAGAATTTGATATCCGCGGTCACCGGGATTGGGAGATCGAATCCATATCACTTCAGACTATTGATGAAAAGCGCGCCTTCTTTCATAAAGTGCTTTCTCCCGAGAATAGCGATAAAAATAAATGGCTGGCAGACCTGAATGGCGACAGTTCCCACGACTGGCGCGACCTTACCGTTGAAAAAGATATGGTATACCGGGTAACTGACCGGAATAATGATGGCGTTGCTGATGAAACGCAGCGTATCGTCTATGATTTTAACGATGAAGTAGATGATGTGGCAGGAAGTGTATTGAGAGTAGGAAATGATTATTATGTGGCAATAGCTCCGGATCTCTGGAAATTGACCGATACAAACGGAGATGGCATACCAGATGAGAAAAAATCTCTTTCCCATGGATACGGATTACATGTGGGATTTGGCGGACATGGCATGAGCGGTATTGAAATGGGGGTAGATGGAAGGATCTACTGGCAGATAGGTGATATTGGATTTAATGGAAAAGGGCCTGACGGACAGGTTTGGGAACATCCTAATAGCGGTGTGGTGGTACGATGCAATCCGGATGGAAGTGATTTTGAAGTATTCTCCTATGGTAACCGCAATACACATGAATTTGTATTTGATGAATATGGCAATATCATCAGTGAGGATAATGATGGAGATCATCCTGGTGAAAAAGAAAGGCTGGTGTATATCGTAAATGGTGCAGATATTGGCTGGCGCACCAACTGGCAGTTTGGCAAATACCGTGATCCGGATAATAATACCTATAAGGTATGGATGGATGAAAAAATGTATTTGCCACGTTGGGACGGACAGGCCGCTTATATCACTCCCTGCATCAGCAATTTCGTGAGCGGACCTGCGGGTATGGTATATAATCCCGGAACTGCCATAAGCCCTGAATATAAAAACAGTTTCTTCATTGCAGAATTTGTGGGAGGCCCGGTACGCTCAGCCGTTCATAATTTCAGACTGAATCCGAAAGGAGCAAGTTTTGAATTAGGTGAACATAAAAAAGTACTGAGTGGTGTATTACCAACAGGCCTTGATTTTGGTCCGGATGGTGCGCTGTATGTGGCCGACTGGATTGATGGCTGGGATACGCATAATTATGGAAGGATCTGGAAACTGGATGATGCATCGCAGGCAGGTAGTGCCATTCGCAAACAGGTGAAGGAATTACTGGGAGCAGATTTCTCCGGCAAGAAGGAAGCAGAGTTGGGAGAATTGTTGAAGCATGAAGATATGCGTGTAAGACTGAAGAGCCAGTTTGAACTGGTAAAACGTGGTGAAAAAGGAGCAGAAGAATTGCGCAATGCCATTAAACAAACCGGTAATCAGCTGGCAAGAGTGCATGGCATTTGGGGTATTGCCCAATTTGCGCGCAAGGATAATAAATATGCCGAAACATTAATGCCATTATTAAAAGATGGCGACCAGGAAATAAGAGCACAGGCAGCAAAATGGCTGGGTGATATGCGCTATGCAGCTGCAGGACCTGCACTGGTTCCCTTATTAAAGGACAGCTATCCCCGTGCAAAATTCTTTGCAGCAGAAGCAATCGGAAGAATAAAATATGAACCTGCCATCAATGCTGTCATTGAAATGCTGAATGATAATAATGATGTAGATGCGTATCTGCGACATGCAGGTTGTTTGGCACTGGCAAGGATCGGTAAAGCTGAACCTGTGATCGCGTTAGCTAATAATCCTTCCCGTGCATTGCGCATTGCGGCCGTGGTTACCCTGAGAAGAATGAAAGATGTGGGGATCGGCAAATTCCTGAATGATGCAGATGAGTTTGTAGTAACAGAAGCTGCACGTGGCATCAATGATGATCTATCCATTCCAGCTGCATTACCGGCACTAGGTAATCTGCTAAATACAACACCGTATAAGAATGAAGCATTGATCAGAAGATGTATCAGTGCTAACCTGCGCGTGGGATCAGATCAGGCCATGGATAACCTGGTTAAATATGCCCAGAATACCAATGCACCTGATACCATGAGAGCAGAAGCCATGGATGCATTAAGTGTTTGGGCCAAACCTTCCACATTAGATAGAGTAGATGGAAGGGTACGTGGTAAAGTTGAAAGAAATGCAGCTCCACTCAAAGCAATGGTGACAGCTCCGTATATCCAGTTATTAAAGGATAAATATGCAGTTGTTCGCCAAAGTGCGGTAAAAGCATTGAGCAAACTGAATATTACAACAGCTGCTCCTGATCTGATGGCGGCATTAAAGAATGATAAGGATGCCGAAGTAAGGTCAGAGGCATTGAAAGCAATTGTAGCAATGAATGATCCGCAAACAGAGCAGGCCATTCAAATTGCAATAGCTGATAAGGATAAGAAGGTACGCGTGACAGGATTGGATCTTTTGCCAAAGATGTCCATTTCGAAAGACCTGGTAGCGAAACTGCTTTCAGATGTGATCAATTCCAAAACAATGGAAGAAAAGCAGGCAGCAATGATATCATTAGGAAAACTGCCGGTAGCCAATACAGAAAAATATTTCAATACCTACCTTGATCAAATGGCTAATAACAAATTAAGCCAGGATGTTTTACTGGAACTGGGTGAGGCACTGGATACTACCAAATCCCAGGCGTTGATTGATAAATACAAGGCGAATACAGCAAAGCTATCACCTGATCAGCTGATGGCTTCTTATGCAAGCAGTTTATATGGTGGAGATGAAAGAGATGGCGAGCGGATCTTCCTGCGTAATCAGACTGCGCAATGTATGCGTTGCCATTCGTATAATGATTTTGGCGCTACTGCTGCACCGCGGTTGAATGGTGTTGCAAAAAGATTATCGCGTGAGCAAATATTGCAATCTATTATTAACCCCAGTGCGATGATCGCAAATGGTTATGGATTTGTTTCACTGACCATGAAGGATGGAAACACAATCACAGGGACTGTGAAAGATGAAACCGGAAGAAGCCTGATATTAAAAGGAGATGCGGGTAAGGACCAGGTTATTGAGAAAGCAAATATTGCAAAAAGGGTAAATGCACCTTCTCCGATGCCGGATATGAAGACCTTGCTTTCAAAGAAAGAGATCAGGGATGTGGTGAGTTTCCTGTCAACGTTGAAGGAGGATAAATAATTTACACCGGTTGCAATCAAATATTGTCCTATAGTTAGCTGATTGTGATCGAGGAGATTTACTAAGGGCTATCCGCCATGGCGGATAGCCCTTAACATTTGTCACCGCTCATCCATTTATTATAAGTGGGGTAAAAGGATTGCCCTAAAATAGAGTCTAACATAAAAAATACGCCCTTAATGCTCCGCCACCTACTGCTTATTCTCAGTTTTACCCTAACAAGTGTTGCCTTTTCCCAGAAGATGGTGGAAATAAGCGGTAAAGTCACCGACTCTACCGGAGCTGCCTTATCCGGGGCCTCTGTAAAATGGAAATCAGGCAAGGACAGTGTAGGACAGGTAACAGATAAGGATGGTATATTCAAACTTTCTCTAACAGGTACCACATCCTATACACTTGAAGTATCAACTATTAATTATACACGATTCACCAAAAGATTCAATCAACCTGCTGCTACTATCAATGCCGGAACAATTAAAATGGTTCCTGATCCGGGATTGTTGGGAGAAGTGGTGGTGACTTCAGTAAATCCTATCACTGTAAAAGAGGATACAATTGAATACAAAGCCAGTGCTTATAAGGTTCGTGAAGGAGCACCGGTTGAAGATGTGATCAAGAAGTTGCCTGATGTTACGGTAGATAAAGATGGCGGGATCACTGCTCAGGGTAAGGCAGTATCAAGAGTTAGAGTGAATGGAAAGGATTTCTTTGGTGGTGATGTTACCACCGCTACCAAGAACCTGCCTGCAGATATCATTGAAAATATCCAGATCATTGATGATTATGGTGACCAGGCTAATCTGACAGGTATTAAAGGAGATGATCCTGAGAAGATCATTAATATCAATATCCGGAGAGACAGAAATAAAGGCTATTTCGGAAGTATTACTGCAGCAGCTGGTAATGAGGGAAGATATGCGGGAGGACTTGTGGCTAATCGATTTAATAATGAGCAGCAGATCTCTTTTATCGGATCAATCAATAATACCAATTCCAATCTCTTCAATTTTGGAGGAGGCGGAAGAGGTGGTGGTGCAAGAGGAGCCAATTTTGGTGGTGGAGAACGCGGTGGTTTTGGCGGAGGCAATGGAATTACCTTATCCAAATCTGCGGGATTGAATTATCGTGATGCATGGGGTAAAAAGGTGCAAGTATATGGAAGCTATAGTTATTCAGCAAGAGATAATCGCTCCATCAGTTCATCACAAAGCCAGGATATCAACCCGGAGAATATCCGCTTCACTACTAATAATCGCACAAGCAATAGCGTAAATGATAATCACAGGGTAACTTTCAACCTGGAGTACAGGATGGATACGGCTAATTTCTTAAAAGTGTCGCCTTATCTTTCTACCTCTACCCTTTCGTCAAATAGCCAGGGAGAATCATCTATTAGCAGAAAAGGGTATTATACATTCAACACCAATCAGAATTCAAGTCATTCTACGGCTCCTAATGGCGGATCAGATTTCACCTTCAATCACCGGTTCAAAAAACGAGGAAGGAATTTCAATATCTCAGGCAGTTATAATTATTCTTACAGGGATGCCGACCAATCCGTTTATAACACCTACGATAATATAGATTCAAGTTTCCTGCCCATCCAGGAAATAGATACTATTCAACAACAGGGGATCAATACCATTAATAAGAATACCCGTACACAGGCAAGAGCCTCTTATACGGAACCCATTTTACGCGATACTTACCTGGAGTTAATTTATGAATGGACTCGTTCGGCTACCAACAATGAAAAGACGGTGAATGATATTGATCCCAATACCGGCGCTGAAACTTTCAGTAAAGCGCAAAGTAATTTCTTTGATTACCAGTTTACCACCAATCGTATTGGCGCCAATATCAGGGTGCAAAAAAAGAAATATAACTATACACTTGGTATCGTTTCTCAGCCTTCTACTTTAAGCGGACAATCCATTGGAAAGAATATTAACACCACTTACCGTAATACCAACTGGATACCGTCTGCAAGATTCGTTTACAATATCGCGAGGGGTAATACATTTACCGCTTCACTAAATGGGAATAGCAATGAGCCCAATTTCATGCAATTGCAACCTGTTGCAGACAGTTCCAACCTGAATAATATAGTAATTGGAAATCCCAATCTCCAGGCGGAATTGACAAGAAGGCTGAGTGTTCAGTATAATAAGTTCGATAGCAAGAGTGGCCGTTCACTGTTTACCAATTTATCGTTTGATCAGACGGATAATAAGATCGTGAACAACCGGTTCAACAATGCATCGGGTACAGGACGAACCACCACTTACCTGAATACCGATGGATTCTACAATGTAAGTGCGAATGGATCATTTACTCAACCGTTTGCCAACCGCAAATATTCTACAACGCTAAGCGTATTTGGAAGCTATAATAATAATATATCCTATACCGATAATCAGCGTAATAAAGGAAGGAATTTCAATGTTCGTCCATCGGCGGTATTCAGGGTAGACCTTGAAAATATTATCGATGCCCAATTGAATGTTGGATATACTTTTTACAATACACAAACGCGCTACGCAACATTTACCAATACCACAAAGGCAAGAACACTTAACCTTGGTGTGGGTGGAAAGAACTTCTTCTTCAAAGACCTGACGCTTGGATATGATTTCACTAAAACGATCAACTACGGATTCAGCAGCAATGTGAACAGCAACCCGGTGATCCTGAATTTGTATACTGAGTATCGTTTCCTGAAAGGCAAGATGGCAACGATAAGGTTACAGGGATATGACCTGTTTAACCAGAATACGGGTATTAGCAGAACGGTTAATGAGACTACTATCACGGATAGCCGGAACAACCGCTTAGCGCGCTACTTCCTGGTCACCTTTAATCTGAGGTTACAGAAATTCAGCGGCACTGGTGGATTCCAACGAGGACAGAATCGCCAGAACAGGGAGGATGGCGAGCAGTTCAATCGCCAGCAAGGTAATGGTAATGGACAGGGCGGTCGCCAAAACGGAGGCGGCGGCGGATTCAGAGGTGGCGGTGGTGGTGGCCGTGGTAATTAAGCTTTCACCTCAGTTCCTTTCAAAGCAAAATCAACAGCAGCCAGTGCATGAATGAGGGTTGTATCAAACACCGGGATTGATGTGTCTTCCTGTTTAATGATCAATGGGATCTCAGTGCAACCAAGAATGATCCCTTCTGCACCTCTTTTAACCAGGCGATCCATCATATCTAAAAACCTTTTTTTTGTTTCAGGATTGAGAATTCCTTTACTCAGTTCATTGCGCAATACATCTTCAATCCAAACTCTTTCTTCTTTTGAATCCGGAATGATTGCTTCGATGCCATTCTCGCGGAGTTTGTCTTTATAGAAGTCCAGTTCCATGGTATAGATGGTACCCAGGAGACCCACTTTAGTTAGTCCCTTTTCATGAATAGCATCAGAAACAGCAGCTGTTACCTGCAATAAAGGTAATCCGATGGTAGCTGCCAGTCGGTCGGCAACGATATGAGCCGTATTAGCACCCAGCAGAATGCAGTCAGCACCAGCATCTTTCAAATGAGAAGCAGCATCAAAAAGCATTTTATAGGCACCATCCCAGTCATACTTAGCGTTGTGTTTGGAATACTGTCCAAAATTGATGGAATAGATAATGCATTCGGCAAAATTCAGTCCGCCCAGTCTTTTATTAATTCCTTCATTAAAGTAGCGGTAATAATCCAGTGTGGAACTCCAGCTGATACCACCAACCAATCCTATCTTTTTCATACTACTTAATTATTATAAGTGAAGAGCAAAGCTAGTACTAAGCTGGTATAGTCCCCTGTAGCAGATTCCCTATTTTAGGATATATCAGAAGGGGGCCGGTTTGGTTTTTGTACCGGAGCCGGTTATTACCATATTCCCTTTAGAGGTATCAATTTCAATTCTTTCACCACCATACCTTCACTGATGAGGCTGATCTTAGACCATGGTTGTGAGGGGAAATATATTTCTGTCATTACGGTAAGTCCGTTATCTGCAAATAATTCAATGGAGGCTCTGTCGACCACCAGGGTGATATCCGCATTTGCAGCCGTTGTAAGCCTTGGCGCTTTATGGAGGCTGGCGAAAGTGGGGTCAAAAGTTGAGTTGCCGGCAGCTCTGCGGGTTATAAAATATTCATTGGTGAATTTCTCAAAAGCAATGTCCAGCTTCTCCGCTGCATTATTAGTAAAAACGATATTGCAGGATTTGATGGTATCGGTAGATAGTGAAAGTTTAAATGGACCAGGTTTTGCAGAAATTGAATAATCGGAAGCAGTGAAATTTTGTAAGAGGATGGGATCTTCCTGGATTATTTCAAGCTCTTTAACAGGTTGGGAAGCGAGATAATATTTATCATCCATTTTTTCCAAACGCAGTTCACGAGGTATGGTTGTTGCCCCGCGCCATTCATTTGTGGGAACTCTGTTTGCATAAAGCCAGTTGTTCATCCAGCCGATGAATATTTTGCGATTGCCGGTGTTTGAGAAGGTAACGCCAGCGTAGTCATCTGCTCCATAGTCAATCCATCGTGCATCAGTTTGAAAGGGAGTGAATGCTGTTCCATCAAATTTCCCTGTGAAATATTGGGTAGCTGAACCACGGTTTGGTCCGCCTGGGTTGATGCTGACCAGGAGTACCCATATCTTTTCACCATTATAATCTAATGGAAACAGGTCAGGGCATTCCCATACGCCGCCGTGTGCGCCGAAGGTTTGGCCGAATTCGGATTCTTTTGTCCAGGTTTTGAGATCTTTGGAAGAATAAAAAGTAATGCGGTCCAGTGTAGCCAGTGTCATGATCCATTTCTTTGCGGGTTCATACCAGCTTACTTTGGGATCACGGAAGTCTTTAATGCCGGGATTCTTTAGCACAGGGTTATTAGTGTATTTGGTCCAGGTTTGGCCTTCATCTAAACTATAAGCGATACTCTGGTTTTGAAAAGTAGTGCTTCCCTCCTTCTCTCCTTTTGGATCATGGTGTGTGAATATTGCTACCAGTGGTATCTTACCATCTTTTCCGAATCCGGAAGTATTGTTGGAATCAACTACTGCGCTACCGGAAAAGATATAGCCCAGGCTATCAGGGAATAAGGCGATTGGTTGTTCTTTCCAGTGGATCAGGTCTTTTGAAGTGGCGTGGCCCCAGTGCATGGGTCCCCAGACTGTGCTATCGGGATAGAACTGGAAGAACAAATGGTATACGTCATTAAAATAGACCATACCATTTGGGTCATTCATCCATTTGGCTTTGGGGGAAAAATGGATCTGTGGGCGATAGGGCTGGTCATAATCCTGGTTGACTGTTGTGGTTTCAGTTTTATGAGACCCGCAGGATGCGATTAAAATGGAGAGGACAATAAGTGACAAGCTTCCCTTCATGAAAATGTTGGATATTTATATAGTATTAAGGTAAGTAATTGCAGGGAAAACATGAAAACGGGGATCATAGTCTTCAATATCATTTTTTATTTTGTAACACTGTTTACCCTTATGTTGGCAAAACAGGATCCAAGCGCTTCATTAGGTTATGGCATATTTATCCTGATCTTTTGGGCAGTTTCACTGGTTGCGCTAATAATATTTATTATCACGAAATTGATAGTAGCCGAAAGTGTTTGGGACAGGATTGGCGTATTGACTGCAACACCATTTCCTTTTATTCTCGCTTTAATGATCCTAAAAGCCTTACATTGATTTGACGTATATAATTCTGTTTACTGAGTGCCTTTCACTTTCATTTGTAATGTATAAACAGACCTGGTTGCAGTTATAAATAAGATATTTCTTTCTTTACCACCAAATGTAACATTTGTGGTGCGGTCGCCTGGTATGTCAATAAATTCGATCTGTTGCCCCTCCGGATTATAAACTGTAATACCCCTGCCGGTAATGTAGACATTCCCTTTGTTATCTATGGTCATTCCATCAGAGCCTTTGGAAATGAAAAGTGTTTTGTCCTTTAATGATCCATCTGCAGCAATGCTGTATTTAAAGGTTTTGTTACCCCTGATATCTGCTACATACAAATACCTGCCATCTGGCGTACCAATAATCCCATTGGGTTGCATCATATCATTTACAACTGTAATGGGCGCCTTATTTTTTGAAATGTAATACACATTCTGGCCTTTTATTTCGGGTGCTTTTCGTGTCCAGTAAGGCCTTTGATAGTAAGGATCAGTAATATAAATACCTCCTTTGCGATCAATCCACAGATCATTTGGTCCATTCAGATGGAGGCTGTCAATAGCTGTAAGCAATACGTTTACTTTTCCATTAGGCTTGATGCTCCAAACCTGGTTATGTTCGTCTGCGCAGCTAAGAAGATTTCCTTTCCTGTCGAACATCATCCCATTAGAGCGGCCGGTGCCCTGTAGAAACACAGTAACCTGGCCGGTGGCGGCGTTCCATTTATAAATCTTATCGTTAGGCTGATCAGTAAAGAATACATTGCCCTTCTTATCAACAGCAGGGCCTTCTGTAAAGCTGTATTGATTTGAAACCAATTGTATAGTTGCGCCATTAGCAATAATGCTGCTCTCCCTCCTGGCAATTGAACTATCAGTTTGTGCTTCAGCTTTCGACACCAGTATACCCAAAAAGAACAGGTTGCACAGGATTAATTTATTCATATTATAATTTAAAAGCTCTTTCAATAATTCTCTAAATATAATAAGAATAACAAAACAGGTGTATCAGCCTGGTGATTTATTACGCCTTATTTCTTCCGGTAAGGCGCAGGAATTATGCTGCCTTTCCGAGACTCAATCTCCTTTGTTTAGTTTCCGGCTCACTGGCATCAGTCCAATTAAAATCAGTACAGTGCCAATAAACATCCAGTTATCCAGGTCCATAAAAGCAAGAAATAGAGCTGAACCTAACATAATGGAAAGCATGTTCCATTTTCTGAAAGTGCCGGTTTGTAACAATCCTGCGGCCAGGATGATCAGTCCAATGAAGGTGAGATAGGAAAGCACAGTCACGGATTTTAATACTCCCTGTATACGGGTTAATTCAATTAGCGCAGCTTTTGCGCCTTCATAATTTTCCGGTGCTACTCTGCCAACAGCACTGAAGGAAAGCCAGGAACTGAGAACTCCGGCCATGGCGACACAGCCAATTACTCCTATGACGACCCCGATAAAAGCCATAATGGGAGATTTCTTATAGAGGAACCAGGCAAGGGTTAAAACCACCAGTAGCATCAACGGAATGGCTATGAAAACGATGGCATGAGCGACTATAAATAAATGCTGTTTACCTGCTGTTAACATGTAGAACATGTGTTCTGCATTATAGGTGGGTTTGACCAAACGGAATTTGAAGAATTTTTCTAAGGAAGAAAAGTGCATGGCAAATCCGAGAAGAAGTGTAAAAGGGAATACCAATATTAAGAAGGCGAGCGTTTTACGGATGAAAAGGCGGCTTGAGTCCATTAAATAGTTTTGGACAAATCTATTGGTTGGAAAAATGCCGGCACTTGTCGGGAATCAAGAAATGAAATGCTATATATTATTATTAGGCTGTACGGGCCCGGTTTTTAACGCGACTAAAAGTTTCAGGGGTCATACCGAGGTAGGAAGCCAGGTACATCTGTGGGAAGCGGTTGATCCAATCAGGATGTTTATCCAGTAGGAGTTTGTACCTATCATCCGGCGATTGATTTTTAATACTAAGATGAAGAGCAGTAGAAACTGACCAGTTTTCCATTACTCTGAAGAGCGCAAGAAAATTGGGCTGGCTATGTATCATTTCATGAACATCTTTCAAAGAAATATTAGCCACTTCTGCAGGTTCAATTGCCTGGATAAAGTTTTGGGAAGGTTTTTGAACAACAAAACTTTCATAGTCTGCCATCCATTCATGTTCTGTAAAGAAATGAAGTGTGTGATCCCCATTCTCATCAGGTCTGTAAACACGAAAGCTGCCTTTTAGCACAACGGACATGAAATTGGATACCTGTCCGGGTTTAAGTAAAAAATCATTCTTTTTAAGCTGCTGGTGAATGAAACGGGGAAGAAAGGACTCAATATGATCAGAAGATAAGCTTTTTATCTTCTGTAGTGAATGCCTTATTTGATCTATATGGTCCATTCCAATTACTGCCCTGTTAAGATTAGAATCTCCTGCCAAAGCCGAAAGCTAAATTAAAGAATAGTCCCCATTACTCATACTCCAACCAATAACACCCGGAGAAAATATTCCTTATAGTAATTCTGCAGATTGTCGCTCTAAACTCAATTCCATTACTATAATTCGACGTCTAAAATCAATCTGTCTCACACCAAATGATTATTTTCATCGCAATAATTTAATCCCATCTTTCTTAGCCATGTCAATACATATTTTTCTTAGAAAGTCGCTGATCATTAACATTTTTCTCCTTTTTATTTCAGCTCATATTCTAAACGCGCAGGACAGTCACGATCTCTGGTTACCCAACAAAAAACCAGGCCCTCTGAAAATTATCAGCAATGATAATTCTCCAACAATTGCCATCGCCAAACAGGAATTAGAAAATAACTGGCGGGGAGCCCCAGGTGCAACCATCTCATTTATAATTAAACCCGACAACTCAATAAAGAATGATGGCTTTAAGCTGGGCCAGAATACTATTCAGGCAAATAATCCTGTAGCTATTTTATACGGCGTGTATGAAATCTTACGGCGTCAGGAGACAGACCAGCCTGCTAAAACAGGAATATTTAATCCTTCTTATGAAGTGAGGATATTGAATCATTGGGACAATTTAAATGGATCAGTTGAACGCGGCTACGCCGGCCAATCTATCTTTTGGCGGAGAGAAGATCCATTCACCGTTACAGAAAAAGACAAGACCATATGGAAGCAATACGCTCGCGCCAATGCCTCAATTGGTATTAACGGTGCGGTAATTAATAACGTAAATGCGAATCAACTGATATTTACTTCAGATTACCTGAAACGGGTTAAAGCAATTGCTGATGTTTTACGTCCTTATGGTGTTAAGGTCTACCTCTCGGTAAAATACACCTCTCCCATGCTATTGGATAGCCTGAAAACGGCTGATCCTTTAAATGATACCGTGCAGCGCTGGTGGAAGAATAAGGCCAAAGAGATCTATGCAATGATCCCGGATTTTGGCGGTTTCCTGGTTAAAGCAAATAGCGAAGGCCAACCCGGTCCACAGGATTATGGCAGAACCCATGCAGATGGCGCCAATATGCTGGCCGATGCTGTTAAACCCTTCGGCGGAATTGTTATGTGGCGCGCATTTGTTTACAGTCCTAATGATAAGGACAGAGCAAAGCAGGCCTACAATGAATTCATGCCACTGGATGGAAAATTTAATGATAATGTTATTATCCAGGTAAAGAATGGTCCGGTTGACTTTATGCCGAGAGAACCTTTCAGCCCGCTTTTCGGCGCCATGAAAAAAACATCTGTGATGCCGGAATTCCAGATCACTAAAGAATACCTGGGACATGCCATTCACCTGGTTTTCCTTTCTACCATGTGGGAAGAATGCCTTAATAGTGATACCTATCAACATGGCCCGGGCAGTACCGTAGCAAAATGTACTGATGGCAGTTTATACCCACAGAAACACACTGCTATTGCCGGTGTTGCCAATATCGGCCTGGACTCCAACTGGTGCGGACAGGATTTTGCTCAGGCAAACTGGTATGCGTTTGGGCGACTGGCATGGAATAATAAATTAAAAAGTGAGCAGATTGCTCAGGAATGGCTCATGCAAACCTTTTTTGACCCGGCTACCATAAAAACAACAAGGGATGGGTGGAAAAAGAATTTTCTGACACCGGTTAAACAAATGATGTTGGATAGCCGGGAAGCAGCTGTTAACTACATGATGCCACTCGGATTTCATCATATTATGTCTGCCAATGGCCACTATGGTCCCGGACCCTGGTGGGCTCCGGCAAGAGTACGGGCCGACTGGACTCCACCCTACTATCACCAGGCTAGCACCAACGGCGTAGGCTTTGACCGTACTAAAACCGGTAGTGACGCAGTGGACCAATACCACGAACCTCTCGCATCATTATACAATAATCCCAAAACCTGCCCCGATATATACTTATTATGGTTTCATCATCTGCCATGGAACTTTAAAATGAAAAGCGGTCTTACCTTATGGGATGAAATAGCCTATCATTATGATAAAGGCGTTAAACAGGTTCGACAATTCCAAAAGACCTGGGATAGAGTGGAAGATTATGTAGATTCCACAAGATTTAAGGATGTGCAGCGGAAACTTCGCGCCCAAAGTATAAATGCAGTATTATGGAAAGATGCATGCTTACTCTACTTCCAGCAATTCAGCAATATGCCCATACCTTACGATATAGAAAGACCTGTCAATAACCTTGATGAGATCATTGCTAATGATTCAGGCCGAAGAAGATAAAAAACCTTCTGAATGAAAATATACATTTTTGCAATTTTGCTATTGTTGACATTAGGATTGTCCAATAAGACAAATTCGCAAAATTATGTGACGATAAATGGAGTGAATTTATACTATGAAACTTATGGCAACGGCAAACCCCTTTTATTACTTCACGGCGCATTAGAATCTATTAGTTCCTACTCTTCTATCATCCCCATCCTGGCGAAAAAATATAAGGTTATTGCTTTAGATACCAGGGGGCATGGCAGGTCAACCGCAGATTCCACGAAATTGTCTTACGAACTATATGCTGATGATGTATATAAATTTTTGGATAAATTAGAACTAGACAGTGTTAATGTCCTTGGTTGGAGTGATGGAGGAAATACAGGTTTAATTCTTGCAATGAACCATCCAAAATATGTCAGGAGATTGGCGGTAATGGGAGCGAATCTTTTTAATAAAGAATCCTCCATACCTGATTGGGTAAATGACACACTCAGAAGTCAAATACGTTATTTAGAACAAATTCAAAGAGATAGTCGAAAAGAATTTCAACTACGGGTTAAAAAAATGCTTTTAACTGAACCCAATTTGGACCCGGCGTCACTTGGTAAAATTCAATGTAAAACGCTGGTTATGGCTGGCGAAAAAGATATAATTAAAGTGAAACACACCAGGCTGATCGCTAATAGCATTAAAGACTCCAAATTGGTTATTTTTAAAAAAGCTTCTCATTATGCTCCTGATGAAATACCGGAGATATTTGCAGCTACCGTTATAGCGTTCTTCGGATCCTGATTTACCCTGCATCCAAATACTACAAAATAATCTCTCATTTATTCAACGCCATCTCCAGATGGCTTTTTCATTGGTCCAATAATTGATATTTTCCTGTAATAACAACTCAAATTTAAACTTATGGGTTTTGACCAGTATCATGAACCAGCCGACGAGCTATCACAGGAAACAAGAACATTCGCCAGAATGATCACCTCACTGAACGAGGAAGCCGAAGCCATTGGCTGGTATGAACAACGCATCTCCCTTGAAAAGGATAAAGATGCAAAAGCCATCATGGAAAAAGCACAGGAAGAAGAATTCATCCATTTTGCGATGGACCTGGAATTCCTTCTTCGCAAAAAGAGCAAGTGGAAAACGGTAATGAAGAATGTGCTATTCAAATCCGGAGATATCACTGAAAATGCAGAAAAGGCAGAGGATGCAATTGAGGAGTAATGACAGGTAACTCCTACATGGCACATTCTTTGGCCCCAACTCAAGTAGCTTACAGTGTAAATAAGACGGTGCAACCCGGAATTCAGCCTGGAGCTACGCAGCTGAAGCTGTGGTTATCATACAATTGCCTGCGGCAGGCAATGAGACAGGTTCATTGGCAAATAACAATAAAGAAATCCGTACCCACCTATTACTTCGGATTTTGGCTTACTATTTGATTTCTGAGTAATGTTGCTACTCCTCCACACTCATTTTTCGTTTCGAAAAGCATAGGGTCAATTAGTTTATCTGGTTATTAACTTTTTAATCAACTGTTATGGATGATATTACCCGCATGCCGCTTACAGTTCTATACGACTTGTTATCAACAAAAACCTTAAGCCTGTTGGATGCGTTGAACAGGAAAGATGATCCGTTGACGATCGTTTTATTGAAGCTGGAAATTCAAACTATCCAATCTGAAATAACTCATAGAAAATCCTCCAATCTGAAAAGGAGTAATGTTTTAAAATTTTCAAAGAATTAAACTGTGCTCAGGAATGAATCTTTCGCGTTAATAATTATTGGTTTATTATTGACTGTCCCCCCCTGCAGTTCACAAGAAACTTCTTACAAAGATTCCGTCACCGTTCCTGCCAGCACCAAATACAAACATCCTGGATTATTCCTGGGAATCGCTATCGGTAAAAACTATCGCAATGAATGGAGCCAACCTGTAACGATCCCACTCTTCGATATCTCAAAAGAACAGGGCGGACTCACCATCACCAAACCCGGTGGTGGCCACCAGACAAAGGGGTTGAAAATGGTTTCAGCCGACAGTACCGAATGGGCACTTAGAAGCGTAGACAAATCAGTTGCGAAATTTGTACCCAAACTATTCAAGCATACAATTATAGAAAGAATAGCACAGGATATGATCTCTGCTTCCCATCCCTATGCCTGTTTGAGCGTGGCAGAACTTGCAAAAGCCGCAGGTATTATAACTACAGATCCAAGACTGGTTTATCTTCCCAACGATACTTCACTGGGGACTTATCGAGAAGAATATGCCGATGACCTCTATTTTTTTGAACAGCGCCAACCCCTGCCTCCTAGTACGAAACCCGAGGATATGGAAAAACTGCTTGAACAACTTCAAAAAGACAATCACGGAATTGTATTGCAACAGGAAATGCTAAAAGCAAGACTACTGGACATGTTAACCGGAGATTGGGATCGCCACCAGGGCCAGTGGCGCTGGGGTAAATATGATTCATTGGGAATGACATGGTATCACCCGGTGCCCACGGACCGCGACCAGTCGTTTTTCCGCGCAAAAGGAATACTGACCAAACTCATGAGCCTGATAGCTTTTCCCTTCCTTAAAGGATTTAAACCGAATCCTAATGGATTGTACCAATTAAATAAAACAGCAAGAAATGTGGACAGGACGTTTTTAAATGAATTAACGCTGGCGGACTGGGAAAAGATTACAGACGACTTAAATAAGAATCTGGCAGATTCCGTTATAAAAATTTCAGTGTGCAAGCTTCCAGCGGAAATTTCAGAAAGAAGAAAGGAAATGATTGCCAAAACTTTTCAAAACCGCAGGGATGGTTTGAAGGCAGCAAGCAGGAAATACTACAAACAACTTTCAAAGAGAGTTTATATAATGGGCTCAGAGAAAGTTGAATACTTTGAACTAAAGAATATAAACAACGACCTGCAGGTAACAGTCTATAATAGTTCTGCCAAAAACGATAGCAGTAAAATATACCAGAGAATATTTAAAAAGAACGAAACCCGGCATATTTACCTTGTGAGCGTAAGAGGAGATGATAAATTATTGCTGCCTCGGGGAAAACCTAATATCAGGGTTCGCAGGATTATGCCCCTTAATGATCGAAAATATAATCTCTATAGGAAAATGTTAGACCGGCTGAGAGCAAAAGGGCAGGCATGATAAAAGTAAACGCTAGAAAATAAATCCGGCATTAATAGCGAAAATGGTAGTAAGATTTTTGTCTGGTGCAGGAAAATAATAATCCAGGATCATTTGTGGCTGTACAAAGAATTTACCAATGGAATATTGAGGGCGTAAGTATAAAGTCACTGAAAGGGGTTTAAACTCAAAATTATTGCTCAAACTGGCATCTCCCCTGCTGTATTCCACCATGCCCGTATTGTTGAATATCAAATACGAAGCAGAAGACTCATTCAATCCATATTTCTGCGTGCCAGCCGAAAATAGTAGGACCGGGGTAAACTTTATATAATCATTCCGTTTTGAATGTCCGAGCCAGTAAAAACTGTGGCGCACAGATGCTGTAATTGTGAAGTCTGATATAGCTTCCGAGGTGTTAGTTGTCGTAACAATTGGAACCAAAGTAGTAACGCCTGTACCCGAGCCACCAGTATTTCCAGTTCCTGATCCGGTTCCGGTTCCACTACCAGCACCGGTGCCGCCGGCATTTCCGTTACCATTGCCGTTTCCATTACCGTTACCCCCTCCATTTCCATTGCCGTTTCCGTTACCATTGCCATTACCACCGCCATTTCCGTTCCCATTTCCATTGCCGCCACCATTTCCGTTCCCATTTCCATTACCGCCACCGTTTCCGTTACCATTGCCATTACCTCCGCCATTTCCATTGCCATTGCCCCCACCATTACCATTTCCATTTCCGTTCCCATTACCACTTCCATTCTGCTCTCGAATTAGTTCGATAAAATCCGTCCTGCTTTGCAGGTCAGAACGGCTGCCCCATCCGGCATTCAAAGTTATACCAGGCTGGAGCCATGCTTTTCTATATAAAAAATAAGCATGTACCTCATTTTGAAGAGGTGTAGTGTAAAAAGCGGTTGAGTCTTTCGTAAAATAGCGGGAGTAAGACACCCCGGCCATCCACTTGCGATTTCTTATAAAGTCATACGATGGAGAAATAACGTATTGATACAGCTTAAAACCATTGCCACTACTAAGTCCATTTGCCGAGATACTGATACCTGGTCCACTTTTATGAAAATATGCGATAGTTGGACTAACTATCAGTTTGTTCTTAAGATCAATCTTATCGGGTGTATTACTCCTGAAATTGAAATATCCATTTGAGGCAGAAACATTTACCAGGAAATTACTGCGGGGCGCCAATAACGAATCCAGAAAAATCCCAAACTGGCTAAGTTCATCATCATAATCAAGAGATTGATCAGTTGCCAGTGATTTATCAGTTGAAGAAGGGATAGTATCAGTGCGGGCCGCTGCCACCTGACATAAAACTGCCTGGGAAAACAAAAGGGAGAAAAGGAGACCAAGGCATGTTTTTCCAAGCATAAGGATTGGTGTTTCGGCCAGGGAAGTTCAGCTAAAATCGAATAACAAGATAATATTAAAAAAATTACCGTCCCAATGGCAAGATTCGGGTAAAATTTCCACGCGGCCCCCAAAATTTGTAACCCATTCCCCGTTTGGATTACCATTTCTGGAGATGACCTAAATATCATCTCTATTGCCGCACATATTGTACCGGATTACTATATCCGGAAAACCCTTAATATGATGGAATTGGGAAACAGTAAACAATACCTTACAATTGGCTCCTTAATTATTGAGAACTTATGGAGTGCTATTTCAGGTTTTCGAGTAGCAAAATGGAAGTAAATAATACACCTGCTTCGCCGCGGAAAGTGCCGGAACCCCTGGGTTTATTATCGACAGAATACCATTCAAAAAATCCATTATTATCCTTTACCCGTTTCAGCATCGGCTGCAACTGCTCATAGGCCTCGGCTACAAAACCATACTTTATTATTGCTGAATCATTCTGGCGCCGAACCAGGTCCAGTCGCCCCCATTCTGGTAACTATACGGCCCCATACCCTTATTTGCAAAATAACCGGCAGGGTACGGAGGATATAGGGTAAGACCAATAGAAGCAGCACCGGCCTGCTTTACTCTTTTGATCATCTCTTTCAATGATGCTTTTATTTCATCCCTGTCTAAAAGTCCTGCTTCAATGGCAACGGCTGTGCCGCCGAAATAATAGATCTTATTTTCATCAAAATCAGGAGGGAAAGGAGACTCTTTAAGGTAAATATGTGGGATGAATTTCTTTTGTTTCTTGTCCCATAAATGCTTCCTGCAATTTTTAACCAGACCATTCTTCACTTCGCTCCATTTTGCCACAGAGGATGGATCTATCTCCATCAAATTATTTAATGCAACTATTAGCATGGCATTATCATAAATATCAATTGCTATATGGGTATTGCTATCAAGAGCAACGCCCCAACTATGCTCGGGTTGCACATCTCCCCAGTCTGCAGTAGTAGCACCGAATATCAAACCATTTTGCTGGTCAAATCGGTGATTCATCAAAAACTGAAGAGAAAGGTCCAATCTTTCGCTGATTGTTTTATCACCAACCTTTTCATTTAAAATTGCTTTATCACCGGTGAGTTGAATATATTTATAAACTGCCTGCACCAATGATGTTTCCTGGTCAGTTTCTACGGTGTTTTTGTGCCCGGCATAACGAGGTTCCAGTTTCGAATAAGTGTAAGCATATCCATCTGTGGATTTAATTTTTTCTGCTGGTGTAAACCCGTCTATAATATTACCATCATCACCCTGAAGTCTGAAAAAGATCAACAGGTTTTCTTTCAACACCTCTTTGGGATATACCTGCGATGCCAGTTCAATGAAGGTATTATAGTCGCGGATCCAAACTTCGCGATATCCATCTCCGGCATTAAAGCCGGCTTTCATTATGTGTAAAGCTTTGTTCTTAACAAAAGGAAAATAAGAGTTGGCCTTTATTTTTTCACTGATTGATTTGCTGCCATTGTAATTTTCCTGGGCAGCAGTCACCATAAAGCTCAGTAACAATAACAACGAGTAAAAGAATTTCATTCCCCGTCTCCTTATTTTTTTAGAAGGCCTTATATATCATTATATACTATTCTATCCAAATCATCTGCGTAAAAGCTCCATTGGCCGCAATATCCCAAACTTCTACCCTCACCCATTTTCTTCCTTTCAGATTTACCGGCCAGCTAAAGGACTTTTTACCAAATTCAGTTGTGCTATTCAACTCTATTCTTTCACGATAAACCTTATTTCCATCACCGGATACAATTTCAGCAAAGTTTAGCGGGAATGTCCAATCTAATTCCATACGAATAGTAGCCTGCCCTGATTGCGGGAGCGAAATGGTTGATCCGGAAGATTTCCCATCAACGGTAAAAGAAGGAATTACGATCTCACCCGTTGAAACAAAAAACTTTCCTTTTCTCATTACATCAAGGATAGATTGCCAACCCTGATCATAGGCCGGTATCTTCGGAAGCTGCAGATAATTTACATTCACATGGGCATACATCTCATTCTGATGTGTGATAGTAAATATATCAGACTCTGCAATTACAGTTTTCTTTAGACCCCAGTTGGCCATATCGTCCATCAGGTTAAGTACCCGGTGACTTAGCGTTTCCCATGATAGGTCTGCGGGTATTGACTTCCACGCTGCGCCCAGGAAAGTTTCCGAAGTAAAAAATCTTTCATTCTTATAAATATCCGGATAGCCGGTAGAAGCTTTTGTTCTTGCATGTGCTGTCCAGGCCAGTCCTTTTTCAAGTTCAAGCAATTTCAGCATTTCTTCTTTATCATTCACTCTATAAACTTTCCCATAAACAGGATCATTGGATTGAAAAGGCATTTCCGGTTTCCTGGACATTACCCAATAAACAGGTTTTGGAAAGAAGGCCAGCCAGTGACCACCATAAAAATTATTAGCTTCCTCACCTGGAAGTAATAAAAACTTATTAGTTGAATATCGCTTAGTCACATCAAATAACGCTTTCAATTCTTTTAAACGTGAACTATCAGGTCCTTTCGGATGGCCGGGGCCATGGAACTCTGCCAGTTTCATAATATTCAATCCCATTTCTTTTGCCACCTCTACAAACTTCGCTTTTTCGGGTAATGGGAGTCCCGCCAAAGGAACATTGGAAGTAAACTCATTGTGGAAATGAGTGGCCATTGTTTGATAACCGGGTAATGCGGGATAGGAATCATTATGCGTAAACTTCTTTACCTGTGTCAATGCCGCATCGGCCCTGCCTGTACTTAATAAGCAAAAGAAATTGAGTCGCTGTTTCGTGCCGGGAGGTGCATTAAACCAGGGAACATATCGTTTGTCACCCAGCGGATCCTGCCTGATTCCTATACCATAATCCGGTATTTTATTCTGATAATTATTTCCATACCAGGTAAATTTCAGATTGAATGCTTCATCCAGTGGATAGAAAAATTGGTGAGGGGCTGGAAATACGGCCAGGCTACCGGTGTTATTTTCTCCTATGATGGCACGGTATTTTACTTCAAGATTAGTACTGGTATCAGTAATAGATGATTTAAGAGAATGCATTTTCTTTGCTACATCAGACCAGCCTATATTATCCCAGAGCTTTCCTTTGCACACAAGGCCGGCATCATATAATATAGCTGTTGAATCAACCTGGGTAGAAAGCACTGCTGCCACATTAAGTAGAGGACTTCCATTATACAGGATAATTTCCAGTTTGCCGGTGAAGGAGGATGATTTCATCTCTCCTATCTGAACAATGGTTTGAATTCCCTTACTCCTCACCTTCACGTTCTGCTTTTGGAATTCTACTTTGTAAGTTTCGTAAGGCCTCCTGGGTACCCTGTCAAAAAATACATCCCAGCCTCCGCTGGAAGGGCTTAAGGTTCTTTTGCCGATGGTAAGCAGGAAAACAGGATCAATATTCTCAGCGATCCTTGTATATTTTGTTCCGCTTCCCAATTGGATGTTTCGGAACAAAGGCTTTTCATTATCAAGATCGAGGGTAATCCTGCCGGTTCTGTTTACTCCAGCCGGCCAGGAGACGGTAAGTAGTTGTTTATCCAACGCAATAGTTGCTCCGTTCTTTTTAAACTCACTAAGGTCAACAGGGATCTGGGCCAGGATATGATTGCAAAAAAATGGTATACTAATAATGAGAAAGAAAATAATTTTCGAATGGAAGAACCTCATGGCATATAAATTAATATCGGAGAATTAAATGCTTAGGATATCATTTTGATTAATAACTACCTTCTTAAAGATATTGGAATATTTCGAAAACAATTGAGGAAGCCAGGAAAAGGCAAAAATGAAATCTATTCAAGCTACTGCTCCACAAACGTCACTACACTGGAAACAGGCAATGTATAAGTAAATGTATTATTCGATACAGTTATAGCTGTTCCCTGTTCCACATTCTTCAAAAATGTAGTTACGTATGGAACAACGGTAGCTCCAGTTCCATCCTTCAGGGTAAACTTTTGCTTTACTTCATTTTGACCGGTATTAATTGCCACAATTACCTTTTTGGTACCATTCCGGTAGGCAGATATTAAAACATCAGATCGCGAATTGGTGGAAGTACCCAGCCGCACAGCTCCTTCCCTAATAAATCTGGAAAACTGCGAGATCATAAACCCTCGCTTTGTAACCGCACCATCCTGCCCCACAATTCCATAAAACCTTTTACCGTACCACCAGATATAAGCACTGAAATTAGCTTTCGTAAAACAATCATGTATCTCAACAGCAGTATTAATATTAGCCACCTGCGTTGTAGCAGTATCCAGATGCTCTGTCATCCACACTTCTAAATTCTTATTCTTTGCCAGTGCATTTTCAACAATACCACCTCCATATAAATGAGTTCCCAGTATATCAAGATTGGCTACTGCTCCGTCATCCGATAAAATAGTATTCACATACGTCTGGTTATTATTGACCAGTTCTGGTGCCATTAGCTTTGTTGCTGTTATCATCCCTCCCTGGTTCTTGAGAAAACCACGCATCTCTGTAGCCGTCCAAACACAACCTTCATAATCAGGTTCCCAATCCGGTTCATTTTGAACAGATATCGCATATAAAGGTGCTCCATTGGCTGCCATATAATTTGCAAAATCATTCAGGTATTTGGCATAGTTGGCTGCACTATCAGGTACCAGTTTGCCTTTTATGATATTATTATTGGTTTTCATTCGCGCAGGCGGACTCCATGGTGTTGCAAACACTTTCGCGCCTCGTTGAATAGCCGCTTTTGCATTGGCCAGTTCTGTTGCCCGCCACGCATCATCGGAAGCAACTCTTATACGCAGGAAGTTCATTCCAACCTGCCCATTACCGGTTCCAAATATCCGGTCAAACTCATCTGATGTTAGTGGAGTAGTATTCGGTGGTGCAAATACAGTAGCACATCCAAATCCACGAATAGTCTGATTTTTCTCCGCCGTGTTGATGGTAATTTCAGCTTCTACAACCTGAGGCGGTTGGGTACTTCCCCCTCCTCCTGTATTATTTTTTTTGGAACATGATACGCCTAGCAGGGCGCAGAAAAATAGCAATACGATTCGATTAAAATCGGCTACAGCAATTATGTATTTCATAAATAAATGTATGGTTAGCCTTTCAGCATATAACAGCCAGTAACTCTCTATTTAGTTCTAATCTCGATTGTTGCTTTCTTCAATCCATCGGCTATTGCCGTTATTTTTATCACTCCGGTTTTTTTCTTTTCGGCCCTTACTATAGCCAACGCTAATCCTGAATAAGCCGCTCTTTCCCTGGATGGGAATGCAACCAATTCAGCCGGATCTCCATTATCTGTTGCCACAATTTCTCCAGGTCCTTCAATGCTGAATGTGATCTTATTAACTGCGTCAGGCACTACCCTTCCATTCCTGTCTGCTACTTTTACTGTGATGAATGAAAGATCATTTCCATCTGCCGCTATATTATTCCTGTCTGCCGATAACAATAATTGCGCAGCATTCCCGGTTGTCTGGATTGTTTGTTCCGCCCATCGCTTCCCTTTCCTGTACGCTACTACTTTAACAATTCCCGATGAGTACTTAACACTATCCCATCTCAGTCGGTATTCAAACTCTCCTTTCTTTTTCCTGCCCAGTGATTTTCCATTTAAAAATAATTCAGCTTCATCACCTGAAGTAAAAACATGAATAGGAGTAATTTGTCCCTCTCTGCCAGGCCAGTTCCAATGAGGAAGGATATGCGCCATGGGAAGATCAGGGCGCCATCGCGCCTGGTATATATAATAACGATCCTTTGGGAATCCCGCAAGGTCAATGATCCCTGAATAAGAACTTCTTGCATTATAATAAGGAGTTGGTTCACCCAAATAATCCCAACCACTCCATACAAATTCTCCTGCTACAAATGGATGTTTATCCTGGGAGAAGAATACTTTATCAGGAGAAGCTCCAAACTGAGCTGTATATAATTCATAGCCACTTACCTGCTTCTTCCGGGGATCACCACCGGTACTATCACTAACCGGCGCACTTATGCCAGGTGTCACCGGGAATATATAAGCACCTCTACTACTCAGTGCAGAGGATGTTTCACTACTATAAATAAGTTTATCAGGGAATGCCTTTTGAAATGCAGGATATAAAGGTGATGTTCGAATACCGCGAAGATGTGCATATGCTGGCGCATCACGTATACCTTCACCCTGGTAATTAAGACTCATTATATCCATTTCTTTTGGAAAGGGCATTTCAGGCTTTGCATAATTCATGGATGCAGTGGCCGGCCTTGTGTCATCTTCTTCTTTTACGATATCGTGCAATTGCTTTGCAAGTGCAGCACCTGCTTCTGCTGTATACTGCTCTCCCACTTCATTACCGAAACTCCAGGCAATGATGGATGGATGATTTCTGTCCCGGCGCATGAAGGATCTTATATCGGCTTCATGCCAGTCAGGAAATATCAAATGAAAATCCAGTGGCGTTTTTCTTCTTTCCCAACAATCAAATATTTCATCAATCACCAGCAATCCCATCCGGTCAGTCAATTCCAGTAATTCAGCTGCAGGTGGGTTATGCGCCATACGGATGGCATTGCATCCCATCTGCTGTAAAATTTCCAGTTGCCTTTCTGCAGCTCTTTTATTAAAAGCCGCCCCCAGTGCACCAAGATCATGGTGCTGGTTCACCCCCTGGAACCTTACTGGTTTACCATTGACAAACATCCCTTTGATTGGATCAAACTTAATGGAGCGGATCCCAAATTGTGTTTCATATTCATCAATGGGCGTTCCATTAGAGAATAATTTTGTGACGGCTACATAAAGATTGGGTTTTTGAAGAGGTAGAGGTCCCCACAATAATGGATTTTGAAGGGTTAAAGATTTCTGATAATCGAATTTTTGCCCGGCCATTACTCTAACAGTCGACTTCGTAAAACTTCCCACCTTATTTCCTCTTTGCCCATTCAAACGTCCTGCTTTATAGATGTCGGTTAGTATTTCAATTTTCTGGTCGGCAGTCGTTTTATTTTCAAGCGTTACTTTCAAATCAATTTTGGCTGATGAAGCAGATACATCTCTTGTAGTTACAAAAGTTCCCCATTGTGCAACATGAACAGGATTTTCGATAGTGAGCCATACGCTACGGTAAAGCCCCGAACCGGGGTACCAGCGTGAAGAATTGGTTGGATTGTCTAACCGGATCGCCAACTGGTTATCACCTCCCGGATTTGCATAGGGCGTAAGATCAAGCCGGAATGAATTATATCCATAAGGCCAACCGCCTACCAATTTCCCATTCAGCCAAACCATTGCATATGACATGGCTCCATCAATATCCAGGTAAATTGATTTGCCCTTATCTGAAGAAGCTATATTTAATTTTCTCCTGTACCATGCCACTCCCTGGATGGGAAGTCTCCCCATACCTCCACCAACTATGGCATTCCCGCCATCATAAAACGGACCTTTAATGGCCCAGTCGTGCGGCAGTGTCACCTTTTCCCAGTCATTATCATTGAAATTATTTTGTACGAAAGGGAATTCACTTCCCGGATTACCAGGAGGCCTTGTATGATGCTTTGCGGGGTCTTTGATGAAATCATTGGCGGTTGGCAGGATCCATGGTTTCAATACATCCTGTGAGACAGCTACGGCCACTCCTTCTGTTGGCCTGCTGTCTGCCACTATATTATCATTACGGTCTGTAACCACCGGACGAACATCATAGATCAGTTTATCGGGCTCTGATGTATAACGCATGAATCGCCAGCCATCATTAATATTGATGCGTTCTTTGAGTTTGGAAATAACCTGTCCTTTGGCTTCAGGAAACAGCAATAAACTACTTAAGAAAAGCAGTGAACTGCATAAAAGGGTAAATCGCATGGCTATGATTGGTTGAGTACGCATGAAATTAGGATCAGTTTCCAGAATCACCTGAATATAATTGAATAAAAAGAGAAAAAAAGGAGAGATGAGAACATCCCTCCTTGCTTAAACCTCTGTTTAAGTCTCAAAACGAAAAATCTTCAATCTCGAGGTCTATCGTACTTGTCGGGCTTTGAGGCCTCTGCTTAATTAATTCGTTAATCTGCTTTATTAATATCCAGGGTTCTGATCCAGTTTGAATTCACGGTTTCTTTCAATTTCCTGTTGCGGAATAGGCCACAGATTATATTTGGTAAGAGCCTGACCTGCATAGTAAGGATTACACATTACTACCCTGTCATACCATTTTCCCAAACGCATTAAGGTAAGCATTCTTTTTTCTTCGAAACCCAGTTCCCTGATCCTTTCATCCAGGATATAATCAATATTTACATTGGCTGGAAGCACAGGGTTTGCATTGGAGCGGGCACGCACTACATTAATATCTGCCGCTGCTGATGTTGTATTGTTCAATCCAAGATAAGCTTCTGCTCTTAACAAATAAGTCTCTGCCAGTCTCATCATGTATTCATCCCTGAACGTAAAGGCAGCACCATCCTTTAATGAATACGGCCATTTACGATTTACAGGATCATATAATTCATTAGGATGTTGAAAAGGAGTTGTTGGTTTTACCTGGTAAGGATAGAAAGCGCGGCTTGGAACACCGGAAACCAGCGTTACTCCATTTGAACCTTTTGCACCTGCAGGAATAGCGGCAAAATCAATATCCGTATTATACAATGGGCTATTAGGATTAGTAACCTTAAATTTCCTTACAAAGTTGTGATTGGCATTCCTGATATCATTATTGAAATCGCTTGTCCATACATTATTGATCATCCAAAGTGAAGGAGCCATAAATCCAACTCCTCTACCACCTGAACTATAATCTCCGGCAGGCCAGTTGAAAGGTGCCACATTATTGATAACTACATCACGCACCAGTGGCACATGTACTCTTTCCAGGCAATATCCGCCGGCGTTTGCAAAACCAAGGTTGGTTGCACCAGCACCACCAGGAACGTTAGCCTGGATCTGTATAACTAATATAGCTTCCTTGTTAACCGGACCGGCAGCACCACCTCTATTCTGATTTCCAACCCGGAACAGATCTGAATAAACGTCGCCAGGGTTTGAGGTAGACATGCTTCCGAAACGAGCAGTCATCAACTGCAACCCTGCGGTAGAGATCACAGCAGTAGCCGCATCAACAGCTTTCTGGAACTGTCCGTCTGCTAGATAAACTTCGGAAAGCAGGTGATTAGCCGCCTGGCTGGAAACTTCTCCATCTTTTACAGCGGCTGTGGTAATAGAAGGTAAATTAGCAACGGCATAAACCAGGTCAGCGATTACCTGCGTTAACACTTCCTTTTTGGTAGCTCTTTTAAAATCCACTTTTGGTGAAGTAACTTCCTCAATTTGCAGAGGTACTCCGCCAAACAAATAAGCGAGACTTCTATAGCCAACCGCCCTGAAGAAACGAGCTCTTGCTTCAAACAATTTCTTGTCTGCGTCTGACATTAATGAAGCCGGAACACGACTAATAACGGTATTAGCTTCTGATATAATCTTATAAAGCCTTTGCCATTGCCCCAGCATGATACCTGAATTGGTAGCATAATTTGCTACAAGATTTGGCGTGGCTGCAGTTACATCAATAGCCATGTCTGTTCTGTACTGGAACTCAAACACATTGTTATCATTCAAAGTGTAGAATTCATCGCGCATTAACCTGTACAGGTTATTGACGGAAGCCTGAAAATCAGCATTGGTCTGAAAAGCGTTTGAGGTACTTAAGAAGTCAACGGGCACCTCATCCAAAAAATCTTTTTTACAGGAGTTGCTACCCATAATAAGGGAGAGCAACAACATATATGATACTATTTTTTTCATAAACATTTTTTTTACAGGTTTTCATTAGTAGTTAATGTGAAGACCAACGGTATAGCCAATAAGTACCGGCCTTCCGTCTGTAACAATCCGGCCCTGGTTTTCATTAGCACCGTTGTTTGTAGTCACCTCAGGATCCCATCCCTGCCAATCAGTAAACGTTGCAATGTTTTTAGCACTTACATAAAGACTAATGGATTGAGCTCTGACTTTTGAAAGGATCTTCTTTGAAAAGCTATATCCCAATGAAACATCCTGTAACCTGATAAAGCTGCGATCTTCATACATGGCTGGTTCCACTGTGGAGTGCGTACCTGTAATAATGCGGGGATATTTGCCAGTAGGGTTTCTGGGAGACCAGTAATCAACACCTCTCAGATCATTATTTCTGATGGAATTGTCTTCACGGAAGTAAAGGCGTACGTTATTTTCAAGATATCCATTTTTTCCACCCTGTATTGAGTTAAAGAAAAAGCTAAGATTAAATCCTTTGTAACCAAAACTATTGTACCAGCTCATTCTGTAAGAAGGCTCTCTTCTTCCAATAAATACCCTGTCATCAGCATTAATGGCTCCGCTTTTATCCTTATCAAATACTTTCAGGCTACCAGTCTGGAAGCCAGGAAGAAGTGTTTCGCCTAACTGGTAAATTCCCATCTGCTGATAATCGAAAACAGTCTGGATTGATTTTCCAATGAAAAGTCCGCTGGAAACAATATCATCCTCTTTACCGTCACCATTAGCATCTACGCCAGTAAGATGAAGGATCTTATTTTTATTACCCCAGATATTGAATGTTGAAGTCCAGTTCCAATCTTTTTTCTCAATCACCTTTCCTGTAAGACCAATTTCCCATCCAGTATTGTTGATCTTTCCAAGATTTGTTCTGAACTGATCAAAACCAGTAAGAGAAGGTACTGCTACACTAAACAACAAGTCTGTTGTATTATTATTGTAATACTCCAGGTTACCAGATAAGCGGTTCCTGAACAAAGAGAAATCAAGGCCTATGTTCAACCCCTTTGTCTTTTCCCATTTGAGGTTATCATTTCCAAGGGAACCAACCTGTTGTCCGAAGGCGGTTGCGGTACCATCTCCATATATGTAGGAAGTATTGGTATTAACAGTGGCGATTGAGAAGTAACGGGTAGTCTGGTTACCGATCACACCGTAACCTGCTCTCAGCTTAAGGAAATTAGCCCACTTTACGCTTTGCATGAAATCTTCACTTGTAAGCACCCATCCAAGTGCAACTGAAGGGAATGTTGCGTATTTAAAGTTTTTCGCAAAACCTGAGAAACCGTCTCTGCGAACGGTGGCGGTCAGAAGGTACTTGTCGTCAAACTTATAAGCTATCCTTCCCATCTGGTAATTCAGCGCTTCATCAAAACCTGTAGTTGTTACATTTTTTGTATCTGCACCGCCAATTCCATTATAGCTCAGGTTCAAACGAGAGAATCCTGTACCCTCAGCAACTGTTCTTTCATTCTTTCTTTTCACTGCGCCATACAAACCAGTAACAGTAAGACCGTGTTTTCCAAAGGTTTTATTATAGGTGACTATATTATCGAAAGTATAATCGTAATTGCTTTGATTGTCTTTATAGGCCCGGCCATTCTGATTTGCATCAAATCTGCTGGCATAATAATGCTGGTCATTTCTAAGGTTGTTACCAAAATTCATCCGGTAGTTCAATCCGCTGATGAATGGAATATCAAGATCAGAAGAAATATTACCCACCCAGTACTGGTGTCTATCCAAATCATCAACATAATAGCTGGTCATGGGATTACCCAAAACTGTATTTGTAGGGCTGGGGATCACATTGCCCAGGGAATCATAAGGTTTCAGCAGGGGTGAAAAGATAATTACACCACCAATTCCCGGTTCGTTACCATCCTGGTTTACAAATGAACCTGATGATACCAAACCAATCCTCCACCAGTTAACAGGTTTTATCTCAATGTTGGCGCGAATACTTTTCCTGTTGAATTTATCATTGATGATATATCCTTTTTGATTGACCACTGAACCAGACAAAAGATAAGTAACCTTGTCTCCTCCGCCCGTCACACTTAAGCTGTTATCTATAATTGAACCGGTATTGGTAGCTTCTTTCCACCAGTTGTAATCATTAGGAAGAAGAGCCGTGCGTCCGGTAGTAGCCATTGATGCATCCACCACATTCTCAATCTTGAAAGCGGGGTTTGGATCTGTGTAATTAGGACCCAGGTATGCCGTACTCCAGAATGCATCTCTTATTCCCTGCAGGTATTCCTCCCTGTTTTTGGGACGTAAGCCATCACCACCAGATGGACTCTGGGTGGTATAGGAACTTGAAAAGGATACTCTTGGAGCTGAATTGTATTTACCTTTTTTGGAAGTGATCAAAATAACTCCATTTGCACCCTGCGCACCATATACTGCAGTAGCACTTGCATCTTTTAAGATATCGATAGAAGCGATATCATCCGGGTTAATGGAAGACAGCGAGTTATTATACTGAATTCCATCAACAATGATCACAGTAGCCTGGCTACCACTCAACGTAACCCTTCCGCGTATATTTATGGGAGGGGTACCACCGGCATTCGTTGAAATACCCACATTCAAGCCGGGAACTGTACCCTGCAGAAACTGACCAATATTAGTATTTGGAGCATTGGCCATAGTTTCCAGATTTACCCTGGCAACAGCACCTGTTACATCTATTTTTTTCTGAGTACCATAACCAACTACTACCACTTCTCCAAGGTCTCCTGCTTTGGCAGTCAATTGCACGCCTACAGTATTACCATTACCCACAGTGACCTCCTGGTCAACATAATTCACACTTGTAATAACGAGGGTGGATCCGCTGGCTGCAGACAGGGAGAAATTACCTTTTGTATCAGTAGCAGTGCCATCATTAGAACCCTTAACGGTTACTGTAGCACCTGAAACCGGCTGGCCGGCAGCGTCAGTTACTTTCCCAGTAATTAATTTTGTTTGAGCAAATGTGGCTGTCGATATAAGCAGTGACAAGCCAAAGACAATAAGCGTTGTAAGTTTCCTGGTAAGGAGTTTTTTTAAATTCAAACTGGCTGTTCCGTTTGTCAAGCCAGGTCTCATTTTTTTCATTTTGCAAGTATTAAAGTTAGAGGTATAAGCTTCAGAGCTTTGTTTTCGCAGTCTGGTAATGTGTACGCATTACCCGTTATGGGATGGTTAAGTAGTAAGGTCCATAAGCAATAAATTTTGTTTAGAAATAATAGTTAGTTGCAGTTTAAGCTTGCAAAGGGTGAGATCAGAATAAGTTGTATCTGAAATGAAATAATGAATATCAGCTTGTTGGAAAATTGGGGTTGGCATATATGGGTTAACCCCGGAGAGTAAAGGCAATCGTTGAGACATGCAGTTATGTTTCGTTTGAGATAAAACAGGTCCGGCATAAAATTCGGGGAACACCGAATTTTCCGTTAGCACATATATCCAAATTGCTGTTCGGAATGTTCAAATTGCCGTCTAAATCAAAGGAATTCTGTCAATCCGCGCTTCGGCTGTCAACAAGGCATGAAGTTATCGCGGTTTACGTTTGAGATTTACGTATTCTGAAGGAGAGAGATTAAATTTTGCTTTAAAAGCTCTTGCGAAATAATTGGGTGTGGCAAAGCCCACCTCATACCCGATTTCGGAGATCTTCATATCTGTATTCTCCAATAAAGCAATGGCCTTGTTTAATTTGATGGTACGGATAAATTCTACCGGTGTCTCCCCGGTGAGGGTAACAATCTTATTATATAATGATCCCCTGCTCATATATAAATGTTTGCTCAACTCTTCAACAGACAGATCGGGGTTATCTATATTGGCTTCAATAAACTGGGTAATCTTTAGCAATAGCTTTTCATCATCTGATTTGGCTTCCACCTCGGGAGTCTCTACTTTAATCTGCCGGCTATAGGTAGATTTCAGGTTTTGGTTAAGGTTGAGCAGGTTCCTGATCCTGGCATTCAATATCTCGAAATTGAATGGTTTGGTGAGATAATCATTCGCCCCGGTATTCAAACCCCTGAGCTGGTTGGAATCACCCGTCAGCGCCGTCAATAATATAATAGGTATATGGCTGGTCCGTTTATCTGATCTAATTTTCTTACAAAGCACGATCCCGTCCATCTCCGGCATATTAATATCACTGACTATTACCTGGGGATGGGCAGATAGCACTTTTTGCCAACCCTGCTTTCCATCAGCTGCTTCAACTATCCTGTAGTGAGTACTCAGGTTTTCAATCAGGTAATTCCGGAAATCTTCATGATCTTCTATTATCAGAACAACTGGTTTCTCCAACTGTGATTCCTGGCCTGCTTCCAGCTTTTTAAGATCACTGGCCATCATTTCTGCCAAAGCAACCTCATCAACACTATGCTGGATAGGTCTGCATGGAAGCTGAACAGTAAAACTGCTACCCTTTCCATGAATGCTTTCCACATGGATGCTGCCACCATGCAGGTTCACGAACTCTCTTGTTATGGAAAGCCCAATGCCGCTACCCTGGTTGAGGATAGTTGTATCATAATCTACCTGGAAGAATCGTTCAAATATCTTTTCCTGCGTTTCACTGGTCATTCCAATCCCTGAATCTGAAATGATAATCTTTATCCCTGAATCTGAATCCTCTTCTATATTCAACCAGACTTTCCCATCAGCCGGCGTAAATTTAAATGCATTGGATAGCAGGTTAAATAAGATGCGTTCCAGTTTATCCCGGTCAAAGGAAGTATAATAATGACTAAGCGTACTTGTAAAAGTGAAATTGACGTGTTTACGATCAGAAACATCCTTGAATGAATCTCCTACTTCTTTTACAAATGCTACCAGGTCTCCTTCCGTAAGATTTAACTTCAATTCGCTTTCCTCCAACTTCCGGAAATCCAGTAACTGATTGACCAGGTTTAATAATCTTCTGGCATTTCGCCTGATACGACTGAGTTGGTCCAGTTTCTTATCATTACTTTCATGCTGCAACAGGTTTTCAGTTGGTCCAACAATTAAGGATATGGGTGTGCGGAACTCATGACTTAAATTGGTAAGGAATTTAATTCGTACCTGGTCAAACTCATGTTTCCGCTCAGCTTCTTTTCTTTCCTGTTCCAATAACTGTTTGGCCTGCAATCTCTCCTGCTCCAGTGCGAATTTATTTTTCAGCTTTTGTATACCACGGTATCTGACAGCCCAGAGAATGAGCCCAAATGTCAATACATAAAATATATAGGCATAGCTGGTACGCCACCAGGGCGGACTTACATATATAGTAATGGATGATTCGGGTGTGGCCCATAAGCCATCGTCACTTCTTGCTTTTAAGCGGAAGGTATATTTACCCGGATCGAGATTGGTATATACCGCAGTTTTTGAAGTACCTACTTCGTTCCAGTCCTTATCAAATCCATCCAGTTTATAAGAATACCTGCTTTCCTTTGGCGCTGTATAATTTAAGGCGATAAAGTCAAGTGAAAAATTTTGCCTGTGATTCAACCGAATCTCCTTGGCAACAGCAATATCCTCCTTAATTACAGATTGTTCACCCGGAATAACGGAGCGATTGGATATTTTCAGATCCGTAAATACCAGGGCAGGCACATTCCGGTTTGAGCTGAGCGATTTGGGGTTAAAGAAATTAAAGCCATCCAGACCTCCGAAGAACATTTCACCAGTTGATGTCTTATACCCAGCACCCAAACTGTAAGGGCTTTGCTGCAAGCCGTTATAATAAGCGTAGTTCTTGAATTTCCTTCCTTTGGGATCAAAACTACTGATGCCTTTATTTGTACTGAGCCAAAGTTTTCCTGCATCGTCCTCCATGATTTTATAGATCACACCATTGGAAAGGCCGTCCTGCTCAGAATAAACGGTGAATTTTTTAGTGCTATTATCGTAAAGGCATAATCCACCACCAGCCACACCTGCCCAGATATTTCCATTGTGATCTGCATGCAGACTTAAGACTGCATCTAATGGAAGATTACTATTTGCGGGAGTGAGTTGCTGAAAGGTCTTATTCCAGGGATCATAAATGGCGATACCGGAACCGCTTGAACCAATCCAGATATTACCAAATCTGTCTTCTTCAATTGCCCTGATAAATCCATTTGATGGCAGCTTTCCTCCCTTGATCTTATCCGGAACCAGTTTTGAAAATTTTCCCGTTATCGGATCATACATATCTACACCAAAGCCGTTAGTTCCAATCCAGATATTTCCTTTACTGTCTTTCTTTATGCAAAAGATATCGTTATTGGAAATATTGCCCGTCCCCTCCCCTTCTGTATAATGTTTGATAGCTCCTGATACCATATTCAATACATAGATCCCATCCTGGTAAGTTCCTATCCAAATTTCATTGCCGGCCCTTTCCATAGCCAGTACGGATTGTGCTTTTGTATTGCCCGCACTTAATACGGGATGATCAAACAATCCTGTTTTTGGATGAAACAGGTTGAGACCTCCTCCATCAGTTCCTATAAATATGTCTCCTTTAAGGTCTTCCGCAAAAGATGTGACAGTTGGATAATTTAACCCGTGTGGATCAAATGCATTGCTTTGCCTGAGCGCAAAGAATGCCAGGTTGCGATCATATTTATTTACCCCCGACTGAAAAGTACCAAACCAGAAAATACCATCCTTATCAATATAAATGCTGCGGACTGATTTCCCGATAAAACTGTATTTATTGCGACGGTCCCCTGTAAGCCGGGTAGCTTTTGTTGTTACCGGATCAAAAATATTGAGACCATCATCAGTACCCACCCATAAATTACCCGTATTATCCACGGATATGGAATGGATACGATTATTACTCAGCGTATTGATGTCATCTGCATTCTTACGGTAATTGGAAAAACTCTTTCCATCCGGATGTATAACAGCTAAACCATTATCCTGCGTGCCCAGCCAGATATTTCCTTTATTGTCCTCCGCTATTGAACGAATGATCTGATCTGGAAGTGAATTGGGATCAGCTTTATCAGGAAGGAATCGCTTAAAACTATTTGTCTCTTCAACAAACAGATGTAGCCCTGCAATGGTTCCCATCCATATCCTGTTCCTGCTGTCTTCAAACAGACTGATAATGCAATTGGAATTAAGCTGATTGGTATGGACCTGGTCAGCTGTATAGGTTTTGATATTCCCGGTTTGCGGATCAAGCAGGTAAAGTCCGTTATAGGTTCCTGCCCAAACTCTTCCTTTATGGTCAATGCAAAGCGAACGAACAGCACCACGTTTAGAAAAATTATAATTAATGAAAGAGTTCTTTGCATGGTTGTAACGGCTCAGCGTATTGTTGGAACCAAGCCAGATATCACCCTGCTGGTCTTCCTGCATAGAGAGTATTGTGCCAGCACCAATTGAAGTACTATCAGTAGGATTGTGCCGGTATGCAGAAAAGTTCACTCCATCAAACCTGTTCAATCCATCATCTGTGGCGAACCACATATATCCATACCGATCTTTAATAATGGCATTTACCGTGTTGGAGGAAAGACCATTCTTGCTACTGAAATTGATGAAACTAAGGTCATTCTGTTGCGCAGAGGAGTTCTGCAACAGCAATAGCAATACGCACGTGGTTAATAAGGCAGTATACCTCATAAAAGGATTGAGACTCAGCAAGTTTACTCAAAAAAAGGCTTCAGCATTAGCAATTTAAATTAAATAAACAGAAACCTGAAGAAGCAGAATCAAAGGATTATAAGGATATTTTATTCCCTATAACTTAGCTGAAGGAGCTTACTTTTTCTTAACAATACCCCCTCAAAAGAGAAAATCGATATAGACAGGCTTGCTGTAACCGGGCTCGTACATATAACAAAAGAGGCTGTCCTTCTGGGACAGCCTCTTTTCCTATGAATACAGATGGATTAGTACTGGTTCTTATTGTAGCTGCTACGGTTGTTGAAGCCACCACCACTGTTACTGCGGTTAGGTTTATTTTCCTTTGGTTTAGCTTCCATTACCTTAATGGCCCTGCCTTCTACCGTTGCACCGTCCAATTCGGCAATAGCCTTTTTAGATGCAGCTTCATCAGACATTTCAACAAATCCAAAGCCACGGGAATTACCTGTCTCTCTGTCGTTGATGATTTTAGATGATACTATTTCTCCGTAAGGAGCAAAAAAATCTCTCAAGTCTTCATCTTGTACGTTGAAGCTTAAGTTTGAAACATAAATGTTCATTAGTAAATAATTAATTGAATTAAAAAGATGAGAAAGCAGAGAGTAAGAGACTAATTAAATAGCAGATTGCTGAGCAGGATAATTAACGATTACTGATGCAAGACTCAATTACCAGGTAAAGATAGCTTATATTCTTCTACCAACCGCATTTATTTATATCACTACTTACGCTGAATAATTTGATTTAAAAAGTGATAGTACTTAAAACTTTAATGTGGCAGCTTCTCCCTGAAATATCCATACACCCATGTTCCTGCAATAGCGCTTAATAATGTAACCGCAATTACAGTAGCGCCTGATCCAATCTGTGCAAATAATGGACCCGGACATGCGCCTGTTATTGCCCAACCCAAGCCAAACAGTAATCCTCCGATTATCTGCCCCTTACTAAAGGGCTTCTTATGGAATTCTATTTTTTCACCATAAATGGTTTTGATATTGAATCTTTGGATGAGCCACACGAATATTGCTGCCACTACAATTGCGCTACCGATCACCCCATACATGTGAAAGGATTGCAGGTGAAACATTTCCTGTATCCTGAACCAACTGATCACTTCCGATTTTATTAATATCACACCGAAAGCCATTCCCACAATTGTATATCGGAGATATTGGTACCATTTATCCGTGATCTTACTCTCATTAACTCCGGCCTCATCCAGTGTACTTACTTCAAAATCTGTATTGATCGTTTGCATGTTCATTAAATATTAAAGGGACAGGATATAAGGAAGTATCAGATTGGCCATTATAAAACCTCCTATCATAAAACAACAGGTTGCTACCAGTGAAGGCCATTGCAAGGTGGCTAAACCCATAATTGAATGGCCGCTGGTACAACCTCCGGCATATCGGGTACCAAACCCTATCAGGAATCCACCTCCTACCATCATAATCAATCCTTTTATAGTTAACAGGTTTGACCAGCTGAATAATTGCTTTGGTACAGTTTCCGTAAAATCATTGATTCCATATTTAGCAAGATCTGTTGCCAGTTGGGGATCCACTTTAACCGGATCAGGATTTGCCAGGAATAGCATGGTAATGATCCCGCCTAATATAATACCACCGGCAAAGAATAAATTCCACTGTTCTTTTTTCCAGTCGTATTTAAAATAGGAAATATTAGCCGGCAAACAGGCTGCACATATATGCCGCATGGAAGAGCTTACACCAAATGTTTTATTTCCGATGATCAGAAGTACGGGTACCACCAATCCAATCAATGGTCCTGCAACATACCAGGGCCAGGGCTGCTGAAGCCATTCAATAAACGCCATGAACTGAATTTTGAACTACAAATATACCAGCCGTTTGGAGGACGGCTCACTATATTATTAATATATATCTACCGGCGCCTCCCCCATCTGGAGATATAAGGTCCCCCCTTTTTTGATGGATGACCAGGGCACAAAGGACCGGTGAATTGTTTGGCCGTTTAGGTTGATAGACTGGATATAATTGTTCTTCCCGCCATTGTCTTTGGCGATTATGGTGAACAATTTTCCGGGGTAATATTTTTGATTCAACTGAATGCGGACCTTATTGAATAAAGGGCTGCCCAATCCTAATTCCGAATCAGTATCAGTTAATCCTTTCACATCAAACAATCCAATTGCTGCCATTACAAACCATGCACCTAACTGACCCTGGTCTTCATCCTGCCCGAAACCATAACCATGTATTCCTTCCGTTCCATAGAATTTATCACAAATAGACCGTACCCATTTTTGTGTAAGTGATGGTTTTCCGGAATGATTGAATAACCAGGATACATGCAGGTTGGGTTGGTTGCCATGATTATAAATTCCGGCAATACCAGCAAAGGCATCGATATTGGCACCACCACCAAACAGCGCTTTTTCTGCCAGTTGAAATGTGCTATCCAATCTTCGGTTAAATGTAGCCTGCCCCATTTTCTTCACCAGTAACTCTGGTTGATGCGGAACAAAATAAGTATACTGGTAAGCATTGCCTTCCTGGAAACCACGCCAGGGTTTCATTGGATCAAAATTGTCAATGAATTTGCCATTATCCAATTTGGGATGGATCAATTGCAAGGAAGAATCCCATAGATTTTCCCAGGCATAGGATAATTTATTAAACTGGTTGTAATCATCCATCTTTCCCAACTGCTTTGCCCAATTGGCCATTGCATATGCGCTGAATGCATATTCCAGTGTATGTGAAGCAGAGAACTGCCATAGTTCTCCACCGCCTTTTCCTCTATCCAGGTGATTGACATAACCGTATTGAAGAAAACGATCTACGTCCAGCTTACCCGCACCAAATGGACGATCCTTCCAATCCAGTTCATTTTTACGGCTTGCAGCATATCCTTCATTAATATCGAAATCACGAATCCCTGCGTTATAGGCCGCAGCAATACAGAGTCCAACCATATTGGTTCCCACACCTGAAACATACTTGCTACTTGAAATTCCATCACCCAGCCATCCTGCATCTTTATATACCAGCAGTTGGCTTCTGACAAATTCAGAATAGTATTCTGGATAAGCCAGGGTCCAGAGTTGGGTGAGGTTCCAGTAGGCTCCCCATACGGCATCTGTATTATAATGATTGAACTGAGGCTTACCGTTTTTATCTAATGGGATCCTGCCAACTGTACCGTCATTCTTTGGATAATAACCATTGATATCACTTGCCAAACCTCGTCCTAATAAAGCGTGGTATAATCCGGTATAAAACTTAACGAGGTTTTCTTTGGTACCGCCCTCCACATCAATGCGGCCAAGGTATTGATTCCAGAATCTTTTTGATTGCTGTCTTACTGCATCAAAGGTCATATTTGCAGCTTCAGCTTTTAAATTGATCCGGGCATTTTCAATAGAAGTCAATGAAAGACCAACTTTTATTGTAATGGATTCACCCGCCCTGGTAGAAAAATTCAGGTAAAGACCAGCGCCTTTGCCTTTTTGATCTTTTTGACCTGCGTGAACGTCCGTTCCATTAAATGTTCCATATGCAGTGGGTTTCTTGCTTAACACTGCAGAGAAATACATGCTTACTTCGGCACCGGGTTGATACTTCTGTACGTAAACAGGTAATGTAGTTACCCATCCTTCTACCCTGCCATCTGGCAGTAAGGTTACCTGCGCATCTTTAATCGGTCCGCTTTCTCCCAGTTTATTTCCTATATCAAAAAGAATATGCGCTTCGGTTGAAGCAGGAAATGTATAACGATGAAAAGCCACACGCTTAGTAGCAGTAAGCTCGGCCTTTATTTTATAATCTTTCAACAATACGGAATAATATCCGGCAGTTCTCACCTCATCGGTATGATCAAAACGTGATCTGTATCCACCGTCGGGGTCTTCCAGTTTACCGGGAACTGTTTGCAGCGGACCAGTAGTAGCTGCAATTAAAACGCCCCCAAGTTGAAACTCGTGAAAATTGGCAAAGCCTTCAATAGAATTATGCCGGAAATCATAACCGGTAGCTTCCCATCCACTTGCATTTCCATAAGTTCCATTGGTGGATGGAGCGGGCTTGGCCATTCCAAATGGCATTGCACCCGGGGTATAATGAAACCATCGGCAATGTGCCGTGCCGATATTGGGATCTATATATTGTGTGTAATCCTTTGTCTGCGCAATGACTGGATGATAACCACTGAGTACTCCGAGAAATGAAAAACTGATTAAAGAGGCCTTGATCGTTTGCGCTAAGTTCATGGATTAATTTCTTTTATTAGTAATCAGGAAGAATAGGCGATGATTTCTGATTTTGCAACCAACTGCCTACAGCACCTGCAAGGGGAGCTTCTTCTCCTAAAATTGCCTGTTCTATTTTTATAGAAGGATGTTTCTTGTTTATAACAGCTGCCAATGTTGGTCCAAACCAGTCATAGGCTTTCGAAATATTACCTCCGATCACGATTGCTACCGGTGATTCATTCGCGATGAAATCAAATAAAAATTCAGAAAGATTTGAATTGAAATCCGCGAAAAGCTGATCTGCTTTCTTTTTTGGACTGTCTGAGTCCAGTATCTCCCTCACCCCACTCACCGATTCACCCGTGATCTCTTTCCAGCGTTTCACAAACCAGCGGGTACATATATAATCTTCTGCAATTCCATCCTTAAAAGGCCAACGCCACATGTCACCGTCTTTACTCGTTCCCATTCTGTAAATAGCAGATCCCAAACCTGTCCCCAATGTGATCCCGATAACTGTTTGGTTAGCATATTTACCGGCCGCGCCACTAAAAACCTCGCCTTGTAAAAAGCAGGCTGCGTCATTTTCAAGGAAAATAGACTGAACCGGAAAATTCAATTCAGCTGCAAGAAGATCTTTGACATTCAGTTTATAAAGACTTTCATACTTGGCTTGTCCTGTAATCAGCGAAATGCCTGTTTCATAATCAAATGGCCCGGGCATTGCCAGGCAAATGCTTTCGATTTCCTTACCCTGCCGGGCTTCACTGATACAGTCAGCCCAGGCTTTGATGATCTCTTCTACCGTACCCGCTGCATTCACATGGGTTCGTTTTACAGAAGAAGGGACAATTGATTTACTATTCAGGTCTATTAATGCTGCAGTAATATGGGTACCACCGATATCTGCTCCGATTGCTAATTTTGAATTGCTCATGATTATGGCAATTTAGCAACAACATTGTCAGCAGCCAGATTCTTATCGTTATTTTTTCTGTTTTGACCTTTCCATTCCGCTTCAATCTGTTCCAGGCTCTTACCCTTGGTTTCCGGTAATAATTTATAGACAGTAATAAATGCTATTACACAGAATGCCGCAAAAAGCCAGAAAGTAGCCGGTGTTCCTACGGATTTCAATAAAATGGGGGTTAATTGTCCCACAATAGTATCAGCGATCCACATCACCATAATACTGATCGCCATTGCACGACCCCTGATCTTATTCGGAAATATTTCTGCAGCAACTACAAACTTCAATGGTCCAATAGAAAATGCAAAACATGCCAGGAAGGCCAGCACAAATACCAGTAACCAGATGCTGGTTGTTGCACCTGAGGCGAAACAGATACCGGTACATAATAAGCTAATAGCCGCCCCGGCAGTTCCTGCCAGGTATAATGGTCTCCTGCCAGCACTATCCACCTTCCAGATCGCGATCAATGTAAATAACATATTGGCTGCTCCAAATATTATCTGACTGATCAATGAACTGCTTAGGGAAGATCCTGCATTACTTAAAATACTTGGCCCATAATAAATGATGGCATTGATCCCACTGAATTGAGAAAATAAAGGGAGTAATATGCCGATCAGCAGTGCTTTCCGCCACCTGGGAGAGAATAATTCTTTATACGATACCTTTTCATCCTCACTCTTTGATATGGCAACAGCTTCCTTTTCTGCTTCAGCGCTCATTCCAATTGCAGCCATTATGTTTTTCCCTTCTTCTATCCTGCCCTGCTGAAATAACCAGCGCGGACTTTCTGGAACCATGAACATACCGAATAAGAAAAATACAGCCGGAACTGCTCCCAATCCAATCATGGCTCTCCATACTTCATTGGTAGTAGCAACTCCAAACCAGCCATCGCCTGTACGCGTGTGCGCTAATGAATAATCCAGCAATCCGGCATTCGTTAGGTAAGCCACCAATATTCCAAACGTCAGTGCAAACTGGTAATAAGTGATCAATCTTCCCCTGCTTTTGGCCGGAGCAATTTCACCGATATATAAAGGCACCACATTGGACGCAAGTCCAATTCCAATACCTCCAATGAAACGGGATGCTGTTATCAAAAACAAGGTTGGCATTGTTGCACAGCCCAATGCCGATAAAAGAAATAAAACCGCAGCGATCAACAGCGGCTTCTTCCTTCCAATTCGATCCGTTAACTCGCCTGAAATAGCAACACCCACAATACATCCCACCAGTGCTGATGATACAAACCAGCCCTCCTGGAATGCCGACAGGTCAAACTGCTTTTGCAGCAAGGGCAATACCCCTGACACAACAGCCATATCAAACCCGAAAAGGAAACCACCGAGGGAAGCAACCAGTGTGATGGTGAGGATGGATATTCTTTTAGTCTGCGTTTGCATGAATCGTTAATTGTTGATCAATTAATAGCGCTTATTTTTCCGTGTTGGGCGACATAGAAGGCGGTGCATCCCCAGCCTTACTACCCCAGTTCATGTTTGGCTTTGCGCCCATGTTTAAGATCAGTGAGCCACCATCTACCAGGTCTGAATGATAAAACCAGGGCCTTGTCAGTGGCTTACCATCCAATTGTGCGGATTGTACATACTGATTCACATCAGATACGCCTTTGGCCATTATAGTGAAGGTTTTTCCTTTGTAATATTTTGGATCGAGCTGAATAGTGATCTTCTCAAACAGTGGACTTCCGATCTCATAGAAAGGCTTAACATCCGTTCCACCATTCGTTTCAAATAATCCCATTGCAGCCATTACAAACCAGGCTCCCATCTGCCCCTCATCTTCATCACCCAGCCAGCCATGATACGGCGTTGATCCGTAATACCGGTTCATGATCTCTCTTGTCCATTTCTGGGTAAGCCAGGGTTTTCCTGAATAATTAAACAACCATGCTGCCTGCATATTGGGTTGGTTACCGTGGTTGATGGGTACCAGATCATACAGATCTCCATCTGCATTGAAATTGTATTTCACGGATTTTTGAAATCCTTCATCCAGTCGTTTATTGAACTCATCCCTGCCCATCAGGTTCAGGATTCCCTGCACATCATGGGGATTGAAAAAGCTGTACTGCCAGGCATTACCTTCCAGGTAACCAGATCCACTGAAACTGGTACAGCAATAAGGATTCCACTCCTTATCACTTACCCAGGTTCCATCCCTGTGTTTCATTCTGATATATTTGGTGGAAGGATCAAACACATTCTTATAATTACCTGCCCGTTTGATGAATTGCTGGTATACTTCTTCATTCCCTAACGCTTTTGCGAGTTGCGCCACACACCAGTCGTCATACGCATATTCCAGTGTATTGGAAACCTGGCCTTCTTCAGTGGGCACATAGCCCAGCTCCATATAGGATTTGAAGAATTTATTTCCGGCATAACCGTTTTCCGGCGTTACAACTCCCGGCGTTGTTTGCTGATGGATCATGGCTTTTAATGCGGTTTGCACATCAAAATCATGAATGCCTTTTTGATACGCCCCAACGATCAATGGAATTTCATGAGAAGCTTCCATGATGCCGGAGTATTCAATACCGGCCGGACCTTTTGCCAGCCAGCCTCCCGTATTATAGATTGCCAGTTCCGACTTTGCCCAGTTACTTGCCAAATCAGGATTTACCAGTTCCCATAACTGATTCAGGTTCCAGAATGTATTCCATAAGGCATCACTACCATATATCGGGCTTTTTGGATCAGTCTGTTGGATCTTTTCGTTTACATCCACATATTTCCCATCCACATCACTCCAGGTAGTGCGTGCACAGTAAGACCTGTAAAAATTGGAATAGAACTTTTTCTTATTGATCTCTGTACCGCCTTCTACTTTGATCTTACTCAGTAAATTATTCCAGGTTGTTCTTGCATTCTGTTTAACCGCATCAAAATTCCACCCGAATGAAGACAGTTCAGTATTCATATTCAGTCTTGCCCCATCAATACTCACCAGTGAAATGGCAGTCTGCATCAGGAGCACTTCCCCTTTCTTGGTATCGAAATCGGCATAAGCTCCTATTCTTGGTCCTTTACCGATCATTTCTTTGATATTTTTCTCAACCGCATAGTTGCCTTTCCATCCACCGAATGATTTCATTGGTTTATTAAAGCGAACTACAAAATGAACGGTGTATTCATTCCAGCTCCACTTTTGATGAGAATAACCTTCAATCTCAGTGTCTGATACTTTGGTGAATTTTGCGTCCAGTATTTCTGCGGTATTCTCAAATGGGATATCCAGGTCAAGAAGAACATGCGCACTTTCTTCTTCAGGGAATGTGAACCGGAAGAAACCGGTGCGGGTGGTAGCGGTCAATTCTGTATGAATATTTCCATTCATCAGGGTAACTGCATAATAGCCCGGACTGGCTTTCTCTGTAGTTTTATCGATACGTGAGCGATACCCAGTGGTCCAACCGGTTGTAGGCCCATCAGCGGGCCCGCGACGAACATTCAGCACGCCCACAGTTGGCATAACGGATAAACCTGCCATTGTCCATGAGTGGATATGACTGAATCCACCAACATTATTTAAGCTGTATTCATATCCTGATTTCCAAACTCCACCCTGATTATCCGGCGCCAGCTGAACCATACCAAATGGCATGGTAGCACCCGGGTTTAACATCCACCTTGATTCGGAAGTGCCCAACAGGGGATCAGCATAATCAACCGGCTGTTTGGATTGGGCGAATACTGTAATTAAAAAACAACTACAAATGAGCGAAACAATAATTTTTTTCATAGTTACTTTAAATGATCGATTGAATCTTTGATAAATGCCTTTACTACTTTGGCTTTTTCATTGCCTTCGTTGATAATGGTATAGCTTTTTACTGCTGCAGGAATAACAAAGGTCTCAGCATAATGGAATCGCTGTATATCATTTCCGATCTTCACTAAAACAGAACTTCCTTCCACCAGCATCAACACATTACAACTATCATCGGTATTCAGCGTTACTTCTTTATCGAATTCCACCCTGTGCACATCATAAAAATGTTCAGCATGCGTAGGTAAATGCCAAATTTCCACTCCAGATTGTTGATCCAACAATTTTGGTTTTGAAATTAACTCTTCATTTACCTTTTTCCCCTGGCGTTCAAACTTAAGGTTATTATACGCGTGATCGATATTGATGGCACGTGGTTCCCCATTCAGGTCAAGCCGCAACCAGTCATACATCTTAAAGGTGAAGATATAGGGAGTTGAACTGATCTCCAGCACCAGGTTATTAGCCCCGGCACTATGAATGGTACCATTTGGAATCAGGAACAGGTCATGCTTTTGGGCTTCCTGCACCTGCACATATTTTTCTATTTTAATTTCCTGTCCATTAGCCTTGCTGTTTTCCAATAGCTTTTTGAATTCAGCAGGCTGAACTCCTTCCTGGAAACCAAGGTATACTTTAGCACCAGGTTTACAATCAAGAATATAATAGGTTTCATCCTGGGTGATATGCTCACCAAACTGTTCTCTTATATATTTCAGGGATGGGTGACATTGAATAGAAAGGTTACCACCTTCCCAGGTATCTAAAAAGTCAAAGCGAATGGGAAATTCTTTTCCAAAGAAACCGGCATGCTTGCCCAGTATCTTCTTGCTGGCTGCAGCCATCAACATATCAAAAGGCACTTCCAGTAAATAACCATCACTCTCAAATACCAGTCCGTTTTCCGGAACGATCAATTCAAAGGACCAGGCATAATTTACCTCATCCTTATTCAACCCTTCAAAACGTTCCTGCATCCAGTGACCACCCCATGCTCCGGGCTCAAACCACGGACGAACGCGAAGTACCGTTTTTGTCAATTCATCAAGCCCATCTGCCAGATCCCTTGAGAACATCCAGTTGATAACCCCTTCCCATTGTACATCTCCTTGTATACTTATACGATCACTGATCCGCTCTTTGTACTCATTCAGCACAACCCAGTCGATAAAATAACAATGCTTGTACATATGTGCAGGTTCATCAGCCTCATTCATGCCGAGATTGTTTACGGCACCTGCACGCATACGATACTGGATCTCATTCTTTGGAACATCTAAATAAACTATTGGCGCATTCCACTGCACAAGTGAAGCGCCATGACCAATTATAATTGTACAATCGAAACCCGGCTCTTCTTTAACGGCCTGTATCTTTTCCATCTGAAAATAATCTTCCAGTTTTAAAGAGGTTTTGGTACCCCATACTGAATCCCTGTCGCCGAGAAAAGGCTCGGTTAATTTTTCTATTTCATCGGCGGGTTTAAGAAACTGGTCAGCTTTTATCCATCGCACCTTTAATCCATCCTTTTCAAATGCTTTTGAAAGGCCACTCTGAACATCATCCCAGACAACCCCACTGAATCCATCTATGATCACACAATCGAATTCAGACATCCATTTGGCAAGTGAAGAGTAACCATTAAAAATTTTTCCTTTGCCAAGTGAATGATAAGGATAGATATTATATCCCCCATTCAGACTGGTATTGGGTACGCGGTACGGCATTATTGCCTGAGTAGCTTTTCGGAAACGGGAGTCTTGTTTCTCACTCACCCCTTCTTCTCGATTTCTAATTTCAAACATGTTGGTTTAATTAACTTTTACATTTAATCGTCTGTATAAGCAGCACTAATCTATTTAGAAGACAAGCCTGAGATTCATCATCCCATAGGGCGGTATCTCACTATTATTATTAAAATTATCGGTAGCCATTTCATTGGCCTCACATTGTTTCACTTCCTTTGGTTTACCAGCAGGCCAATCCAGTTTAATCTTCTCTGCCTTATCTGAAATTGATCTTATTCTAAGCAGCACTGCCTTATTATCATTTGTTTTCTTTATCGTAGAGATTACCAATCGATCATTATTAAGTTTGATAACAGGTTTACTAATGAGATTCTTATTGGTTTGTACTATCAGCAAAGGTCGCTGTGTTTCCATTCCAAAACGATTGGCGGCCACCACATCATATCCATCGTGAATATTGAAAGCGTATTGTTGTTGCATCACACCACCCTGTTCCAATGGGAAATTAGTATCCCAGTGATTATTCACTGGCCATGAATAGATCAGTGATGATTGAGGAATCTCTTTTAACCACAGCTCGGGTTGACGGCCACCATCCAGTATATTTCCTGACAAACCACCCCATTCAATCAGGGGTGCCTGAATAGCAGTCCAGGTTACGCCATAATTGGTATTGGAGATATCAACCCAGCGCTGAAAAGCCAGCCAGTTCTTATTTGCACCTTCCAGTTGATCTGTATTGGGTGATACTATGCTCCAGGGCATATCAATGCGACCCTTACTATCAGGAAGGGAAAATCCAAATCCAAAATGAATGCCTTCCTTATTGCGGGTTGTTGTCTTATCGAAAGTATTAATTAGTTCTACTGAAGATGAACCCTCGTAAAGTTTGATCTCACGAGTTAAGCTATTTACACCATCGGCTTTTGAAGTTACCTGCAATGAAACAAGTAAGGGCCCCTTTTCTTTTATCCGAACCGAAACGTCAGCAACTGTAGTGGGATTACTGGGATGATCTTTCCCGTTATATACACCTGTTACATACTGATAGGAATTCAATCCGGTTGATGAATCAACATATTCATAGCCTTTCTTAAAGCTTTTTATACTGGTGATATTTCCGGTTTGAGGACTGAGTTTCAGGCTTATTTCATCATTGCTTAATGTAGTGGTAGTTATAGTTAAACCAACTGAGGCCTTCGCCTTACCCGGCACTACCTTAAATAGTTTGGATCCTAAAGCAGGTATGTGCTCTGCCTTAAATATCAGATCCCCACTGGAAAGGCGCTGGGATAAAACCGGATTGTTTTCTTCATCTACCACTGCATCTCCAAACCTGGATTGAGATTTAGTGAGTGTAACAATTCCGTTTCTCTCCCATGACAGCGTATTGATCACGGAGAATGTGGAGACCGTAGTGTCTTTAAAAGGCGCCAGTGCTTCAGCAATGATGGCATCACTCTCCTTTTTTGAGTTAGTGAAATAGCCTGATTTAATTGCTTCCACCTGCTGTGCAAGTAATGATTTGGAATCCTGTGCTCCCCAGGTATGTTCTGCACTTAATAACTGGTTTTCCCAGGCCTTATCGGTTTTATTCGACTGGTTATTATTTTTCCTCAGCATTGAAGAAAGTATTTCAGCCTGCACCAGTTCCTCTTTTGCCTCTCTCCCCTCACCCACGCTCTTTGCGTCTGATCCGAGGCCATTGGTCCAGAACTCTGTAAAATCACCTTTATAGGTTGGAATAACAGATGCATACTTTTTTTCGTAAGCATCTAATATTTCTTTTGCACCTGCGATAATCAGTTTTGGCCAGGCAAAGTGCTTATTCCATTCTTTCACTGCTTCCGGCAGATCGGCATCAATAACACAATTATCTGCCATAGACCAGGTAATAGCGTACAGATCATAAGGTGATCCGGCTTTCTCTAATTTGGCTGTTTCCCGGAATATGAATGGCCAAAGAAAATTCTCAGACGGATTCGGCGTACTTACCCTGTCATATTCACTGGAGAAAGTTTGGAGTTTTGACAACCCGTACCTGTTGCCTTTAATCGTATAGCCAATACCATAAGGACAACCCTGTAAATAGAGCATTTTTGTTTTACCATCAGGCCCTAGCCAGTAGAATGGCTTGTTTTCCCAATAACTTCTTACATCAAAGTAATTCGGGAAATTGATGAACCGGTTCACGCCAAATTGCGCTGCAACCGTAACCAGGCCCCATGGCGCTCCGGGCAGATCCATTTGCACCATTGTATGCACAGGTTCCCCTGTTACCTTTTGAATGGAAGACACATTCTTAAAGAAATGAATCAATTCCTCATCAGAATGAGTAGTTGTATTGCTATTAGAATGACCACCATCTATTTGTACCCATCCTTTTTTTACCGCTTCAATAAATTTTTCCTTTTGTGCGAGCGAAGCCTGTTGCAAATAATGCTGTACTACCCAGGTGGCTTCTGTATTCCAGACAAAGCGGGCACCTTCCGGATAATGCTGTGTTTTTTCGGCGATATCAATGCCCACATCAATATTGCGAGTCTGTAGCTTAAGTACATCTTCCGGCAGACCGGTATATCCAATATCAAGATGAGAATGCGGGTAAATAAAAATGGTCCATTTCCTTTGAGGAGATACAGTCACATTTGTTTCCAATTTCTGATCACCTGCAGTAATTGATATAACCATGGTACCAGCTGAATCTTCTCCCAGGCCAACCGGCAATAAAACAGTATTGGTTGCTTCAGCCTGAACTAATCTTGTAGTTTCAGTAATTGAATTCCAGGTAAGTTTTACATCAACCGGCCCTTTATAGTCTCTCACATATACTCCCATTGCGCGAACAATCTTACCATCATCCCGATACTTGTAAAATGGCCAAACATTATACAGGATCGGCGAGGCACCCCCTTCCTGCTTTTGGGAACAGGCAGGAAAGCAACTGCAATTGAAAATAATATTTATCGAAACAAAGTACACCAGTTTGTATTTGGACAGAAAGCTCATGTTTACAAGGGCGGCCAACAGGAATAGGTCCTGCAATGAAAAAGAGGAAGGCCAGGTAACCAGCCTTCCGTAAACTACTGCTTGTTATTGAATTGTTACCTTCTTGATTGTCGAATAATTATATCGATTCGTTCCAAATGCAATTCTTGATCCTACACGGAGGAACCAGTCTTTCTTAGGCAGTACGCTTGTACTGGTCAATTTGATAGTTTGTCCAACAATGGCGTTCCCTGTTGTACCACTATAACTCAGTATGGTAGAATAGCGGTTATCAAAATTGTTATTGCCAACATATTCATAAGGGCAAAGGAATAAAGCCAGGTTGGTAATGTTTTGCTGGTAATTGGCATTAGCGGTACCACGTGTTACCTTAACATCAACGCTAACAGTCCCATTTCCATTGACAACAGGTTCTCCAACCAGTTCCACACGCAGGAATGGCTCAACTGTAAAATCAACAGTTGTAGTTCCACCTTTTACAATTACCGTTTGGGTTTTGTCATTACCTGCAAGGTCCATTGGTACAAAAGCACCTTCAGCAATGATTTTATACGTAGCTGCAAATACCCTGGTATTGGAATAAGTTCCATCCTGTTTTGTAGCCAGGTATAATGGAGTTGGGTTATCGCTCCAGCTTGTTTCCAGCAATTTGATACGTGAACCATTTCCATTATCACCAGACACTTCACTTTGTACGTTCTGGTTATTTCCGGCATCAATTATCCTGCCCTGTAATGTTTCCGTTGGGCCATCATAATTATCAACCTTACTGCAGGAAGCGGCTGTAACCAGTGCTGCTCCTATGGCAAGTGTATATACTAAATTTTTCATCTCTCTTATTTTATGAATTAATAGCCTGGATTTTGAACAATGGTAGCACTCTTGGCAATTACCGCATCGGGTATACGCTGATAATACCATCTTGGGTCAAATGTGAAAACAGTGTTTCTTTCATCCGGACGATCATCAAAGAAGTATTTCAATGCCTGGAATGCAAAGATTGCATTGAGAATGCGCCAGCGGGTATTGTTCTGTTCTTTATCAATGATCCTCCATCTCCTGAGATCCCACCAGGTCTTATTTTCAAAGGCCAGTTCTTTTCTTCTTTCCTTCCGGATAGTATCCACGGAAGTAAGAGTGGCCAGGGTTGCCAGCGTTGCACCGGCACGTTCACGGATGGCGTTCACATTATCCAAAGCATCTGTTTGGTAATTGGCGCCCTGGCCCGCGGTGAATAATTCATAGGCAGCTTCGGCCTTGTTTAATAAAACTTCGGCATATCTAATTTCTATCCAGCTTTGATCAGAACGATTATTACCAATATCAGCAGCTGCTTTATTGGGATCAAGGTATTTTCTAATAGAGAAGCCGGAGATATTACTGGCCACTCCATTTATATTAGTATAGAAACCGCTGGCGCCTGAAGCATTCAAACGGGTGCCATTAGGTAAGGTAACAAAGGCAGTAGTGATTTCAGGTCCGGCCTGTTGAATGAAATTGGTTGTTGGATAGGGAGCAGTAGATCCAACTGGTAAAAGCCTTGGAATACCTGCTCCTACAGGACCTGTATAAATACCTCTGCGCAGGTCAGTAGTTACACCTTTAAATACATCGCCGGGAGATAATACAGTTCCTCTGAAACGGGGTTCGGCATTTTTGAACGGATCGTTAAGGTTATCATATAATATATAGTTGCCGCTGGCATCAGTGGTCTGGAAAGTTCCATCGGGATTCTTCGGCATCCCTTCAAACATCTCCACAAAACCGAGTGTGGGATTTGTTTGGGCAGCACCACCATTATTCCACAATTGTCTTGTTACGTTGTTATAATCCCACCAATGCACTGCATCCGGATATTTATACATGCGGATGAAAATATTCTCCTTGCTTCCACCGTCGAGGAAAAGTTGAGCGAAATTATTTGCCTGCGCTACCCTGTCTGTTGCAGACCAGCTATTCTTATACAACTGGTATTTTCCGTTGAGCAGGCCTGCTGCATCATACGCTGCCTTGAAATAATCATTGGCTTTATTTTGCGGTATTCCGCAAACCTGTACGCCATTAGCTGTAAGGTTATTGGTATTGTATTTGGCAATACTGCCGGCAAATAACATGGTCCTTGATTTTAGAGCAGCTGCAGCATATTTGTTAGCGCGACCATTCCTGTTTGTTTCAGCCATATTAGCCCAGGCAAAATCAAGGTCTGCTCCAATGAAATCATAAACTGCCTGTTCAGATGCGCGGGGGATCTTAAAGCTTTCGATATTACCAGCTACTTCTTCAATGGCTTGTCCGGGTTCTGTCAGTACGTGATCAACAATGGGAACACCGCCATATCTTTTCACCAAAGCGAAATAGGTAAAGGCACGAATGAATCTTGCTTCACCCATCCAGCCCTTAATCTGTGCATCACCGAAATTGGCTGCATACTTGGGAAGGGTTTCCATGAAATAGTTACAATCCTTAATCAGAATGTATGCATCAGCCCAATAATTAAATCCTTCAATACCGCCTGCCTGATCACGACTGATCGCTTCACCAGTAAAGGTGGCAGTAGAGCCGTTGAAGAAGGTTTTGAAACCTGTAGAGGGGTTCCATTTAAAATCCTCGATCGGCGTTTGGCTATAAATACGAGCCATGTAAGATTCAATTCCTGCCACACTTGCAAATACATCAGCATCACTAATGATGTTGGTTGGCGGCACATCCAGGTCCGGTTTACAGCCGGACTGAACAATGGATGCGATTCCGATAAGCAACAGATATACTATCTTTTTCATTTTTCTAAAAATTAAAATTTAACGTTCAACCCAAATGAAATGATCCTGTCTATTGGATAAGCATATCCAAACTGCTGGTCAACTGCTGATACAGCAGAAGGGTGTTCCGGATCCAGGTATTTCAAACCGGTAATGGTTAACAGGTTATAGCCTGTCGCAAATGCTCTCACACCTCTGATACCCAGACGGGAAGTGATCCTGTCTGGAAGTGTATAACCAATTTCAGCGCTTTTCAATCTTACATAAGATGCATCGTGCAGGTTATGCAATGTGTTAGTGTAAGCATTGGTACCTGTATAAGAATAATATCCGGGGATCCATTTTGTTGTTGGGCTATAAGGATCAGCATTGGGATCCTCAGGGTGCCATCTATCGAGCCAGAATGTAAGCGCATTACCATTAGCCCAGAGAGGTTCACCTAACTGTTCTGTGTAAGTAGCTTTAACCATGGCAGCTCCAGACCACAAGAGATTTATATCAAATCCTTTAAAACTTGCAGCCATGTTCAGGCCATAGGTAATCAGCGGCAAACCGGTTTGAGCGATCGGCTGGCTATCATCTACGCCTACCTGACCATCTCCATTCCAGTCTTCATAACGATAGTCGCCTGTTACTGTATTACGACCAACATAAATGGGGCTATTCTCAATAGCACCATAATTTTCAAACTGCCCGTTTGATCCATAACCGAAGTACACACCTGTATAACGGCCATTGGTATTATTTCTCCAGTTAAGGTAAGAGTTGCCGTCTTTTGCACGCTCAATATGACGGTTCATGATACGTGTATAACCAAATGTGGCACGTACATTATATAAAACCTGTCCAATCTTATTCTCGTGAGTTAATTCAAAATCGAAACCTTCATTACGATCACTGTTCAGATTCTCCAGTGGAAGATTTGCACCCACTACATCAGGAACAGTAAGTAATCGATTAGTGAGCAAACCAGTTCTGTCTCTTCTGAAATAATCAAAGGTGAAACCGATCAAACCATTCCATGCCTGGCCATCAATACCGATATCCAGTGTTTTTGCTGTATACCAGAATATCTTGGGATTGGCAATACCGGTGCTTTGAACGGCATTAAAAAAGATACCATCAAACACAGCGCCTGCAGGTTGGCCCGTAGCAGAACCACTTGCAGGATAAGTATAACCGGTCAGGAACTGGTAACGTAATGCACCATCATCTCCTGTTTCACCATAAGAAGCGCGGAATTTCAGGTTATTGATAAAGGAAAGATCACCCAGGTTTTTGAAGAATGGCTCTTCGGATAATCTCCAACCCACTTCATACACAGGGAAGAATCCATACTGGTTAGCTTCAGCGAATTTGGAAGAACCATCATACCGGAAGGCAAATCTTCCATAGTATCTATTCTTAAAATCATAATTCACAGAACCTACATAGGCAGCATTCTTATAGCTGAATGAGTTGGCAATGTTGGAACTCATACTACCCTGCTGGTTCAAACTGTTACCGGCAAAAAGCTGATCAACCGGTATGGCAAGCTCGCGCTGGGCAAAGAAGTTATCACCCTTGCGATCACTCTGCTCATAAAGTGCCAGGGCACTCACATGGTGATCACTGAAGAATGTACGGGTATAATTTATTGATACCTGGCCCAGGTTGGTAGGATAGTCAAATATCTCTCTTCTTACAGTTGAAGGGGATTGCTGAGTACCTGTAACAGCGTATACATTGGTTGCCGGGTTATAGGTATAAGTATTATACGTTTTGTTGAAGATCTTATTGTTGTTCAGGGTATAATCGAAGCTATACAATGCACGTACGCTTAATCCTTTAACAAATGGAACAGTATAATTCAATGCGGCAGAGGACTGGAACCATTTATTATTGAATATCTGGAAGCCGGCAACTTCTGAAGTTGACTGGGCCACAGGATGCAAAGGATTAGGCAGTGAATTCAGGTACTGCGGATTATCATTGGCGAAAACAGGGTTAACAGGAGGCTGATACCACATGCTTCTGAAAACCCAATAAGCTGCCTGCATAGGCATATCCTTTCTTTCCATGGTGGCAGAAAGGTTAAGATCGAAGGAAAGGTTTTTTGAGATCTTTGCACTCAGGTTAGAACGGAGATTGAATTTCTTATAGAAAAGATCATCTGATTTCAGGATACCATTCTGACTGGTGTAACCAAGGCTCATAAAATAGGTAACATTATCACCACCACCAGAAGCATTCAGATTATGTTGCTGCTGATAGGCATGCCTGTTTATGGAAGCTTTCTGCCAGTCGGTACTTTTCTTTGTTCCATTGCGATACTCTTCAATTTGCGCATCAGTATACACCCGCGTTCCACCATTTACATTATGCATGCTCTTTTCATTCACCAGGGTCATATACGCTACCGCATCAGATGATTTAGGAAAACTTACCGGAGTTTGAACACCATATGTACCAACATAGCTAAGCTCCATTGCACCACGCTTTCCTTTTTTGGTAGTGATAAGAATTACGCCGTTTGCAGCTCTTGCACCATATACAGCTGCAGAAGCATCTTTCATTACGGAGATAGTCTCTACATCATTTGGATCAACACGTGCAATATCAGGTCTTGGAATACCATCAATCACAATGAGTGGATTACCCATACCACGTATATCATAAGAATTATTGAAAGCACCTGGTTCACTTGTGTTTTGTACAACACGCAATCCCGGGATCTTTCCGGTCATGGTATTGAGGATGTTTTCATTTTTGGTAGTGACCAGTTGCTCTCCACTGATGGATGAAATGGCGCTGGTCAGTGATACACGCTTTTGCGTGGTGTAACCAACCACCACTACCTCATTCATGGATGAAGAGTTAGGGACAATCTTTACGTAATTGCCTGAAAAGCTGGTGATCACATATTCCTGGGTATTGAATCCCACAGCGCTGATCACGAGTGTTTGTCCAATACTCCCAGTGAGAGAGAACCTACCGACATCATCAGTTGAAGTACCGGCTTTGGATTGTTTAACCATTACAGAAGCTTTTGGAACTGGCGCTCCGGCTTCATTGGTTACGGTGCCTGTGACCTCGCCTGTTTGAGCGAAGGCCGACTGGCAGATTATCAATTGGATAAATAAGCATCCAATCAATAACAAGGATCGATTGATCCTGATTTTGGTTTTACCCACCTGGGTTAGCCCCGTTTGTGTTGGTGAGAAGAAAGAAAATTTCATAAAATGAAAATCTTTTTTGAATAGTTAAGTAGTTCTGGCAATTGTAATCAGGTACAAATCAATTTGCAGTAGGAGTTCAATGGATCAGGTTGTGTTGGAATGGTTTGAATGAAAACTTGTGGGGGCTTTATAGATGGATTTACCTGGACATACGGTAAACCGGTTTTCTGATTGTGAGGAATACAGCAAGCTCCCGTTAGGCATAATCAGTGTTTAAGTTTAGCAGTTCGTTCTATATGTACAAACATATGAACATACTATTAAACTACCAATTTTTTTTACTTTTGAAGCCACATACATACCAATGAAGCTAAGTATTGATCATAAAAGTCACGTCCCACTCCATATCCAGGCAGAGAAATTGATTCGAACCATCATCGCTGATCCGCAATATGCTGATGGTAAACTGATACCGAATGAGGTGGACCTGGCTAAACAGCTGGCTATCTCCCGTACCACCATTCGCCAGGCATTGAACAAGTTGGTATATGAAGGTTTATTGATACGTAAGAAAGGGATTGGCACTAAAGTAGCGGGCAAATCAGTCAGTTCTAAGTCCAATAACTGGCTTTCATTCTCACAGGAAATGCAGGCACGCGGAATACCTATCCGCAATTTTGAATTGCATGTGAGTTGGGTGTTGCCACCGGATTCAGTAGCCAATTTTTTTGAGATCAATACAGATAAGAAGATATTAAAGCTGGAAAGGCTGAGGGGAAGGCCGGAAGGTCCTTTTGTTTATTTTGTTTCTTATTTCCATCCCCGTGTTGGACTTACTGGTGAAGAAGATTTCAAACGTCCTTTGTATGAGATCCTTGAAAAGGATCATATGGTAGTGGCTAATCTTTCACAGGAGGAGATCAGTGCCAAGGCTGCAGATAAATTCACTGCAGGGAAACTGGAAATAGAGGTTGGAAGCCCTATCCTATTCCGCAAACGGTTTGTGTTTGACCAGGGCGACAGGCCTATTGAATATAATCTTGGTTATTATAAGGCAGATTCTTTTATTTATACGAATGAAAGCCGAAGAGAATAGAAATTTTGGCCACAGAGAGCCGCAGAGGAACAGAGGGCCACAGAGTAACCATTATGTATTCTCTGTGGCCCTCCTTCATCTCTGCGGCTCTCTGTGGCCAATTATTGCCTGACGGGATCTCTATAGTATTGCTGCCAGTGTTTGATCTTTCCCTTTAATTCATTGATAATATTAGTGTACTTCGGATCATTGATCAGGTTATGCATTTCCGACTTATCTTTCCTCAGATCATATAGTTCCCATGAATTGATGGCTCCGTAAAAATGGATCAGTTTATAGCGATCGGTCTTTACTCCGTAATGTGGGGTTAATCCGAATGACTGCTCATAATAATGATAATAGATCTCCTTACGCCAGTTGTCGTCCTTTCCTGTACGTAATAAGTTTTTCATTGATACACCCTGCATATCAGCAGGAATGGGCAGTCCTATCCAATCCATTAAAGTAGGTGCTATATCAAGGTTAAGCGCATATGCACTGTTTTTTTGACCAGGCTTCACCTGTGCAGGATAACGGATCATCATTGGTGTGCGGAATGATTCTTCATACATGAATCGTTTATCATAAAGGCCGTGTTCACCCAGATAAAATCCCTGGTCAGACATATAAATCACAATAGTATTCTCTCTCATCTTGTTCTTATCAAGGTAATCAAGTACACGCCCTACATTATCATCAACGTCCTGTAAACAGCGGAGATAATCTTCCAGGTATCGCTGGTACTGGAACCGGATCCGTTCATCATTTGTTTTGATGGTATTAAACTGTGCCACCTCTTTGGCATAGGCGGCATCCCATATTTTCTTCTCTCCAGGTGTAAGTCGGTCTATTTCTCTTTTCCATTCTGCTGGTGCCCAGTTGTTGATATTGGTAACAGCACAGGTATCACAGGGGATCTTTGAATCATAGCGGATGTCAAGATCATTGGCCATGGTTATATGTTGCCGTTGTAAACCCAGCCTGTCTTTATAATCATCATAAAAATTTGCAGGCAGCGGGAATTTTTTATCATTGAAGCGATCCAGGTATTTTAAAGGCGGCATGCAATTGCGGTGAGGAGCCTTATGCCATAGCAGAAGACAAAAGGGATTATCCTTATTCTGTTCAATCCAGTTTAACGAAAGGTCAGTGATCACATCAGTGATATATCCCTGATAGCTGGTATCCTTTCCCATTTTGATAAAGCCCGGATTATAATAATTCCCCTGCGCTGGCAATATATTCCAGTAATCAAAACCGGTGGGCTGGCTCCATAGATGCCATTTGCCGATCACTGCTGTTTTATACCCGGCCTGCTGTAATAGTTTGGGAAAGGTTTGCTGAGAGCTGTCGAAGAAAGTACCATTATCACGAAGGCCATTCACATGGGAATATTTACCGGTTAAGATGACAGCCCTGCTGGCACTACATACAGAATTAGTCACATAGGCTTTGTCCATCCGAACGCCTTCTTTGGCAATACGATCAATATTGGGAGTATTGATCAATTTACTTCCATAAGAACTGATTGCCTGGTAAGCGTGATCATCAGAAACTATAAGAATGATATTAGGTTTCTTCTGAGCCTGTGAGAAAACAGCACAGCTGGTCAATAATAACGAGAGAGCAAGCACATTACTAATCAGGTATCGTGGTCGCATACGGATGGATTAAGAAAGGCGAAAATAGGAAATATGTACATACATACCTACTTTGTTTGTACAGGAGCGGCCCCACTGAATTATTTTACTATCCAGATCAGTAAAATTATTTAGGTCTCTGACTTCGTGTTATCTATCGAAATCCCCTGTGTTCATGAAAAAAAATGAAACTACCCTTTCGGGTTAGTAGCGCCCTAAACTGATTTTCGATCTTTAGTTAGCATAATATACCTCATAGTGGTATTTCACTCTTTCATTCATAAGATTAAATTTAGAAATCATTCAAACCGAAGCATGAAAGCGATTATCGCAACTCTCCTCTTACTGGGTACTTCCATCAGACCGAGCCATTCTCAGTCTGTCGATTATTTGCTCATTGGCTTAAGAACAGATCGGGAAAAAGCAGATACACTTTATTCCATTGCCATGAAACAATTTACCCGTCACCGTGTGGATAGCACAGCCTTTTATTTAAATGTTGGAAAAGTTTATGCTGAGAGAACAGGTGATAATGCATATATCGCCCGGTATTATCAATTTTTGGGAAATTCATTATCCTACAGTGGAAGAACGGAGGAAGGATTAGCCGCAATAAAAACATCGGGTGCGTTTTTAACTGCCAGTTCACCTTATGATCTGCGGATGAAATATCTAATATTCAATGGGGTCCTGTTTGAACAAATGCATAGAACTGATTCTGCAATCTATTATTTCCGTCAGTGCGAAAATTTAAATAACAAGGAAGACCCTTATAAGAACTGGCTGGTTTATAGTCAGCTTGCGCAGATGTACGAACGGGCGGATAATTTCACTGAATCTGAAAAATATTATCAGCTGGCCTATGATCTATCCAGATCAAAAGGCATCCGGCTTGATTACGGTCCCATCATTTACCAGTTTGCCAACCTGTATTATAAATGGGGAAAGGTAGAAAGATTTGCTGCCATGATGAGGGACCAGGAACAATTTGTAAGATCAGGAAAGAAGGACTATACAAAGGACCCTGCACACAGCCTTTATTTTGTAGACTGGGAAAATCAGCCCTTTCAGAAGAAGGTGGAGTTTATGGAGAACGTAAAGCAAAAATTTCTGGCGGAACACTCCTATTCTTACGCAGGACTTGCCAATATTTACCTGGCTGGATTTTATGAACAGGAGAATCAACCTGAGATAGCATTAAAATATGCGCTTGAAAATAAAAAACTGCTGGCCGGTAGAAATGAACTGGTGAACCAGTATACCAGTGAGAAAATGGCTTATCGTCTTTTAACAAAAACAGGGCGACTAAAAGAAGCACTGGTTGAAGCAGATACCTTATTTGCGCTTAAAGACAGCATCATCAAACTACAGCATTCGGAAACCATGCTGGATGCAGAAGCGAAATACGAAACACAGAAAAAGGAAAAAGATATTGCGCTCCTTAATTCTGAGAACCAGTTGGCTCTTCTGCGGTTAACAAAAGAAAGAGACCTGAAAACAGCCCTGATCAGGGAAAATCTTTTAAAAGATTCAGTGGTACATAGAGAGAAAGAATATAACAAACTGCTTGCAAGTGAGAATGAGACCAAAAGATCCCAACTGGCTATAGAACAGGCACTCAAAGCGACTGCTTCCCGCGAGAACGAATTAAAATTACATGAACTGGCAAGGGAAAAAAGAATTCGATTGCAATTGATCATTGGTGCTGTTTTATTATTGATAGCCAGCCTGGCTATTTTTGTGCTGTACCGAAGGCAGCGTTCTAAAAGTGTTTTGATACAGCGGCAGGCAGATGATCTGCAGGTACTGATGAAGGAGATCCATCACCGCGTAAAAAACAATCTCCAGGTAATTTCCAGTTTGCTTGATCTGCAATCACTGACAATCGGAGACGGACAGGTATCAGAGGCAATCAAAGAAAGCAGGAACAGGGTATACAGTATGGCCCTGATCCATCAGAACTTATATAATGATCAAAACCTGATGAGCATAGAAATGGAAGATTACATTAATAAACTATGTCAAAGCCTTTTTGCATCCTACAATGCCAGCGCCAGCAAGGTCTCTCTTGAAACAGATGTTGACAGGGTTATGCTGGATGTTGATATGGTAATACCGGTTGGCCTGGTATTAAACGAGCTGATCAGCAATGCGCTTAAGTATGCATTCTGCGATAAAGAACGGGGCGTTTTAAGAATTACGTTTAAAAGATCAGAAGATGGAATGCTTTTGCAGGTAAAAGACAATGGAAGAGGATTTCCGGTGGGAATGAATATATACCAGACACCTTCCTTTGGCTATAAACTGATAAAGGCATTTGCACAGAAATTAAAGGCAAAACTGGAAGTATACAATGATGATGGGGCCTGTGTTATGCTTCATATCAGAAAATTGAAAACCGCCTGAATAGAATTTAATTAATGAACGAAATCAGGATACTTATTGTGGAAGACGAGCCGGTGATTGCAGAAAACCTGGCACATTACCTGAATAATTATGACTTCAGTGTATGCGGCATTGCTTATGATGATGAGGAAGCAAAAATGTTTTTGGAAAATAGTTCTCCTGATGCCGTGATACTGGATATCAACCTGGGAAGCCAGATGGATGGTATTGAAATTGCCCATCTCATTAATAAGACCTGCCAGGTTCCCTTTGTTTTCCTCACTTCGTATTCAGACAGGGAAACTCTTGAAAAAGCCAAGCAGGTAAAACCATGGGGCTATATTGTAAAGCCATTTAATGAACAAACCGTGCTGGCAACACTGGAAATTGCCATCTCCAATTTCGCCCAATCAAATAATAAAGGACAGCCGGAGATCAGTATGGCTAAAATAAACAAGCATCTGCTGGGCCCATTGAGTGATCGTGAATTTGATGTATTGAAACTGATCTATACAGGCAAAACCAATCAACAGATTGCCGAGGAACTTTTTGTATCCATCAATACCATTAAGAAACATATCAACAGCGCTTACCTTAAATTGGATGCCAGCTCCCGGTCTTCAGCAATGGTAAGAATACGTGAATTGCTGAACAAATAATCTCGCTTATACCACAAACTGGTAAACTTTCCTTCTTTCTGTTAAATCACCCTTAGGGGTAAATCAGGGCCACTTCCTGCATCGTTTCTTTGAATGACGGCTCTGATAAACTTTCGGGCTTTTGGCAAATGGTAAATTATCACCAAAACCCCGAAAGAACATTGTAGTTAAAGGCCCTTTGGGCCTGGAGTAATCATCAATTATTATACTATTAAATCAAAGAACATGAAAAAAGTATTTTTTATTATTTCCGTATTCGTTTTATCACTCACTATCATTTCTTCACAAGGTTGTAAAAAGAAAAAAGATGATGAATGCAAGGTCTGTAAAGCTGCTGCCGGTATAGACGCTGCGCCAGCAGAGGAAACGGTTTGTTCCGATGATGCAGAACAGGCATTTCGAAATAAACATGCAGGGCAGGCTATTACCTGTAAATAATTAATCCTGTAAACCCGGGCTGATTGTTAACCTATCCCACATCAAATCTTCACTCAGTTTTATTGCTTTTTTTGCTTTTGGGGGTTGACTGCCTGGCTTTTTTTAAGCCAGTAGCAATAGCAACTCCTTCTGAAATGGGATGACCCTGGTCATCCCATTCTCATGGTATATAAAAAAGCTATCTATTTGGAGCTTGTTCTCCCTGTGCTGCTTCTGCATTTATTCCGAACAACGCCAATCCGTTTAATTCGTTATCTGCTTCATGTTCCTCGTTGAGTGTTTCACCCAATAATTTCTCTACGTCATTAAGTCCCAGTTGCATGGCAAATGCACGGGCTGTGCCATAACCGGAAATTTCATAATGCTCAATCTTCTGAGCGGCAGCAATAATAGCCGCGTCTTTTACACTGCTGTCCTCTGTGGTCTGTTTCATTATATGTTCGGCTTCTTTGATTAGGCCTTCGGTTCCTTTACATTTTGTGTTACTGCCAAAGACCTTTTGCATGAGGCCAGGTTCTGCCTTAGGTGCACTCTCCAATAGTTTCCTGATCTGATCAAGCCTTCCTTTCTGTTTCCGGGTTATTATCAAATGATTTTTAAGGGCCGACTTTAATTCAGGGGCAGTTGCAGCTTCGACCATTTTCGGCAGTTCTTCAATAATCTGCTCTTCTGCAGAATACAGATCATCGATCTCGTGTTGAAGCAATTCTCTTAGCGTAAGTAGTTGTTCCATATGATTATTTTTTTATAAATAATCCAAATAGTATGCCTTTATAGGTGGGAAAATAAATGCACAAAGGCAGGGAAGTTCCTTGCTAAGCGGGTTATTAATCGGGATATTCTTCCGATCCTGTTACCCATATGAACGATTGAAGATCGATCATATCTTTCGGATGCATACGTTCAGTATCCCTTCGAATTAGATTAGCGAAATCAAGCAGGCTTTGATAGGTTTTCCAGTTCGGCTTTGACTGATATAGAAAATCAAATTGATATTTTTCGGCCGCCTTTTTTGTGACTACTGGTTTTAGAAATATATGATGAAGAGGATCTGCAATAAATCCCAATACTGTGATCAGAGGCCATGTAAGCACGCGAGTTTGTTTCACCGGGAGAAAAGCCAGTACATCCCGGAATGCAATGAACCGGGTTTCCATAATCTCCTTTCCGTAGATAAAATCAAACAGGCCATGAGCGAATACTTTGGCGGAAGCACGCTCTTTTACAGCATCTCTAAAAGCCATCTTTTCAAATGAAAATAAAAGATTGGTTTTGGATTCCATGGTAACAACCACTTTGGCTATCTCTTCATACTTTTCCTCATCAATCAATTTTGAAAAGGCTTTACGGTTTAGCTTCTCCTCCCACTGAAGATGGGCATTCCATTTATAATCCCGTTCCCAGGCAATGTATTTTTTGTCATCAAATCCGCGAGGAAAATAATATTTGAATTTCCGGATTGCTTTTGATCGCTTTTTAGATGGATCATTACTTCTTTTATTCCTGGCAAGCACTTCCATATTACACTTATTTGAAATGAACTAATGATCAGAATAAGTAACGGGAGACAAAATATCTGCCCTTATACTGTCAAACACGAGGTTTGATTATTTTCTTTAATAACTGAATAAAAAAAGGTGCCAGAAACCCTACCAAATTTCCCGGATATTTAATTACTAATATTATTAGTAATTTTGTATTCGAGGAGGCAAACAGATGAATACATTATTTAATGATACGGAGCTTTTTAATTCCGGGGACTTACGCGTAAAGGAATTTGACATACCCGACGCAGAATTGAAACTGTGGGAACATTTTTTTTCAAGAGATAAGGCTGACCATTATTATAATACCATACTACAGGAAACACCCTGGAAGCAGGAAGAAATCACTGTTTATGACAAAACGCATTTAACACCACGGATGACTGTTTGGTATGGAAAGAAGAGGGATGGAACTACCACTCGTGCTTTCACCTCTACCCTTCTGGAAATAAAAGGAAAAGTAGAGAATGAGACGAAGATAAATTTTACAAGTGTGCTGGTAAATTTATATCGTGATGGAAAGGATGGTGTGGGATGGCATCGTGATCATGATCGGGAACTGGGGCCACAACCACTGGTTGCTTCTGTGACATTTGGAGAAACAAGGCCTTTTGAAATACGGCATAAGTTCAGGAAAGAGCTGGAAAAGATTAGAATACCGCTGGATCATGGAAGTCTCTTATTAATGGGTGGCACTATGCAACATTTTTGGGAGCACCAAATTCCAAAGACGGCAAAACAGATTGGCCCAAGGATCAATTTAACGTTCCGAATTGTTCATTAAGAAGGTCCCATTGACAGGTATCAAACTCGTGAGCCGGGCTACATAAAAGTGCCTATCTTCACTTCAACTGACATAGTTTCTGTTTCTGCAAAGATTAATCACACATATAAAAGGATATCACCCCATCACCCATCAGCGCCGAAGCACAATCTGCGCTGGAGGAATGTTTTGAGCAGGTGATCTTATCCCAGGGCGAATATTTGTTGACCCAAGGAAAAATATGCAGGCATCTTTATTTTCTTGAATCAGGCGCAGTAAGAGGATTCTATGATCTGGAAGGAAAAGAAATTACTTACTGGTTTGGATTTGAAAATGATTTTGTTGCGTCTTTTCACAGCTTTACTACAGGCCAACCTGCAGTTGAAAATATTCAGTTGTTGGAAGGAAGTATTCTTTGGGCCATCAATAAAGATGCATTGACCCGTTTATTGAATAAATATCACGACATTGAACGGCTGACAAGGATAGCCTATGAGAAATACTATATCCGTTTGGAAGAACGCTTTGTGAATGCCCAATTTAAAACGGCTACTGAACGCTATGAAAATCTCCTCCACCAAACCCCACATATTCTGGAGCGGGTGCCATTGGGGCACATTGCCTCTTACCTTGGTGTTAGCCAGGAAACATTAAGTCGTATCCGCAGTAAACTATAACGAGTGTTTACTTATTGTAAGTCAGCCTTGTATGGTTACACTGACATGGCTTTAACATTTTATATTTTGGTTTTTGAGGTATGTCAAAAGGAAGACTCCTCCCCTCCTATAGTTTTGGTCTCACAACAAATCATGGATTTTATGTCACCAAAACAAAACCAACCTTCTAATGCCTTTATCGGCGCATCATGGACAGCATTAATTATTGGAGTATCAGCCTTTCTCATCGGACTTTGGAATGCAGAAATGGAGTTGAATGAAAAGGGATATTATTTCACTGTATTACTATTCGGATTGTTCTCCGCTATTTCAGTTCAAAAAGTAGTTCGTGACCAGATTGAAGGAATACCTGTAACCAATATCTATTATGGGTTAGCCTGGTTCTGTACCATCTTATCAATTATCCTGCTTACCGTTGGATTATGGAACGCAACACTGGAAAGAAGTGAAAAAGGGTTTTATGCCATGTCATTTGTGTTGAGTATGTTCTCGGCTATCGCGGTGCAGAAAAATACCCGTGATATGAAAGGAAAGAATGAACAGGAAAATAATAATTCTTCCATTTCATCTGAGCGATAATCATTTCATAAATTCTGCATCCAAAAAATAGACAGCCCCGGCAAGTGCCAGGGCTGTTGTATAATAGAACCGATTCAAAGGGTTAAAATTTCTACGCAGGAACCTTCCTGCTTTTTTCCAGGTCCCAAAACCGATGGAGGGAGATCAACCGGGAAAACTGCGCGATCAATGAATTAATATCACTGCTGATAGCAACGCCCTGTTCCATTGCAGTTTTATCTGCACCATCAACAATTATTTTCTTAAAGAAACAGGTGGATTGAATTACCTGTAACGCATCCTGGTCGGCCGCTATGGCTTTGCAATGCCTGTATGCTTCATTAATGAAATGCACGGCGTCAGGATCGGCAGCGAGAGAAGCACAGCTATTGGTGCCTCCTGGAATATAAACCGCATCATAGAGAACGGATGCCGCTGTAAGAAAACTATGGTTAACCGGAACGATCGTATCATTTTCGGCCATGATGGTTCCCAAATGGGGTGCGATAATTTCAACCACGGCTCCCTGGTCAATGAGTGCATCCTGCATGGCTACAACCGATTGATCATTTACGCCATCCGCTGCCAGCACAGCAATCTTCCTGGTTTTGATAGAATCCTTAACAGTATAGGCCATACTCAATGCAGGAGAATTCTCCAGTGAACTGTTTCCTTCAACCGGTTGAAAATCTTTCGGGTCAGCATCGGCCGGCACGCTATGATTCATGATGGGGTCTGGAGGTGATACATGCAATCCAAGATTATAGGCCACTTTAGCTGCGAGCCCTTTATCAACTTTCGTAAGTGTGCTGAGCATACGTTCACGGATCTCTTTGGTTTCTACTTTCCCCAATTCAAAAGAAAATGCATCAACGATATGTTGTTTCTCCGGTTCCGACTGACTATTAAAAAATAATTTTGCCTGGCTGAAATGTTCAAAGAAGCTTTTGCTGCGCTCTCTTACTTTCTTTGCCTCTATCTTTTCGGTATGAGAAGTAAACCCACCCTTCATCATTCCGGCCTGGAAAGGACATCCGCCTCCTAATGAATTAGGGTTATAACTGGTGCGACCTTTATTGATCTGCTGTCGCATAAAACCATCCCGCTGATTATTATGGATCGGCACAATGGGACGGTTGATAGGGATCTCGTGGAAATTAGGTCCGCCCAATCGGATCAATTGCGTATCAGTATAAGAGAACAGCCTGCCCTGTAGTAAAGGATCATTTGTAAAATCAATACCCGGTACAATATTGCCAATGTGAAAGGCTACCTGTTCTGTTTCAGCAAAAAAATTATCGGGGTTACGGTTAAGGGTCATCTTCCCGATGCGTTTAACAGGAACCAGTTCCTCGGGAATGATCTTGGTAGGATCAAGCAGGTCAAATTCAAACTTATGCTCATCAGCCTCTGGCACTATTTGAATACCTAATTCCCATTCAGGAAAGGCCCCATTTTCAATAGATTCCCACAGATCACGACGATGAAAGTCCGGATCCTTACCTGAGATCTTTTGCGCTTCATCCCAGGCAACGGAATGAACACCCAGCAACGGTTTCCAGTGAAACTTCACAAAATTGCAATCGCCATTTTCATTGATGAGCTTGAAAGTATGAACGCCAAATCCTTCCATCATTCTAAGGCTGCGGGGTATGGCCCGATCACTCATTAACCACATGATCATATGCGTTGATTCCGGCATCAGGGAAATAAAATCCCAGAAAGTATCATGTGCAGAAGCTGCCTGAGGGATTTCATTATGCGGCTCAGGTTTAACTGCGTGGATGAGATCAGGAAATTTAATAGCATCCTGTATAAAGAAAACAGGCATATTATTTCCTACCAGGTCAAAATTACCTTCCTGTGTATAGAACTTAACGGCGAACCCGCGAACATCCCGGGCAAGGTCAGTGGAACCACGTGAACCAGCCACCGTTGAAAATCTGACAAAGACGGGCGTTTCAATTTCAGTATCATTTAAGAATTGAGCATGGGTAAGATTTGCGAGGGGCTCATATAATTTAAATACACCATGAGCAGCGGAACCCCGGGCATGTACTACACGTTCGGGAATTCTTTCATGGTCAAAATGGGTAATTTTTTCACGAAGTATAAAATCTTCCAGCAGGGTTGGACCACGATCACCTGCTTTTAAAGAATTCTGATCATCATTTACTTTAACACCCTGGTTGGTAGTTAGCAACTCTCCCTGGCTATTTTCTTTATTGGGCTCGAGTTCAACTATTTTATCGTTGGTGCTATTCTTTTTGGAAGCATCTTTTTTGGTTGCCATTGTATATATATAAATAAGGTTAGGAGAATTATCAATAGATAGTGCACGTCATAAAGGTCAAACTCTATACCATATAGATAAAAGATAACATCATGTAACATCGGGGTAATTAAACCAAAAAAAGTAATGGTTAATCCGGATAATGTATAAGCAATTGAGGGTAAATAATACCCATGTAGATAATGCAGGCAGGAACGCACTTATACTGGAATCATGATAGTATGCAAGAAAACAAATTAAGGACGATCTATTGGGAACCGTATCGTAAATGTTGTGCCTTTACCCAATTCGCTCTCCGCCCATATTCGTCCTGCGTGCGCTTCAATTATCACTTTTGAAATAAATAGACCGAGGCCAATTCCTGTGGTATCCTTTGGAACACTTTTGGCGCGGTAATATTGATCAAAGATGCGTTTCAAATCTTCCGGAGCGATGCCTCGCCCTTCATCCCTCACGTTTATTTCAACCTGATCTCCCAATAATGCAGCATTAAGAAAGATAGAACTATTCTTATCAGAATATTTTACCGCATTACTAAGTAGGTTAACGATGACCTGGCTAACCTTCTGACCGTCCACGCACACCCTGATATCTTCCCCAGGATATTTTATTTCCAGATGATGATTGCTGATATCTACCATATCAATACTGTCTTTCAGTAATGACAGTAAACTAACCCGTTTAAATTCCAGTTCCAATTTACCCGCCTGGATGCGTGAAATATCCAGCAGATCGGAAATAATGCCTTCCAGTCTTTCAACCTGCTTTCTGACTTTGGGGAACATAAGCTCCACAGGCATCCCTCCTTCTTCTGCAATTTCCATAAACCCTTTCAGGGTTGCTAACGGAGTTCTTAATTCATGGCTGGCGAAACCTATAAACTCATCTTTTCTTTTATTGAGCAAATTAACCTCTTGCAGGAGTTTTGCATTCTCCAGTGCAATGGCTGCCTGTGCCGCTATGGCTACCGCAAGACCTTCATGTTCTTCGGAAAACATGGCTTCTTTAGGATGACCGAAAAACAAGCCACCTATTACTGCGCCATGTTGAGATTTAACGGGAACCGCCAGGTAGCTAACAACAGGAAGATGCCCTTTGGGCATTCCATGATGGGGGGAATTGTGACCATACCGGGGGTCCATTAATATATTATCAGACCTGACTATCTCCGTTCCCTGGAAAGTAGGGTCGAATACTTTCGTATTCCTCGGCATTCCAAATTTATCAAATTGCGATCTTTCTGCTCCTGATAACGCATATAGCATATAGGAAGCTCCTTTCTCATCAAGCTTATTGTAAAAAAAAGCCCCAAATTCAGCGCCTACTGCTTTTGTACAGGCATCCGTCACTACTTGCAGGATAACTTCTACATCCAGTTTGGCATTGATTGTTGTAGACAGGTCATTGAGAATTTTCAGCCGTTCTTCAATCAGCTTCTGCTGTGTAATATCACGGGCAATCTTTGATGCGCCAATTATTTTTCCTTCAGCATTTTTGATCGGGGAGATGGTAAGAGAGATGTGCAATTTCTTCCCCTCTTTTGTTTTACGAATGGTCTCAAAATGTTCAACACGCTCTCCGCACTTAAGTTTTGAAATAATGACATCCTCTTCATGTTTACGATCATCAGGGATGAGGATATGGATCAATTGTCCAACCATTTCCTCCTGGGTATAGCCAAACATTCGCTCTGCAGAGGGATTCCAGCTGGTAATTCTACTGGTAAGGTCTTTGGAAATGATGGCGTCTTCAGAACTTTCAATAATTGCCGCAAGCATGGCCTGCTTTTCTATATCGGAATCTATATACATACGGGGCTGTGATAGTTTAAATTAGGGTCAAAATCCAGACCAACTTGGCGGGAATTTTGCGTTACAGGAGAATCAAAACCAGCTTGACAATACACGATGGTACGCGTTCTTATAGTAGATGATGATCTAGATCTGCTTGAAATGGTATGCCTGATGGCAGCCCATTATGGCCTGAATCCGACCTGTGTAAGCAGTGGATCCGCAGCTCTTGAAACATTAAAGGGCCAGAAATTTTCCTTACTGTTAATGGATATTTTTCTTGGCGATTACGATGGCCGCCAAATAGCCCGTGAATTGAAAGGCTCTGATGATTATAAAAATATTCCCATCCTGTTGTATTCTGCCGGACAGATAGATTCTTCCTCTATTACAGAATCAATGGCTGAAGGTTTTATACAAAAGCCGTTTAATATGAAAGACCTGATAAGCCGAATGCAATCGCTCATCAACTAGCATTCAAAAACTATCGTGGCGCAGTGATGCAGGCCGCAAATCGTACTTTTTTTTCAAAGGTTGCCTTTCACAAGTATAATCTCCCGATAAATCAGGAAAATTTTAATTTTCTTAAGGCGGTACAACCTTTCAAATAACCATTACGATACTAAAAGTTGGACGGAAAGCCATAAGGGGTATCTGCTACTATTTTCAATGGCGATCCATAACACCTAACTAATAAAAATCAAAAAATTACTGAAATGAAAAATCCTGTCAGAATATTCTTGACAAAGATCCTTCCCTTCCTGTTAATTGTGCTATACCTGATTAGCATAATTGGTTGTGACAAGAATAACAATCCTCAACCAGATCCGGTAACCCCGGCTGATACACAAAGTTTCACAGTGGTGAATATGGTGGCCAGTGATGCATCAATTACAGCTAATAGAATTGATCCGAAATTGCTCAATGCCTGGGGAATATCGTTTAGTCCCACAGGTACCCCCTGGATATCATCTACCGGGGACCATTCTACTGCCATCTATAATGGGGCCACAGGTGCACAGCAACTGGCAGCTGTTACAATTCCTACTCATGGGGCAACTACAGGCGGTTTACCTACGGGACAGGTAAATAATCCAACTGGGGCATTTCCACTGCCAAATGGGAATGGAGGTCGCTTTATTTTTGCAGGCCTCGATGGAGTTATTTCCGGTTGGAATGGCGGCGCGGCTGCAATATCCATGGTGGATCGTAATGGTACATCTGTATATACGGGTTTAGCTATCGGAAATGTGGGTACGGATTCCTTTTTATATGCTCCGGATTTCAAATCCGGGAAAGTAGATAAGTTTAACAGGACTTATGTGCTGCAGCCGGCAAGTTTTGTGGATCCCAATTTACCTGCAGGCTATTCACCTTTCAACGCCCAGAATATTGGCGGTTTGATCTATGTTACCTATGCTCAAAAAGAAACCAGTGGAGATGAAAAGAAAGGAGTTGGCCTGGGTGTGGTGAATGTTTTCAATCCTGATGGCAGCTTTGTAAAGCGTTTTGTAACTGGCGGCAAGTTGAATGCACCGTGGGGTGTAGCCCAGGCTCCGGCCGGCTGGCTCAAAGGTGCGGGTAGCAGTACAATAATACTGATAGGTAATTTTGGTGATGGACATATCAATGCTTACGATGCATCTAATGGAACCTGGATGGGTACCTTAAAAACCAATGGCACGGTAATTACTATTGATGGACTTTGGGGTATAAGCTTCAAACCTTCAGGAGCAACTGCGCTCAATGGAGATTGGTTATATTTTGCAGCCGGACCAGCAAATGAAACAAAAGGTGTGTTTGGTTATGTGACCAAATAAAGTAGATAAACAAAAGATTTGATAAAGTGCCGGCGAGATGCCGGCACTTTTATTTTGAGATGGGCAATTGATGTATTTTAGTGGAAATCTATAGATCGGCAGAGTTAATTCCCGTTCAAATCTTTATCAGCAATGCAAAGACTTTTCCTGTTGGTGCTATTTATCCCCTACCTCTCCTATAGTCAGCAAACAAATGGCATCTCCAATTATACTTACCCGGCTGATTCATGGCAACCGGTAACCAATGAGGTAAGAAACAGCTGGAGTAATGACCGCTTAAATAAATTAAGATCATTCCTGATCGACAGCACAAATGCCACTGGAGTAGTTATCAGTCTGTCTGGCAAAATTCTTTTCGACTATGGCGATACAAAGGAAACAAGCTATATCGCATCCTGCAGAAAAAGCATATTGTCTATGCTGTACGGACCATTTATAGCAAATGGAACAATTGATCTCTCAACCACAATGGAGCAATTGACCATCGATGATATTGGCGGATTGCTACCCCGTGAAAAGAAAGCCACTATAAAAGATCTGCTTACAGCCCGGTCGGGGGTATATCATGCCGCGAGCAATGAAGGAGATGCATCAGCAATGGCACCAAAGCGTGGAACAGTTGAACCAGGTAGTTTCTGGTTATATAATAACTGGGATTTTAATGTGGCAGGATATATACTGGAGCAAAAGACAGGCAGAACCATTTACCAGTTGATTGATTCAATATTAGCCAAACCCTTACAGTTGCAGGACTGGAACATTAATGAGCAGCGTAAAACCGGGGATACAACAAGATCAAAATACAAAGCATATCATATCTGGTTTTCAACAAGAGATATGGCCAGGATCGGTTATTTGATGTTAAGGAACGGAAGATGGAAAGACAAACAGATCATTCCCGCAGACTGGATAAAGAAGACAACTGCTATAGTTTCAACACGCAAAAAAGCGGTTGAAGATAAAACTGCTTATTATCATTTTGGGTATGGTTATTTATGGTGGATATGGGATGAACCATATAATAAGGGAGCATTTCAGGGTGCGTATTCAGCTACTGGTGCGTTTGGACAATTTATAACCATAATACCAGGGCTTGATCTGGTAATTGCATTTAAAACAAAATATGATTATGGCAGGCAAACAACTACTGATGTGTATTTACGTTTTCTGGAGAAATTGATTGAAATTTCTGGCATGAAGGCATAATGTTTGAACGTTTAAAAGGCCGGATTTTTCATTATTAGAAAAATCAAGACATATTTTTTCATGTAAATCAGTAAGTAATGAAGACTAAATCTAAAGCAGGCCACGATACCGACGTTCAAAATGATGTAGAGATACGTAGGGTTTTCAGGATACCTGTTAATAAAGTATGGGAGGCACTGACAGTCCCCGAATATTTTAAAAAATGGTATGGACCGGAAGGTTACACCTGTCCATATAGTGCAATGGAAGCAAAAAAAGGAGGTAAATATTTGAATTGCATGCGATCACCAGATGGACAGGATACCTGGTCTACGGGTGTGGTCAAAGAATTTATACCAGAAAAAAAGTTAGTGATATCAGATAGTTTTTCTGATGAAGAGGGAAATGTAGTTTCTGCAGCTGACTATGGAGTGCCGGGAGATTGGCCACGTGAATTGACCATTACCTATGAATTGGAAGAAGCAGATGGCGCCACAAAATTACATCTTAGACATGAAGGTATTCCTGAAGAAGCCTATGATGATTGTGTGAAAGGATGGAATTCATGTTTTGATAAACTGGAAAAGAATATCAAATAGTAGTTAGTTTTTAAACAAAAAATATAAAGGCGCCCTCCTGGCAAGCGGGGCGCCTTTATATTTTTGATTGAAGATATCTTGCATTTTCAAAAGCGCCGCCAGCCGTATTATTGAAATAGACATAAACATCTTTTCCTGATTGTGCAAATTCCCGTATCTGTTCTGCCTTTTGGTCAAGTGAATTGTTACAATAAGAATCACGATAATCGCCTTTAGGTCCATGATAACGGAGAAACACAAAATCTGCCTTATCTGACTTGATTGAGATTCTTGCTTTTGCAAAATCATGCAGTACCATTGCAGCATTGTATTCATTTAACAATTCGGTGGTTTCACCAACATACCAGCTTTCATTCCTGAATTCTATTGCTTTTCTCCATTCATGGGAGGCAGCATTTTGTTGCAACTCTTCAAAAATATGCTCCACCTGGCTGAAATGCTCCAGGGATATTTTTCCCGGGAACTGGATCAACAGGCAGCCTTTTTTGTTTCCAATCCCTGTGGCTGATTGTAGGAAGTTATCCATACAGGCAATATCAAACTTAAGGTCCTGTACATGAGATATATCCCGACTGAGCTTTAAGGTAAATTGAAAATCATCCGGAACATCATTCACCCATTTTTCATAGGTTGACTGGAGTGGTGTTTTATAGAAGCAGCTGTTAACCTCAATGGTATTGAAAAGTGAACTATAATAATGAAGGCGACTTTTTAGCTGATACTCCGGCGGAAATGTTGATTTATTTCCTGGCATTTGACCGTTACTGATCCCTATTCTGATTTTTCCCTTTGACATATTAAATTCTATTTCGCAATATTTCTAACGGCAAGGCCGTTGGGGAAATACCTGCAATTTGTATTCCACACTATTTCCATAATATTGTCATCAATGGCAAAGAAACAAAAAACGCTCCCGAAGAATTTTGAGGAACTTTTGAAGAACGCGAATTTGGACTTACTTAAAGAGGTGTTCAAGAAATGCGAGTTGGATGCTCGAGGAGGGTATGGTAAACAGTCGGCGCTGGCATATGACAATTGTCCGCATGAATTAGCCAGCTGGCTGGTTCAACAAGGTGCAGATTTGCATGCTACGGATACATGGGGAAATACTCCACTTCATAATCGCTCGCGTAGTATAAATGGAAATATAAAAAGTCTCCTGGAATTGGGTGCAAACGTAAATTTTGATAAAAGCTCCGTTGGCACTCCACTCCACGCGGCAGCTAATTCACATAATCCTGAAAATACTTCGCTGTTGCTGGAGCATGGGGCACAAATTGACGCATTAAATTCAAATGGATATACCCCATTGGAACAGGCACTTTTAACCTGTAATAATATAGATATTCCCCGGACCGTAGAGCTATCAAAAATTTATCTCGGTAAAGGAATTCAGGTCACACCAACAATGAAAACATTTGTTACTGAAATTGGTAAACGCTTTGAGTTTCACCGAAGCAATTTTGCTAAAGATTCCGTAGTAGAAACAAGTAACGCATTAGAAGAATTATACAAATTATTCGGAGTTGAGCCTTTGGGAAAACGCCACTTGCATGATGGAAAATCTCCAATAGTTGCAAAAAAGGCAGGCTGGCAGGAGCAGCACGAGGAACTTTGGGAGCTTTTGGTTCCCTCAAACGGGCCGGCTGAAACCATTCAGGGCGAGGTGATCAGGATAACAGGGCGGATTGCAAATGAGTTGGATGGAAACGGAAGAGGAAATTGGGATAACGATTATAAAAAAATGGCGGATACATTTTTGTTATTTATAAAGCAGGGCAAACGTTCCTGTACATGTCATTTTGCTACCTCTACATGTATTACCTAAATTCGAAGGACCTACTTGTCATTACCGGTCGGGTTGCAAAGGACTACACAATATTCGAAAGTGGAATAAAATACAATCACCGACCAATGTATATCGAACTAGAAAAATATCCACACCGCTTTGGCCTGATGGATGTTTATGATGATTGGTTTCCTTTTGTTCAAGATAAATTGCATACAGGCGATACCATTAAGGTCTATTATCGTACTCCGTTTCAGTCGTTCATTGGATTCGGTAAACGTTATGATGCTTATCGGATTGACAAATGTGAAAATATTGTGTTCCCCTATAGTGCAACGAAGAAGCAGAATTTATTCTCCTTTAGGATGATGCTGTTTCTCGCAGCTTTCTCTTTTGGTTTGTCTTTCTTTATGAAGAAAAAAAAGTCAACTGAACGCCCTGACACCAGGGCTGGCTGAGAAATCCTGGCAGAATATCCCTCCCAATAAGCATCAACAATAGATCCATCCATGTCATCAACAAATCCCAAGGACATATTAACTACCCTTCATTTAATTCGGGCCGGACTTGCAAGCGGCCTCCTCTCAAAAGAAGAAGTAATTGATTGGGCAGACAAAATAGTAACCAAAGACGAACATCCTGATATTTTATTTATTGACCTTGCGATGTCAAGCCGGAAAAACACAGGTGATGTACTTCATTACATAAATGACTATCTAAACTTTGAGAGCATGGCTGTGCAGGGAAGGCCGCTATTAGGGCTACTTTTTAACCGGTTTGAAAAAGGCCAGATTTCCCTTGACCAGGCCGTAACCAAATTATTCCGGCTAAAGTTTGAAGCAGTATTCAACGAAAGAGAAGTAGGATATATTTATTCAATCGACAATGACTATGACTGCGCAAAAGATGGCATTTATGGCTCGCTACTAAGTGTACAACAGGACTTAGTAAAATTCCTATCCTGGTATAAGGACTTCTCAATTGACAACTATGAAGAATGGGATAAATTTAACAAAATCGTTGATTTGAAATTAGAGGAAGATTATCAACTTCAGCTGCAAAAATCTGAAAAGTACAGAAGGGATAAAAAAGGGAAAACAAAACCATGGTGGAAATTTTGGTAGCATCGGATGATAAAAGTTTTCAATCCACATCCCAACAGACAAATTTGACCACAATGAACATATTCCAAATTATCGCCCGGACAATTTATTGCAAGTGGCGGCCTTATAACCTTATCAAACCTGACAAAACATTCAAGACAATTAAAAACAGTAGCAACGGATATTTTCCAGACACCAAATAATAGTCCAATAGATCTTCTATTCTTTCAGCCATTTATTCTTATGTGCCAGTGATATTACCTGCGCTCGTGAGTTTACATGTAATTTGTCATAAATATTGGCGATATGTTTTCGGATAGTGAGCACACTTACCTGCAGTTCCACTGCTATTCGCTTTGCATCCCATCCACTGACCATTTGATGAAGGATTTGTTTTTCCCTTTCGGTGAGGTTTACCGGAATATCCTGAGTGGCCTTTATTTCGTGCGCATTCTCCGTTGCCCTGCTTAATAACTGAAGGGTTTTTCTTGCAATAGCAGGACTCATAGGAGCACCCCCTGTTTGCAGAACTTCTACCACAGCAGCTTCCAAAACAGCCGCAGGTTCATGTTTCAATATATAGCCAGATGCGCCTGCCCGTATGGCATCAAATATTTTAGCATCATCATCAAACACTGTTAGCACTATAAACTGAATATGCGGATAAAGTGTTTTTGCAATGCGTATGGTTTCAATACCATCCAGTTCAGGCATTTCGAGATCCATAAATACAACATCCGGTAGTCCTTTATGGGATAATCCTTTCAGCTCTTCCAGGCATTCATTTCCATTGTTTGACATAAATACCAGGTCCATCCGCCCGGATACCTGTAACTTTTTTATAAAAGTATTCCGGTTTACCGCATTGTCTTCTGCCAGCGCTATTTTGAATTGCATGATTTTAGATTTTAATACCCGCAGGTTGAATGGTAACTTTTGTACCGGATGGCTGGATGGTCTCCCAGTTTATCACCCATCCTGCTTCAAAAGCACGTGCCTGCATATTTTTCAGCCCGTTCCCTCCTCCCTGTAATTTAGGAATATCCCCGTTAATGCCTATTCCATTATCAATAACCCTAATTTTCCAGCTGGTATTTCCTTGTATTTCTACTTTTATCTCACTGGCGGCACTGTGCTTTACTGCATTAGTAATTGCTTCCTGCATTACCTGAAAAAGATGGAAGGCCTGGGTTGGTGGCAAGGAAATATCATAATCAATTTGTTCAATCACTTCCATTTGTATACCAGGATAACTTTTCCGTATCCGGTTCAGAAACACTTTAATCCTGTCACTAATGGCAGTAAGCGTAAGCTCATCTTTATTCAATGCCCAGATCGTATCGCTTAATTGGGATACCATTGCCTGGGAATTGTTGTTCAGTTCGCCCAGTGCTGCCTTGTTTTCCTCAGTGATGCCATTTGACTGTATAAAATCCAGGTTGGAGGCTATAGACGCGGCATACGCGCCAAGATTGTCATGAAGATCAGCAGCTATTCGTTTGCGTTCATTTTCTTCGGCATCCGCAACGGCTTTTGTGGCCAGGTGCTTTTCGTGCTCTATTATCCCCTTCATTTTGAATTTCTGTTTTTTCCTGTAATCCCTGAAGAACATATAGGAAATAACAATCACCAATACACCCGCACTGATGCCTGCAAGGAGGAAAGTATTTTTTTGTGCAATCGTCAATCTCTGCTGTATGATGGTATTCTCCTTTTTTTGAACCTCATATTTCGTTTGCATCTCCGCAATGGCTAACTCAGCTTCAGCATCTGCCAGAGAATCTTTGGCAAGAATAATTTCCTCCAGCGTTTGTTCATAGGCTTTTGAATCTCCTTTGATCTTATAACATTTAGCCAGAAGATCATAATAACCCAGGCGAAGAGATAAATTATTGGTAAAGGTCTTTCCTGTTGTTGAACTACTACCTACAAGGTTTCCTCGAAGCAATTTGTTATTGCAGTAATCTATCGCTTTGTCAATTTTATTGGCAGATATATAAAAGTTAATAAGTGAAATATGGTCATCAGCATAAATAGATCCATCACCCATTTTTTGCCTCACCTCAATCATCTCCTTAAGCGCGGATTCAGCCTTGTCAATCTCCGCGGCTTTTAAATAGATATTTGATTGTCTCTGCAATGCCATTGCAAGGATATTCAGGTTTTGGTCCTTTCTTAAAAGCGCCAGTCCCCTATCTCCATAAACAATAGCAGAATCCAGCCTGCTATCCAGCAAATAAGCCTGGGCAAAATTGATATAGATAGATGCGCGAACTGTATTAAAGCGGGGACTTTGGTCAACATATGACAATGCACGGCGGAACCATTCCATTGCTTCGGACGGTGCTTCCCTTGCAATCGCAATTGATCCAATCGAGTTCATGTTGGAGCTAATCACTAACGTATCATTGTATTTTTCTGCCTGCGACACTATTTTATATAACAGGGTCAACGCTTCCGTGTATTTGCCACGGCTTCCGTGATAGAGAGCCTGCTGCCTGGCCGCCTTAAAATAAATTCCTCTTTCTTCGGGAACGGTAACATCATTTTTCCTGACAATCGGTTCAATGGCAGCCACTGCACTATCAATCCATCCCCATCTGAAATAATCGTTAGCCACTGCAATGACCGCCAGTGCCTGTGATTTTTTATCGCCCCCTTTTTCCGCCAGATCCCTGGCAGCATACTTTCCAGCACATTGGGATCCTAAGCTTAGAATTCCACGTGGACAAGTTGTCGCG
>JADMIO011429205.1_pt1 | contig 116501 bp, 101 predicted proteins | sample 8958161 | NCBI WGS metagenome assembly JADMIO01 (sample SAMN16585339, study PRJNA669376) | soil metagenome | isolation source: Crop rotation soil | place: USA: Cullars Rotation, Alabama | collected 2011 | reverse complement strand
CGCGACAACTTGTCCACGTGGAATTCTAAGCTTAGGATCCCAATGTGCTGGAAAGGTATGTCTCGGCACTGACGACTCGGCCATCGAGATAGAATCGTTCCGAAAGCAAAGTTCCGTCGCGCAGCCAGATTCGGTTTCGACCCGTGAACTCGCCGCGAACCGTCGAGACTTCCATTTGAAGTTTCCCGTTGTCATGCCAGGCGCGTTGGACTCCTGTGCCCTGGACCATCCGATATTTGCCGAGCAAGCGTCCGGCTTCGTTCCACTGATGGCACACGCCATTGAGCAATCCGTTTTGGTAGGGTTCTTCCGAAGCGCGTTTGCCGTTCTTGTGCCAGGTGAGAACAAAACCGTGCCTGTGGCCATTGCGCACGGGCACGCGCTCTCGAAGCTGACCGTTTCGATAAAAGGTTTGTTGGATGGTGGCTCTCACGTCTTGCACATCCGTCGCCGCTCTGCTCCCCACCGTCCGCCTTCATTCAACACCCCCCGATCTGAAAAGCCAACAGACAATTGTTCACCGTTGAAAATAAATAGAAGGGGCGCGAACCCAACGCGCTCCCACGAGAGGCACTGCGAAGCGCCTTTGAGAGAAACACGCCAAGCCGCGCCCGATTGGGCGCGTGCTTCGGCGGCTCTCTCGTCCTCTAAAAATTCGCAGTTTTCTCGTGGGACTTGGCCGTTGCGACGCAAATGTTATGGATTGGTCGTTATGTCATCGTTTGCTGCAAATTCGATTGCAGAGCTAATTTTTACCAAGTTTCCGGTGTGGCTGCAACCCTGTCGAAAAGGTCAAATGGGAGAGTTTCAATTGCCTATAGGCAGGCGTGAGCAAACATGCCTTCGCGCAGCGACAGATTCCCGCGATGAAAACCTAAGAGCAAACTCCCCGGCGGCGGCGGGCGGGTCAAAGGAGGAACGGAAGCGCGAACGTCTAAGCGAGCGACCCGTAGTATCCTTGACGCGACCGACGCCGCCACACAATCGAAAAGGTTCTCATCGCGCTATCCGGGGACAAGCCGAATGGCTCGCCAACCGAATGCCAATTCAGTAAAAATCAACCGACGCATAAAGTTCCCATGAGCAAACCGAGCAAGAAACAGAAGACGAACAAAACGCTTCAGCCCAAATCCGCTGATTACGAGAATGTGTTGTCCAGCGTCGTCGAATTGTTGGATGCGGCAAGGCGTGCGTCCGCCCGCGTAGTCAACTCATTGATGACGGCGACGTATTGGGAAATTGGCAGAAGAATTGTGGAACATGAGCAGGCTGGTAAGGCGCGGGCAGATTACGGGAAAGAATTGATTCAACACCTATCGAGCGACTTGACGAAAAGATTTGGTCGCGGATTTGGCGTCGTTCAACTGTCAGTAATGCGGCAATTCTTCGCCACATTTTCCAACGGTGAGATTTTTCAATCACTGATTGAAAAATCCGGGGATGGGAAGACGGGCAGTGGGCAAAGCTCAATTCTTCAATCGGTGATTGAAATATCTTCGCCGGACGATTGCGCAGTTGCGCCGATCAGCCAATCAGCGATTGGCCAATTTAATCAGCGTTCATCCGCTAAATTCTCGCGAGCGTTTGAACATCTCAACCAAATTGCACGCGCGTTTCCTTTGCCGTGGACTCACTATGTCCGATTGCTCCGCGTCAAGAACTCGCACGCTCGCGAGTTTTATTTGCGCGAAGCGCTGTTGGGCGGCTGGTCAGTCCGCCAGCTTGAGCGGCAAATAAATTCACAGTTTTACGAGCGCACTGCGCTTTCAAAAAATAAAACTGCGATGCTGCTGAAGGGCGAAAAGACGAAAGCCGATGATGCCGTCTCCGCTGATGAAGAAATTCGCAATCCGCTGTTGCTCGAATTTCTTGGTCTCAAAGACGAATACTCCGAGCACGAATTGGAAGATGCGCTCATCCGACATCTTGAAACCTTCCTGCTGGAACTCGGCAACGAATTTGCCTTTGTCGGACGGCAGAAGCGACTGCGGATCGGCCATGAATGGTTTCGCGTTGACCTGGTGTTCTTCCATCGGCGACTGCGATGCCTTCTCATCATTGACCTTAAAATTGGGGGACTCGTACATGCCGACATTGGCCAGATGCACCTCTATTGCAATTTCGCTCGCGAACACTGGATGCAACCCGGTGAGAATCCGCCCGTCGGCTTAATACTCTGCACGGAAAAAGATGATTCGCTGGCGCACTATGCAATGGAAGGCTTGCACAACAAAATGCTCGTCCGGGAATATCTCACTGCCCTGCCCAAAGAATCCGCTTTGGCCGCAGAAGTTGCTCGCACGAGAGACTTATTGGAGCGTCAGGCCGAATTGCGACGAACATCGCGGGAGAAATCTCGTTGAGACTTCGGTCTGCGGTCGGCGAGCGGGGAAAGTGGAGCGGAGGGCGGAGAGCAGCGCATAGCGAATCGCAGCCGGAGCGCAACGTCCCGCCGCCGAGCCGCAGACGGAAGCCCGCCGCTCTTGCGGCCCTCAACAATGGAAGCTCGTGACGAGCGCGCGATTTGCGTAGTGGAACGGGCGTCGTCGAGAGGGGGACGGGCCGACGGGCAGCCCGTGAAGCGAAGCAAACCGCGCGTTGGTCACGGCGAGAGAACAATTCAAACAAAGTTGTTGAAATGGCAGGGGTTGACACGCATCGGTCAATGCCGATATGTTATCCCTGTGAAAGAGTTGACACTTGCGGCCAAAGCGTTCGCCGATCCCACTCGCGTGCGAATCCTCTTGGTGTTGCGTGAGAGAGAGCTGTGTGTTTGCGAACTCTGCGACGTGCTTGCGGTCACGCAATCCACGCTCTCAACCCACCTGCAAGTGATTCGTGACGCCGGGCTGGTTTCCTCCCGGAAGCAGGGCAAATGGATGTATTACGCCGTTGAACCAAGTGCCGAGCGGCTGTTGGATTCACTGTTTCAGTTCTTTTCCCGTTCTCTCAAGAGCGATGCGACATTGAGGCAGGACGGAAAAAAGCTCAAACAACGTCTCTCCTTGCGCGACAATGGGTCATGCTGCGTCGGCTTCGGAGACGCGAAAACGTGCTGCAAGAAATCCGCGAAATGAAACGATTGTTTGCAGAGTTTTTCGGCACGTTCGGCCTGGTGTTTGCGGGCACGGGCGCAATCGTGATCAACAACGTCAGCAATGGCGCAATCACGCATGTCGGCATCGCTCTGACTTTTGGGCTGATTGTCTTGGCCATGATTTACACGTTTGGCGATGTCAGCGGTGCACATCTCAATCCGGCGGTGACTATGGGCTTTGCAGTTGCCCGACGATTTCCTTGGAAGGAAGTGCCGGGTTACGTTCTCGCCCAATTAGCAGGGGCTTTTGCCGCGAGCGGTTTGCTTTTGCTTTTGTTTCCGTCGGACAAAAATCTCGGAGCAACCTTGCCCGCTGGTTCAATATCGCAAAGCTTCATTCTCGAACTCATCCTCACGTTCCTGTTGATGCTGGTCATTCTGAGCGTATCGACTGGCGCAAAGGAAAAAGGCATCACTGCCGGGATTGTGATAGGCGCAGTCATCGGACTGGAAGCCATGTTTGCCGGGCCGATTTGCGGAGCTTCGATGAACCCGGCCCGCTCGCTTGCCCCTGCCGTCGTCAGCGGCCACACCACAGCCCTGTGGCTTTACATCGTCGCGCCGGTCGTAGGCGCGATGTTGGCAGTCCCGGCGTGTTGCGCGTTTCGTGAGCCGGGGTGCTGTTCCATAACAACCAAAGAAACTTGAACCTATGAAAGTAACCGAACTGAAAACCGAACTGCAAAAGCATCTTACGGCGACCGTGCGTTTTATTTTGCCAAATGGCGAGTCCGTGCCGGCTCACGCGCACGTCACAGAAGTGGGGCGCGTGGACAAGCGCTTCATTGATTGCGGCGGCACTTTCCGCACGGATTCGTTGTGCCGATTGCAAACATGGTTCTCGGATGATGTCGAGCACCGGCTGACGGCAGGCAAGCTCGCAAAGATATTGGATATGGCCGCGCCGGTCCTGGAGACGGAGGATCTGGAAGTGGACGTGGAACATGAGGTGCAATTTATTTCGCAATTTCCGTTGGAGTCTGTAAAGGCGTCGGAGAAGGAAGTGATTCTGCAATTGAGCGAACGTCACACGGCTTGTCTGGCGATGGACAAGTGCAAACCACAACCCGCCGTGTCCGAGTTGAATCCGTTAAAATTTAACTTCCGCCCTGAGCAAGCTGCCGTGGGTTGCTGCGGTGGGAAATCAACCTGCAACTGAACTAAGCCATGAAAAAACGAGTATTGTTTGTCTGCATCCACAACAGCGCCCGCAGCCAGATGGCCGAGGCATTCCTAAAGCAAAACTGCGCGAACGAGTTTGAAGTGCATAGCGCCGGACTTGAACCCGGCAAACTAAACCCCATCGTGGTCGAGGCCATGCAGGAAATCGGCATTGATATTTCCGGCAACCCGACTAAGGCCGTGTGGGACTTCATCAAATCCGGCCAAGCGTTTGCCTACGTCATCACCGTTTGCGACGAGACGAGCGCGGAACGCTGTCCAATTTTTCCTGGTGTCACCACGCGCTTGCATTGGAGCTTTCCCGATCCGTCCAGCTTTCCGGGAACGCACGATGAGAAACTCGCCAAGACCCGCGAAGTGCGCGACACCATCAAACGAAAGATTGAAAATTGGTGTGAGGAAGTTTGCGTTCCGACTTCGGCCTAGTGGCATTTATCTCCGCAACAATCGCAGGGCATTGGCTATGACCACCAGCGTCGCGCCGGTGTCGGCGAGGATCGCCAGCCAAAGGCTTGCGTGGCCGGATAGAGCTAGCACGAGGAAAATTGCTTTCACAATCAGCGCGAAGGCGATGTTTGTCTGAATAATGCGGACAGTGCGTCGGCCAAGCTGGACCGCCTCGGCAACCTTGCTCAAATCGTCCTGCATCAGCGCGATGTCCGCCGTCTCAATCGCGGTGTCCGTTCCCGCGCCGCCCATTGCGATGCCGATGCTGGCTGCGGCCATCGCGGGCGCGTCGTTCACACCATCGCCAATCATGCCGACGTGCTTGTGTTGCGTGAGCAGTTCGCGGACGCGCTCGATCTTTTGGTCAGGCAACAAATCACCCTTCGCCTCGTCAATGCCGACCTGTTTGGAAATCGCGTCCACCGTTCGTTGATTGTCGCCGCTCAACATAACGACTTTTTCTACTCCGGCGGCGTGAAGCGATTTGATGGCTTCGACGGCCTTGGCGCGAACGGTGTCGCCCACTGCGAGGATTCCGAGCACTTCGCCTTTGCAGCCTTCGTGTGGTTTGTGGCCGACGATCACAACGGACATTGCTTGCGCTTCGAGTTCCGCGAGCTTCTTTTCCAACTCATCCGAACAGACGGCTGATTCGTGCGCGAAGCGGTGATTCCCGACAAAGTATGTATGCCCATCCAAGGTCGCTTCTGCGCCGCGTCCCGTTCGAGCCTGATAATTTTCGCTACGAGGGAATTTGACTTTCCTTTCTTCGGCGCTCTTCACGACGGCTTGGGCGAGCGGATGCTCAGAATGCGTGTCAATGGCAGCGGCGACGCGAAGAATTTCCTCCTCGGATTTTCCATTCCACGGAATCACTTGTTGGACGCGCGGCTTGCCCTCCGTAATCGTGCCGGTTTTGTCCACAGCCAGGGCTTTTAACTTTCCGATTTCTTCCAAGAACACTCCGCCTTTGATAAGCACACCGCGCCGCGCCATCGCTGTGAGGCCGGACACGATGGAGACTGGCGTTGAAATAACCAGCGCACAGGGACAGGCGATAACCAACAATACGAGTGAGCGATAGATCCACGTCATCCATTCGCCGCCGAATGCGAGTGTTGGCACGAGCAGAATTCCCAAGGCGAGGACGAACACGGATGGCGTGTAGTAGCGCGCAAACTTATCAACGAACTGTTGTGAAGGTGCTTTCTGCGACTGCGCTTCCTCAACCAGATGAATGATGCGTGCAAGCGTCGTCTCCGAGTAAATCTTTGTGACACGGATTTCCAACGCACCTTCGCCATTGATTGTGCCCGCGAACACGGTGTCGCCCGATTTTTTCTCGACCGGCATTGACTCGCCGGTAATGGGAGCTTGGTTGATGTTCGATTCTCCCAACGCAATCACGCCATCAAGCGGGACTTTCATTCCCGACTTCACAGCCACGATGTCATCGGCTTTGACTTCCTCGACGGCAACTTCGCGAAACTCATTTTCCTCTTTCCGCAATGCGGTGACGGGAGACAAATCCAGCAACGACTTGATGGCTTTGCGGGCGCGATTGAGACTGAATGCTTCGAGCAATTCGGACAGCGCAAAGAGAAACGCGACCGCTGCCCCTTCCGACCATTCGCCAATCGCCGCCGCTCCGATGACGGCCACTGTCATCAGCACGTTCATATCGAGGGCGAACCGGCGCAGAGCGCGAATTGCTTTCGGCAAGATGAACCATCCACCTGTCAGTATCGCAGCAGCAAATACACCGATGCTCAACGCGTGCGGCCCAGCCTTGCTCCACTGGAATATCAGTCCTGCGCCAGTCAGAACGCCAGACGCCGCTACAGAAATGAACCGCGAGCGTTGCGCATCGGCAGGCGTGTCGTGTTCTTCGGCTTCGTCGGGTGTGGCCTTCAATCCTTCGTCTGCGATGGCCTGGATGAGTTTGTCAGTCGTAACAGACTGGTCGTGTGCGACTACAACTTTTCCGCCCATGAGATTCACGCGCACTTCGCGCACACCTGCGAGCGGCTTGAGCGCCCGTTGAATGGCTTCAACCTCATCGGCACAATCCATCCCGGCAACGCGCAGGGTGGTCTGTCCACTGGCTTTTGCGTCAGGGTTCAAAACCGTTTCGCGCGGAGACTTATCACGCCCGCAGCAATCGTGGTCGTGGCCGCAGCATCCCTGGTCAGAATGTTCATGTTCGTTGCTCATAGGTTTCAATGCTCAAGAACAATGACCAGCAATCCGAGCAGGCAGAGTAATCCACCGAGGATTCCGCGCTCGTATTTTTCGACGAACTGGAGCTTGAGCTTCTCCATGCCCGCGAGCGTAAGCCATGTGAAGACGACCATTCCCGCAACGGTTGCAACCGAGAGAATCACCGTCAGCAGAAAGAATCCAGTCCAGCCATAGCGCACGCCGGACACATAGACCGGCAAGAATCCTTCGCAGGGTGAAAAAGTCAGCAATGCGAACAAACTGACAATCGCGGCCCAATCTGATTTGCGCGGCGGTGGCTGGAGTTCATGCGCCTCGCAATCGTGTTCGTGGTCATGCGGATGGTCGTGGTCGTCGCGACTGTGGCCGTGTGCATGGTCGTGGTGCTTATGCGTGTGTCCGCTGAAGCCGTGTGAATGTCCATGGCCTTTGCCGCGAATTTGCTGAATCACATAATAGAAGCCGAAAGCAATCAATGCCCCCCCCGCAATCCACGGAAACCAGCCGCCGATCTTGTCGCTCAACTTGATGCCGCCCCACGCGACCAGGAAGCCGAGGGCGGCGGTGAAAAGGACATGTCCCACTCCGGCCAGCGTCGTAATGGCCAGCGTTCGCGCCTTGCTCCATTGCTGCACCCGCGCCGTGAGCACGAAGGGTAGCCAGTGCGTCGGGATGGCAGCGTGAAAGAAAGCCACGGAGAATCCGGTCGCGGCGATGGTGGCAAATACTTTAGAATCCACAGGTGGACTATACCCCCACCCCCTATCTGTAAGCAAGGGTTGAGTTGCTCTGGTTCTACTGTTATCGTTGCCTTGCATGAAAAAGCACAGTCATACCCGCAGCGAGCGCGACGCCCAAAAGCTTCGCGTGCGCCGCATCGTCGGCCAGATGAACGCCATTGAGCGGATGCTGGACGAGGACCGCGACTGCTCGGAAATCCTCATGCAGTTGGTGTCTGCGCGAAAGGCCATCAAGTCCCTCTCGGAGACGCTGATTCACTCCCACATGCAACACTGCATCGAGCACGCACATTCCCCGGCGGAAGGGCGCAAGCAGTTGCAGGAGCTTCTGGTCGTGTTGGAGCGATATGTGGAATAGGCGTTTCCAAAAGGTCAGGCTGCCCTTTTCGGATGTCATCAGCGAGTCAGACCAATGTAATTCATACCGCGCTTCATATTCACGCAAGGGTCTTTCTCTCATACGGTAGTTGCCGTGGCGACCGCGCACCTCATGGCATTTCTTTCGGCGGTGCGCCGCCGGTCTGATTCGTTTGGACCGTTAACTTGTTCGTGCCTTGCTGTCTTTGGTGAAATCGCTCGTGTTGCTGACGGGCGCGATGTCGCATCCAAAAATAATCCGCTATGCACAGACCGAACGAAACCACTGCCCAGCAGATCACGAGCAGCACGCCGATGCGCTTTTCCTTGCGCTTCTTCGCGGCTTTTCTCGCGGCGCGCTCGGCGTGCTTGGCGGCTATTTGTGGTGACTTCCATCGGCTCACGATCTGACGGTCAGAGTTCCTGCGTTGATGGCGGTTCGGGCAAATGAATAGTCGTGTCCTTCCTTGGCTCGCGCTCGAACACTTTGTAGAGGGTCGGCAACATGAACAGAGTGAGCAGCGTTGAACTGATGAGTCCCCCGATGACGACGGCGGCAAGCGGTTTTTGAATCTCGCTGCCCGGCCCGGTGGCAAAGAGCATCGGCACAAGGCCGAGTGCGGCAACACCCGCGGTGATGAGCACCGGACGTAATCGCAACACCGCGCCTTTGATAACGGCCAACTCCACGTTAATGCCCTCGCGCCGGAGTTCATTGAAATAACTCACCATTACGACGCCATTCAGGACGGCCACACCGAAGAGCGCAATAAACCCTACACTGGCGCTGACACTCAAATTGAAGTGACCGATGACGAGGGCGAGGATGCCACCGATGAGCGCAAAAGGAATGTTCATGATGATGAGGAACGCTTGCTTCACCGAGTTGAACGAACCGAATAGCAGCAGGAAAATCGTTGCAATCGTGATGGGCACGACAATCGAGAACCGTTTCATCGCGCGTTGCTGGTTCTCAAATTGTCCACCCCATGTCATGAAGTAGCCGGGCGGAAGTTTTACGGCAGCCTCGATTTTCTGCTTGGCTTCGGCCACGAAGCCGCCGAGATCGCGGTCGCTAACATTGCACTCGATCACGATGCGCCGTTGCGCCATCTCCCGACTGATTTGTGCCGGCCCTTCGGTCACATAGACGTGCGCCAGTTGGCCGAGCGGAATGAGTGCCCCGGCCGGTGACGCGACGAGAATGTTACGAATGGGTTCGACGTCGTTGCGGGCGTATTCGGGAAAGCGCACCGCCAGTCCGAATACCTTTTGCCCATCATAGACTTTGCTTGCCTCCTTGCCGCCGATGGCGGTTTCCACGACTTCCTGAACATCCGCAACATTGATGCCGTAGCGCGCGATTTTGTCCCGGTCAATTTCAATTTGCAGGTAAGCCAGACCGCTGACTTTTTCGACGTTGACATCGGCAGCGCCGCGAACTTTTGCCAGCACGCGGGAGACAACCTCAGCCTTGCTTTTCAATATGTCCAAATCGTCCCCGAAAATCTTAATGCCGATGGCGGACTTAACTCCACTCACGAGTTCGTCCACGCGAAGCGCAATGGGCTGCGAAAAACTCGACGCCACGCCTGGCAATTCGGCCAACGCGTCGCGCATCTTCTCCACCAGTTCTTCCTTCGACTTTGTTGTCGTCCATTCTTCGCGGGGTTTGAGCGTGACAATTACGTCGCTCAGTTCGACACCCATCGGGTCGGATGCAATGTCCGCTCGGCCCGTTTTGGAGACCACATCAATGACTTCGGGAAATTGCTTGAGAATCTTCTCAGCACGGAGTTGCAAGTCGAGTGATTGCGGTAACGAAATGCTTGGGATGCGGAACGTCTGCACGGCAATCGAGCCTTCATCCAGTGAGGGCAGAAACTCCGTGCCGATGCGCGGCACGAGTGCGAATGCTCCAGCCAGCGCCAGCACGGCCGGAATCACCACCAGCCACGGATGGCGCACGCATGGCTTGAGCATCACGAGATAAATGTGCTTCAACCAGCGAATGTGAAATGGGTCGTGTTGGTGTGGCTCTTGCTTCAGGAAGAACGTGCAAAGCATCGGCACGAGTGTCAGCGAGAGTATCAGTGAACCGAGCAAAGCAAACGATATGGTGAATGCCAGCGGACTGAACATCTTGCCCTCGAATCCTTGCAGCGTGAACAATGGCAGGAACACCACGATGATGATGATGATGCCGAAGACAATCGGACGGCCGACTTCTTTCGCCGCGTAAAGCACTATCTCGGTTTTTCCTGCGTGTGCGTGCTTCTTTGCGTCGTCAGGCTTTTCCGTCAAGTGACGATGGATGTTTTCCACCATCACGACCGCGCCGTCCACCATCATGCCGATGCCAATGGCCAAACCGCCAAGCGACATGAGGTTTGCACTGAGGCCATACCACTTCATCATGATGAAGGCGAATAGCGCGGCGAGCGGCAAAACCAGCGTCACAATAATCGCGCTACGAATGTCTGCGAGCAGCACGATGAGAATGATGAGAACAAAGATTGCGCCTTCCTGAAGCGCCTTCGTGACTGTGTGAATTGCTTTCTTCACCAAGTCGGTGCGGTCGTAGAACGGAACAAGCTCCACACCTTTGGGCAATGCCTTTTGAATGGCAGGAAGTTTTTCCTTTACCGCGTTGACGACATCGCGGCCACTCGCACCTTTCAGCATCAGCACAATTCCCGCGACAACTTCGCCTTCGCCATTGGCCGTCACCGCGCCTTGTCGCAGTTCCGCGCCAATTTGCACGTCGGCCACGTCGCGCACATAAACCGGCACATGCTCCTGTGTCGTCGCCACAATGATGTTGCCGATGTCCTTGGTGTCCTTCACCAGTCCCAAGCCGCGCACGACGTATTGCTCGGATTTGTGCTCGATGAAATTGCCACTGGCATTGGCATTATTGTTTTCCAGTGCCTCGAAAACCTGTTGCAGCGTGATGCCGTAGGAGGTCAGCCGGTCGGGTTTCACAATCACCTGGTATTGCTTCACCAGCCCTCCGAACGAATTCACGTCCGTTACGCCCGGCACGGTGCGCAGGATCGGGCGCACGATGTATTGCTGGATGGTGCGCAGTTCAGTCGCGTCATATTTCTTGTTCGTGCTGACAAGTGTGTATTGAAAAATCTCACCCAAGCCGGTGGTGATCGGTCCGAGTTGCGCTTCCGCGCCGGCAGGCAACTTGTCTCGCGCACCCTGTAACCGCTCGAACACGAGCTGCCGGGCGAAGTAATCGTCCACTCCGTCCTCGAAGACGACTGTGATGGCGCTCAATCCGATTTTGGAAACGGAACGCACTTGCTCCAATCGTGGAAGGCCGGCGAGTTCGATTTCAATGGGACGGGTGACCAACAATTCCACTTCGGGCGGCGACATCGCGCCAGCCGTGGTCAACACCTGCACCTGCACGTTGGTCACGTCAGGGAAGGCATCAATAGGAATCTGCTTGAGCGCCAGCCAGCCAAAACCGGCGAGGGCGACCGTGCCCAGGATGACGAGCATTCGCTGGCGGACGGAGAAATTGAGAATCGGATTTATCATGTTTATTCCTCTCCGAGTTCACCCTTGAGCATTTCTGATTTCAAAATGAAGCTGCCTTCGGTCACGACTTTCTCGCCCGCCTTCAAACCTTCCAGCACTTGCACGCGACCTTGCTGTTCCTCGCCAAGAGTCACGACGCGCTTCTCAAATTTATTTCCGTCGAGCGCGACAAAAACGATTTGGTCGTCACCATCGGTCTGCAACGCGCTGTCAGGTATGAGCAAAACATTTTCGAGCATCGTGGTTGTGATCTCCGCGTCGGCAAACATGCCCGGCTTCAAGCGGCCATCCGTGTTGTCCACGCTAATACGGACTTCCATCGTGCGCGATGCGGCCTCAACCTGGTTGCCGACGAGAACGACTTTGCCGTGAAACTTTTCCTGCGGATAGGGCAGCACCGTGAACACCGCGTCCTGTCCGACTTTGACTGCGGCGATGTCCCGCTCTTTGATTTCCGCGATGACCCAAAGCTGCGCTGGCTCGCTGATGACGCAAACTTCCTTGCTCCTCTCCACGAGTTCGCCAACGGTCGCGTTGCGTTCGATGATGACGCCATCAATTGGCGCTTTGAGTTCGAGTTGCTTGCCAAGCAATTCCGGCGACTCGACGAGTGCCAGCACGTCGCCCTTCTTCACGCGTTCGTTCAAATCGAAGTTGAGCTTCACCAAACGACCTTCGAGCGTTGGCGTCACTTTGGCGGTCTTGTTCAAATCAGCACTCACACGCCCCGCCGCCTTCAACGTCATGCCGAGACTCCCCAACGCGGTTGGTTCAATGTTCAGCGTCATGTGTTCCAAGCTCGCCTTGGTCAGCGTCACGATATTTTGTTCGTGCGCGGCATCAGGTTTCGACTCCGCCTTCGATTCAGCGGCGTCTTCTTTTTTTCCGCAACCCGCGAGGGCGGCGGCGAGCAATGTGAAGGCAATCAATTTCTTCATGGGAGAATTCATTTGGATTCGGTTCGGGGTTGGGAAAGTTGGTCAAGGGAAACGCCGACGGCGGATTCGAGTTCTGCCTGCGTCTCATATAGTTTTTGCAACGTATCGAAGTAATCGGCCTGGGTATCGAAATAAGTGCGCTGTGATTCGAGATAAAGCAGCAGCGGTGTGCGGCCTTCTGAATAGCTTTGCTCCGCAGAATCGAGCGCGGCCTTGAGTTTGTCGCGCAGTGCGGGTGTATAGAACGTGAGGGAATCTTTCGCGGCTGCGAGATTTTGCGAAGCCGTGGTCACGTCGCGCAGGATTTCACGCCGCAACTTTTCCAATTCAGCCAAAGCCTTCTCCTGTTCGGCGGTCGCCGTCGCAATCTCACCTTTCTTCTTGTCCCAAAACGGCAGCGGCAAGCTTACGCCGAACCCAACAATTTGTTCGTCGCGCGTATATTCGAGATTCGGGCCGACTTTGAAATCGGGCAGTCGTGATTTGCGGATGGATTGCAGGCTCAACCCGGTGCGCTCCGCTTCGGCCTCCTGAATTTTGACTGCGGGATTCCGCGCCAATGCTTGCTCCAGCAGCATGGATTGGGCTGGCAACATTAAACTATCATCTAGCGTGCCGGTCACTGTGAGTGGGTCGGTCGGATTCCGGCCTATCAAGGTGTTCAACGTCACGCGCGCTGAGTCGTGCTGGGCTTTTGCCTCGCGAACTGCCTTTTGCGCTGTAACAACTTCAACTTCAGCCTTGGTCGCCTCAAACTCTGGCGCGAAGCCGCCTTCGACTTTTTTCTTTGCGGCGTCCACGAATGATTTCGTGAGAGTCAGCCGCTGCTCGCGCAGTTCGACAATTCCGCGCGTCGCCAGCACCGTGAAGTAAGCACGCCGCACCTGGATGGCGAGTTGCAATCGGAATCCATCAAGCGCAAGCTGCCGCACGGCCACATTCTTTTCGGCAACAGCGCGACGCAATGCACGCTTGCCGGGCCACTCAAAAGTTTGTTCCAGTCCGAAGTCGCCGTGGAACTGAGTGTCGGATGGATCGCGCACAGACTTGAACCCCGGCGAGACCGAGACTTCAGGATTCTGCCAAGTCTTCGCCGTGGTCACTTCGCCTCGCCCTGCCGCTACGTCCGCCGCCAACACTCGGATTCCGGGATTGTTTTCCAGTGCCAACCGTATGGCTGCTTCCAATTTCAGCGCATTCGGGCCGGCAGCGGCATTCGTGTCCTGGCCTTTCGCTGAAAGCGCAACTGCGCCTCCAAGGGCCACCGCCAAGATGAGTGGCAAACTGCAATAAATCCTTCGCTTCATAATCAATAAAACCGTGAAACCGACATGGGAAAAACGAAACTTCCCGGCGTGAAATCACGCCGCGACTAGAGGGAAAGTCCCGAGCGGGACTAATTACGAAGTAATGGAAGGAGCACGGGCAGGAAGTGCCGTGCGGGAAGCGAAGTGCCAGGTCTTGAGCAATTGCGGCGGCGCAGCGGTTAGGACTCCAACGCTGACTTCCTCCGCCAGACTATTCGCTGCATTAACAACCGGCGTGAGGGGCACAGGAATAAAATCAGGCGATGGAAGCGACACACGATGTTGCTCGGTCTTGAATTGAGATTTCTCCGCCGAACAACAGCCGCTGTCGTTGCAGTGTCCTTGAGAATTTTGGGTGTCAGAAACGCACCGAAGAAATTCGAGGCCGGGTATGGATTCCAGTTGGCAATGTGCGGAAGCTGGCAGCCAGAGGAACGCTGCCAGCGCAAAAATGATGTTTCTAAAATACCGCACGCCATTCATTGATGCCTAAAACGCAAAAAATGTTCAATCATAGTTTTCGCTTATTGCGCAGAAGCGATATTGCGGCAGATTGAATTCAACGTATGACCATTCTCCCGCGAGTGAGGTAATGAAATGGCAGGACCGGTTTTCAAAGCAGTGCTGTTCGCATCTGCTCCGTTTATCGGAATGGCGGCAGCGGGCGCGATGGCTGCATGGTGGAAACCAGGGCGGCGAATTCGCAGCTACATTCAACATCTCGCGTCGGGCATAGTGTTCGGCGCGGTTGGGACGGAAGTTTTGCCGGATGTAATGCACCGCCAAAACCCTGTGGCCGCCTCAATCGGGTTTGCGGTCGGTGTTGCGGCCATGCTGGGAATTCGGGCGATGAGCCGCCGGGCGGAAAACAGCGGCGGCTCTCGGGGCAATCTGCGTTACTCCCTGCTGGCGGCTGTCGGCGTGGACGTGTTTGTGGATGGAATGCTGATTGGTGTCGGCTTTGCAATGGGGCAGCGACAAGGATTGCTTCTCGTATTCGCGTTGACCGGCTGTGCGATTTCGCTCGGGTTGGCTACGGCTTCGGCAATATTGCGAGCGGGCAACTCGCGCGTCCGTTCGGCAATGTGGGCCGGACTGATCGGAATTTTCTCTCCCATTGGAGCAGGCGTGGGCGCATTGATTGCGTCGCAACTGACGGGCAGTTGGATGGAAGCCGTGCTCGCGTTTACATGCGCGGCTCTACTTTACCTTGTCGCCGAAGAGTTGCTTTTGGAAGCGCATGAAACCGAAGCGGAGCGCGAAACCGCGTTGACGACCGCCACATTTTTTCTCGGTTTTCTCGCGATACTCGTCGCTGACATGCTGATGTAGCTCACCGTAGTTGCGCGATGGCATCCTTTGCGACTCGCTCCGGCGAAACGGCAAGCGTGGGTAGCACCACCATCGTGCTGCCGAGATTTTTCGGCTTTCCGAGAATCAAGTCTTTGAGCGAAACTTCAATGTGCCTACCACCGGATAAATCTATGAATCCAAGCAAGTCGCGCTTTCCGCCGACAACAAGCGTTGCCCGGCTTTCTTCGCCTTGCTCGACCTCGCCGATCCGAACGCCTTGGGCGTTCAATACTGTCGCGCCGCGATAAGCATCGCCAAAGTTCTGTGTCGTTAAGATTGCTGTCGTGCCGCTGGACGGATTGCTTTTTGACAGAACGTCTGAAGCATCCTTCAAGAATTCCTGCGCCTTGGAACAGTCCCCGTCTTGAAGCGCATACCGCGCCTGTTTCACAAAATCAAAAACGCCCTTGAAAGTGTCGCTTTTCACATCGCGGCCAACTTCGGTCGCACGTTTTGCCGCATCCAACGCAGCCGCAGCCTTGCTCTTATCGCCACGTTGCAAGGCTATGCGAGCCATTTCGATGGATTCCCGCGCGCCTTGACGCAAAATATCCAGCGGGTTGCCGGCTGTTGCCGCGACCTGTTGGGTGGCGACCGGACGGCCAATGCGGAATTGAACCAAAGCCGCCAACGCCCAAAACCCGAGCGCGCCGAGCACGAACATCCCGATGAGTGCGATTGTAATTTTGCCTGTTTTCATAATTCCTCCTTTGTTCACGCCATGCCGTGTTTCCATTTAATTTTCACGAGAATCCAGTTCATCGGATAGGTCGTCACAAAACCGATGAGCAATCCCAGTGCGCCAAATCCCCAAAAGGCGAAGGTGTAGGGCTTGGGCTGCTCGCCGACAACCAGCGGCGTGATGAAGCCCATGCTGATGCCCATTCCGGCCATTACTGTCATCATTGAAAAGAACTCGGCGCGTCCGCCCATCCAAAGAGCCTTCAATGTGCTGTCGGTCATCTTGGACATGGCTTTGTATTGGAAGATGAACCAGCCGAATGCGAAGCCGACCGCGTATTCAAACCAGAACTCCTGCCAAAAATTCATCCCGATCAACCGCGCGATGATCATTGCCGTCATGATTCCCAGACCATCACCGGCGACGCAGTGAATCACCGACGCGGTCACTTTTCTGAATGGGCTTTTGGCAAATTCCTTAAACGCCATTTTCTTTTCCTCGCCTTGTTTCTCGCCGATATGAGGCGGACGCAATGCGCTGAGATAAAGCGCCAGTCCTATGACGGAGAAAAAGAAAACGAGGATTGGAACACCCCACTTCAAGGCCGTCGGTAGATGGATATTGGCGACGGTTTGATCGCGCGCGACCCAAATGGCTGCGATGACGCCCGCGACATACCAGGGCAGGACAAACCACGGACTCGCGAGAAAATAAAGAAATGAAAAATTCATAATTCAATGTGTGTGGGTATCACTTCAACCAAACACCTCGTTGCGAGGCGCGCTTGAGCGCCGCGCGCCGCCGCAACGAGAATGAGAATTCGCATTGGCCAATTTAGGCCGGAACTCCCGCCATCTTTTCGCATTCTTCTGCACAATGTTCGCAGGCATCGGCACAACGCTGGCAGTGTTCAGCTTTATGCTTGCGGCATTCCGCCGCGCATCGGCGGCAGACTTCGGCGCAATGTTCACAGATGTGTGACGCTTCTTCCGAGCCTCTGGCCATGAACGCAGCCGCGAGTCGGCAGATGTCGGCGCAGTCGCGATCATTGGCGATGCACCGCGCCATCATTTTTACGTCGCCCTCCTGCAAACACGCGCTGGCGCAGTGTTCACACTCGGCGGCGCATTCATTACAGGCTTCGATACAGGTTTTATATTTTTCGTGCATAACTTTCCTTTCGTTTTTGTTGTTTGTTAGTTCGCTTTTTGTGATTGCCTTCTGAATTCTTAGAACATTATTCGCGCGCCGATTCCCCAGCCGTAGGTGGAATGCCATTGGCCGATGACGGCGACGTTTTTGTAAATCAGGTAGTCGAGGTGGACACGCTCCTCCCAATAATCGTGCGTGTCATAGCGCGCTTCACCGCCGAGCATGAGGCGCGGCGTGAGCGGAATGGACTTGCTCAGTCTCACCCGCGCACCACCGTCCGTATCCACCCATACGGTTGAGTCAATGTTGAGCGGCAGCCGATACATAAGGCCGAAGACGCCGCGATTGTAATCGGAATCGTAATCAAGCGGCCCGGTTGTAACAGTCCCTTCGGTATCCAAACCTCCGAAGAGTCGGAAGAAACGGTTGAAATAACGTTCGTAAAGAGTGGTTGTTTCCACTTCCGTGCCGGGAACATTATTCCAACCGGCTTCCCATTCGAGGTTGAAAATGTTCCTTGTGTTTGCCAGTTCGAAATAGCCTTGGGTCATGTTGTTCAGGATGTCCGCCGTGCCCCAAAAATAATAAGGATCGCGGTAAAGTTTTCCGCGCACTGCGGCGGTGTCCGGGTAAGGCTCGAAACCATCGTAATGGACCACGCGCGCCATTCCGCTGTTGAGGTGGTAAAGCAGATGACAGTGGAAAAACCAGTCGCCTACTTCGTCGGCAGCGAACTCTATGACGGTCGTCTGCATCGGTGGAACATCCACAGTATGTTTGAGCGGGGAATAATCGTCCTGGCCATTGATGACGCGGAAGAAATGTCCGTGCAGGTGCATCGGATGATGCATCATCGAACGATTGATCATGATGAAACGCACCGTTTCGCCTTTCTGGATCTTGATTGAATCGCTGGCGTAGAGCGTCTTGCCATTGAGCGACCAAACATAACGCTCCATGTCTCCTTCCAGTGTGAGCCGCACTTCGCGCACCGGACGATTCGTGGAGAGCGCCGTGTTTTTGACCGAGCGCAAATCTTTGTAAGGTGGGCTAGGGCGCGCGCCCATTCCATCCATCGTCAATGGCTTGCGTGATCCAATGTCCGGACCGAGCGGCATAAAATCCCATGTGTGCTTTTGGCCGTTGTGAGGATCGGGTTCGGAGTTCATCGCCATTCCCTTCATGCCATTCATCTCTGTCCCGCCATCCATTTTCATGTTTCCGTCCATTGGCATGTTGTCATCCATCTTCATTTCATTCATGGGCATGTCATCCATGTTCATCCCCTCCATTTTCATTCCCGGTTTCATCTTCATGCCCATCATTTCTTCCATCGTCATCGTCCCGCCCATCACGCCGGGCTTGTCGAATTTGCCTGCATTGATTTCGCTGTTTGGCATTCCCATAGTGCCGCCGGGAGTAATCGCGAAAATATTTTTCAACTTCAATTTACCCATCGCATTGTAGAGATTTGCGTGCGGCATATTCGGCGCAAAATGTTTCTCGCCTTCACCAATCCAAATCGAAGCCCACGCCGAGCCGTCTTGCGCGGTCGCGCGGAGTTCATACGCGCCCGGTCCTGGTGGGCGGACGAGCACATCGTAAGTTTCCGCCACGCTGATCAAGAATCGGTCTTTCCTCACCGGTTCGACCTCCTGTCCGTCGGCGGAAACAATGGTCAGTGGCCCACCCGCAAATTGCAGATAAAAGAATGTGGACGATGAGCCGTCAACGATTCGCAAACGAACATTTTCATTTGTCCGCGCCGCGATGTGATGTTCCGGTTCGCCATTGGCGAGAAACCGGTCATAGGCTACATCCGAAAGGTCCATCGGCGGCATCCGCAACAACTCACGCTTCCAATAATCGCCTTCCTTTCCGGCCAGCAGTGCGCCCAGAACTGTTTGGGAATTGCCACGTTGGATAGCCGGCCATTCGCTGCCGCGCTTGAGCCAGCGCAAAACTTCTTGGGGATTTTCATCCGTCCAATCCGAGAGGACCACCGCGTGATCGGAATCGCCATTCACTTCGCCAGCTTGCGGCAGAAAAACCAGAGCGCCATAAACGCCCTGTTGCTCGTGAAGCGCCGTATGTGAATGATACCAGTAAGTCCCGCTCTGGCGAATTGGGAATTCGTAAGTGAAAGACGCGCCCGGCTTGATTGGCGGAAAGGTGACATACGGAACGCCATCCATGCGGTTGGGCACGAGAACACCGTGCCAATGAATGGAAGCATCTTTCTTCATCGCATTTGTCACGTAGATGCGCGCCAAATCCCCTTCGTGGAACGTGAGCGTCGGCGCTGGAATGCTGCCATTGACGGTTATGGCGTGGCGGGATTTGCCTGTGAAGTTCACTTCCTTCTCCGCAATCGTGAGATGATATTCGACGGTTGCGGCAGCAACCGGCAAAGTGAAAACTGCGGCGAGAGCGAAAAGAAACAGTGGCGATTGGTGGTTCGAGAGTTTTAATTTCATATCGTTTAGCGGCTTGTTTCTGATGAATGATGGTCGCCATTGCTTGAAGATGATTCGACGGGCGCGGGTTCATGGCGAAATTCCGGGTGACGAATCTGTCCGCCCGCACGACTGACCCATGCGCCCACTCCAAGGGATACAACGGCCACGACCAGCGTGGTCATCGCCAGTGGATTCGCTGCTTTCGGAAATTTCTTCAAACTGACCAGTGCCACAACACCGAGCAGAGCAGTTGCGTAAAAGCCCCAAACAAACTTCTCCGCCCGTTCCATGTGTTCCGCCAGCCAGTGCCGCCCCTCCTCATCGCTGGCATTGCTGACGTTCTGATAGCCGTTTTGTCCGTAATGAAGAACCGGCCATGCCGCTGCTGACGTGAGGATGATAATTCCCAGTGCGACGCCTTTCGCTGCACGGCTGCGCGCGAAAAGTGCAACCGCCAAAGTCAGCACGCCTATGCTTAATCCATATACCGGCAGCGGATTTAACAGAACGTGGATGTATTCCGGCGGCTGGCCAAACAAGCCTGGACCGCTAGGTGGCGCTTCTCCTTCATGCGCCATCGCGGTGACGGTGTTAAACATCGTGACGACGATCAGTAATTTCAAAATCCTCATATTGTTATTTGTAAAAATGGTTTTGGTTAATCGGTTATTGGGTGAATGAAACCTTCAAGCGGATAGCCGAAGCAAAACTCCAATAAAATCAAATGCGCCGGCGCGATTGATTTTCTCAAGCCGTGGGAGGAGCGAGGCTGCGAAACGCCGGACCAAGACACACCGCAGGCGTGAACGTCTGGAAAGCTCGTTTGATTTGGCGCAATTGAAGCCAGTTGGCGGGCTTCTGACAACTAACGAAACAAGATGCGTAAGGAGGCAAACAATACGCCACATGAGTGCCACAAAAAATCATCGGCACGTCGGCATGACTGAGCAATGCCGACTTGAGTATCAGACAAGAATTGGCGCAACACGGATCGTGGGCGGGTGGTGAAGACTCTTCCTCCTCGTGATAGATGTCTGTGTGCGGGCCGGTAGTGGATGATTCACAACAGGCGTGGCCCACTCCTTCATTACTTTCCCCTTGAGCGCAATGCGCGACACACAAACATTGCGCCCCCAACCACGCCGCCAAAGTGCCAATGGCGGACGCACGGAAAAACGCTTCTTGTATGCCCCATTTCATGTTCAATAACCTCTGCACCTACAGGTGTCCCAGCTAACCACAGTCAAAGAGGGTCAGGCCATAGGGTTTTCGCCTGATTCCGGCTGATACATTTCGTCATCAGGAAGCGTGCCGCTTAAGCTGGGTGCAATTGGCGGGCTTTTTGTTCTTCTCCTTGGATGAGAAGTCGCAAAATGCAAAAATGCGGACTGCAACTCGTGCGAATTGCGGCTCAGTCCATTGCGCCTACAATCTGATTTTATTTTCCACCTGGACTTCGGGTCTTGACGAGTTTCATGCCGCATTGTGGGCACCGGTTCAATTTCGCCTGTGCCATGTTCTGTTTGGCCATTGGACAATCCGTAGTATGGCCCAAAATAACTTCCAGCTCGTCCTGACAAGGCGGGGCGGTCTTCCCACGAGCGAGGTAGTATGAACCGATGACGACAATGGCGGCGAGTGCCTGGGCAATCAGCGTTTCGCATGTCGGGAAAATGGCAAACCAAAGTCCCATCCACGACGGAATCAAGTTGGTCAAGCTGCCGATTTCTGTTGTTGGAATCCAGTGAGCGAGTTGCATTTCTTGCGCCTGCTCACCGACCATGACGAGCAGCACGCCGCCGAGCATGACGCCGGTGAGAACCAGCATTTTCCGATAGGGCAATTTCCGATGCGCCACGAAAGTCAGCACCGCAACAATGCCGGTGAAAAAAAGTCCGAGCAAAGCGCCGCCTAAAACCGCCTTGCCGCCCATTCGCAAATAATAGCTTTGCAGGAAAAGCACGACCTCGAACCCTTCGCGGTATAGCGATGTGAAACCGAGCAAGCCCAATCCCCACAGAAGACTGGCTTTGGAAATTTCCGGGTCGCTCGCACTCTCGATCAAATTCCTTTTTCTGCGATTGTGCATCGTCATCCAGCCGCCCCAATAAATCTTGTGAAAGAACCAGTTCATTATCACGAGGAGAACAATGACAGCCAACAATCCAGTGGCGGCTTGCAGATTGAGTGCGGAGACACTTCCCGTAAGATTGCTGATGATACCGGCGGCGATGAACCAGGTTACGAGCGTCGCGATGAACGCAATGCCCGCGCCCGCCATCACTGGCCGACGATGCGCCTGCTTGCTGCCGGTCATGCTCGCGGTGATGGCTGAGAGAACGAGAATACATTCCAAGCCCTCGCGGAACACGAGCACTGCGATATTGAGCAGCGCCGCTGTCGGGCTGGTGTTCGGAGCGGTGGGATCGGGATTGCCTCCTGACGTGATGCCCTGCCAGACCAAGACGCCAGCCACAATCAACGCCGCCACCGCGAGCAAAATGCGAAGCGCGAGCCGCACGCTATTGGTCGCGGGCTTGCGCGTTGAGTTGGATTGCTCAGACATGATTGATTGGCTCGTTGCCGTTTGATGGTTCACCACGAGATAGGAAGCTATCGGAAATGGAAAGCTCCCGCTTGCGGTGGCTTGCGGAAAACTAGCGGTGGATTGCGGTTCACAATTTAGCGCGGCGCAATCGCAGCGCGTTGGAGATTACCGAAACCGAACTCAAACTCATGGCCGCGCCCGCGATGATGGGACTCAAGACCACGCCGAAGAATGGATAGAGCAAACCTGCCGCGACCGGGATGCCCAGCGCGTTATAGATGAACGCGAAGAAGAGGTTCTGCCGGATGTTTCGCATCATCGAACGGCTCAACGTGATGGCCTTGACGATGCCGCGCAGGTCGCCTTTGACGAGCGTGATGCCGGCGCTCTCCATCGCAACGTCCGTGCCTGTGCCCATCGCGATGCCGACATGGGCAGCGGCCAGCGCGGGTGCGTCGTTGATGCCGTCTCCGGCCATCGCAACAATCTGGCCTTGCTGCCGGAGTTGTTGAATGCGCTCGTGTTTGTGCTGCGGTTCAACGCTCGCTTCCACTTGGTCGAGGTTGAGTGTTTTGGCAACGGCATTCGCGGTGCGCTCGTTGTCGCCGGTGAGCATGATGATTTTTAGGCCGAGCTTGTGAAGCTGCGCGATGGCTTCGGACGTGGATGCCTTGATGGGATCAGATACCGTGAGAATTCCGGCGGCTTTTCCATTGATGGCCACGAACATCGCCGTCTGTCCTTCCGCCTGCAACGCCGTTGCTTTGGATTCGATAGTTCCTAAGTCCGTGACGCCGCGCTCTTGCAGGAACTTTAGTTTGCCAACAGCAATTTCGCGTCCGTCCATTTTGCCAATCACTCCGCCACCGGTGACAGAAGAAAAATCTGCCACGCTTTGCAGCTTCACACTCCGCTCCTTTGCACCATGAACAATTGCTGCGGCGAGCGGATGCTCGCTGTTTTGTTCAACCGACGCGGCGGCGATCAGCAATTCATCTTCGCTCATGCCGTTGGCAGGAATGACTTGTGTGAGTCGTGGCTTGCCTTCGGTGAGCGTGCCGGTTTTGTCCACGACGACCGTGGTGACTTTCTCCATCACTTCGATGGCCTCAGCATTGCGAATGAGCACGCCCGCTTGTGCTCCGCGTCCAATACCGACCATAATGGACATTGGCGTCGCGAGGCCCAGCGCACATGGACACGCAATGATGAGCACGGCGACCGCATTGACGATGGCGTGAGCGAAGCGCGGTTCTGGACCGAACCAGGCCCAGGCGATGAAGGTCAATACGGCGACGCCGATTACTGCCGGAACGAAATAGCTGGAAACCTTATCGGCCAACGCCTGAATCGGCGCACGGCTGCGTTGAGCGTCCGCGACCATCTGAACGATGCGAGCGAGCACGGTCTCACTGCCGACGTGTTCGGCTTGCATGAGAAAACTGCCAGTGGTGTTGAGCGTGCCGCCGGTCACTTTGTCCCCGACGTTTTTCTCTACCGGGATCGGCTCGCCCGTAATCATGGATTCATCAACCGAGGTCTTCCCGTCGAGTAAGACGCCGTCCACCGGAACTTTTTCGCCGGGGCGCACGCGCAATTTTACTCCGGCTTGGACGGACTCAAGCGACACGTCGCGTTCTTCGCCGTCTTGAAGCACGCGCGCGGTTTTGGGCGCAAGGTTCAGCAAGGCTCGGATGGCGCTGCCGGTTTTGCTGCGCGCCTGTAATTCGAGCATCTGGCCCAGCAGCACGAGCACAACGATCACCGCTGCCGCCTCGAAATAAACTCCGACCTTGCCGTCCGGTGCGAATGAATTGGGAAATGCGCCGGGCGCGAGCATCACCACCGCGCTGAACAAATAAGCCGTGCCGACGCCAATGGCAATGAGCGTGAACATATTCAAATGCCAGGTGACGAGTGAACGCCAGCCGCGCTTGAAGAAGGGCCAGCCCGCCCATAACACGACGGGTGTTGAGAGGACGAATTGAATCCAACGTGACGTGTCCCCCATCATCCAACTTTCGTGGCGAAGTGAGGGAATCAAATGCGCCATCGCGAGCAGAAAGACTGGCAGTGCGAGCGCCCCGCCAATCCAGAACCGCCGCGTCATGTCGGTGAGTTCAGGATTTTCTTCCTCGACTGCCGACACCGTTTTCGGCTCTAACGCCATGCCACACTTCGGGCAATTTCCCGGATGATCCTGCTGAACTTCCGGGTGCATTGGGCAAGTGTAGATAACCTTGCCCGCTGCGGGGGCGACCGCCGCCACATTTCGTTCCAGTGCCATACCGCATTTCGGGCAGTCGCCGGGTTTATCCGACTCCACGCCGGGGCACATCGGGCAATAATACTTCGCGGTGGAAGACGGCTTCACGTCGGCGTCGCCGTGGTGATCGTGGCCGCCACAACACGAACTCTCGGCATGATGGGCTGGTTGATTTCCGGCCAGAAAAGTTTTGCGGCAGTGTTCGCTGCAAAAATAAAACGTCTGGCCGTCACGGTCGGCGCGGAGAGCCGTCGCCTCGTCCACCGTCATTCCGCAAATGGGGTCTTTGGTCATGAGTTTTTGTTTGTCCGGTCAGTGAAGTTTGACCCGTCCCTTGAGCTCATTCTTTGCCAGCAGCGTTGGCTTTGCCGGAGGCGTGCCACACCATACATCGTCCTTTTCTTTCCGCAGCGCGGCGGTCTTTGGCAAATCTTTCGGCAATTCGATGCCGTCGCGTTTCAAATCTTCCTCCGGCGCGACTTCGGACAGCGTGCCGGGCGGCGATTTATACCAGCCGGGGTCTGAACCATCGGCAGGCAATTTTTCGCGCACTTTCACAATCGTGAACATGCCGCCCATAGTAATGTAATCGTATTGGCCGCGCCCGCCAATCATCGGCACGGAATTCGCCGGCACGGGCATACCCATCTCGCCCATCTCCGCCATGCCTTCCTGCCCCATCGTCATGTAGCCCGGAATGAGTTTGCTGATTTTTTGATTGAGGCCGGTCGTGTCAATTCCCACCACGTTGCCAAACTGATGGCCCATCTGATTCATAATGTGATGAAGCATGTGGCAGTGCATCACCCAATCGCCCTCGATGGCGATAAATTCAATCGTGCGCGTGCTTCCTGTGGGCGTGATGACCGTCGTTTCGGGCCATTGTGCGCTGTCCGGAATTTCGCCGCCATCGGTTTGCACAATCTTGAAATGGTGACCGTGCAAATGAATCGAGTGATGGCTCATTGAACTGAGATTGCCGATGCGAACGCGCACGCGGTCACCGGCCTTCGCGAGCAAAGGCTGTGTGCCCGGAAACGCCCGGCCATTCATGGTGAAAATGTTGAAGTCCGTCATTTCATTCGGATCAGGCCGCGCCGCACCGACTTCGATTTTCCATTCGCTCAACATGATGGCGTAGTCGCGGTCCGGCGGCGGTTGTGCCGGGTTTTTGGGATGAATGACGAACAGCCCAATCATGCCGAGTTGCATTTGCGTCATCTCATCATGGTGCGAGTGATACATTAGCGTGCCGTGCTGCTTGAGGGTGAACTCGTATTTGAATGTTTCGCCCGGCTGAATCGCCTTCTGCGAAACTCCGCCCACGCCGTCCATGCCGCTCGGCAGCAGAACGCCGTGCCAGTGAACGCTCGTGGCCGCTGACAGCCGGTTCGTGACGTAGATGCGAACGCGGTCGCCTTCGACTGCTTCGATGGTTGGCCCGTGGACGCGCCCATTGTAACCCCAACAATTGGCGACCAGGCTGGGGTGGTCTTCCATCGCGGGAATGAACTCATGCGTGACCGATTCGGCCACGAGGTGAAATACCTTCACTCCGTTGACCATTTTCCAAGGCAACGTGAGTCCATTGGGAGTAATGACCGGTTTGTAGCCTAGCCCGCCGGGATTGAACGGCTCGGTTTTGCCGGTGCTGACGGCGACCTTGCCGGGTTCAGCGGCATTGGCTGCGGGAACTAAACGAGTGAGAAGCGCGCCGCCTGCAAGGGTGGCCGCGCCGGTAAGAAAATTGCGACGATTCATAGCTTTCCTTCGTTTCAAAATCAATGGTTGTGGTGAGGTTCTTCGGCGGGATTTGAATTCATTTTTGACGGCGTGGACGCCGGCGAACCGTCGCCACTCAAACGTCCACCTACCGCGCGTTCAAGTTCTGCGCGGGTAATCCAATAATCCCGCAATGTCTCGACGTAACCTCGCTCCGTGTTTTGTTCGCGCTCTTTGGCGGCGAGCAGTTCGTAGCCGCTTTTCTGCATCGCGTTGTAATGAAGCAGCGTCTCGCGCAAAATTTTCTGACGCTGCGGCAACAAAGTTTTATTGTAATACTCGACGGCATTGCGCGCGGCCATCAGGGCGTCTTGAGTCTGGCGCACTTCCGAGCGAACATTGACTTCCATCGCGGCATAATTGTTTTGCGCCTGACGATATTGCGCGGCAAGCCGGGCGACGGCGGGTTGCCCCTGGTCGAACAGGGGCAATTCCAAATCGAGCGTTGGGCCGGTAACGCGCTGTCCGCCCGTATCGCGCTCGGTGCTGACACCCACGGTCACGCCTGGCAGATAGCGGGTCTTCTGCTTGAGACGCAACGCGGCGGCAACCGACTCCGCTTGATTCCGCGCTGCCGCCAGATCGAGCCGTTGGCTCACCGCAAGGTCTTCGAGATTTTCCAGCGGCGATTCCGTGGCGGGCAATCCGGGCAATTCGTCAAAGACCTTCCAATCCGTCTGTCCACCGGACAAGCCAAGCACGCGGTTAAACCGCTCGCGGTTCGCGCGTGTCTGTGCTTTCGCCAGCATGAGGTCGAGCCGCGACTGCGCAACGGACGCCTGTTGGTTTTGTAAGTCGAGCGCATTGATGTTGCCCGCGTCGAACTGCCGTTGCGCCAGATCCGCCGCCGCTTCGTTGACTTCGACGATCACTGCAAGACGCTTCGCCAATTCTTCGCTCGCTTGCACGGTGTAGAACGCGGTTTGCGCGTCCGTGGCCAGCCGAAGCACGCTGTCGGCAACGCGAAGTTTGGTTTGCTCCAGTTCGCGGCGGGCAATCTTCTTCCGCGCGGGAAGTGTGAGCAGATCGAGAAAATCTCCGGCGGCGGAATACTCCGCGTTCATGATTGACGGCGGTCGGTCGGGAAACCGCCAGCTTCCGGCAAGCTCGATGTTTCGCAGCCGCGAGGCTTGGGCCAAATCTGCCTGCGAAATGCCGACTTCTTCAAATTCAGCCTGGAGTGAACGGTTGTTGAGCAACGCAATCATCACGGCGGATTGAGCGGTAAGATTGGTTTGAAGCAGCGGCTCGATCACTTTCGCAATTTCGTTGCTCGCCGAACCAATGCGCCACTGCACAGTTTGGCCGGTGCGTGCGTTTACGGTTTTGTTCACGTGGTCGAACGCAGCTTTTGGATTCGTGCTGGTGCAGCCGGCAAAAACCAGCGGCAGCGCCGCAATAAGAAGAATCGGTTTAATCATGGTCATCATTTGTCTGCTGTTTTTGATCGGATTTCTGCGCTGCGAGCATTTGGCTCAAAGTTCTTTTGCGCGTTCATGGCCGCACGACCAGCACTGAATTAGAACCGCCATAGGGATTGGATGCTTGCTCAGTCGCTGCTGGGTCGCACAACCATTCTCCTTCCACGACAAAGAGGTATTCATACCGACCTGGGGGCAAAGACAATTCTTTGGTCCATCTACCGTCCCCGCGAGAAATCATGGGCGTGACGGTGGGTCGCCAGTCATTAAAAGTTCCGGCAATGAACACGGCTTGCGCCTGTTCATGGCGGAACTCAATTTGCACAGACTGTTTCTGCTTTTTATTTTTCGGCTTCATGCAATATTCTTTCGTCCATGTTTGCTGCCGTTCCTCAACCCCATCCCGACGCCGCCGCAGATTCAACCAAACCGGCGGGTATCATGTCGGGTGGGGTGAGAAAATAGTTATCTGCTTTTGGGCACATTACTTTTTTGCCACCAGTTTCATTCCGCATTTGGGGCAGTTGCCGGGGCTGTCTTGCATCACTTCCGGGTGCATGGCGCAGGTATATTGCACCGTGGCCTCGGCAGACGATTTGGTGGCGCTCTCTGGATACAGCGCCCGGACTTGCTTCAAAATGTCTTGCAGCTTTTTGAAGTTCGCCTCTGTTCCCGCCTGGTCGTTGGCGTCGCCGGATTTGTCCAGCCGGTCGGCGAGCGCGGCAATGAATTTGGCGTTCGCTTTGAGCTTGCCCATCTTTTCGGAGTCCAGGTCTTTCGATTTGTCGGGCAGCGCGTTGACGAGATCGCGTATGGCAAACGCGAGATGATGCACGTCGTCAAGTTTTTTGGCCGCGACGGTTTTGCCAAGCTCCTCCTCGTGCTCTTTTACTTCCTTAAAAATACCCGCAGCGGTGTTGGGGATTTTGATTTTTACTTCCGGCTCGTCTTTTTCATCCGCCGCAAGAGTGGGCGGCACGAGCCAGACGCTGACCGCCAGAGCCAGCAGGGACGTTATCAATGCAGTTTTTTTCATACGTTTCTATTTTGTTTTTATTCGGTTGGTTTTGGTTTGCTGTCATCGTTTGAAACCGGAGAGTCAACCGTTCCCTCACCGGCATCAGATTGTTTTTGCGCGTCCGCTTTTTTGGCGGCACGTCGTTCGCGGATTCCTTCGATCTTATTATACAAGGTTGGGATCACGACCATGTTCAGGAACGTGGACGTGAAGAGACCGCCAAGAATAACGTGCGCCAGCGGACGCTCCAATTCCTTGCCGGTCGGACTGCCCCAAAGCAACGGCACAAGTCCCAGCGCGGCGGTCGCGGCCGTCATCAATACGGGATTAAGACGGTCGAGCGATCCATGCACGACCGTGTCGTGCAGCGATTGTCCTTCCGCACGAAGCTGGTTGTAATGGCTGACGAGAATGACGCCGTTGCGCGAGGCGATGCCGAACAGGCTGATGAATCCGATCATTGCGGGAACATTCAAGTCGCGGCCCGTCAGGTAGAGGGCAATCACGCCGCCAATGAGCGCCAGCGGCAGGTTCAGCATGACGAGCAACGCCTCGCGCGCGGTGTGAAACGCCTGATAGAGCATCAGGAAAATGCCGACGATCGCGCCGATGCCGAACAGGATCAAAATGCGCTGCGCTTCCTGCTGGCTCTGGAATTGCCCGCCGTATTCGATAAAATAACCGGCGGGCAGCTTGACCTGCGCCGCGATTTTCTGCTGCGCCTCGGCGATGAGGCTGTTGAGATCGCGCCCGGCGACGTTGCATTGCACGACGATGCGCCGCTGCACGTTTTCACGATTGATGAAGTAAGGTTTCTCCTCGAAACGCACGTCGGCGACTTCGCGCAGGGGAATTTTCGCACCGTCTTTGCCCAGCGCCGGAGCGTCCACGAGGATGTTGCGGATGGAATCAATGTCCTTTCGCGCCGGCTCGTCGAGGCGCACAAACAAGTCAAAGGTCTTGCGGCCTTCCAGCACCTGCGAAACGGCTGTGCCGTTGAGCAGCGTCTCGATGGTTTCGGAAAGATCGCCGACTTTCAGGCCGTAGCGGCTGGCTTTTTCGCGGTCCACCTTGATGATGAGTTGCGGCACATTGATTTGCTGTTCGAGCGCGAGGTCAGCGACGCCGGAAATGGATTGCATGACCTGGAGCACATCGCGCCCCTTTTGCCGCAGCACGTTGAGGTCGTCGCCGTAGATTTTGACGGCAATTTGCGCGCGGATGCCCGACTGCACTTCGTCCATGCGATGCGCGATGAACTGGCCGACGTTGAAAACCGTGCCGGGGATTTCCGCCAGATCGGCGCGGATGCGACGCAGCAATTCATCGGGCGGCATTTTCTTGTCGCGGTCGTAGTCGAGCTTCACGTCAAACTCGCTGAAATTCGGCGGCTGGGCGTCCTCGTCCAGTTCACTGCGTCCGGCCCGTTGGGAAATGGAAACAACCTGCGGATACTTCAGCATATTTGTCCGCACCAACTGGCCGAGCCGCATGGATTCATCCAGCGAAGTGCCCGGCAGCGTCGTCATGGCGACAATAAAATTGCCTTCGTGAAACTCCGGCAGAAACGAACGCCCGAAGAACGGAATGATCGCCACGGCGACGCCCGCCAGCACCAGCGCGGCGATGACGACGGGCCAGACGTGTCGCAGGGTGAAGTGCAGCAATCGCTCGTAGTATCTTTTGAGCCAATGCGCGACGAAGCTTTCCTTGAGTTCCTTTTTGGTGTTGCCCAAAAGGATGTAGCACAACGCGGGCGTCAGGGTGACGGCGACAATCAGCGAGCAAAACAGCGAACCGAGATAGGCAACGCCCAGCGGGCTGAAGATGCGGCCTTCCAAACCCGACAGAAAGAATATCGGCAGGAAGACGATCCCGACGATGTAGGTGGCATAGACGACGGAATTTCGGATCTCGCTGGTGGCCTCGAAGATCAGATCAATCGTGGGTTTTGGTTTCGGCGATTGTCGGTTGAGACGCAAATGCCGGAAAACATTCTCCACGCCGATGATGGCGTCGTCCACCACCTCGCCAATGGCGATGGCCAGACCGCCGATGGTCATGGAGTTGAGGCTGACGCCAAACCATTTCAAAATCATCACGCCGGCCAGGAGCGACACGGGCATCGAGAGAAAGCTGATGAACGAGGCGCGAATGTTCATCAGGAAAATAATCAGGACGAGGGTCACGATGATGCCGCCCTCGATGAGCGCGGTCTTCAGGTTGCGGATTGAGCCTTCGATGAAATCCGCCTGGCGGAAGATGTGGATGTTCATCTTCACGTCCGGCGGCAACTGCTTTTCGATGTCGCGCAAGGCGTTCTCGACTTTGTAGGTCGTCGTCAGCGTGTCCGCGCCGTAGGCTTTGGAGATTGTGCCGATGACGGCGTTCTTGAGATTGAGCGCGCCGTCGCCGCGCTTGATTTCCGCTCCGAACCTCACGTCCGCCACGTTGCGGACGTAAATCGGCGTGCCTTTGACGAATTTGATGACGGTGTTGCGCAAGTCATCGAGCGACTCAACGCGCGCCACGCCGGTGACGATGTATTCCTGGCCGGGGCGTTGGAGGAACGCGCCGGGCACGTTGATGTTGGATTGTTCCAGCGCCGCGCGCACTTCCGCCACGCTGACGTGATAGGCGCGCAGGCGGTCGGGATCGAGCAGGACCTGGTATTGTTTGACTTCCCCGCCGATCGCGACCACCGAAGCCACGCCGCCCAGCGCGAGAATGCGCGGACGAATCTGCCAGTCGGAGATGGTGCGCAAATCCATCGGCGAGCGCGTGTCGCTTTCGAGGCTGTATTTGACCATCCAACCCACCGCCGACGTGATGGGCAACATCACCGGCGCTTGCGTGCCGGCGGGGAAACGGTCACGCACGGATTGAATGCGTTCGTTCACCAGTTGTCGCGCGACGTAAATGTCCGTGCCCCAGCGGAAAACAATGACGATGGTGGACAGACCAACGGAGGAGGAGGAGCGCACATTCTCCACACCCGGCGTGCCGTTCACCGCGCTCTCCATGGGAAAGGTCAGGAGCGACTCCACGTCTTCGGGCGCGAGACCCGGTGATTCGGTCTGGATGACGACCTGCGGCGGCGCGAATTCAGGGAACACGTCCACCGGCATGTGCATCGTGGTGTAGGTGGATGCGACCAGAAAAACGACCGTTCCGACCACGACAAGCAGCCGGTTGTTCAGCGACCAATGAATCAGTTTGTTAAACATACAAGTATGCTTTGATCGCGCTTCAGTCCTTGTCAGCGGCGGGCTTTTTGCCGCCGGTCAGCCACGCGGTGAAAAGTTCGCGCTGACCTTGCACCACCACTTCATCACCCGGCACGAGGCCTTCTTTGACTTCCAAGTAGCGGTCGTCTTCCGCGCCGGGCTGGATGTCCACCCGGTTGAAGGTGTCGCCCGTGCGTACGAAGACGAATTTCTCGCCGCCTTCCTCCAGCACCGCCGTTTTTGGCACGGTCAGCACGTCGGAATTTTTGGCGAGCAACACGGCGGCCTTGACGAACATGTCGGCACGCAGTCTGCCGTCGGGATTATCCACCGTCAGCCAGACCGGCAGTGTGCGTGTGTCCGGGTCGAGTTCCAAACCGACGAAAGTGACCTGGCCGGTGAACTGGTTCGTCGCGTAACTCAATGCCGCGATTCGCGCGGTCTGTTCAAGTTTCACCTTGGCCACGTCTTCTTCATAAACCTGGGCTACCACGATGACTTTCGAGAGGTCCACGATATGAAACAGTTCCGTGTTCGGCTCGACGGAATCTCCCAACGTCACGGGACGGTCGTTGACCACGCCGCTGACCGGCGCGGTCACGTCCACCGTGGGCGGCGGTTCGCCGAGTTGGCGCGACTGGATGATGGCCAATTTCTGACCTTTCTCCACGCGGTCACCCACACGGGCGAACAATTGTTCGACGCGGCCTGAGATGCGCGTAGTTACGTGGGCGTGGCGGTCGGGGTCAATCATGACTTTGCCATAGAGCGGCAGCACGGTGTCAATGGAGCGAAAGTCAGCCTTGTCAGTTTGCAGACCGACGGACTCCTGCTGCACCTTCGTCAAGGTGACCGGCCCGCCGCCCCCGCCGCCGGTTTCGATCTGGTTGCCGTGGGCAAAGACTCTTTGTGATGGGCCGGCAGCGACGAGCAATGCCGACAACCAGATGCAATGAATTGTTTTCAGTTTCATAAAATCGGTGAGGTTACTTCTCCAGTGGGTTCAGTGGAAACGACGCTGTCGCCGTCTGCCAATCGGTCAACGCCTGCTCAAATCCGCCCAAGGCTTCGAGATAAGACTGGCGCAGATCGGTCAACTGCTGTTGCGCCTGGATGACGGCCGTGATATTGACGAGACCATCGCCATAGCCTTTTTGCAGCAGGACGATGTTTTCTTCCGCGAGCTTGATGGATTCTTCACGATATTGGCGGAGGATGCCAATCCAACGGCGCATCTGGTTCTCCGTCGTTTGCGTCTCGGTCGCGATGCGCAAATCGAGCGCCTTTAATTCAGCCTCGGCGCGTTCCTGTGTCGCTTGCGCTTCGCTGATTCGACCTTGATTGCGATTCCACAACGGCAGCGGAATCGAAACGCCGACGCCGAGAAAGTTATCGGTCTTCGTCCCAATGGGGGCGGTAAACTTGCCCACGGACCGGCTGTAGTCGAAGCCCACTGTCCAGTCTTCCCACCTCTCGGCGCGAGCGAGTTTGATTTCCGCTCCGGCGCGGTTTATGCCGAGCGCGGCCAACTGACGGTCGGGCCGGTGCGCGAGTGCTTGGCGTGAAACCTCGGCTACGTTATTCGTGTCAAACTCCGCGCTTGCCGCCCCGGACATTTGCAACGGAGTTTTCGGTTCGCGTCCCAACAGGCCATTCAGCGCGGTCATGGCAATTTCCCGTTGATTGAGCAACGCGGCCTGCGCCAAGGTCAGTTTTTGCAACTCCAGTTTTGCCAGATTCACATCGGCAGCGGAAATCTCGGCCACCTTCAATCGGTTCTCCGAAACCTCGATGAGCTTCTGGATTGTGGTTTGAAGCTCTTGATTTGCCTTGAGCTTTTCCTCCGTGACAAGCAGGTCGCGGCTGCGGCCCAACACGTCACCCGCAAGCAACCGCTCCTGATTCCGCACCTCGGCCAGCGCCAGCGCCACGTCCACGCGCGCCACAGCCTTGGCTTTGGTCAACCGTCCGGTGATGGGAAAGCGCTGTTTGAAGCCGGTGGCAAAATCGTATTCGCCGTCGCTGGCGAACGCGCTGTCGTTCTTCCCGCCAAGTTCAAACTCTGGGTTGGGCCACAGTCCCGCCTGCTTGAGCCGCCCTTCGGCTTGTCGGATCGCAAAGCGCGCAGCAGCGAGGTCGCGATTGTTTGCCAGCGCCATCGCAACGGCGCTTTCCGGCGTGAGATTGGTCGCCATTGGTTCGGCGATTGCGCTGAACCCGGCCAACAGAACCACTAAATAAATTGAAAATCGTTTGAACATAATTCGCCATCTGCAATTGGATTTTGGAAACAATCTGCCTGTCGCAAGACAGAGCACTTCCCTGACAGAAATGCAGGGAACAGAGGGGAACTTGAATCAAGCCCGCGCGGTGTCGTGCGGTTGATTCAAGTCAGACGGCGAGGGGTGGCGCGTGACTGCGGAACGCCGGGCCGAGAGACAGTTCGGGCGTGAAGACCCATTTTCGGCTACTGGCGTGGCGTGAAAATGATGCTGCCGGTTCAATGGCTGTCGTGACCAGCGCGAGCGCGGTCGGCGGAAGCGTATAGAGCAAGGGAAAATCACGCGTAACAACCGGAGATGCGTTGCTGCCGGTCAGAGCGGTTTTAAGCGTATCGCACGAAGCATTGGAACTTTCGTCGTGATGACCAGGAGAATGTTCGTCTCCATGATGCGGGTCAGAGGCTTTTTCGGCTACATATCGTCCCCCGCCCGACTCGTCTTGACACGCGCTGGCCAGGCAATGCACCTGACACAAAGCTTGCGCGCCCGTCCACACCAATAGGGTCAGCACCGCTATCCAGCGGAGCAATGGACGCAATGTCGTGTGGCGCGAGCGCATATTAAATCTTAACTTAACTGAAGATGCCGGGACAACATTCGATTGTCAACGCACCAACATACTACTCCGCGCGCTGGAAAATCCCTCAAACTATTTCCACCAACCATTGCAGGCTGACGTGCAATTGTTTTCGAGCGCGGTAAATCCGCGTTTCCACTGCTTTCGGCGTGCAATTCAAAATCGCGCCAATCTCAGCGTGGGAAAGCTCTTCGTATTCGGAGAGGATGAGCGGGGTGCGAAGTTCCTCGGGCAGTTCCGCCACGGCGTTGCGAACCGCTTCGGCCCGCTCCGCTGCTTGCAGGGACTCACTGGGAATGGTTTTCTGGTCCGGCAGATTCTCAACAAAGTCGCCGCCCGTTGCCTCGTTTTCGGCGTCCAGCGAAACTTGCGGATGCCGGGTGCGATGGCGGTATCGGTCCTTCACCAGATTGGTGGCAATGGCATAGAGCCACGTCGAAAATCTCTGGCTCGTATCAAACCGGGTTCGGTTTTGGAAGACACGGACGAATGTTTCCTGTGCGGCATCAGCGGCATCTTCTTCGTTTTGTAAACTGCGAACGAGGTAGTTGAAAAGCTTCGGAGCGTGGCGCTCCATGAGGTCGTTCAGCGCTGCATCGTGGCCGGCGACGAGCCGCGCCATGTCCGCCTGGTCGCTCTCGTCGAGTTGTTCATGGCTTTGATTTCCGGGTTCAGTCATGTTCGGATGACGGGTGCGCGAAGCTCCGGCGCGCGGCTTTTTGAGCGGCGCTTCGGCATTCCGGCGTCATGGAGCGGCCCTTCCGAGCCGACCCTTAATGCTTTTCGACCAGATCCATTCCGCACTTGGGGCATTTGCCCGGACTGTTTTGCACCACTTCGGGGTGCATCGGGCAGGTGTATTGCATCGCGTGTTCCATGTTCATGTTGTCCATGCTGTGGTGATGCTCAGACGATTTGCAGCCTGTCATACCGGCGAGAACGCCCGCGCCAAGCGTCAAAACTGCGACCATGATCCAACTTGTCTTTTTCATTTTCCAACCTTTCGTTTGTTTGTTTTCCGTTCTGCTAATTTCCTGGTCAATGCTTCACGTTGACGGGGGAAGCGGCGCTGCCTTTCCCATGCGGTCCGTCGTAACCCAAATGGGCAGTCCACTGCCCGCCCATGTCAGTCTTGACCGTGCCGGTGTAAACTCCCGGAGCGGTTTCTTGAAAGTGAGCCTGCGCCTGCATCTGCATTCCGGGCATGTCCATGTTGAGTTGAAGGCTGACGCTGCCCACGTCAATCTTTTGGCCGCTGGCCGGATCGGTTACTTCAATTTGAATCGGATTCTCTCCGAGCGAGAGTTCTTCCGCGCGGCCAAGAACCTTGAATTGATAGTCTCCCACGCGCTGAGTTAAGACGGTCGCGGTCAAGTTGGATTGATGTGTCGTGAAATGCCTCCAAGCCCACAGACTGCCAGCACCCGCACTCAGTGCCGCCAGCAGGAGAAGGACAAGACCCAGTTTCTTGCGCCGCGTTTTCGGAGCGGGCCGGGCGACCGCTTCGAGGCCGCGCCCGCGATAGAGGAAATAAATCGTTGGGATGATGAGCAACGTCAGAATTGTCGAACTCACCATGCCCCCGACCATCGGAGCAGCGATACGTTTCATCGTGTCCGCGCCCGTGCCGTGACCCCACAGAATCGGCAGCAGGCCGGCGATGATCGCGCAGACCGTCATCATCTTGGGCCGCACACGTTGCACCGCGCCCTCCATCACCGCTTCGTAGAGATCGGAAGTGGTGGGCTTCGGTTTGTTCTGCTTGAGATGCGTCCAGGCTTCGTCCAGATACACAATCATCACCACGCCGGTTTCGGCGGCGACGCCGGCCAGCGCGATGAAGCCGACGGCGACTGCGACGCTGTAATTGTAGCCCAACAGGTAGATGAGCCACACGCCGCCCACGAGGGCAAACGGCACACTCAGCAGGACGATCAGCGTTTCTGTCAGATTGCGGAAGTTCAGGTAGAGCAGAACGAAGATAACGAGCAACGTCAGCGGAACAATCAGCTTCAACTTTTCTCGTGCTGCGAGCAGGTATTGATATTGGCCGCCCCATTCAATGTAGTAGCCGGGTGGGAGTTTGATGTTGTCGGCGATCAGTTTTTTCGCGCGATTTACATACGTTCCCAGATCAACGTCGTAGGTGTCCACGAAAACGAAGCCAGCCAGCGCGCCGTTTTCATCGCGGATGGAAGGCGGGCCGGTGTTGAGGCGGATGTCGGCGAGTTGCCCGAGCGGAATCTGAGCGCCAGTGGGTGTGCCGACTAAGACGCGCCGCAACGACGGCAGGTCGCTGCGAAAATCGCGGGCGTAACGGACATTGATGGGAAACCGCTCGCGGCCTTCGACGGTCGAGGAAATGTTCATCCCGCCCACGGCGGTTTCGATGACGGACTCGACTTCACGGACGGTCAAACCGTAGCGGGCGATAGCATCGCGATTCACTTTGAAGTCCACGTAGTAACCGCCGGTCACGCGTTCGGCAAATGCGCTGGCGGTGTTGGGCGCTTTCTTCAACAGCGATTCGATCTGCACGCCGATGCGCTGGATTTCGCTAAGGTCTTTGCCGAGCACCTTGATGCCAATCTGGCTGCGGATACCGGTGGCGAGCATCTCGATGCGCGTTTGAATCGGCATCCACCAAATCACCGGCATGCCGGGAATGGGCAACTCCTTGCCCAACTCCTGTTTGATTTTGTCGAACGTCATGCCGGGACGCCATTGATCCTGCGGCTTGAGCGTGATGACCGTTTCCACCATCGAGAGCGGCGCGGGGTCGGTGGCGCTGCGCGCGCGTCCTACCTTGCCATAGACGCGTTCGACTTCAGGGAACTTCGCGATGATCGCGTCCTGCGTTTGCAGGATTCTTCTGGCCTCGGCGATGGACATGCCGGGCGTGGCGGTGGGCATGTAAAGCAGCGAGCCTTCGTTCAATGGTGGCATAAATTCCGAACCGATTTTCGAGTGCGGAATCCAGGTGAGCGCGAGAACCACCACTGCGATTAAAAGGGTGAGCCAGCGGAAGCGGAGCACGAACCGGACAAACGGCTGATAAATCCAGATCAGGAAACGATTGATCGGATTTCGTTTCTCGTCAGGAATTTTCCCCCGGATGAGCCAGACCATGAGAATGGGCACGAGCGTCACTGAAAGCAGCGCAGCGAAAAACATGGAGAAGGTTTTCGTAAACGCCAGCGGTTTGAACAACCGGCCGGACTGCGCTTCGAGCGCGAACACTGGCACAAACGACACCGTGATGATCAGCAGCGAAAAGAAAAGCGGTTTGCCGACTTGCTGCGCCGCGCGAACCATGATGTCCAGCCGCGTCATCCGGGCTGTTTCACGTTCCACTTCGGTCAAAGAGGCTTCTCCATCCCGCTCGCGCTTCTCTCGCGCGTGATTCCATCGCTCCAGCCATTTGTGCGCGTTTTCAATCATCACGATGGCGGCATCCACCATCGCACCGATGGCGATGGCGATGCCGCCCAACGACATGATGTTCGAGGAAATTCCCAGCGCGGTCATGGGAATGAAGGCCATGACGATGGCGATGGGCAGCGTGAGAATAGCGACCAGCCCGCTGCGGAAATGAAAGAGAAATAGCAGGCAGACGAGACTCACAATCACGCTTTCTTCGAGGAGCTTTCCTTTGAGGGTTTCGATGGCGCGCAGAATCAAATCCGAACGGTCGTAGCCTGTGACAATTTTTACTCCGGGCGGCAACGAGGGTTTTATTTCCTCCAATTTCTTTTTTACGGCTTCGATGGTCTTGAGCGCGTTGCCTCCGTAACGCATCACCACAATGCCGCCGACCGCTTCGCCTTTGCCATCCACGTCCAGCAATCCGCGCCGGATGTCCGGCCCACGATGCACCGTCGCCACGTCCTTCACGGTGATTGGGACACCATCATCGCCGAGTCCGACCACAATTTTTTCGATGTCGGAAAGATTTTCAATGTAGCCCTGACCGCGCACCATGTATTCGGTTTCGCCGAATTCGATGACACGCCCGCCCACGTCGTTGTTCGACTGGCGGATCGCCATGATGACCTTGTTGATCGGCAGGTGGTAGGCGAGCAGTTTGTTCGGATCAATCTCGATCTGATATTGATTGACGTATCCGCCGATGCTGGCGACTTCAGCGACGCCGGGCGTGTTTTGCAGGTAGTAACGCAGCGTCCAATCCTGGAACGAGCGCAAGTCCGCGAGACTGTTTTGTCTCGTCTCATCCACCAGCGCGTATTCATAAACCCAGCCGACACCGGTTGCGTCCGGGCCGAGCACTGGATTCACGTCTTCGGGCAATTGGTTTCGCACCTGGTTCATGTATTCCAGCACGCGCGAGCGCGCCCAATACATGTCCGTGCCGTCCTCGAATATGACATTGACGAACGACAGGCCGAAGAAGCTCTGGCCGCGCGCGTATTTGACGTGAGGCGCAGCCGCCAGAACGCTGACAATCGGATACGTCACCTGATCTTCCACAAGCGTCGGCGCGCGTCCCGGCCATTCGGTGAAGACAATCACCTGCACGTCTGACAAATCCGGAATGGCATCCAGCGTCACGTTTTTAACCGCGACAACACCGGCCGCGAGCAGGAATACGATTCCGATGAGGACCAGAAATGCGTTGTGCGCGCACCAATTAATCATCCGCTCGATGAGTGACGGACGATGAAGTGCTTGAACCGGCTGGGGTGAATCAACGCCGGGCTCGCTCATTGCCGACCTCCGATGGTGTTTTCAATCTGGCCGCAGGTCGGCATTTTTTGACCCATGAACGGATTGCGCGCCTCCTTCCCGGGTTGCATCCAAAACGCGCGCGACTCCTTCCACATCGGACATTCAAAAACCGTCAATGGTGTCGAAAGCGGTGGCGGGTAAAGCTTGAATAAATCAACCAGCGCCGAACTGAGTTCGCCGAATTGTTTCCTCGCCAGGTCGAGACTCTCGCCCGGCGCGACGGCGTTGGCGCAGTTTTCAATGGTCGCGATTTGCTTTTCAAAATCCGCCTGCGCATTGGCCGGCGCTAGCGAAGGCTCTTTCAACCGCGCGAGCTGCGTTTTGAACTGCGCCACGGCGTCCGCCACGCCCTCGGTGCTGTCGCGCGTGAGCGGCTCATATATTTTTCGATACGCATCCAGCAGCGCGTTGACCACAGGCCGCGCCGAGTCTGGCAGTGGCGCGGCTTTGGCTTGCATCGTTGAAGGCTTTTCTCCGACACCTTCTCCAGAGGACTCGCCACCGCTCGCCGCTGCTTTCAACTGGCTTTCGCTGTCGAGCAGGAAGTTGCCGTCAATGACTACTTTGTCGCCGGCCTCGACACCTTTGTTCACGACGAAATGATCGTCGGTTTTCGGCCCAAGCTGAATTTCCTTTGGAACGAATACTCCGTTGGTCTGCTGGACAAAAAGGTATTGCCGCTTGCCGGTGTCGAAGACCGCGCTGGCCGGCACGAGCAGTTGTTCTCCCAAATCCTCGGCGAGAACCGCGTTGCCATACATGTCGGGCTTGAGCAGGTGTTCGGGGTTGTCGAACACGAGCCGCACCTTCGCCGTTCGCGTTTTGTTTTCGAGATAGGGATAAATGAAATCCACTTTCCCATCGAAAGTTTTGCCCGGATACGCGTCCACCGTGACCGTGGCCGATTGGCCAACTTTGATGAATGGCAGTTCGTATTCATAAACGTCCGCATCCAGCCAGACGGTCGAAAGGTCGGCGATGCGATAGAGGACCATCCCAGCTTGGATCATTTGCTTCGGATAAACGTTCTTCTTCACCACGAAGCCGCTCACTGGCGCGGTCAACTCCAGCGTGTTGCTCGCACTGCCCGATTTCTCCAGGGCCTTGATTTGTGGGTCGCTGATGTCCCAAAGCTCAAGCCGCTTGCGCGCCGCCTGGAGCAACGATTCCGCGCCCTGACGATTCATCTTTGTGAACTGCTTCAACTGGTCGCTCGCGTCCGGCGAACTTTTCTTCTCCATCTTTTGCGTCTGTTGAAACGCCAGCAGATATTCCTGCTGTGCGGAGTAAAGGTCCGGACTGTAGAGCGCCATCAACGGCTGGCTGGCCTCGACAAACTGGCCGGGCTTGTCCACGTAAAGCTTGTCCACCCAACCCATGACGCGGCTGTTCACCTCAGCCACCTTCGTCTCGTCGTAGGTGATGATGCCAACGGCGCGAATGGTCTTCGTCGCCGGGGCGGAGACGACCGGCGTGACACGGATGTTGATGAGTTGTTGCTGAAGCGAACTCAACTCCACCGCGCCGCGTCCGGGAATACCCTCAGCCTTCACCTGACTGACCGGCTGCAAATCCATCGCGCAGATCGGACACTTGCCCGGATGGTCCGAGATGATATTCGGGTGCATCGAGCATTGGTAAAGCTGTTTGCCGCTGTTCGTGGAGGATTCAGACTTCGCCATATTCATACCGGCCATTCCGCCGGAATCCGACGATGGGCTGGCTTCCTTCTTCGAGCAGCCGCTGAAAAGCGCGAGCAAGAGGACGCTGGCAGCGCTCGCGATGCCCGCGATTCGCGTTCGTGTCTTTCGAGTGATTGAGTAATTCATTTTTCCTGCGGTGGGGTTGATTTCCATTTTGAAATGTCATTCAGGTCAACGCCGACTGCGCGTTCGAGCGCGGCGAGTGCCTTGGCCAGATCGGTTTCGCTCATCACCAGACCGAGCCGGAAATTCAGCAGCGCACGCTCGCTGTCCAGCAGGTCAATGAAACTCACCTTGCCGTCTCGTAACCGGCGCGGGACGCATCGAACGTCTGCTCCGCACGCGGCAACAGCGAAGTTTCATAAAGCGTCACCTGATCGCGGCTCACCTGCGCGCGAAACCACGCGTCCTGCACTTCGGAGGAAACGGTGTTTTGCGCGTTCTCTTGCGCCGCGCGACTCGCTTCAAGACGCTGCTCCGCCTCGCGCCGCTCCGCCTTCAGTTTTCCAAACCACAGCGGGATGTTGATGGAGACGAATCCCTGCACAGCGTCCTGGCCGTTGTCGGGCGGGTTTTGAAAGATGTTCGGATTGATCTGCGTGTAATCCACCCCGAAGGTGAAATCCGGCCAACGATCCTTCTTCGCGAGCTTCAGTGCGATTTCATCACGTTGAATGGCCACGCCCGCCGCCTGAAGTTCCTGGCGATATTGCTCCGCGATCTCGAAGGCCGCTTGTCGCGGAGGCAAAGGCGGTGAATCCAGTGACGAAAAAACGTCCAGTTCACTTTCCTGCGGAGCGTTGCGCAGAGCGTTGAGCCGGGCCAGCGCCGCCTTTCGTTGCTGCGTCAAATCCAGCAAACGATTCTGAATCTCGGTCGTGGCGACTTGCGCTTTGAGCACGTCCTGTTGGTTGGCTTTGCCCGCTTCGTAACGGCTTTGGGCGGTCTTGACGATGGGATCGAGCAGTTCCAGTTGCGCCGTGAGGATTTCTCGCGAACGATCAACCCGGTAGAGGTCGTAATAAGCGATTTTGGACCGCATCACCAGTTCGCGCGCCAGTGTCTGATACTCCCACATGGCGAGCAGCGCTTCCTGAGTGGCTTTGCTTGCGGCCAGTGATCGTTTGCCGAAGAACGGGATTTTCTGCGCCACGCCAACTCTCTGGTTCATCGCGCCGACGCGGGTTTCGACGTTTTGAAACCAGTAACCGTAAGTGAGCATCGGATCGGGCAGCGCGTGGACAATCTCCGGGCGCTCTTCCATGGAATGCCACTTGAGCCGCGCGGACGCAAGCGCAGGGCTGTTGCTCAAAACCTGGGCGACGGTTTGTTCAAGTGACAGGACGTTGGTCGTCGCGCCTCGCGATGAACCGTCCTCAGCCAACGCGATTAAAGCGCTGGCGGAAATCAATAAGATGGTTGTCAAAATCTTCATACACTGAACCTGTCGAAACGAGTTGAACGAACAAAAGGAAACGACGTGCGCCGCGTCTGGGCACACTACGACTGTGGAAGTCGAAAGTTCAGATGAGGTAACGGCAATCCCGCTGGAAAAGCGGAATGGCCGTCACCAAAGCGGACGAAGCGGAATGAGAGGAAGGTTCGTCAACTGGAAATGACGGCAGGGACAGCCATGAGGAAAATGAAGCCGCCAACGCCTGCCACTCATTTTGAGATGAGCTTGGAATTGAAGTAGGCGCAAAAGGAGCGCGATGGTCAGCGGGCCTGGCGCAACACGCGGGCGTGTGACAATGCTTGGAGTCACAGCCGCTACGGCAGCAACTTGGTTTCGCCCCGCCCATGTTCGCGCTCGTGCCTGCCGAAGCCGTCGGACCGCTCCGCCAAACCAGGAGGAATCCCAGCAGGAGAACGACCGCCGTTTTAGCGATGCGTGATGTCATGGCTTCAAGTTGGTCGTTTCATAATGCCGAGCCTTGCAAAAATTGGCAGAATTCCGGGCGCAAGGAAATCCTTTCTTTCTGAGCCAGTGAACGTTCCCAGTGCGGCCCAAGCCGCGCCGGAAAGCATGATCACTGTTCAGTTTTTCAATTCGCCGCACGACAGCATCGCCTTGCCCATGTAGGGATTCTTGATGTCCTTTTCGGTCTGCAACCAACTCGACTTCACCATCGGGCAATACGCCTCATGGTAAACGCCTTTCCCGGCTTTGTTGTCGGCGAGGTATTTGATGAGCGACTTACTCAAGGGCTTGAACGCCTCCCGCGCGGCCTTCAAGTCCTTCGCTTTTGCAAGCGTCTCGGCCTGTGTTGCCACGTCAGCCGGGAGCATCTTCATCTCGTCGCCTTTGACCGCTTTGGCAATCGCGCCGGCGTTTTCGTCCACGCCCTTGATCGAATCCTTCGCGAGTTCGGCCTGAATCTTGAGGTAGGAGTCATAGACGGATTTGACCGGCTGCATGAGCGCAGGTTCATCCATCTTTTTGTCCTCCGCAAAACCGGCCAACGGCACGGCAACGAGGGCGGCGGCTACAACCAAACGAACAGTGTTTTTAAGCAATTTCATATTTTCGGTTAAATGAGTTTGTTGACCAACAGAAGTTAATACGCCGCGCAAAGGCGAATCCCTCAAAAAAAATCTCCTGTCGAGCGCACTCGCTGGAGCGGCTGGACAGGAGGCATTGGAGCTTGTTGCGCGCTTACTTCAAAGGGGCGATTTGGATTTGCTGCTCGGCGTTCGCGCGCCACGCGGCTTCAAAGCGCGGGTCTTTGGGCGAGAGCGTCGGACGCAAGGCGTGGGCTATGTCAACGCTCGGACCGGTGCTCGGCGCGGTGCGGAGGCTTTGGGCCAATGCCCACGCCTTGGCATTGCCAGCGGGCCGATTGGTTGCAAGGTTCACATCGCTGGCAACAGCCGGGACTCTTTTCAGCGAGTCTGCCAGAGCTTTCGCCCTCGGTGAATACAATGGCTCGCCGGCTTGTGCCGAGAGCGCCACGTTAAGTGTCACGGCGGCCACAGCCGCCACCAGGAGATGCTTCAGTGTTTTCATAGCTGTTCTATCTGTTGTTTTGGCGGTGGTCGCCGCCGGTTGGCTGTTGTTCACTACATTTGTTGATACGCCACGGCCAAGGGAATCCCTCAAATTTTTGGATGACTCACTTCAACGGAGCGATTTCAACCGCTGGCTCGACATGCAAAAGCTCCGGATGTTCTTCCAAGAATCGCGGGCTGTTGGCCAATGCCTTGTTTTCCGTCAGCTTGCTCAACCGTTCGCTTTCGCTGGCGTTCCGCGTCAATGACTGATCTGGCAAGGGCGTTGCCCATCGGAGTTCAGGATGCGCCTCCCGGAAGCGCGGACTGTTCGCCAGAGCAATGTTTTCGGTGAGTTTGGCGTGATGAATTGTCGTGGACGCCCGGTCAACTGATTGCCCGCGCAATAATTCGGGATGCTCCTCCAGGTATCGAGGACTGTGAAGCAGCGCGGTGTTGTTTGATGCTTCCGCCGTAAATGCGGCGTTAAGCGTGAAAGCGGCCACTGCCGCTACAAGGAAATGGTTTAATGTTTTCATACGTTCATTTCTTTCGCTTTACGGCGGCACATGCCGCCGTTTGTAACATTCATCCAATCTTTAATACGCCGTGGCGGAGAAAACCCCTCGCCAAGTTTCCAAAGCGAACGCCTGGCCGCTGCTTATCAGTCGTGAAGCTGGGAAGTTCCTTACATCGGACCAAAATGAAGTCGAAGCACGGAATTCGATGTTTCAGCAGTTGCGCAACGCGCTTGAGAGCGAAATGAAAAGAGGGCAACATCGGCCAGACTCTGTAGGTCGCTGATGAGCAAGTTTCTGACAATTGAGTATCTTAGAAAAAAGACCGGCATAAAACTGGTCTCCTCGGCAATCCCCACCTTCGCTGATGCCAGCCAGACATACGCCGCTCTCGAACAGGAAACTGAAAGCAAAACGCACCGCGAGATGCGAGCACACACCATCGCGCACTTTGAACATTTGGGTTATCAAATCTATCCCAAAGGCATCGGCGTGGAAGGCGTATTCACGCTGGCTGATTTTCTCGCGTTTCGTGATGGACGGATGGTTTTCGTAGAGTGCCTCACGGACGCAAAAGCCACGACGCAAGACATCGAGAGGAAAATGCGGCTCAAACAGTTTGGGGAAGTTTGTTTCGTAGTTGTCAGTGGGCATGGATGCCCGTGGGAGAATGATAGCCGAAAAATGCCGGCGATTTTTCAAACGTTGGCGCGAGAAGTGGATGTGCTGACATATCATTACGGTCATTGGCAAAATAAGTTTGAGAAAGGCATCGCTCAACTGACGACATTTCCCAGGGTGTCTTTCGACATCGGCGCGTCCGACCGAATCCGGTTGGGCGTTGTCATCAACCTGATGGCGAAGACGGCGGATTTGTGTTTTGAATTCAAAACGCTGCCTTACCGAGACGAGGACGGACCGGAATTCCTGCGGGACGTAGCTAGGCGACTAGCTTGGCGGGTTTACGAGCGGCGGAAATTCATGACGCCCGCGAAGTTCGACATGCGTTCTCCGTCGGGAAAAATCTTCAAAGACAAGAATGGAAGGCTGGTCGCTCAGATTTGCGTGAAGAACGGTACGGGTTGTTTGAAGGTGCGCGGAAAGCAGGGATTGGGAGTGTTGGAGCTTTTTTTGAACGAATTGGCAAACAGCGGTCTGAGCCTCGACGTTGATCAGACGACCCTTGAACGGACGCGGCAAACTTTGAGAATGGTAGTTGAACCAAAGCTAGTGAATCGCGCCGCGAGGCCAGATCCCATCGAAAGCAATCTTTACGAGACGAGTCAAATCGTGTGGGTGCTGAGTCACTTCTTCGCGAACCGGCCCACCAAAGTTTCGGAATTTGTTCGTTACCTCCGTCAAGTTATCCTCTCAAAGCTTTCCTATTGGTTGCGTCGCGGGGTTTCGTGCAGGGACTTGGAAGAGGTTGCAGCATCGAACCGACTGATAATGCAGCGAGTTTATGTCGCAACCGACTCAGGCATTGAACGTGTTCGACGCGATTTGAGTGAAGTTCGATATGGTGAAATTCCCGGTAAGGGACGGCCCTATAAAATAATTTCGTTCGTGCGGTACGGGAAACGTTTGGAATGTCCGCCGGGAGAACTCAGCGCAGAACCCTGACCTTCACGGCGTTGGCAGCTACAATGAGGACACCGTTCGTTCTCACTCTCGACATCACTTGCCGTGCATCATCCCTTCGTTCGACAAGAATGTTCGTTCCTGCACCCACGCGAGATAGCGTCGCCCTTCTTCCGGCGGCATGGTGCGGCTGACTTCGTAAAAATGTTTGAGCATGTTGCTCTGGCATTCGGCGCGCAATCGGGAGCTTTCGGCAATGGCCGCTTCGATTTCAGGCGTGACTTGATTGGTCGCCGCCAGCAATTCCTTCAAGTGCTGGTTTTGGGCATCAATTTGCCGGCACATCTTCATGCACTGCGGCAGATACGACGCGTGCAACTCGGAGACGCGCTTGAATTCCGCGTCACTCAGGTTGAATTCATTTTTCAGCCACGCCAATTCGGGCTGTTCACTTGACTGCATGTTGCGGGCGGAGGAAGTGCAGACGAAATAAATGCAGCCATACGCGGCCGCCGCCGCCAACAAACCAAACAGAAGAATGAAAATGCCTTTCTTCATAAGATCACTATCGAGGGGCTTGGTAAGGATCGAGCGTGCGAACGTAACGTTGGCCAAGTTCCTCTTTCACGCGGAAATCGGTTTGGTGCGCTTGCGCCCAACCGGCGGTCACGCCGATGGCCAGGAGCACAGTGACATAAGCAGCCGCCATCGTCGGACGAGGCAACACCGTTCCGATCCAATGTGCGATGACACTCCAAATTGAAGGCGCTGCTTGAGCTTGAGCGCGTTCGATGCGCCGCCAAACGCCTTCTTGAAAACGCGGCGGCAGTGAGGCATCCGTGCGCCATTCCTTGAGCACTTTGCGGAGCGCTTCGTCGTGATGGTCGGGATTGGTCTTCATATTACGTCAGCAAGGGCGGCAGATTTGGCCCGCCGCCCATCGCAATCATTCGTTGAATTGAGGTTGCCACGATTTACTTCAGGGGCGCGATCATGAATTCGCTGCCATGCTCGTTCAACTGTTCACGTAGCTTCGGCGAGGCTGTGATTCCATCGTTGCCGGTGGGCTTGTAACCGACCGAAGCGACAGCGCTGGAAGGCACGCTCACGACCGTCTTTCGTTCGTTAAGTTGCTGTCGCAACCTCGGTGAGGCGGCGATTCCGTCATCAGCCGCGATCTTGTATCCGACTGAAACAGCGGTTGCAGAGGGCGTACTCGCAACCTTCTTCTGTTCGTTAAGCTGCTGCCGCAGCCTTGGCGAAGCAGTGATCCCATCCTCACCTGTTGGACGGTACTGCGCGTTGGCCGTCAGAGTGAAAACCCCGGCAACCGCGACCGCAAGAATAAGAGTCTTTTTCATAGTATTTACCTTTCTTCGTTTCTGGCGGCGTTCTGCCGCTGTTCGTTCACATCCTTGAATACGCCGGGCTTGGGGAAATCCCTCACGAAAAGTTTAAGGGGGAAAAATCGAAAGGACTCGTGCTGGCCAGTTCGCGAAGCCCAAAGGGAAGGACTGCGGAAATTGCGCCGTAAAGACTATTGCAACGGGGTGCGCTCTTTGAAAATGACGCGGCCAGCCTTTGCGTCAATCGTGATGGAAGAAAAACGGGAAAGAAGACCATTGCCCAGCAAGCCCGCTTCACCGGGAAAGATCGCGCGCTCGTGAAGACCGGTTGGAACGCTCTCGAATTCGTATCTGCCAATCGCCACAGCGGTTGTCGTTTGCGGGATTGAAAGCTCTGCCAAACCGATGGCCATGCGGCGACCGTTGCATTCTTCGGGTCGCACGTCGGAAGTCACCCATTGCAATGGCGTCGCACAGCCCGTATCGAGCCGAACCCATTGGCGAGTGCGGGCGTTTACAGTGATTGGCACGCGCATCCCGCATGTGCGTATTTCGAGTGGCAAAGTTTCGTTCGATTTCGCGCCCTTCTCCGGTTTGAGAAGGCGAATCTTTTGCGCGTCGAAATCAATTTGCACCACGCGCCCACGAAAGAAATCCGCTCCGATGAGTCCGTCCACAGGCTGCTCGCACGAACTGCTCAATTTCTCCAAATCCACCGCCAGATATTCGCTCGGCAATTTCACAGCGCCGGCTTTCGCCGACATCCGTTGCTGCCAATAGCCCGTGAGCATCGTTTCAACGCCGTGAACGTTCACCTTGCGTCCAAGCTTCAGTCCGATACGTTTCGCCGTCGCGAGATTGATGGCGCTGACGCCCGCGCCAGTGTCGAGGAGGAAGCTTAGCGGCTTCTCCGATTGCGGAATGTTGACTTCAACCCACAGCAGCCCTTCGCGGTATTGGAACGGTATTTCCGCAAGCACGACCGGCGCGGCCTGCACTCGAAAAAGTGCTGCGACCAGAAACATCAAAATCCAAAAACGACAACGCACGACGAAACAAAGGCAGGCAGTGTGCCAGACGGCGAGTCTTCGAGAAAAGCCCTAATTACGGGCATTTACGAATGTCGCTGTGGTTTCGGGGATAATCGTGCTGTTGCGCTTGCAACATCGTGGACAAAACGAGCCATCGGGCTAATGATCGAATTGACGGGCGGATCTGCCGCTCTCAAAGGGTGCAAAAGCCAAGTTTAGCTAGTTCCGAGACGCTCTGTTTGACCGTCGTTAGGCGATATTCTGAGTCCACCAAGTTGCGGGGCGTAAAGTAGTGCTCCTCGAAACGCGGCCCGCCATTGAAGGTTCGCAAGAGTTCGGCGACCGCCATTGCTCCAGCTATTGCCCCGACAAAACTCGTCGAGACCGCCTTGCCCGCCATATCAATTGCAAGCTGTCCGCAAGCATTTTTCCCCTCAGTGAACAATGCGAGGTCTTCCTCGTTGATTTTTTTCGGTCCATCTTGAATGTGTCCCCACAGCGCTTCAGGAGAATTATGCTCGCTCGGAAAGGTGTGCATGTGGATTTGGTCAAAGTCTGCCAGTGTATCGCCGAGACCACATTCGACAACCAAGTCGAAGCCAGTTTTTCCTAGAAAGCTGCGAGGCCGTCCACGATCAAACCCACAAAACGCAATGCTAGGATCGTCTTCCGTTCGGCGATCGTGTTCCGTATATCTTCGTTCGTTGATGGTGGTTTGGAATCCCAATTGACCGAGCCAAGCGGCGCAGTGACGAGTCTTCTTTTGGTCAACCGCATTTTCGGTGCATAAAAGGCCCGAACTGAAATTACCAGTTTCAATTGTATCGAAGTCCTGCAACAAAAAGCGGACCTCTTCTCGTTTCGGAAATGGCAACACCGCAAGATTCCAGAGAAATGCTTGCCCCAAGTGCCCAAGTCCGAGCACCCAAAATTGGTTAGGTAGATTGTGGAGCAACGGAGAAGTTGACGCCGGATTATGCCAATCGTCACCTAGCGACCAAAGCGATAAGCCAAGCGGAGCTTCCAAGGATCGCGCCGGAATCTCCGCTGCCTTCAAAAAGCACCGATGGACAGCTAATGCTCCGGCGAGGACGCCTCCCGGAGCAATGTCGTCGCTTTGCCCATAGTTGAACTCTGCGGGATTATCGAAGTCCGAAACCGCTCCGCGCCAGCCGTCACAATCAACCCGGCAACTGTTGGCTTCAGGATTGGCTGGCGAGTGGCCGAGATAAATTGTCTGTGATGGATTGCTGAGTTGTCGCGGGGCAAAACCTGTGATGCGCAGCGCCTCGTTCAGCGAGGCATAACCGGGAAGTGGCAAGAGTAATTCGACTTCGGCCGGCATCTCGATATTGACGCCGCCGAGAAACGCGCGATTACCTGTGTTGAACGCTGTGAGCAGCGCTGCTTGAAACGCAACGCTTCGACATGAAGCCGCATCAATTACAAGCTTGAGGGTCAGTGAGCGTAAGATTGCCTCTGCTTCACGGATGTGGATGCGACGTTGGCGCGCTAAACCCAATGCAAGGCGGTTCACGTTTTTTACTGTCAGTTCTTCGTTCATAAGCAGGTCAGAGAAACGATTCCTGAACGACTTGGCCACTGTCGCCATTGGCCGTCGCCCAAGTATTCAAAAATTCCAACGCCACGTAGGGAGAAACGCAGGCGACGTGCATAGTTCGGAATTATCAGCGCCGTGTGACCCCTCTGTGCAATCATTGGATTGGTTTCATCCGATTCACTTTGGTCCGTCCATGTCGTCGGGTGGATGTGAACGTCGGCAATGACGCGGAGTTTTTCATTCTGGCATATTTTCCAAAGCGGGACGAATCCCGCGCCATTGAAATGAATGTATCCGCGCTCCAAACAATTTGGGTCAAGGTCATCATAATAAACCGCACGGACAATCTTGACACTGTTTTCACGGCCCAGGAGAAACGCTCCGCTCTCGCGTTTGTTCCGCCCACGCCGATGTAACTCTCTGGTCAGGTTGAACCAGAACAGGCGATTGATTTCGACTTTAGCAGCCATGGTAATCATCGGAGTGCAGGATTTCTCTGGTGAGGCGCAGGTAGTGAACGATGGTGCGCGAAGGATTCCATTCAAATCCTTGGTAATTCTTGAGCCAATCGGCATTGTGCTCTTGTGCGGTGAACCGATCCCACGGCGCGTAGAGTGCGACAGCACCTTTCCAGTCGGTTCTGAACATCTTGGCTACGTCGCCACTACCCTTCGGCCATTTGGCCAGGTCGAGCTTCACATTTTTCTCGAAGTCCCACGGCACTGCCGTCGGTCCTTTTGAGGGATAATCTTGCAGGTGGAATCGCAGATACAATTTGTCCGGGCTGTTCGCCTTCGCGGGCAAATCAATCCAGATGATTACATGCGGCCACTCGACGTCGTTGCGCGGGGCAATATCCCAATAGCCCCGCGCAACTCCGTCCTGGAATGGCGGTGACGCTACGTGCTCGTTGAAGCATGCTTGGTCGAGTCTCATCCCTCGATTTTGATTTTAGGGGTGAGGTAGAACGTGACCTCGCAATGCGGATGATGGACGTAGCTGCCAACGTGGGAGTCCGGGTCAAGCGGTTCGGACTCGGTGCTGCCGAGGCGCAATACCAGCTTTTCCTTTTTGTCCACGCCGAACTTGTCCCGCGCCCATTCAATCACCTTGCGCAGGGTCGTGCCCGGCGGGAACGGGTGCGTCTTCGTCACTCCGTTGAAGATGACGCTGACCTCGACCTTTTTGCAGCGGCAGATGTGGATGCGGTGATGTTTGCCATGTTCAAGGCGGCAATCATGAGCCAGTTCTTCATCCGAGTCCTCAACACAGATGCACCATTCCTCGGGTTTGAATTCCTTCAGATGGCCCTCTTTGCAAAGGCGCGTGATCAACGAACCGACGGTTTCATTCTCTGCAAGCTCGAAGCCGCAGACCTCTTTTTGCCCACCGATGTGGACGTGTATTTTGTTCTTCATAGTGCTTAGTGGTTACCCCCTTGCGAACGTCGCCGTGGGCATACCGGCCAATGGCGGCAGACAGCCGATAACTGGCCTTCACTAAGCACTCGCTATTGGCGGGTGGGTAGGACTAAACTTTTTCCAACTTTTTTAGTCCTGTCCGCGCTGAAGGACGAATACTGCGTATGAATGGCAAAGAAGCGACAAATCAAGCTCCTGCCGGGTTCGATGATACCGAGCTTAAATGTCTCTTGCTTGGGGACGAAAGCGAACGGCAAAAGGCAGGCGATACGCTCCTGCAACAGTTCGGCTTCCGGCTCATGGGCAAACTGCGTCGTTTCACCTTGTTGTCAGATGACGAGAAGGGCACGGTCATCCACGACACCATCATTGAGGTGCTCAAAAAGGCTGAACAAGCTGACCTGGACCTGGACAAACCCCTCATTGGCCTGCTGCTTCGGATTTGCCAATGTAAGGCGATTGACATCACGCGGCAAAAAACCCGTGAAAACGGAAAGGACGACGAACTCACCGAGGAAATGGGCGAAGCTCTCGCCGACACCCAGGTGGGAGTCGCTTGGAAACACGTCATCAGCGACGAAGACGCCCCAGCCATCCGCGCCGAGTTTCTTGCGTTCGTTGAAACACTCCCGGCGCAACAGAAGCTCGTCGCCGGTGTGTTGGCCGACAATTTCGGATTCACCCTGTCTCAAGAAGAAATTTCCCAAAAGATTTTTCAATCCACCGGCAAGACTGTGAGCAAAATCGCAATCAAAGGTGCGCTGAGTGTGATTCGCCAGAAGTTTAAGACAATTCTCAAACGCAAATTCCCCGACCTACCGTTATGAGTGACGATCCAAAACCCAATCGCGAGGAAAGGGCCGTTGACGCTCTTATCACTGGCGCGCTGCATTCTTGGTCGCCCAAGGATGTAACCGATGTCGAAGTGAACGAATTCCTGTCCAGTAGCGTGGAACTGACCGATTCCGAAAAGGGCGCTCTGAAACGTGTGCATGAACAGTTCCTCGCCGGTCGCGAAACCGCCGAGGCGTCGGACGCAATCGCAAGCGAGCAAACAATGGAGTCACCCTATATGGCGATGAACCGCGAGAACGCCAAGGATCAAGTTCCGGACGCGGCCCGCGAGGAGTTAGAGCGCAAACGCGCCGCTTTGCTGACCGAGTTGAAAGCCAAGAAACGCCAGAAGGAATGATCAATCGTGTCCTTGAAAAGCTTGCCGATGAAGTTCGCGCGTCTTACGGACAAACGATCGCCCCGGTAAATCTCAACACCGTTGCCGAGGGCGAAAGCATCTCGTTAGTGCCCATCGAGAAGTGCGAGGGCTTTCACGGACGCATTGAATTCCTGCGCGAGGCCGCCAGCTTCGTGATTTACCATCCCGACCCTAATTTCTCCCCGAGTCGGCAACGGATTCGCTTTTCCATCGCGCACGAACTCGCTCACTATTTCATCGAGGCGCATCGCGAACTGCTGGTTGCGGGCAAGAGTCACAACTCGACGCCGGGATTCATTTGCGACAACACACTGGAAGTGGAAGCCGACGAGTTTGCTGCCGCACTTTTACTGCCCGGTGCTCACATCGAACAGCGGTTGCGTCGCCGTTCGTTCATGACGTTGGCGGAAATCCTGAAAATGGGAGACGACTGGCAGTGCTCCGCGCGATGCGCCGCCATCCGTTATGTCCGCTATACCGGCGAAGCGTGCGCGATGGTGATTTCCAAACAGGGCAAGCTCACCCGATATATTCCGTCCGACGAGGCTGATGGTCTTGGCTATCGGTTCACCGGAATCAAAGATGTGCCGGACACATCGGCTGCACAACGCGTGACGAGCGACAGCTCCAAGAAAGCTGTTGAAGAATCCCATTCCTCGACCAAGCGATGGTTTCCATTTTTGCGCGAAGAACGCGAACTGCATGAAGAATCCTTTCGGCTTGGCGATAGCGGTTACGTCCTGACGCTTCTTAGCATCACGCACGAAGAAGACGAAGAGGAATAGCGCCGGACTTTGACGGAGGCTGGGCAGGTTATGCTTGTCAGTATTCGTTTAGATTGAACTGTATTTGTCCGACCTCAATTGGTAAAAATTTGTGAGGATGAGTGGTAGCTTGTGCATACCGAAGATTCGTCTTCGCTGCCAGTTGGAACTTTCGGGTGCAATGTTCAAACTCATCTTGAATGAAAGCGACTCCCAATTCCAAAACATGGTGGAGCGCGGCGATTGACCGCCAGCGGTCGTTGGCGATAATCGCCCCGCTTCAGTCACTGGAAGCCTTCAAGAGCCACGTGGGAGCACAAAAACACGACATCCGCACATACTGCCTCTATGTCATTGATCAGGTTGTATCGGGAATGCGCGCGCATCGCGGCGAGCGTATGGATGTTGTCCAGAAAACCTTGGGAGAATTGATTGCGCGGTGCGACCCGCAAGTGAGCGCGGAATTCAAGGGGCGCATTATCACTTATGTGATTGATGGATTGCTGAACTCGCGCGGGCGTGGTGAGCCGTTCATCGAAACGTTCACGGCGTTCGATGATGCTGGCACGGCACGCCGGGAACGCTACCCATTCACACTTCTTGAGGCCAAAGACATTGGTGACGACGATTTTTATTTGGTCGCAAGCCCGCAGGCCATCCGACTCTACACCGATCTGCTGGCGCGTGATGTTACCGATGAGCAGGTTGCCAATGAATACCTGTTCCGTTTTTTGATTGAACGTGGCGAATGGCAGAAAGCAGCAGAGGAGTCTGCGCGGATGGAACTGTTAAGCCTCGAATACGAACAAACCATTCGCAAGGCCATCGAGCAAACCGAAGTGAATGTGCGGGCAGTGAACTGGAAAGACGCCGTGCGTCCGGTCCTTCAACGTGCCCGACTGCATGTCGGTGATCGGGTGAAAGCCGAAAACAGTGTTCTTGCATCCCTTCGCGAGAAACTCACGCAAGGGGAAGCCTTGTCGGACAGTGATCGCGGCAAGCTCGTCAAGGTTGAAGAAACGCTCAACACAGTTATCTGCCGCCATACGCGTCTCGCTCAAACACTATTGGAAGCCAACCAGCGATTTGCCGAAGCGCAGGACGCTCAATGTTATCGCCCCCGCCGCTTGAGCAGTTTCGCTGATTTGGAAAATGAACTGTTCCGACCGCTGCTATTGATGCCGCTGGGCCGGCTTGCAGCAAATGCCGAGGAGTTTGCTGAATTTGTTTTCCGTCCAGAGCCGCGTCCCATACCGAGTCTGGCCGAAATGGTTGATCGGTTGCTCCAGCCTGAAAAAGAACATCATGCGCCCACGGGTGACGCGGACAGCGATCTTGAAGGAGTTGAACCTGAACCGCCGTTCCTCAGCGCGGACGAACTCTCGCAAGCGGAAGCGATGCTTACGTCCATCAACCAGCCGTGCCTCCTTACCGACGTGTTGAATGAGATGGCCACGCAGGGCTTGAAGCCGAAGGTGCGCGACCTGGTCGTAACCGAACTGCTTAAATCAATTGGCACAGCAGAATCTCATCTGCGAGTGCGTAGGGCCGGACCGAAGTTGTCGTTTGACGGCTATTTGGGCGATGAACTGAGAATTGAGATTGTGCCAGAAGTTGCCACAGCGCGCCTGCTACAAACCCAAACTGCCACGCATGAATAACCTAGCTGATAATGCTTTCAAAGCTGGCCGACTGTTCCACTACGCCTGCAACATCCGAGAGCGCCCAGGCATCCAGAATCAGGAATACACTCAACTCATCGAGGATTATCACAGCCTTCCTGATATGCGCTGTATTTTCGATTCCTATGCTGATGCCTGCTTGCTCGAAGTTCTCGAAGTTTCGGCAGTCGGAGTGTTCCTTGCACCCAAATCCGGCGGGCGACGACAGGGCAGCGCGTTCTGTTATCGGCTCACGGACTACAAGACGTTTGACGACCCGCGAGAGCGCGTGCTGCACGGCGTGATTCAACTTGTTATCGCCAGCTTCGTGTTTCCTTCATCCGAACGATTGGAAGACCCGATTGACAGCCTCGGGCCGCCCGTGAGGGTGGCGCAACTTGTCGAACATCTGGACCGGCTTCTTGAGCAGTTCAAACAGTCAAGCCAGCGAATGCCATCGGAGAATCCCGATGAAGACCCGGTGTGGCAGCAGCTTCGGATGCTCGTTCGCGAAATGCCCACCGAAACTGGAAGACAAGCCCGACATACGCTGGCACGACACGTTCAAACCGCGTGTGCGGTGCTCGAACGTGAGGGTTTTTTCCGCAAGCAAGAGGCGCGTCCGGGAGATCCCGAAAAATATATTCCGCTGCCGCAGTATCGTGTGCATGTGCGCCATTTGGCGGATCACCGGCGGCTCTATGAGTTTGTAGCAAAAATGAAAGGCGAGGTGACGAATGCTTAAACTGCGTCGTTGTCATCTCTCGTGCATCGGCAACAGGAGCGCCCGGTTCAGTCCGGTTTCGCTCGATTTCTCGAAAGATGAAAGCGCGGAGAACAGCGTGGTCTTCCTTGAGAATGGCGGCGGGAAAACAACCTTGGCCGCGTTTGTGTATCTGACGCTCTGGCCGGAGCAAAATCATTTTTTACTCAAAGCCGCCAAGAATCCGAAAGCACGCGTTGCAAACTATCTTTCGCCGGGACAGAGCGCCTTCATAATTTTAGAGTGTGAGACGCGCGTCGCCGGACTGTCGGATGAACCGGTAGTGCGTATCATTGGACAGGTGTTGCGACGGCGTGATGCCACTGAACTGTCGCCGGTGGACCGGCATTTTTTCACTTTCTTACCACGTCCGGGAATGACGTTCGACGAGCTGCCTGTTCACGGCATCAACGGCCAATCAAGTTCCTTGAGTTACGATGATTTTCGGGCTTGGCTCAAGAAGTGCCAGGGCCAGTTCGCAGGCGCGGAGTTGTGGGAAGGAAACTCGGTCGAAGAATACATCAAGAAGTTGCGAGAAATTCATGCCGAGCCGGAACTTGTGCGCGTGCAGATTGACCTAAATAAGCGCGAGGGAGGTATTGACGATCATTTCAAAGAAAACTGCTCTGATTCTCGCAAATTCGTTCACACATTTCTCGACTTGGCTCTACAAAGCGCCAAAGGCGAGGAAACGGTTGGGGTGCTCGGAATATTCTTGGCTGAGTGGCAAAACGTCGGCCACTTGGAAGATGAAACGGCTTTCTGCGACGATTTCGCAGCCGCGTTGGCGACGTTGGCGGATACTCAAGACCGTTGGTCGCAAGCCCACAAGAAACTGCGTGACTGCCAACAGCGTGCCGCAGGACTTTGGCAAAACTTAAATCGCCGGGTGGATGAATTAAAAAAGCAACAAGTTGAAACCACAGAGGCGCTTCGCACTGAAAAGGCACAGGCACTAAAGGCGAAACAGGAGATGGATAACTCATATCACCACACGATCAGCTACGAACTCGAATGGCTGGAACTTCGCGCACGTGAGGCGGCGCGGGATGCCACCGACGCCGATAAAAAATGCAAACAAGCGGAACGCGCCGACCGTCTTGCGAAACTGGCTTTCCAGCTTGGCGAAATCGAACGCCGCCGCCGCGACCTCGAAGCGAAGCGCCGCGTGCTGGCAGAGAAACAGGCCGAGTTAGCGCCCCTGCTTGCCAAACTGAATTCGCTCGGTGCGGCATTTGCATCGCGATTAGGTGATGAGGAGAAACGACTGGTTTTGGAATCGGATGAGGCCGCCGGTTCGCTGACAGTCGAACAAGACCGTGATACAGGATTTGAAAAATCACAGCAGGACCTCGCTGTTGAGAGCAGCCAGCATGAACGCACGTTGAAGGAAGTGAAAAGCTTCTTTGATCGCCGTCGGAATCAGCGTGACCAACTTGGAGAAAAGGGATTCCTAGCTCCGAATGAACGGGCTGAAGACGGACGAATCCGTTGGGACGCGAAACGGCAATCGGAAGAAGCGAATGTTGTGGAGCAAAAGCAGCGGCAAAAACAACTCGCTCAACGACTCGCCGAGCTGAATGACGAGCACGCGCGCATTCAAGGTGAAGCCGCCACGGCAGAGGGTGAAGCCAATCAATTACAGGCAAAGTTCGATGAGGCCCAGCAGGAGCGCGCCTATATCGCAAGTCATGATCTCGTCCTGTCCCACTTTGGCGACCAGTTTGACCCACTGCGGCATGGAGCGGAGGATGATGTCGCTCGGAAACAAGCCGATGTTTTTCACGTCTTGCTAAATCTGCGACTCGATCTCGCGTTGCTCCAGCGTAACCGCGAGGGAATCGAGCAGTATCATGTGCTTCCTCCACCGCGCGATGTGGAGTCCGTCTTGGAACGTCTGCGACAAGCCGGGGTCGAGGCATCACCAGGCTTGCGCTACTTGGCGGAGACGTGCAATTGCGAAGAAGCCGAACGTGTCATCCAGTCCGATCCCGCTCGCTATGCAGGCGTGTTGGTATCTTCGAAGCATTGGGAGAAATTGGCAACGCTCGCTTGGCCGGAAGTCACGCAGCCCGTGGAAGTGTCAGTCTTCCCTGACAAATTCTCCGAGGTCGAACAGCCTGAGCGACGAATCGTAGTACCGACGCGCGCCGCTTTTGACAAAGCCGAGGCGAGTCGGCGGTCGCTCCGTCTGGAAGATGAACAGGCAACCACGCAACGACAACTTGATGAACGAAAGTCAGAATACGATGGCCTTGGCCATGTGCTGACACGCTTGCGCGCCTTCATCGGGAAGTGTGGCGACGGCAAGCTTGTGACTCTCGAACGCGACCTCCAGTCGAAACAACGTCATGTCCAAGCTCTCCAAACGCACATCGGACAACTAAAGTTACAGATCGGGGACACAACCGGTGAACGGGACGCAGCAAATAAGTCCGAATTGGCATCACTCGACGAATTGCAAAAAGGAATACGACCCGCCTTGAATACAATCGAGCGGTTCATTGCCGACGTGGAGGACAAGATTGATGAAATGCGAGCGCGCGAAAGCGCGGCCCAAGACCGGTTGACGGCAATTGAAGGCGAGATCAAATCACTTGCCGGCCTTCGTGAGACTTGCAAGCAGGCTATCGCAACGATTCAACAGCGGGCGTTTGACATCAAAGAGCAACTCAAGCAAGCCCGCAACGAGTTGAATGGCATCCATCATCGCGATGCGGCAGTGGATTCGGAATTGGCGACACAATCACTGGAGATACTCCGGGCCAGCTATCACGAGCAACGACAGTTCTACGAGGGAAAACAGGATTTGCAGGCCCAAGTCGAAATCAAAGCTGCCGAACAAGTGGTCGATACCATGCAACGTAGCTTCAACGGCCAGCTTAACGAGGTAGCCCAATCAGAGGTTGAAGCGCTGGCCATACAATGCGATTACGCGGAAATGAAACTGCGAGAACTGGCTGACACGTCGGCAGCCACGCTCAGGCAGGCAATCAATTACCGCGCTCGGAAAGAGGCGGAAAGTGAAGCGGCAAAGAACGAGTCGAACGAAAAAGAGCGAAAAGCCCCCGAAGGCGGCAAGCGACGTTTTCCCGAAAGCGAGATACGTCCTGCAACGAGTGCTGACGCCGCAGCCCTGTTGGAACGGGGTCGCGCGCTGCATGAACAACGTCAAGCGCGGAAACAGGAGATTGACGATAAGGTGTCCGCTTTGGCCGAAACCCTGAGCGGACTCGAAAAGCAAGCCTCGGAATACGAAGGCCAGCGAAACTTGCTCGACCGGTTCAAGGATGGAGAAGCCGCAGCCGTTGAGCTTCCCAAAGATACCGCCGAGATTCGTGCGGCGGTTGCTACCGTGCGTGAAGATGAAAAGGCTGTCTCCGCAGACGAGCAGCGAATCAGGAATGAGCGCGCCGGTAAATTGAAAACTGCGCGTGATGTCACTACTAATCAGCGTTTCGGCGGCAAGGTATCACTCGCAAAACGATTCGAGGCATACACAGATGACAATCTGCTGGGAGAACTCACGCAAATCCGCAACGACCTTGACCAGCGAATCGCCAGCAACCAAGACCGCCTCGCCGGACTCAAGCAGACGCGCGAACAACTGGTCCACATGATGAACGGTCTGGCCGATGAGATTCTCGCGTTATTGAAAAGCATTGAAAAGGTGAGCCGCCTGCCCGAAGAAGGGATGGGCGTGTGGAGCGGAAAGCCGTTTATCAAAATCTCCTTTCATCAACCTGACGATGCCGAACGTCAGGTCGCGTTGCGCGGGTTGCTTGAAGAATTGATCGAATCGCGTCGGTCGCGCGGCAGCGATGCCCCCGACACTGATGCCAGCGGTCTGATGCGACTCATTGCCGACCGTCTCGTGTGCGACAAGCGCGTCCATGTTCAGATTCTCAAGCCGACGCCAGTGCGCACGGACACTTATGAGGACGTGGAAATGTTGCGCCACTACAGCGGCGGCGAGGGAGTCACCGTTGCAATTCTGATGTATCTCACCATCGTCCAGCTTCGCGCGCAGAACGTGCAAACCTCCCGCCGCTTGCAGGACGCCGGCTTCCTCCTGCTCGACAATCCATTCGGCAAATGTAACCGTGAGGACCTGGTGCGGATGCACGTTCAACTAGCCGACCAATTGCGCGTGCAACTCATCGTTCTCACCGGCCTGCGCGAGCCAGTCATCATGATGAGCTATCCGCGCCGCGTTCGCCTGGTCAACGACGTGGTGAATCGTGTGACTGGCGCAACGCATGTGCGCGTGGACGGCGAGGGCGACGGAAACATCACTGCGGTAGGAAATCTGCGCAGATTTTCTTTTAATGGCTCATGAACCGCAGCCATGACGCGCAACAGTTTTGGGACGCGCTGCGGGCGGCTCATCCACGCCGCACACGGTTTGCACTTGAACATTTGCTGCAAGTATTTCGACAGGTCTTCCCGCATCGTCACGGCGATACCGATTCACGCTCTGTTTTGGCGAACTTGCTCGGCGAATTGGAACAGTCAGGAGCGATTCGTTTGCCAAGCAAAGCGAACCGCCGCGCCTATGACCACTCTGAGCGGACTCCACTTCCCAAGCACGTCAATCGTAGTGATCGTCCAAGCCAGCCGAACCAGTTGAAGGTTGTTTGGCGTCCCGAACTCACCTTCGCTTCGGATTTCGGATCGTCGTGGCAGGCCGAACTTCTGGCTGTTCAGGAATGGCTTCGCAACGGCGGAACTGCGGCAACATTCGTGGCCCTGCGCGAGCGGTCAGTCGAAATCTTCGGTGATGAGAAACGACTTGATTCACTTTTGGGAAGTCAATTGTTCGCGCCCGGTCGTCTTACCCTCGAATTACTGCGCTGCTACCTTCCTTCCGTCCCGATTTATGTCGTCTCCGCGTTGAGAGGTGACGAGTCCCGTCCATTGCTTGTTGTCGAAAACCACACCACTTTTGACACGTTGTGCCGGTGGAACGAAAAGTATCTACATTATTCAGCCGTGGCATTCGGGGCGGGTGCTGCGTTCATTGCTGCGTGTCAATCGCTGCGAACTCACCTTGCCGCGTCGGGATGTTCCGGTCAATTACTCTACTTCGGCGACCTTGATCCGAAGGGGATTTGGATTCCATCCCGTGCGTCGCAGGAAAGCGGCATCACGGTTCAACCTGACGAGGCGCTTTATTCACTACTACTTGCAAAAGGGAGAAAGTGTCGAGTATCTGCAAACCAGCCGATTCCATGTGAACCGGGACTTTTGGACTGGTTGCCGGCAGCCCTTCGGCAAGAAACCGGGCGGCATTTCAGCACCGGGCGGAGACTCCCTCAAGAGTTGGTGTCACTTCCCGATCTGTTGCGACAAGCTTTTTGAAGAAACCGCTTCAAGCCAACTCCACATACACGGATTCGGCCTCGGAGTTCTTTATGAGCATCACCCGAAAATGAGTGTGCCCTCGATAGACGCGCGAGTGCGGCCAGAATCTTGCCACGCTCTCTAGGAATTCTTCAGGAGTCGCCGTGTAATTCGCAATGGAAGCAACCAGTTCTACCGTTGGCTTAGGTGCGTTTGATTGGTCGAGCAACACTCTCATCAAATCGTTTTCCTTTCTCAGAAAATTCGCCTCCACCGTGAAAACCATTTTGCAACCTCGCCATCCGATTCCAGCGGCGGCAAGGTCACACGCCGAAAGCCGCGCTCGCAATGTACGAGCACGCATTCGTGGTCGCGCAGGTTGCGAAGTTTGTGCGGTTTGATTTTGTGTTCTTCGGTCTCGGAATAGTTCACGTTGCGCTTGCCGGCGCTGAATCCCCATGAGCGTTTCACGACGCGCTTTTTACCGATGAAGTCGGCGGCTTGCACGGCATCGGCTTCATCGGCGGCCCGGAAGATGAGGCGGTTGCGGAGATTCAGGGTCAGCACCTTTGCCTTGTCGTTGCCCAAGGGTGGAACAAGTGAAGTTGTGCTTTGCGCGGCGGCGACAACCGTTGCGCCTGCTTCGCGGATCACGTCAACACAGTTGTAATCGCTCGTGCCGTCTTCGCTGGCCGTCATAAATCGCTGCGCTTCGTCGGCCCACAGAATGAGTAAATTATTTTGGGCGCGGTCGGCCTTGGCCTTGTCGAAGCGGCGCAGAGCGTGATTGTAGTAAAGCAGCTTGAGCAACGTGTTCACATACCGGCGTTCCGTCTGGAATTTCTGCGGCATGGTCGTGAGGACGATTTTGCCCTGGTCAATCGAAGCAAAGTCGAACGTGCTTTCGCCGGTGCAGAACACTTCAGCAACCTCCGGCGTCAGGAAGTATTGCAGATAGTTGCCGATGGTTTCGCGCACGCCGCCGAGCTGTTCGTCGGGCTGGTTGAGAAATCGGTTTCCGAAGTGCGCATACACGGCGGCACGGCGCGGAGTTTCGAGCAGACTTTCAAGATTCTCCATTTCCTCCGCGAGAAGTTCGCGGTCGGAAAGCAACTCGAAAGCGCCAGTCAACGTGACAGGGCGGTTCAACTCGAACAACATTTCGAGCGCGTGGGCGATGTGCGTCTGCGCCTGGCTTTTGAAAAAGCCTTTGTCTCCGCCCTGGCCGAGACTCGTGGCCGTGTCCACGATGAACTTGGCGTAGGTCGTGAACGGGATGCTGCGGTCGCCGGTAAGGTTGTAGCGATTTGGCGGCGTCCACTCTATGTCGGTGTCGTCGGCGCGGATTTGCAAGTGAATCAGGTCATGCTCGCGTCCGTAGTGTCGCGCCATTGCCGAAAGGGTTTCCCAATAGACGCCTTTTTCGTCAATGCACAGGCCGCCCCACGTCCGTTCGTTCTGGAAAACTTGGTGGGCAAGTTGATTGATGCCGGAACTCGTCTTGCCAGAGCCGGTGTCGCCTGTGATGAGCCAACCGCGACAAAACTGATTCCGCTTCCACCTCAAACCGCCGAGCTTCGCCACATGGTTTTTGCGTGGTGAATTCAACAAGAGCCAAACTGCGACCAGCGTCAGAAGAATTCCTCCAGCCGCTAAATAGTATTGTGGATAGCGCAACGCGAGCAAGAGGTCTGGCGGTGGCATGATTGGCCCGAAAGGAATGAGGTCGAGTTTCATCACCACGCCTTCCCGATGAGGTAGCCGGCCAACATCGCGGCGAGCGCGGCGAAGATTGCGGCGGCACGGGTGATTCTCTCGGCGCGGGAAGCTGGCGATTGGCCGCGCAGAGCTTCCAGCAATGCGGACGACTGCTGTTGAAATGTCTGCGCTGCGCCGACAAGCTTCCCGATGTCCGCGCGGAACTGCTCGAATGAAGGAATCTCGCGACGACGAAGTTCATCCCAATGCCGTTGGTGGATTCGGAACAACTCGACAAGGAGTATCACCGCGTCGTCTTCTCGCAGCCGATGTTTATCGCGCCACTCGGCCACGGCCTTGGCGAACTCCTCGTCGAAGTCGGGTTGTTCGGTGGTCGGCATGGGGATTACTTGGCGGGCAGTAGCCGATCCGCAACGGATTCAATCTCGGTGTAAAGCTTCCGTTGCCACGTTTGAAGCCGTTGACGGTCGAGCAGGTTGAAGGCGGGATGCTTCGTCGCTGCTGTGATGGTCAGATTCTCCGCGTTGAGTGATTCAACCAGCCAATCCTGCATCCGGGTCATGGTGATTTCCCGTCCGCCGAGTTTATCCTTGAGTTGCGCCCGGACTTCGGACGACCCGAACAATGCAAAGCTCTCGCTGTGCGCGGCATTGCGGACCACTACGTAGCTGCACTTCTTCCCAAACTCATCGGTGAGACGTTGGATTTGATCCACGCTGTCCGATTCGTGGTTCACCGGCATGACGAGCGTGAGCGCCGCACCGAGTTCGGATAACACGGCGGACAGGTCAATTTCGGTGAAGTAATCAATGAACAAATCGGTGGACGCCGCGCGGCAATCCATGACGACGAGATTGGCTTTCTCCAAGGCGGCGAAGATTCCGTCGAGTTCACGCCGGTTATTCAAATCGAGAAAGCGCGTGTCGGGATGAAAACGCTTCAACGTCGAATTTTCGTTATCGCTGTCAATCGCGACGTGCGCGATGCCCCTGTCCTTGAGGTACTGCACGAAGTTGACGGCGAAGAAACTTTTACCAACACCGCCTTTACCGTTGAGGATCAAGTCGAGACGCTTCATGTGCTTTGGGGTTTGAGCATCCGCACTTGTGCGATGCGTGGGCCGCGTGTGCGAGCGGGCGGAACTTCGTTGCCGTTGGAATCAGGAGGCGGCTCGGTCGGTGCGCTGGCTTCGCTGGTTGAGGCAGTGTCAAGGGTCGGCTCTCCGCCATTGGTCGAAGCGGAGACCGGCGGGCGCTTTCGCCCTGGCCGTCTGCGAGGCCGGACGATTTCACCAATCACTTGATGACAGAACGTGGCAATAGCCGTCTTGCTCGTAGGCAGACAATGTTGCGTGAGAAATTCCGCAATCGCACGATACGACGCCCGCCGTTGTCGCAATTCTACGATGACTTCCTTCGCGGGAATCAAATCTTGGAATTTCTGTGGACGGCGCGGCGTGAATTCTTCGACCGCCTTGCGGACTGTGGCCGGGTCAAATGAGGACATAGGCTGGAATGATTTGGATATGGACCGGGAAATTGATCGGCGGCAAGATGGACACGACGACGCGGCGGCCCGGACAACTCTTTGCCAGTCCACATACGCGGACAATTCTGGTCCGTGGCGAATCCGCGGATGCGGCCGGTTCGGGACGGTGGACTGCCTGCGAACTGTGTGCGGTCATGTCCGCTGCCTGTTCATGGACTGTTGAGGCGGATGCGTGATTGAGAACGTGGATTGCTTGCGGACGTGACTGCGGGCGCGGACTGAACGCGGACACGGATTGTTCGCGGACGCGGATAGTTTGCGGACACGGCCTGTGTCCGACTGAATCAAGGTCGCGGATTTTCCGCGCACGCGGCCATGAGCCGCACACTTCGCGCGGCTGTTCCGCGCTTTCACCGCGACTGCTTCGCGGACGCAGAAACCTTGTGCCAACAAGGGGTAGGGCGTGCCCTGTCTTAAACATGATGACCAACACACTGCCTCCTTTGCTCCAACAACTCGTCGCGCCAGTTCTTCAATTGCGTGGCGACGGCCTCGATGCGCGTGGTTTGTTCAATCGCCCCCACTTCGATGCGTCCGGCGTAGTGAGCACCGAGTGGCGATTCCGAGAGTTGCATCACGGAATGTTCGGCGTGGGTATTGAGCCGTTCACCGAGTTTTGTGAGGACTTCTATGGCGGTGCGTAATTGAGCGGTCGTGGGTGTTTGCATAGTCAGACATGAATGCCGCGTGAGGGTTTGTGTGCGAGTTCCCGCCGATGGCTGGGATACTTTTTGAGGACGGACTGTGCCAGCGTTACAACTTCCGGTGCGATCGGGTGTGCCCACGGGTCGCTAAAGCCGAGTTTGGCCGCAGCTTCTTCAGCCGCGAGTTTCGTTGGCGCTTCAACGGTGGTGCGAAGTGGATCACCCAACTCGCGCGCATATTCCCGGTCGGTGTGATAAATTCCCCAAAGTTGATTGCCTGGCTTCGGAGTCACGGTCGTGCTCATGCTCACAGTTCAGCACAAGCCGCGTTTGCGAAGATGTATCAGCTACACAAAATGCACGGACTGTCCACAAAGTGTCCGGTGTATGGTTGAATTGAACAGGCGAACAGGGTTCGTCACTAAAACCCAACGCTCTTTAGATAGTCATCCAATGACAACACACGGTCGTCGCATTTCGCGGCCTTTGCGGCTTCGATTAGCTCGCCATCGCCGGTAACGAAGAAGACTGGAACGCCTGCAATTTCATGGGAAGCACCGATTGAAATTCCGAGTTGGCTGTCCCAAACAAAATTCCAACGCTTCTTTCTTGGGCTGCCCAAGTTGAACGACGGATCGAGAGCAATCTTTTGAAGCAGCGTGGACATCAAATGAAACGGAACAGGGAACACCTCGATCATAATTTTCGCCTTACCCTTCAGTTCCTCGGCAGAAGAAACAGTTTGCCCAACCTTTTTGGCGTGAATCTCGACCATGAACGTTGCCCACATTTCCATGAAGACGTTGCTGGCGAAAAAGTCTCTGACTTTCTTACGCACTTCACCGTTGCCTTTGCTGCCAAAGAACTGCTTCGCGACATTCGGGTCGCAATGCGCCAACACTGCCTGCATCAACTTCAACCATTGCTGTTCTGTAGCTGCAACACCAGTAGCGATCCGGTGGATGTTCTTCATCGCCGTCGGATCATTTATGCTAGGAGCATACTTCACGAAATGTTTGACCAAGCTTCCAAGGTTTTGGATGCCCTGTTCGTGGTTCGGCGGAAGCGCATGGAACAGTTCACGGCAGACGGTCGAGTCAGCATCTGGAAAGAGGTTAATGCCGCCATCAGGCTTGGCCGGATTTACAGCATGTTCGCCGAGAACAACCAACGAATTGAGACAATGTTCCCGGGCTGGGTCGTTGGGGTCGTCCAAGTGGGCAATCAATTCCCAAATCACGGTCGGACTCGCCAGCACGAAAACCCCGGATGCCTGCTCACACTGACGCAGTCGCAGCGCTTTCCCACGACAATCAGCGAGCGATGTCTTCGCGGTCATTACACGATAGGCATTCGTATCGAAGATAATTACTCGGTTCGTTCCGTGCGGAATCAGGTGCTGGCCAGGTTGTTGTTCAATAGGTGGCGTATTCATTCCCCGTTTTCTCTTTTGACAGCCTTTTGCCATGCGAGCACCAGTGCGCGTTTTCCTTCGGAGACTCCCTCAAAGTGAAGGCGTGCTCTATCGCATGTGGTGACTCATGCCGCCACTCGTGAGATGCTTGATAAGGATAGTGGCAATCAGAATGACGGCGACGACGATTCCAGACACGCGAACCCAACGCGGTGTGGCAATTTCGCCGCTCGCGGTGGCGAGAAAACCCTGCTGCCTGCGTCCGAATGGAGTCAATCCCTGCGGTTTGAATAAGGACAGCGCCGTTGCGATGAGCAAAACGACAATCGCGGCAATGGCGTCGCCCATGAGTTGGAGGCGCATACCGTGAAAATCGGTGGCAGCTAATGTAGTTCCTGTGACCACCCTTGCCATGTGGTTTGCGACCTGCATGTGAACCAACAGGAGTGCGCTGGCAAAAACCGTTATCAGAAGTTTCGCCACAATCCAATAGTGTCGAAACAATCCCCACGAAGTGCCAAGCGATTGAATCAGGCCGGTCAGTAGCGAAGCTAGGCTGAATGGAACGATGACGCACCAGCCAACCAACTCCATCGCGAAATAGGCGGCACGCACGACTTGATCGTTCTTGCTGGTCAGTCCAGCAATGCCAGAAAGGCAGCGACCGAGCCGAGCCAGCCGACCGAGGAAGTGACATGCGCGGTGAGCGCGAACTTGCTGACGCGGGGTGACATGGTCGTCATGGTGTGAAGTCTGTTTCAACTCGGCCAAAAGGTCAACTTTGCGCGCGCCCGTGTTCCGATAGGCAGCGACAGAAAGGTGTATCTGATACACAACGAGGGCCATTCTGCCGGGTAAAGTCTGCCGCGTGGTCACGGCAAAGACGCAATACAATCTCAAGAACGCCGAAGAATACTTCGAGGAACACCTGGCGGTTGGCGACTACTACGATGAAGGCCAGCGCGTCGCCGGTGAGTGGATTGGATTGGGCGCACAACGGCTGGAATTGTCCGGTAAAGTCCGCGCCGAAGATTTCTTGCGGCTGTGCGAGAATCAGCATCCGGCCACAGGTGAAACACTGACGCAGCGGTTGAACACCACGCGGACGGATGGTGGCGAGAGCGCAGCCAATCGCCGAATATTCTACGACTTCACTTTCTCTCCACAAAAGTCCGTTTCCATCGCGGGATTGTTGGGAGAAGACAAACGAATCTTGGAGGCGCACGCGCGAGCTGTGCGGTCGGCGTTGCGGGAATTCGAGGCGTTTGCGGCGACGCGCGTCCGCGCGGGTGGAGCACAGAAGGACCGTCTGACGGGCAACTTCGTGACTGCGCTGTTCACGCATGACACGTCGCGTGCGCTCGATCCGCACCTGCACACGCATTGCATCGTGTTCAACGCGACATTCGACGCGGTTGAGAATCGCTGGAAGGCGCTCCAGAATTACGAACTATTACGCGCGAGAAAGTTTGCCGAGAATGCTTATTACCACGAACTCGCCCGTGAACTGCGCGCTTTCGGCTATCGGGTTCGCAATCGTGCGCGAGGCGATTTTGAAATCGAGGGCATATCCGAAGAACTGTGCGAACGATTTTCCAAACGGCACATACAGATTGACGAAGCGCTTGCCAAGCTGCTCGCGGACAAGCCCGAACTAACCGGCGGAAATTTTCAGGATTTGCGCGAGCAACTGGCCACAACGGAGCGATCCCGGAAACAGAAGACCTTGAGCCGCGATGAGCTTCGGAGATTGTGGGAAGCGCAGTTGGACGGGACTGAACAAGTCGCTTTGCGGCAGCATTCAAATTCGCCGGGCCAAGATTTGAAGGAGGAAAAGCGCGTCACAGTCAGCGAGGCCGTTCAATGGGCAGAGGAGCATCTGTTCGACCGCAACTCGGTCGTGCTTGAATGTCAGTTGTGGCAGGAGGCTTTGGGTCGCGCGCGTGGCGAGGGCTTTTCAATTTCCGAACTCAAAGAGTTCACCGCGCGGCGCGGCTACATCCGTGACGACGAGCGCCCCGGCGTGGTCACGTTGCGCGAAGTTCTGCTGCGCGAATGGGAGATTGTTCAGACCGCGAAAGAGGGCGTCGGTGATTCCTGGCCGTTGGTCGCAAACCCGCGTCCCGTGAATCCCAAGCTCGACGATGAACAGCGCCGGGCGCTCGATGGTCTGCTTTCCTCAATCAACACCGTCTCCCTCTTTCGCGGCGGCGCGGGCACGGGCAAAAGTTTCGTCCTGCGCGAGCTGGTCGAACAACTCCGGCAGTCTGGCCGGCACGTTGCAGTTCTCGCACCGCAACGTCAGCAAGTCGTGGAAATGGAGAAAGCGGGATTCGGGTCGCCGTCAACGGTCGCCAGTTTTCTGCTCAAGCGCGAACTTGTGAGCGGCGCGGTCGTCGTCGTGGACGAGGCCGGTCAGATTGGCGGGCGGCAAATGCTCGAACTGATTCGGCTGGTCCGGGAGCGGAATGCCCGGCTGATACTTTCGGGCGACACGCGGCAGCACGGAGCGGTTGAGGCTTCGGATGCGTTGCTGGCAATTGAGCGGCACTCCGGCGTCAGGCCCGTCGAGTTGCACAAGATTCGACGGCAAGACCCGGCGCTTGGCAAAGACGCCGATGAACACACACGCATCAAGCAGTATCGGAACGCCGTCGAATCAGCGGCGGCTGGCAAGTTGAGCGAATCGTTTGAACGCCTCGACAAGATGGGTGCGGTGGTGGCGTGCGGCTTGGGCAATCAGGCCGACAAACTGGCGGAAGAATATCTCCGGCTCGCGGAACAAGAGGCTTCGGCGGTGGTCGTCTCGCAGACGTGGGGTGAAGTGCATCAGGTCAATTCGCACGTCCGGGATGCACTCAAGTCCAAAGGGTTGCTCGGCGCAAACGACACGACGGTTCAAGTGCTGGACAAACTCGACCTGACGAACGCGCAGAAACGGGATGAGCGATTTTACCCGCCTGATGCCGTCGTCGTCTTCAATCAGAAAGTGCGCGAAGCTGAACCGGGCGCGAAAGGAAAACTGGCGGGCATTTTGAAATCGAGTGTGCTTGTCGAAGTCGGTGGCAGGTTCATCACCGTTTCAAATAAAATGCTCGGTCACGTTACGGTTTATCTCCCGCGCGAAATCTCGGTTGCGGAAGGCGACCGGCTTCATCTCAAAGCGAATCGCAAGCTGGCTTCTGGTGGTCGCGTCACGAATGGCGAGCTTGTGACCGCAAAATCGGTTCGTCCTGATGGCGCAGTTGAACTCACCGATGGCCGCGTCTTGGACAAAAGTTTCCGCGAGTTCCTTCCCGGCTACGCGGTCACGTCCTACGGCTCGCAAGGCAAGACGGTGGATTTCGTTCTGTTCGCCGATTCAACCGTTAAGGCCGCGACGAACGCGCAGCAATGGTATGTGACCATTTCGCGTGGGCGGCGTGGCATCCGCATATTCACGCCGGACAAAGAGCAGTTGCGCGAGAATGTGACGCGCTCCGGGCACAGGCCGTTGGCGATTGAGTTGGCGGCCGGTTTTGTCCCTCGCCGTGGCATCCGCCTTTGGGATCGCTTGCACGGCCATCTCCTCCGATTTGGACAACGCGCCGCCGACACGTTTTGTCGGTTGAAACTGGCGCGTCGTCGTCACCTAAAAACCACACAAAAACATGAACACAAAAACACCCGAATGTTGGGCGAGCGACCCGAACGCTCACGGCGTCAAAATCGAACTGTCGGCTGAACGGAGTCTGCTGCTGCCCTTCGATCAGTTCGCTTTCGCCGAACTCAAAACCGAAGGCAAGCAGCAACACCTCCGATTGGTCTTCGCCACGCACGAGGTTTCGGTTCGCGGCAACGCTTTGCGCCGAATCGAGACAACAATGCAGCGAATGGAATTGTCATTCCTCGCCGCTCTGCCAGCCAGTCAGCGGAAACTCGTTGCGGAGGGACAGCCGGTGATTGCCGAAATCGTTGCGACTGACACGAGAGCATTGGATAAAGAGCATGAACCAGGTAGAATGCGGCCCTGCTGACATAAATTCAGCTCTGACATTGGATATGGCAAACAACCAACACGCGCCCCAACGCTGCTACATCTGTGATGTGGAGTTACTGCCAGTTCCGAGTGGTCATGTGGGGCGTTTGTGGGACAACCATGCTACGCGAGACCATGTGCCGCCCGACGGGCTGTTTTGTGATCCGAAGCCGTCAAATCTCATTACAGTTCCTTGCTGTCATAAGCACAATCGCAAGCACAGCGGTGTGGATGAAAGATTGAGGATGCTCGCTGCTCTTGAAATCGGTCGAAATAAGGCGGGTGAGAAAATCCTGTTGGAAAAAGTTTTTGGATCAACTTTTAAGAAACTGCGGCAGCCTAAATTCGTGACTCGAATCGCTACCACCATGCGGAACGAAGTAGTCATGACGGAACAAGGGGCGTTGCCTGTGGCAGTCTTCTCCGTGGATGGAAAGGAGATTCTCGATTGCGTGGCAGACATTGCCCGAGGTCTGCTGAAACACTTTTATCCGCAATTCAATTATCACGGGCAAGATTTCATGGTCGTTGACATCCACTCCGCGACTCTGGCAAAGGGCCAAAGAGACGCGCAGTTGCAGATAATCAGTGAAATAGTTGCAAAGACTCAACGGGATGTTCGAGGTAGCCAAAACGAATTCTGCTTCTGGCGGCAGGTTGATATGGAACGTGAACACGGCGCATGGCTGCTTGTCTTCTACGAAACCGTGGCCTTCACCGTGTGTCACAGCAGAATCCCTTTCAAAACTCTTTTCGATGCAAAGCATTAAAGGAATCCCACAACGCGCATCGGCCTCCTAACCAATTTGCGTATATGCCGAAGGTCAAACTAACCACATTAAAGCAGTCACCATACGTTTGCACTCGTAACGACAAGCGAGTTGACCCGACTCGACAAGGCGTTGAGAAGGCCATTAAGGAAGAAAGATTCTGCAAGAGAATCATGGATCAGGATTACGCCAGTTTTGTGAACGAGGTCGCAAAATCAACACAAGACCCCAACGAAATAGATCGCCTTGTGCATGAGTATCATAATGAGCGAATCGCAGAGCTGGTGCGAGCCAAGGAGGTTTGGCTTGATAAACCCGACGCTTGGCCCATCAAAGCAAATCAGTTCAATCAGGTTATTGAGGGCAATCACCGACTCAGGGCGATTCGTTACCTGGAGTTGGATGAAGTAGAAATTACCTTCGTTCAAGAAGCCGCCCCTCGATTCGGGTATGATTTACCCGAGATTTGGTAAAGAAAAAGGCAAGTCTCTGGCCGATTACAGACTAAGCTCTGCTGGGCTTAACTGAAAAAATAGCCGAGACTACGAAGACTGGTGTGGTTGGAATTACCAATCACGATGTGGTCCAGAACTTCGATCTTGAGAAGTTGCCCAGCTCGAATGAGGTCGCGGGTGATTTTGATGTCCGCTTCCGACGGAGTTGATTCTCCACTCGGATGATTGTGCGCGATGATGATTGCAGCGGCACTCGCCATGATTGCTAAACGGAATACTTCCCTGGGATGACAGAGAATTGTATCCATCGTCCCAATGGACACCAGATAGTGACCTTTGACGCGCCGACGGGTGTTGAGGATGAAAACCACCAGACATTCACATTCAGAATTGAAGTAGGGATGAGACGCGATGTGCGTTTTCCAATAGGCGGCTGCCTGATCCGGTGTTTCACAGTGCTGCATTGCTTCGGGTGTGGGACATTCCCGCAATGAAATGATTTTCCATTCCTGCGGTTGAGCCGGGAATTTTACCGGCTTGATGATTTGATTGATGGGCTGCGGAGCGGTTGCGGTGCTTCCAGTGGTGATGAGGTTTTCCGTTGTGTTCATGTTTTGCGTTTCGTTCTGAAGGAGCGGGACTGCTCTCTTCACCGCACCCGGAGAGCAGCCCCGTTCCTGACGAAACGCACCCGTCTGCACCCGCGCCGCCGGGTAGCGGAGCATTAGCAACGGAGTGACAGCGAGCGAAAAGATGTTTCGACCGCTGGCGCGATGTTGCGCGGAGCAACCAGAGGCGCGGGTGCAGACGGGATGAACACGGCGGAAACCGCATCGGCGGATGCCTGATAAGTGACGAGCGAGTCGGGATTCCGATTCTGCACCAATTCTCAAAACACTTGAGGAAGTGTTAACAAATGAACCCGAATTTCTAACGGCAGAATGGCCGTATTTCAGAATCTTCCCGTTTCAACCACATGCCGGATGATCCAGCGAGTTTAGCGAAAGCGAAATGGAAAGACGGTCGGTGCTGCTGGACGAAGCGGCGGGCGGAACGAACGCATAGTCGTTTCCGCCAAGCGCGACGGGAAGCGGCACGGACCGGACGTGAACCAAACGGTCGCGGCGCGTGCGTTGGGTTGGCGGAGCGAAGTGAGCGCAGTCAACCGCACGCACGGGCCAGCGCGGTGTCAATACGGCTGTGAATCAGGCAATTTGTGATGTTTTAGTGCCAGTGAAAGTGCCAGTGAACGGGTGATGAATGAGTAATTGGTGAGTAGTTGGTTAGTATTGGGTGCGTAATGTCGAGTGCTTGACAGACATGAGAAAACACCTGATTCTATTGGCGTTCGTTAGTTATGAGGCTGTTCGCCTCTGGTGGTGGGGTGGTAATTGCGGAGTAGTGAGTTTCTGGAAAACTCCTGCATCTGTTCGATTCCGACCCTCGCCTCCAGTAATCCGTCAGAACTCTGCCACTGCACCGCGACTACTCGTCCGCTACTCGGTTGACTTCTTTGTTCTCTTTCGGAATAGAATCTTTCGTTTCGGCCGTGTTTCGAGAAATCCGCTAGTTGAAAACCGACTCTCGCCTTTAGCGCACGCGGCATGTACTGAAGTACATTATTGCTCATTGGAGCTAATTAATTTGTGATCTAATCGTGAGCGATTCGCCGAGCTTCCTTGATGAGCTGTAGGAACGGCAATTCTGTGTCGGGAGAGAAATTGCGTAATCGTTTACAACAAACTGCGAAAATTGGCTTCTCGCAAAATGGCACAGGAAGCGCCGCGCACGTTCAATCAATCCTTATCGTTCACGAACCTTGGCTACGCTGCTCAAAGCGGAAGAGCAAGCGCGATCCGAAAACCGCAGGCAGTTCTTCTGAAGATTGAACGTTCCAATCAACACAGCAGAGCTGATTGGACAAAGGACTCCTTCACGGCTGAACGATACCTTAAAGCTATCATCATTCCCTCATATAAGTATTGGCCAGCGTGCGTCCGGGATGTGATCTTGTTTGTGGATTAAAACCCCACACTCGGACGGCTTGAGCAGGCGATCTGGTTTCAAGCTCTTCCCATGCGCAAGCGCCGTTGAATCTGCAGTTATTGATTCTAAACAAGAAAGAAAATGAAATATGACATTGAACGTTAGACCCATAGGCGATCGGATCCTCGTGGAGCCGATCGTAGAGAAAGAAGAAAAAGGCAAAAAAGGCGGAATCATCATTCCTGACACGGCCAGGGAAAAACCGATGGAAAGCCTCGTAGTCGCGGTCGGCGTCGGGAAAACCGATGATGATGGCAAAAGGATTCCTCTTGAAGTCAAGAAAGGCGACCGCGTTTTGGTCAGCAAATACGGCGGCACGGAGATCAAATTGGATGGCAAGGACTACCGAATCTTCAACGGTGATGACGTCCTCGCCGTGATTGATAACTGATCCTCAACTCCCAACGTTTGAAACATCAGTCCCGAAATCTTTCGGGCCCCATAGCAACAATTAACAAGCACCTAATCTATGTCAGCAAAACAATTAATCTTTGATGAATCGGCGCGCCAGGCTCTCCTTCGGGGGGTTGAACAATTGGCTCGCGCGGTCAAGGCCACGCTCGGTCCCAAAGGCCGCAACGTCGTCTTCAGCAGAAAATTTGGTTCACCAACTGTCACCAAGGACGGCGTCACCGTCGCCAAGGAGATCGATTTGGAGGACGCCTGCGAAAACATGGGCGCTCAGATGGTCCGCGAAGTCGCCAGTAAAACGAGCGATGATGCCGGCGACGGCACGACGACCGCCACTCTGCTGGCAGAAGCGATCTATCGTGAAGGACTGAAATTTGTCACTACAGGCGGCAACCCGATTGGCATTCAGCGCGGCATCCAAAAAGCCGTCGCCGCGGCGGTGGAACATCTCGACCACATTACCAGGAAGGTGAAGGAGAAGGACGAGATTAAGCAAGTGGCCACCGTCTCCGCCAACTGGGACGGTGCTATCGGCGGGATTATCGCCGATGCGATGGATAAAGTGGGCAAAGACGGCACTATTACTGTGGAGGAAGCCAAATCCATCGAGACCACCATGGAAGTGGTTGAGGGCATGCAATTCGATAAAGGCTACCTTTCGCCTTACTTCGTCACCGATGCCGAGAGCATGGAAGCGAAGCTCGAAAACGCTCTTGTGCTCCATTGCGAGAAGAAAATCAGTGGCGTCAAAGAATTGCTTCCTCTCCTCGAAAAAGTTGCCACAGCCGGCAAGCAACTCTTGATCATCGCGGAGGATATCGAAGGCGAAGCCCTTTCGACTCTCGTCGTCAACAAACTCCGCGGCAGCCTGAAGGTTTGCGCCGTTAAAGCGCCCGGCTTTGGCGATCGCCGCAAAGAGATGCTGGAAGACATCGCCATTATCACCGGCGGCAAATGCATCACCGAGGACCTCGGCTTGAAGCTGGAATCCATCGGCCTCGAAGACCTTGGCTCGGCCAAGTCAATCGTCGTGGATCGGGAAAGTACGACTATCGTTTCAGGTGCCGGCAAGGCCGCAGCGATCCAGGGACGCGTTAGTCAGCTCCGCCGTCAAATCGAAGAATCCACGGCGGATTACGATCGGGAAAAGTTTCAAGAACGCCTGGCCAAACTTGCTGGCGGCGTCGCCATCATTCACGTCGGTGCTGCCACCGAGGCCGAAATGAAGGAAAAGAAAGCCCGCGTAGAGGACGCTTTGCACGCGACTCGCGCAGCCGTCGAAGAAGGCATCGTCCCTGGCGGTGGTGTGGCGTTGATCCGCTGCCTGCCCGTACTTGAAGCCCTTAAACTCAAAGACGACGACGAGCAAATCGGCGTCAATATCGTCAAACGTGCAATCGAAGAGCCGATTCGCGCCCTTGCGGAAAACGCTGGCGTCGAAGGCTCCGTTGTGGTGCAGGAAGTCAAGCGCCGCAAGGGCAACGAAGGTTACAACGTCGCGACGAACGAATACGAGGACCTCGTTAAAGCTGGCGTCGTGGACCCCAAAAAGGTCACCCGCGCCGCCCTGCAAAACGCCGCCTCCATCGCCGGGCTATTGTTGACGACTGAATGCCTCGTCACATCTGCGCCGGAGAAGGACGAAGCACAACAATAACTCCATCGAACAAACGACCGCTGCCTGCGCCCCAAACTCTAAGACAGTTTCCGGCGCGGGCAGTTTCTTCGCGTATGAAATACTATTGTCCCAATTGCAAAGAAGTCATCCACGATCCCAATCGAAAGATTTGCGGCATTTGCGGGACTCCATTGCCTCGGGTGGTTTTGGCGAGCGGATCACAAGCTGAACCTTCGAGCAAAAACGCTGCAGAAGTCGCTGAGAGCCAGAAGCGCAATGATGGAGGAGGTTTGCCAGCATGAATTTTTCAGACCCGCAACTGGAAGAATGCTATGCACGGAAATTCACGCTTGCTGTCGGCTTTTCGGATGAAATGCGGCAGGTTTGTGCTTTGATAGCCACCCACGATTTCTTCCAAATGATGGAAGGACCTCACTCGGCCAGAGTCCACGAAACCATCGATCGTCTCCGGTCTCCAAATTTGCGTGACGGGCTGAGGGATTGGTACCGACACTGCGGACTAAAACTGACTCCCCCCGAAATAGATTTTCGCGAGCAATTGAGCCGGTTAACCCGAGAAAATTTCGAATACAATGACCGGCCCTGCAATCCATCATGAGCGCACCAGCAGTTCCCGGCTTCAACCCGACCTTACCGTCAAAAGACGCAGCAAGAGCAAGGATTTTGATTGCGGATGACCATCCACTTGTCCGGGACGGTCTCGCGTTGTTAATTGCCGGGCAGCCCAATCTAACCTGTTGCGGGCAAGCCAGCACCGCCGGTGAAACACAGACACTCGCCGCGAAACATAAACCGGATTTGATCATCCTGGACCTGCGACTTAAAGATGGCGACGGCATGGAACTCATCAAAATTCTGAAAAGGGATCACTCCGCAGCTCGCATAATGATTCTCTCCCAGCATACGGGAGCGCTCTATGTGGAAAGAGCATTACGAGCGGGCGCAATGGCTTACGTTTCAAAAGAACAAGCCGCCGAGGAATTGCTTAAGGCGATCCATGCAGTACTGGCCGGTGAAATCTACCTGGAACGAGGCATGGCCGCGTTGCTGCTAAGCAGATTCGTAGGAACTCCGCCGCAAACTGCTCCTGGAAGCTTTGAACAACTCACGGATCGTGAGATGCACGTATTTCAGTTGCTGGGGGCCGGGCGAAGCACCCGGGAGATCGCCGCCGACTTGAATCGGAGCTTCAAGACAGTCGAAAGCCATCGCGAGAACATCAAACGCAAGCTTCAGCTACGCGGGGCCACTGAACTGGTCAATCGCGCGACTGAATGGGCCCTCGAGCCCATATCTCTTTCAGGTCCTGTTGAAATGCGAAAGCCCAAAGCAATGGGGGCTGCAATCTCACCCTGATCCGGCGGCGTGCCGGCTTAAAGCATTTTCAATAGCTCGTGAAGTTGATGTTAGCGGCCAAGATTCTTTAGCTTCACGCTCATACGCTCGTGTTGTATTAGCGCTGTCACTGCGAATTGCGCCGAGTGCTGAAAGGTATGGTTGAAGCGAACGTCTCCACAGCGACGCAGTTCTTCAATCTGTTCCAGGCTCGCAAAGCTTCGAAACAACTCCGTCATATTGTCTTCTGTTAACGGCGGCAAATCCAGCGCGCGCGCCTTGCCGTGCAACACCATTACCGGCGGCTGGCCGGCTTCGAGCCGAAGTTCATCCGCTGCCTCTCGCGCGGCCAGATTCATCAAATCGTTCATGCAATACATGCCAGTCACACCTGAACTATAGACCCCACGGCCGCAGAAGCAAACTTCCGTGCACCCGTTTCCCCTCTGCGAGACGGCCAGCAAGGAAAGGCCATCCCAGCCACTTTCCATGATATTTGTTTGGATCGCGTATTCGATCGAGCCGTTCGATTTCAGCCACTCTAAAAGCGGAGCGTTGCTGTCTTTGTTTGGAGGCAGCCGCGATCGCCTAGGGAATCAACCAGACTTGCCGCGCGAGCTGGAGAATTGTCCCGAAAAGAATGCTCAATAAGCGCATCGCGCGGTGCCCCTCAAACAACTTCGAATATCATGGCGTTCGTTCGTGAAACTTTCAGGCGGCATCATATTATCGTCGTTGTTCTCCGCGTTTGAAAGTCTTTGAGCACCAGGAATCCTGGCGCGCTGCCCCTGACCGGGCCACCCAGCAAATCCACATCCGACTCGAATTGCACTGGAAATACTTGTTGGGCGTTTTTGCCCAGAAGTTCGTAGTTGTGAGCTAACCGTTTTGGACCTGGCGTCGCGGTGCCACACCATAAGCGAACCTGTCCGCGTTCAGTAACTATGATCGGTTGCAATGTGCCCATGCCGGCGTTGTCCGGGCCGGGTGGAGTGAAATACCCCTGCATCCGTGAGCCATCGGCCAAAGTAAAAACGGCTCGCATGACGAACATGCCGTCTGCAGGGTTCAAGGGGCCAGACGGACAGTATGGCCCGACGGTTGATTCGTCCTGGCCTCCTTCTGCATCTGCATCCAACCTGAATTCCCAAACGGGAAATGTGCTGAGATCACGCAGAGTAAGCTCGTAAACTTGCTTTCTAACGCGGAGACTCTGCCTCTCCGCGCGGTCAGGAAACATTCTCATGGTAGTCCTCGGTTTTGGCTCTGGGAACCCGGCCTCGACGATCGTCCCTGTTAACAATAGATTTGTTTCAACTTGAAGTTGCATCGGTCAATTCACTTATGGATAAAATTTGCTTCAACAGAATCCAGCCTATCGCAGTAATCAAAAACAATAACGCTTTTGAGAGGCGGGGTCTCTTTTGGATGCTTGCTCATATGAACGCTAGGAAGGATTAGCTTCGATTGACTGAGGCGTGCCTTTTTCAATCGGCGGCTCTGGCGCAACCGTCGCTTGCGGCGCCATCCCCCAGTCCCGGGGGATTGACCACCTCGGAGGCCTGACATTCAATTGCGCTGGATCAAACACGTCGCCCAGCATCTGAAATTCGACAATCTGCTGAGGCAAGAGATTAAGTGTGTGACTCGTGTCATTTTTGTAATCCCATAACCAATAGCGATTTAGCCCATCTTCAACCTCGCCTGCGGGACCGTAATCCATCGGCGCGCAGACGCGATCAAGCACTCCGTGGTCAGCGTTAGAATAAAACCGCACGCACACTTTCCTTTTGGTGTGAATGGCATCAATGAACTGTTGGTGAGCTGGTATCATAACGTGCTGATGATTGTGACTAATGACATATTTCTACCTGTTCTGCTTTCTGTAGGCGGGTTGCTCGCGGTTCGAAACTGAGTCGAGCCACAAGCCCCGACTTCGAGTTTTCTTTGCCGACCCAAGCTTTCAGACGGCCTTCGAGCCGCGTAGCGTTCCTGTCAGGCCGATGATGGCCGCGAGAGTGCCGCCAATGAGCATCCAGACGGCTTTGTTGGTAGGCGAGCCAGTAAAAAACCTGGAAACATCCGAACTGAAGGAGTTGGTGGCGTTGAAGCCGACAATGATGAGCGCGACACCGCCGATAAGGAAGATGAGAGAAATGATTTTATTCATAATAGTCTTTCGATGAATTTTGGTTTACGCCCGTCGGGGCGCGTTTTTGATCTCCGTTATGCTCGGTTGCGACCGGTAATGAAGTTGGCAAGCACCATAACGACAGCGACTACCAGCAGGACATGAACGATGCCTCCCAAGGTATAACTGGTCAAAAGACCCAGCAGCCACAGAATGATAAGGATTACCGCGATTGTGTACAACATAAGGATTCCTTTGCTTAGCCTTGCCGGCGAGCGCTTTACAGCGCCAACCGACAACAGCCAATTGCACTCAGATTTTCGATACTGAAGGTTCGATGGTCATATTGTTGATCACGTTGCTCACGCCGTTGATATCGGTGACGAGCTTGGTAACCAGGGCTTTTTCAGCGGCGTTCTTCGCGGTGCCACTCAAGGTGACGACGCCATCTTTGGTCCCAACCTTCGTCTTAAGGGCGCTGGTCGAACGATGAGACAGCAATGACGATTTGACCTGCGCCGTGATTGAAGCATCATCAATCCTTTCAGTCATGGTTTCGCTTGGCGAGGACGGGGTCTTCGCCACAGTCATCTCATTCTTTACCTCGTTGACGCCTTCGACGTCTTTGGCGTATTCGGTAGTCAGATCCTTTTGGGCCTGGCTTGAGGCTTCGCCGCGCAAGCTGACAACGCCGTTTTTCACGTACACGTCAGTTCCAGTGGCGCTCACGTTGCGATGAAAGAGCAAAGTGGATTTCACCTTCGTGCTTAACCAGCCATCCGAGTGTTCGGCCGGAATTTCGCCCTGGACTTTGAGTTGATTGTCCACGCTCTTGACACCAGGCAATCCCTCGACCGTATCCTGGGCGAGCGATTTGTGAGAGTTTTCGGCAACCGTTCCCTTCAGAGTGACCACGCCATCTTTGGATTCGGTTACGATGGAATCGTCTTTGAGGTAGGTTTTGAACACGTACGACTTTTTGGCGGATGCCTCGATGCGGTTGTCCGTTTGGTCAGCGCGCAAGTCGATGTTCGTGAGTATCAACGCGCCCGCGACCAGTGTGAATAAAGTGTGATACTTGTTTGCAGATGTTTTTTTCATTCTATTTTTCATTTTCCGATGTTTTTATTTACCGATTCTGGACCGATGAAATTAACCGGGCTGTGGATCATTTGCCCGTTTTGAAGAAGGTATGGCGGTCGAGGCGTCTGGTGGTCCCGGCTGGGTCCACTCTGTCTCACGATTTGATTCTCGCCTTTTGGATCGACTATATATTGCAGCTCTTTATCGAAATTGCCCAATACTTTGTCGGCTCTCTCGTGATAGCCTAAAGCTATGCGTTATCCGGTAGCGCGCAGTGCTCCCTGAAATCGCGCCTGACCGGACGAATGACAATATTTCACGGTTGGTTGGTTTTGTTGTGCGATCAAATTCCGGTACCGACGTGGGAGCCGTGTTTGGAAATTTGACGCTGCAATTCTCGAGACGACGGCCAATCGGGCAGACGATTCGATTCTATTGCCCCGTTAGAAGCGGCGAACCGCGTCAGTAATGCAGCTTTATGAAGCCCCAACTTATCCATGAGGTCCTGGCGGTGCTTCTCGACGCATTTTTTGCTCAGGGACATCACGTCGGCTATTTGCTTGGTGACGTATCCCTCGGCAATTAACTGCAAGACTTCAGTTTGACGGATAGACAATGCCGGGAAGGCAGTTGCGAGGTCGCGACTTCGCCACTGTTTCAATAAACGTGCTGCAATTGGCGGACTGAAAAATGGGTTGCCCTTGCAGATCTCGCGGATCGCCTGCAATAAATCCTCTGAAGCCGCTTCTTTCGTCAGATATCCTGCGGCCCCCGCTGCAACCGCTTGCTGCAAACTCTGGTCGTCATTATAGCTGCTGAGAATAAGCACTTTGGCGGTAGGAACTTCGACAGCAAGCTTTCGAGTGGCTGTAATCCCGTTGAGCAAAGGCATGGCGATATCCAACAGGACCACGTCAGGCTGAAGCCTTATCGATTCACTCACTACCCGAAGACCATTTTCGGTTTCACCTATGACCACGATATCGCTGGATGCGTCCAGAAGAGACCGCAGGCCTTCTCGAACCACGGCGTGGTCGTCACAAAGTAATACGGTTATCTTTTGCATATGTTCACGCGGATGTCATTCGGTGCCAGTCACCGCAATCAACGCCGCTGGCGGGAACACCATTGGCGCCGGGATCCATTTTGTCCCAATGCGCCGGAGCCCGCCGATCGAAAGATGGCCGTGGCAGAGTATTGTGCGTCAGCCAGAAATCCTTGATGGCCCTGACAATGTCCTGAAGCTTACTGGCCTCGGATGGCTTGGTCAGAAACGCATTGGCGCCGAGGCGGTAGGCGCTCGCAATGTCCTCGTCTTCGGCGGATGCTGTTAGGATAATAACCACCGGCGCTACGGTGATCTGTTTACGAATCCATTTGAGGACGTCCAACCCCATGACAAACGGCAATTTCAAATCGAGCAGGATCAGGTCGGGCAGGGGATATTTTTCGCGATCCGCGAATTTGCCAGCGCCGCTCAAATAATCAATCGCCTCTTGACCGTCACTCGCGACCTGCACGGAGTTCGTCATCCCCGCCTTTTTCATCGCGTGCTTTAGTAAGAACACATCATTGGGATCATCTTCGACCTGGAGAATTGTTTTCATGGGATTGCCTTCTTGTTGGTTTTTATGGATTTATGCTCTTTTCAATTGAATCCAGAAGCTGCTGCCTTTACCCAGCTCGGATTCGAAGCCGACTTGGGCGTCCATGCGTTCAATCGCTTTGCGCACAATGGTCAGGCCGATGCCGGTTCCTTCGTATTGGGTGGTTGGATGAATGCGCTCGAACAAACGGAAAATTCGGTTGTGATTTTCGGAAGCGATGCCGATGCCATTGTCTTTAAACCACACTCGAATCGAGGCGCCGTCAACGGCTTCCGCGGAAATCTCGAGATGCGGCGTGGTTCCCGGCGAAACAAATTTTGCTCCATTGCTCAGCAGGTTGGTGACGCATTGCGCCAAAAGTGCTTCGTTCCCCCTGACGTTCGGCAGAGGGCCTTTGATTTGAATCTCCGGTTTGATCGGCTGTCCGTCAGGAAAAGTGTCTATCAGGTCGCGCACCAACCGGTCCAGATCCACGCGTTCTAAAGGCAACTTCGCATGGAGAATTCGGGTGTAGCTCAAGACATCCTGGATAAGCCGGTCGAGCCGGACGGCCGACCGCATGATCTGGTGAAGATAATTGACCCCCTGTTCATCCAGCTTGTCGCGGTATTCGTCCACCAGATACGACGCGAAGCTTTGCATGGCTCGCAATGGCGCGCGCATATCATGCGAGACGCTGTAAGAGAATCCTTCCAGTTCGCCGATAGTCTCGCGAAGTTCACCGGTTCGTTCCGCAACTACTTGCTCCAGTTCGAGGGCATGCCGTCCGATTTGATTCTTGGCGGTCAACAATGCCTGCTCGGCGCGACGGCGTTCGGTGATGTTCATGAAAATCACGGCCACTCTTCTGTTTCCCCTGCCGCTTAATCGAAACGCATAGACGTCGAACCACCTCTCCAACGCTCTGGCCTCATTTGCGAAGCGGACCGGTTTGCCGGTTAAGGCAACACCGCCAAGAGTTTCAAACCAATGCGCTTCATGGTCCGGAGCGATTTCCCGCATCCGTTTTCCCACCGCGCTGCGTAATCCGGTTTGTTGTTCGAAAGAAGGATTCACTTCCAAAAATCGGTAATCGAAGGGCTTGTTGTTTTCATCAAACAGCATTTCGATGACGCAAAAGCCTTCATCTATCGAATTAAACAAGGTTCGATACTGTTCCTCGCTTTGACGCAACGCCTCCTCGCTCTTCTTCCGCGCGGTGATGTCGCGAATGTTGCACTGAATGACTTTATGGCCATTCTCCTGATAGAGATTGCTGACGAACTCGACTTCGTGCCGCTGGCCAGCCTTGTTTTGGAGCGGCAGATCTTCGTAACGAATGAAATGTTTCTTTTGCAGTTCGCGAAAAGCTGATCGGCTGGCTTTTTCATCCTTGAGCAAGCCGATTTCCCAAAGTTCTTTGCCCAGCAATTCGTCGTGCGAATAACCCAAGAGTTCCGACATGAACGGATTGGCGTCCGTGATCTTTCGCGTATCGGGATCGAGAATCAGAATCCCGTCTCGCGCTGCTTCAAATAACCGGCGGTAGCGAATCTCCGAAGCCCGCATCGCGCCCTGTGATTCCCGCCGCTCAGTAACGTCTTCGATGAACAGAAGTATCCGTTGAAGATGATCCACTTGCCGGCCGCTCAAGAGCATCGTACGACGTCCGATACTTTCAAACTCGTGCGTCACTTCGAAGTCTTTGAAAACTCTCTTCCGAGGCAGGACTTCTTCCAATAACGTACGCAATTTGGGAATGTTCCATTGGCCGTTGCCCAGTTCATATACGAGACGGCCCACCGTCTCACACGAAGAAATCTTGAAGCTTTTGCAGAAGGATTTATTCGCCGTCTGGACGCATAATTTGTCGTCAAGGACCAGCAGCGGCGGGACGGCCTCGATCACAGATTCGGCATAGTCGCGTGTGTCTAGCAATTGTTTTTGCAGGAGAAAGGCTTCTTCGAGCTTCATCCGCTCATTGCCGCGCACGCTTCGATGAGATTTCGCGAGATCGGTTTTTTTCACTTGTTGGGTCTTCACAGGAGATCAGACTAAATCCAAACCCCGCACTGGGGTATTATGGGGATGACCGTGGGGTATTTCCCCGACGCAAGTCACTTTGTGCCGCGGCGACGGGGTGGATGCTCGGAATAGTTAGTCTGCCATCCACCGCGCCACTGCGTGCCCCCTTTAAGATCTTCTGGATACGCTGCACACCTCAATGCAAGTCACAGTCTCTTTCACAATTTCTGTCCTGCTAAGACGCGGGCCTCTCTGGTTTTTTTAACTCGGCCTTTACTCCGTTTACGGGTCTGGTCACCGCTTTGCGAACTAACTCTGCCGCCGTCGAACTCACATGATCGGCCGCTTTCAAAGCACCGTCCGCCGCGGCTGCGGCTGCTTCCTCGGTGTTGAGTCCCATCTTTTTGGCGCTCTCAATCGCTCCTTTCACCAGGCCGGTGGCGGCGGTCGCGAGATCGCCGCCAAGCGCAGCTGTGTCCCGAATTGCTGCATCGGACGTGCGGCTGATGGTGTTCAGAATCGCCGCGCCAGTTTCTTTGATGCTGTTGTTCTCCCTTGCGCCATCGCCCAAGGATAGCTCCTGACGGCATTCCAGGAGTTGCGTGACCAACCGGCGGCAGTCCCGGGTCAAGCCGTTTAATTTGCTCCGATAGACCAGCCAGAGACCCACCATGCCTACGAGAGAAAATAGCAAGGCCAAAGCAATTTCGCTTATGAGCCGGGCGACAAAGCTGGACGCGCCGATGCCAAAGTCCTCTTGTAGTATCAGTCCATATCCAAGACTGACCCCGGCCAGCGCGGTGACCCCGGCGGTCAGTAACACAATGCGTTGGACACAGCGCTCGTCGCGCTCAATCTGCGCGATTCTTTCAACCAGTTTGCGGTGCTCCACTGTATCATCAGGATCAATCGGATGCTTCAATAATCGGGTTGCTTGCTGGCTCGTGGCGCTTGCATTCTTCCGAGCAGCGATCGGCGGTACCGCTGCATTGGCAGGCGTTCGCATTACATCAAAATAGCCGAAGAAGACGCATGGGAATAACACGGGGAATGACCGTGGGGGACTTCCCCGATAAGCGAGAACTCGCAACTAAAGTGATTCGTTTCGCGGGGAGAGAACTCAGCGCTCATCGTGTTGAATTCTTCGGCGAACTTAATCGCTTCGCCGACTCCTTTTGCCGTTCAACGCCCGTTGGCCGAAATGGGGGCGGATTTGTTCGATTCACGTACTTGCGAATGAGCCAGTTTCGCTGCATCGCTTCTATCAAACGCTCGAGTTCGCGCATGGACGCCTGAGTTTGCCGGACAAGACCAGGAAGGTCTTTGGCTTCGTTGGCCGCAGCGTCGGTGATTTCCGGCAGGCGTTCGGTGGCAGTCTGAACATTCTTGACGGCGGTACTGAGGTTGGTCACGACGCTCTGAAGCTGATTCATCGTCTGGTTGACCTGACCAAAGAAATTCGTCGCCTGGTCCGCCAGAGCAGTGTCCGTCAGCAATTTGCCGATAGTGCCTTTGCCCTGCTCGACACCGGCGGTCATGCTTTCCAGGCGGACGGCAACTTGATCCAGGTGCTGCCGGGTCTCGCGCAGGTCAGCGCCCAGTTGAGTCCAGGTATCGAGCCCCGCGCTGGTTTTCTTCAAAACAAGCAATGTCTCGCTGCGGATATCCTCAATGGCGGATTCGAGCGCACTCTGAATCTGCTCGTTGCAGACGATGGAAGCACTTTTCTCTGACAGCGGCGCGCCCTGACCGCGGGTGATCTCAAAGAACGAGTCACCCGCTACGCCGAATTTCTTTTTGACGACTGCCGAAGAGTCAGCGCGCACAAAGCGGAAGAAATCGCGGCGCATGCTGGTCCAGGCTTCCATATGGCCTGTCGTGTCCACCACCACGTCGGAAACGGACCCTACTCGGGTTCCGAGAAAATACACTTCAGAGCCTTGCCGTATTCCGGCGGCGCCGTCTTCAGGCAGAATGATCCGCAGCGTGACGGTGCCTCGAAACCACTGCTGGCTGCGGCCGGTCCACACGACAGTGACGATCAGCGCGGCGATCACGATCAGCACGAAGGTGCCGGTGATCTCATTCACCCGCCGCAATCTGAAGCGCCATTCCGGTGGTCGGCCCCGATCATCGGAGCTTAAGCGCTCAGGAGTGTCGGTCATTTCGTTGTTGGTCATAGATAAGTCAGCAACGAAACAACTGCGGAGATGACAAACAGTCCGGCGACCGAACGCGTCAGAGCACGTTGCGTGGCTAGCGGAATTTCCGTGACCGACTCACCGACACCCAGGCCCCCAATGCAACAGCACGCGCTGGCAAACAGCGCTGGCAGAATGCTCTTGGCCAGGATGTTGAAAACGTCTTTGGGCTGCAGGGCGCTCGATACGGTGTCCGCAAACAGAAACAAATCACCACTGCCTTTTCCAGTCCATGCCGCAAACAGGAAGCCGCTCGCAAACGCGACGAGTATGAAAACTACCGTCAGGCAAAATGTGGAAACAACCATTCCCAGGATCCGAGGCATAACGAGATGCAGAAACGGATCGCCCCCAAGTTCCTGAAGCACGCGGACTTCCCCGTTGATCTTGAGGACTCCCAGTTCGGTCGTCATCGCGCTGCCGCTCCGGACGAGCACTACAATGTTGATTAGCACGGGGCCCAGCTCGCGCGCCACGACCGCCACCAATAGCGGCCCAAGCAGTTGTGACTGTCCCGCTTCGCCGGTCCAGAAGGTGAGCTGCACAACGACCGAAATGCCGACAAACGCCGCTATCGCAAAAACAAATCCAAGCGGTTCGATGCCGATGGCCAGAATCTGCCGCGCAACTGCTGTTTGTCTCCCGCGCCGCCAATATCGCGGTCGAAAAGCGACGCCCAGGGCCGTTCCAATCACGGCCGCCGCATCCCGCAGATCCTGCCAATGCGCGCGAGCGAAGCTGCCCGCGCCGGCGACGCTTTGCAGCGCCAGGCGGCCCAAGGTGCGAGTCCAACTCACTCTGGTTCCGGCCGAATGATTCATTTGGACTCACTCACAAAAACTTCCAGCTTACCGAGAGAAAAGCTCGCTTACGGAGGACATTGCCGGGACGCGGTCGCAAACGACTTTGATGGAAACCAACAGCGGGACCGACAATAAAGCGCCGGGCACACCCCAGAGCCAGGTCCAGAAGATCAGCGAAACGAATATGACCACCGGATTGAGCGTGAATCGACGCCCGAGTAACACGGGCGTGATGAGATTCGCTTCCAGCAAGTGCAACAGCAGATACCAGCCAGGTGGAAGAACTGCCTGCCACAAATTATCGAACGTAAGAAGGCCGACCGCCGCCATCAGGCTGATTCCGACAACGGGACCGAAATAGGGAACAAAATTGAGGAGCGCAACGAGCATCCCCCACATGGCTGCGTTGGGAACGCTCATGAAATAAAGGCCGCCACTGACAATTAAGCCCAGACCAATGTTGATCAGCGAGACGGAGAACAAATAGTTTGAAATATTTTGCTGTATCTCGTGGCTGATTCCGACCGCGCTCTTTTTGTTGCGCAAGGTTGGCGTGACCCGCACGAGTTTCTGCAGGAAGAGATCGCCGGACGCGAGCAAGAGGTAAAGCAAGACGAGCGTCTCGCCTATGCCCGCCAGGAAAGTCCCCGTCCAGTTAATGAATCCTGTCGGCACGCGGCTTGATTTGACCTCCACCACGGTTGTTTTCTTATTTTCGTCCTCCGCGCCCAGGTTGCTTACAGCCGCAGCCGCCGCGTTGAAGCGGGCGATGCGCGGAGAAATTTTCTGTATGCGCTGCCGCAACTCGGTCATGTGTTGCGGTACTTCGTTCATCCACGTCAACGCGGGGCGGCCCAGTTGGAGGAAACCAATCGCAACCCCTGACACCAGCAGAATTAGAACGACACCGGCTGAGAGAGCCGGCGGAATGTGACAGTAAGACAGCCACCGGATCAGCGGCTTCAAGGCCATGCCCGCCACACAAGCCATAAAAATCGGAAGAATTACGGGGCGGGCGAAATAAAGGAAGGCGATCGTCCCCAGGGCGACCAATATGACTTGCACCGGGGTCATTTTAGTCGCCGCCGCGATTGATTGAGCAGGGGGCGATTCGGCGCTCGGATCTGTGGCCGGCGGTTCCGCATCGGCGGTCGAGTCACCGTTGGGCCCAACCGGAGGCACTGTCGAGTGTCCCCGAACCAGGGCACGAATGATGTCAAAGGAGCGGCTCACGGCGATTTGAGGTAGGTATCACGGGCCTGGATTCTGGAAGTCTGCACTCCTGCGTTGATCAATAAGTCACGAACCGCGCTGACACGCTGGTCATTCAAAGGCTGGTTGCATGGTACCATTGAACCGTCAATTCCAATGTCCAGGGACGGGTTGGCATTCATGTAGAGCGCGATCTCAAATACCTTGTTCGTCTCGGAAACCGAGAGGTCCAAGCGCTGGCGACAATCCCTTCCCACCCGCCGGTGTGCCTGTTTCCGCCTCGGTAGCCAACAACGCGCGCCGCGGGATTCTCCCAGCCGGCGCTTCGATCAATGGAATGCTTGGCATAGTCACTTCCGGCCTGTTGATAATCTCCAGGACCTGTCCAGCATGCATAATGTGGAGCAGTTGCTGCACCCGTGACGCTGGATTGACGAGGCGCACAATAATTTTCCGATCGCGGGCCGGATTGCGAATTGCGATCAAAGCGCCCAGACCTGCGCAATCCATGAACGTGGTCTGAGACAAATCAATTTCGACCACAGTGTGCCCGTTCAAAGCTGCGCAAACTCTCTTTCGAAAGAGTTTGCTGTTAGAGGCGGTCAACTCAGTGAATCCAGCAACGGCTAGAACCTTTTCTGCAATCTCGGTTTCCATATATATATGCGTCTCTCTTTCAAAGCCCGCTAAAGCGGTATTCTCTAGGCGGCCCCGGCCATCGCTAGGAGGGAAACGGTCTGGCCAGGGGTCACCTCCGCCGTGCGAAGGACTTTCTCGACGGTTCGCAACAGTTCCTGCATGGTGAAAGGCTTGAGCAATGTGGCGGCAAGCTGCAGTGATGAATCCCGGCTCAGTGCTTCCGCCGGAAGCGTCCCGGATGCCATTACCACCGGCAACGTCATTCGCGCCGAACGCAGCATTTTGACTAATTCAACGCCCGACACCTTGGGCATGTTGTTGTCGGTGATTAAAAGATCGTAACTGCTCGCTTGAAGCGCCTCCCAACCGGCTGCACCGTCTTCCGCGGCGTCCACATAATAGCCCGACCGGGTGAGCGCTGTGCAGCCGAGTTGTCGGATGCTAGTCTCATCATCCACCAGGAGGATGCGCGGGGGATTCATTTGCCTGGACGCTGGGAGTGCGCTGCCTGGCGGTCCAGCGCCGGAGATTTTTTGATCTTTCACAAGATCATAATCATAAGCTGGAAAGTCGTATGAGCCATGACGGGATTGACCGGGGGGGAACTCCCCCCAACTAAATTGTTGTGCGATCGAATAATCGTCCGAAGCGAGAGTGGGCAGCCAGAAGCGAAGAGAAGAATCGGCCGCAGTATGCCAGGCTAGTGGATGGTTAGGCGGACGCTGCTTTCGATAATTCCCTCGGCGATCGCGTAACGCGTAAGCCCGGCGGTGTCGTGGATGTCAAGCTTGCTCATCAGATGCTGCCGATGTTTGTCCACGGTCTTGAAGCTTACTCCTAGTTCCGTGGCGATTTGCTTGTTCGGTTTGCCTTCGGCGATTAATTGGAGCACTTCCACTTCGCGCGAACTCAGGCTGTTGCCATTCGTCTTTGATGCGCCCCGGTCCGCCGCCTTTTGTGTGCGGGTTTGAACGCGTCTGGAAATGGCGGGGCTGAAAAACGTATGTCCTTTTTCCACTTCCCGGATCGCGGTGGCCAGAACATGGGACGACGTCTGTTTGAGCAGGAAACCGGCGGCGCCTAACATCGCCACCTGCTCGACATAAGCGTCGTCGTTGTGCGCGGAGAGAATGAGAATCTTGGTATCGGGCACGTCTTTTCGAATTTGCCGCGTGGCCTCCATCCCATTCAACAATGGCATCGCGATGTCCATTACTACGACCGCGGGACGAAGTTTTCGTGTGAGCAGTACAGCCTGCCGTCCGCTTTCCGCTTCGCCTATCACTTGAATATCCGGTTCGTGTCTCAACAAACAGCGAAAACCCTCTCGGACAACCTGGTGATCTTCCGCCAGCAGGACAGTAATTTGTTTCATATCAGTCAGTGATTAGTTTTGGCGAGCGCCATCAGTGAACCTTCTCCCCCCCCCCGAGGTTCATTAGTGGAACTTGTGCTATTACAGTGGTGCCTTTCCCGGGAATGGATGTCACGGTGAGTTTGCCCCCGACCATCTCCAATCGCTCCCTCATGCCGACCATCCCTAAGCGATTGCTCTCCCTGGCACGTTGCAACCGTTTCTCATGAAACCCTTTACCGTCGTCGATTATTTTCATGCAAACGCCGCCGTCCACTTTCTCAATCCTCACTTCCGCGTGGCTCGCCTGGGCGTGGCGGGCGACGTTGGTCAGCGCTTCTTGAGCAATGCGATACAGCACCGTTCGCCTGTCGCCGTTCACTTTCTCAATCGACGCAAAAGCTGACAAACTGACTCGTATGCCCGTCTGCCCCCGAAAGTTTTTCATAAACGTGTGCAGCGCGGGAATCAGTCCGAGGTCGTCCAACACCGTCGGGCGCAACTCACGGGCGAACCGATGCACGACGTCCACCGATTTTTCCACCAGTTTTTGCGTGCGCGCAATGTTTCGCTCAAGGCCCCTGGCGTCGAGGGCGGCCTCTTTTTTCAACCTGGCCAGCTGCACATTGATGCTCGTCAAAGTCTGGGCGATGACATCGTGCAATTCGCGGCTAATCTTTTTGCGCTCTTCTTCCTGCGCCAAGAGGAGTTGGCGAGACAACAGCCGCAGTTGTTGCTGCATGTGCCGCGACTGCTCCAGCAATTGGGTGTAGTGTTGCTCGCTTTTCCTCAGGGAATCTTCGGCCGATTTGCGCTGAATGATCTCCTGCTTCAACTGCCGGTTGGCCAGGCTCAACTCAAGACCACGCCGGCTCAGCGTCTGAATCATCCGATTCAAATGGGAGTTGGCCTCCTGCGCCGTGCGATGCGTTTTCTCGATCGGTACAATGGTTTCGGCAAAAAAGGTCCCCGCCCGGCGCACAATCCCGGCCCGGGCGTCAGGGTCGTACCTCGGCAATACCAGGGTCACCAATGCTTCCTCATGAATTCTGGCCAGATCGAGTGTCTCCAATCCGATCATCATGGCCTGGCGTCCCAGCCCGCTCGCTGGCCGCGTGCCGGCTTTGCGGCCCTGTTGCAGCAGGTGTCTTCTCAACGCCGCGAGATACTGCCGCGAAAATCCGTTGAGCTTACGTTTCATGATCTTTGCCGAATTCACGAACGAAGCGTTTGATGCTCTTCATAGACTTATCTACCAGCCGCCGTGTGCTGGCAATTTCTTTCTGGAGCTCCTGGGCGTTGACGGTCGCATCTTGTTTCAACGAGAGCAGCCGCACATTGATCCCGAGCAACGTCTGCACGATTTCATCCTGCAAATTGCGGCTGATTGTTTTTCGCTTGTCTTCTTGCGCCGCCAAAATCCGGTGGGTCAGGCTCTGCAAATGTTTCTGCAGGCGGCGTGATCCGTCCAACAGTTTCCTTGAGCGCCCGCCGCGTGACTTGGCCGCTTTCTCCGCGGTCCTGCGCATGGTGATTCCCTGTTTCAACGACCGATTGACGGCGGCCAGATCCACCGTGCGCTTGTCCAGCGTTTTGTTCAATTGATTCAAGCGCGCATTGATCTTCAGCGCGGCCTGGTGCGTCTTCTCAATCGGCGTGATTGCCTCGGTAAAAAAAATCTCCGCCCGTTTGATGATCCCATCCCGGTTGCTCGATGCTTCCACATTGGCAAGTGCTTCGTCGTGAATCTTCGCCACGTCCAGCGTCTCGAGCCCGAGGCTGGCTGCCTGCTGGCCTAGTCCATGCGCCGGCCGCAAACTGCCCTGAGGCCCTTGCTTCAGGTGTTTTCGCAACGCCGAAGTGTAACGTTGCGACAACAGGGCCAACTTGCGATTCATAATCTGTCGAATTTCAGGCCGCGCTTTTTGGCGCGGTGTAGTTTTGTTGTTCTTTTGTCAAGGACCCGGCACGCACACGCATGCGGCAATCCCCCACCAAACAACAATAATATCCCGTAGAGGCCTCGAGTTGTCTATCGGGGAAGTCCCCGACACTGCGTTCTGTGCCGGTAGGCCCAGCCATTCAAACTTATCCACAGGCTCTTTCGCTAAGAAGCATTCGAAGTTTCGCGTGCTCTGATTGGGTCAGGATGGACTTGTCCATTTTCGAGATCCCCTCTCAGGAAGTTGCTCAAATAATGTCTTAGCAAAACTGTCGTCGCCTTGTTGTCTGATTCCGAATGCAGATACCATCGTCGCAACTCGGGACGCAGCCTTGGTAAGAGCAAATGCCAACGCGCCTCATGGACGCCCGCGGAGTCAGGGCCCCCAAGAACCTGAGCTAAATCGTGGACCTCTATTAAGGCATGAACCTCTCGCTGTTCATCAGACAGAGCCCGAAGCTCATTGAGGTTGTGATCGTAACAGCTTTTCAGCTGTGAGTCCGTGAAATCCACATAGGGAATCAGGTGTGCTCGGGGTTTCATTACATTACCCAGGGCGCATAGCTCTTGCGTGTTTTCCAATCGTGTTTCCGAATGGGTTGATTTTAACTTTCCACAAAGCGCACAACTCCGAAGAAGATTCGCGATAACCAGGGTTCCGTTAGTTGTGAATCTTTTTTCCGCGCCGCTATGAGCGGCTTCGTGTTATGCTTCAGTTCCTCGTGACAATGCGGACATGCGTCTGCGTAGAGGAAATTGCCGAGTTTAAAGCCGCAATGGGGGCATTTTGACTTATTCATGGTCGGACAGCGCGATTTACTTTTTTTAAACCGTCTGCGCGAGATTGTTTGTCTTCCAGCCTCAAGGGTGCGGGGCGCGCGCGCCCGTTGCGCGCGCACCGTCACATCCTTAGCGAATTCACAACCAATCTTAGTATCCGCCTTTTATTCCAAAGCGTCTATCGGGGATATCCCCGACTCTCATTCGTTTCTCCGATAAGTTATTTTAGTAGTGGAAACGGAGCAGAGCCGCATGAATGAGTTGAATCGATTCACACAGCAGACAAATGTTGCAGCCTGGAAGGAAATCGTCGCGAAATACCAGGAGCCGTCCATGCCGCGCGCGGTGTGGCAGTTGATCAATACGCTCGGTCTCTACGGGCTTCTTTGGTTTCTGATGTATCGAAGCTTGACGATTTCCTGGTGGCTGCTCGTCCCGCTCTCAATCCTCGCCGGAGGACTTCTGGTGCGCATCTTCATCATCTTTCATGATTGCGGTCACGGCTCTTACTTCCGTTCCCGCACCGCCAATGATGTTCTGGGTTTTATCACCGGCGTGCTCACCTTTACGCCGTATTATCATTGGCGTTGGGAACATGCCGTTCACCACGCCACCTCGGGCCATCTGGACAAGCGAGGTGTCGGCGACATCTGGACCCTTACGGTGCAAGAGTATCTCGAAGCCTCACGCTGGAAGCGGTTCGCCTATCGGCTCGCGCGAAACCCATTCATCCTGTTCCTGCTCGCACCCCTTTTTGTCTTCCTGATTCGACAACGTTTTCCTTCGTCCAGTGCGAACAAGCGAGAGCGGCAATCTGTCGCGTGGATGAATCTCGCCGTCTTCGCCATGGTGATTGGTTTGTGCTTACTCTTCGGCGCCAAGGCCCTCGTGCTAATTCTATTAATTTCGTTGGGAGTCGCTGGCGCGGCTGGCTTCTGGCTTTTCTACGTTCAACACCAGTTTGAAGGTGCCTATTGGGAACGCGGCGACGATTGGGATTACACCACGGCCGCCCTTCAAGGCAGCTCGTTCTACAAGCTTCCGAAAATTCTCCAATGGTTCTCCGGCAACATTGGCTTTCATCATATTCACCATCTCAGCTCCCGTATTCCCAATTACAATCTGGAGCGATGCCACCGCGCCGATCCACTTTTTCAACAAGTAACACCGGTCACGTTCTTTCGCAGTTTCAAATCCTTAACTTTCCGGCTCTGGGATGAACAACAGCGCAAGTTGGTGAGCTTCCGCCATCTCCGGCAGATGCGCAAACGCGAGAACGCGCATCCCGCTTCAGCTTAAGATAAATCTCAAGTTACCTCGCAAAAGCGCGCGGGCTAAAACAGGATATTTCGGATGCGCGCTCGGGAAAGGGATCACGGGCTGCGGGCCGATGCTTCTTGCAGCGAAAACCAGCGGTCGTGGAGGGATTTGGCTAACTCAACGAGTTTCAGAGGGTTGGAGGGCTTGAGCAGATAATCATCGGCGCCGAGCAGGCGCGCCTTCTCCATGTCTTCCCTGCGCGAAGAGGATGTGAAAATGACGACGGGCAAAGATTTGAACGGGGATTGCTGGCGAATCCAGCCGAGGACTTCGAGACCTGACTTTTTGGGCATGTTGATGTCCAGCAGGACAAGGGCCGGAAGCGGATGACGTGCGCGGTTCGCAAATGCGCCGACCCCCGCGAGATAATCCACGGCTTGCTCGCCGTCTGGCACGGCGTTAAGGATGTGGGGGAAGCCGGCCGTTCGGAATGCGCGCTCAAGAAAGAAAACGTCGTTTTGCTCGTCTTCCGCGTAGAGGATTATGCACGGGGGCGTCACAGCACGGGATTGATGGATCACAGGATCGGCGGATTCGCGTGCTTCAGTTCCAGCCAGAAGCGGCTGCCCTGGCCAGGCTCGGACTCGACTCCGACCTTGCCGTCCATGCGCTCGGCGGTTTTGCGGACGAGGGCCAGGCCGATGCCGGTGCCTTCATAGCCTTTGTCGAGTTGTTGGAACATGTCGAAAATGCGTTCCTGGTATTCTTTCGGAATTCCGATGCCGTTATCTTCAAACCAGAAACGGACGAAATCGCCGCGCGTTTCCGTCCAGATGCGCACGTGAGGAACTTTCCCGGGCTTAACGAATTTGATCGCGTTGCCCAGCAGATTGGAAAAGCACTGACCGAGACCAGGATCGTTGGCGATAACCGAAGGGAGAGGTTCAACGAGTTGGATTTCTGCGTGCGGCGCCCGGAGGGTGGGATAGGATTCCAAAATACCGCGCATTACACGACCCGATTGCACGGGAGAGAGTGGAAGTCTGTCGCGAACAGCTTTGGCATACTGCAAGGAGTCCCCGATGAGCGCGTCCATTCGCTCGGCGGCTTCCATGATCCGCCGCAGGTAGTCGGCGTTCTGCGTTGTGAAGGGGTCGCCGTTCTGGTTCAGGAGTATCCCGGCGAAGCCCTGCATGGCACGCAGCGGGGCGCGCATGTCATGAGTAATGGTGTAGGAGAAGTGCTCGAGTTCACTGATAGTAGTCTGAAGCCTGGCTGTGCGTTCGGACACGAGTTGCTCGAGCTGAGCCGCACGATTCCCAAGCAGAGCCTGGGATTCGCGCAAAGCTTGCTCGATCTGCTTGCGCTGGGTGATGTCGTAAAAGCAATTGATTGCCCCGGTGACGTCGCCCCGGTCGTTCTTCAGCGGGCGGATATTGACGATGACGGTGATAAGCGAGCCGTCGGGCCGCTCGATATTCACTTCCGCGTCACGCGCCTCGGAAATTTTGCCCGAGACCACCTCAGCCATGGGACACTGCTCGTGGGGCATATAACTGCCGTCCGGCCGGAACATTTTGAACGAGCCGCAAAACCGTTGGTCGGTATCTCCCAATTTTGGCTGGCGCCCCCACAATTCTGCAGCATGTCGGTTGAAGTTCTGAATCACGCCCAAGGTATCAATGCAATACACCGCCACGGGACTGAGGTTGAACAAGGTGCGAAAGCGTTCTTCACTGGCGCGCAACGCTTCCGCGGGCTTGCGCTCGGAGATGTCGCGCGCAATTTTTGAAGCGCCGATGATTCTTCCGGCTGCGTCTTTGATGGGAGAAACGGTGAGAGATATTTCAACGAGGGAACCGTCTTTGCGTCGTCGGACGGTTTCGTAATGGTCAACCTTCTCACCGCGCTGGATGCGGGCGAGAATGTGCGGTTCCTCGTTCTCACGGTCAGGGGGAATAAGAATGGAAACTGATTTGCCAATTGCTTCCGCAGCGGTGTAACCGAAGATTCGCTCCGCGGCCGTATTCCAACTGCCGATGATGCCATTCAGGTCTTTGCTGAGGATGGCGTCGTCGGACGACTCCACGATGGCCGTGAAATGGTAAAGCTCGTCCGAGCTGCTGGGTTGGGTAACGAGGCGGGGAAGCATCTGGTTACACTATAGGGCCCACGATCAAAGAATCCAAGTCCCTCGGCATCGGGGAAGTCCCCGATGCCATCAATGAAATGAGGGCTTCGTTAATTGGCAGACTGTGCGTGCATGGATCCCGCTGCAGCCCGGAGGCGTGGACCCCATATCAAGTTGCCGGCCTGAGAGTAGGTTAGGTGCGGAGATTTCTTTATGCATATTTTCTGGACCATTATTGTCGGATTCTTTGTGGGCCTCGTTGCGAAGCTTCTGGTCCCGGGACGCGACCCGGGTGGCTTTATTGTCACGACGCTGATTGGCATCGCGGGTGCGCTGGTTGCCAAATATATCGGCGTCGCGATGGGCTTTTACCAAAACACAGATCCCGTAGGCTTCATCGCTTCGGTTATCGGCGCAATCATACTTCTCGCTCTCTACCATCTCGTTGTTCGGCGCACTACTCGCGTTTAGCCGGCCCCGAAAGCGCTTGGCATCAATACGGGGCGGGTCTGTCTGCCTATTTTCCTGATGAGACCCTGGGCGGGTTTTTATTTGTCAAACGCGTTGCAGATTTTGTGCCCTTTTTCAGTCAGATGAAAACCGACTTTCTCAACAGGGCAACGCGTGGGTTTGATAGGCGCAGCTCCGTCACGAATTTCCTCGATGATTCCCTCATCTGAAAGCAGGAGACAATGACCGTATGCTGTGTCAATGTCCTTTCCCAGCTCCGCGGCAACTCTAGTCACTTTTTATGTCCTGAGCCTCTTTAAGAAGTCTCAGGATTTCAATTTCAATATCGTCGAACAGATTATCATTAGCTCCAGCCATAAATTTCCCTTTCTGACTCCATGATGCCCTCTCCTTTGCAGCATTATTAGATGGGGAAATCCCCGACCGGATCGTTTTCCCTTTTTCCCTGTCAGTGAAAGTTTGCTTCCTGCGTTCGGCTCGGGTTGGTTTCGGCGAGAACCGGTACAACATGACAGAAAGTCCCGGCGCCAGCGCCTTACTCCGGCCCTTTACTCCGAAGGATTTCCCCAAAACTCATTTCATCATTATTTTCGTTTAGTCTTAGGTGCGCGCTAGAAACGATGGTAGGTTACTCACACGAAAACCAACTTCTTTGCGGGAAACGGTGATTCTCGACGTTCCAAAGGATCAAAGCGCATCAAATCAGGACATAATTTCGGGCGCAGAAAGCGCGAAGACGAACAACCTTTAATCGAGCAGCCGGTTGCAGACGCGACTGCGGCAATTCCCTGTGCGATATGTCATCATCCAGTCGATCCGAAACGAATGCACATTCACATGGTGCGATTTCATGGCGCGAAATTGTGAAAGAGAGCGACGTCTCCCATCGCAGAATTTGAATGCATTGAGCCATGATTCGAGTGTTTCGTCAGCCCATTCGCATGGAACTCGAGTTTCGTGATGTCTGCGATGCCTGATTCTATACGTATCGGCGCTCTCGGTGCCGGTGGCTTTGGCCTCTTCGCACTGCAACAATTCACGCAACTTCCCGGCGTGCAGCTCGTCGCCATGGGGGCAACTCATCGTGAAGCTGCTTTGGCGATGACGCAGAGGTTCGGCATCCCGGCTCCGATGGACATTGACGAATTGCTGGCGCGCCATGACATCAACGTGGTCTATATTGCAACGCCTCCCTTTCTACATCATGCGCAGACGATGAAAGCGCTGCGAGCCGGCAAGCATGTCATCTGTGAAAAACCGCTCGCGAGCGACTTGAAGCAAGCGGACGAGATGATCGCTCTGGCACAGAAAAACAATCTGCTCGTCATCGCCAATCTCATGCAGCGCTATAACCGACTCTTCGATACGGTCCGGCAATTGGTGGAATCAAAAGTGTTGGGTGAATTCCTTCATGGCTTCTTCGAAAATTATGCCTCGGATGAGGGCCTGAGCTTGGAGCATTGGTTTTGGTATCGCGCCAGGAGCGGTGGCATTTTCATCGAGCATGGCGTGCATTTTTTTGACATGTTCGCCGGCTGGCTCGGGCCAGGTGAAGTCGTCGCTGCCCAGCGCACATTGCGCCCCGGAAGTAAAATCGAGGAACAAGTCAATTGCACCGTTCAGTATGGCCAGGGCGCAACCGTCAATTTCTATCACGGCTTTACCCAACCAGGTCGAATGGATCGGCAGGAATTCAGGCTTTTGTTCGAACGCGGCGATGTGACCCTTGAAGAATGGGTTCCTACCCGCGCCCGGGTTCATGCCGTCGCCGACGAGCAAGGAACCCGTCAGTTGATGGAACTTTTTCCCGGCGCGCGCCTGGATGTCAGCGCCGTTTACGCCGGGAAGGATCGCACAGCGTCCGGGCGGCACAAGCCACTGGACGTTTTTCAAAAAGTCGAACTAACTTATAATCCAGCAATAGAAAAGCTGCATTCGTACGGCGAATTGCTGCGTGAGATGTTGCGCGACCAAATAGACTGGATCCACGATCGCAGTCATGTGCGCAAGATAACGGAAGAAAATGGCCGTGATTCACTTGCTTTGGCAGTTCAGGCAACCAACCTTGCTGACAGCTCTGGTTGATACACCTGCTATTCCATCGCGACCAGAAGATCGTCCACCAAGAGCGTAGCGAAAGTTGTCGCCGAATCGGACATTGCATACGGAATGATGAGTTGCCGGCCATGCAGGAGGCTGCCGCAGGAATAAACAACGTTCGGCACGTAACCCTCGCGCTCGTTTTCGTTTGGCTTAATCAATGGTTCGCGCAGGCGGCCGATGACTTTGGCGGGATCGTTCAGGTCGAGCAGAAACGCTCCGATGCAATATTTGCGCATGGCGCCCACGCCGTGGCTGAGCACGAGCCAACCCGCTTCCGTTTCGATCGGCGAGCCGCAATTCCCCATCTGGATAAATTCCCAGGGAAACTTGGGTTCGATGAGCAGTTGCGTCGCATGCCAGAAATGGAGTTCGTCGGAGAACATGACGTAGATGTTCTCATAATCCTGCCTGCCAAGCATCGCGTAGCGCCCTTTGATCTTTCGAGGAAAAAGCGCCATGCCTTTGTTCTGTACGGCCGGTCCATTGAGCGTGATGAATTTGAAATGAAGGAAGTCCGGCGTTTCAATGAACTGCGGCAGGATCATTTTGCCGTCGTACGCGGTATAGGTCGCATAGTAATTTCGACTGCCGTCGTCCTCTTGAAACATCACGAAACGAGCGTCTTCGATGCCGTTGCTCTGCGAAGGCGTTGCGGGAAACAGAACGCGCTCGGACAAACGGGAATCCACCGCGAACTGCACTTCATAATTTGACTGCGCCAGGGCCACCATCTTCCTCGCCTCCGCCGTGGCCCCCTGGCCCCGGCCCTGAAATTCGGCGGCAACACGTTTAGCGATGGTCTTCAATTCCCCCAATGTGAACGAGTCTTTCACATCCTGGAGAACCCGCCGGCTGAAGTCCCCCGTCAATCCGAGTTCCTGAAGTTTCAGTTTGAAGAGCGGCTTGGTATAAGATGGATTGGGCACTTGGGCAGGTTCGTGGCAGTGCCGCGTTGGAGTGTTGACTGTTATCTGGCCTTCACGGTCAAGGTAGCCGGTCCGAAAAGTAATCGACGAAATATGGCCTTCGCCCGTAGCCCGCAGGCTCAGGATAAAGCGCAGTGAACCCTCCGGCAAATCTGATTGGTCCGGGTGCGGAACGATTGAAGGGTTGAACAAGGCGGCGGCCTCCAAGGAATACTCGTGAGTGAAGTGCGCTCCGAGCAGGAGTTGCCTCTTCTCGGACAATTTTCCGCCCGGCGCCAAATACTGCTGCGCATGTTTGAAACGGCGCTGGAAGAACTCGCGGGTCTGGCGGTGTCGTTCGCCGAATTCGGCCTCAACCTGCTCCAGCAAAGCGCTCACTTCATTTTCGGCGAGCGCCAGGACTCGCGCGCAAATCTTCCTCGCGCGTTTCTCATTCGTCGGATTGAAAGGGCGAACCAGCACGCGCGCCGGGTCCGGACGTAAAGTAAGGCCGGTGCGATGAATCGCTATGGAGGTCATGCGTTTGAAATACTATTTGGCAGGTTGATTAAAGACGGTGACTGCGTTTTGCATGACCTGCATTTCGACCAGCGAAAGCAGGAAAGCCAGCGTGGATTCCGCGCCCTGGTTGCCGTTTACACGATCGACGTGCAAAGCGTCGCGGCAACCGCCCGTACTGGAGGAATAGAGCTCCAGGCCCAAATCGTTCCAACCGAGAAACCAGTCGAACGCATGCTGGGCCTGCTCGTACCACCACGCGTCCGAGGTGGTACGATAAGCCTCAAGGCACGCCGAGACCATCGCCTGAGCTTCGATGGGTTGCTGGTCGAAATTCGCCCGGGTGCCGCCGCGCCGATAGAAACCGTTGCTGCCGATCGGCCGCAAGTGACCGTGCTCAGAAGTTTGGACTTTCACTAGCCAGCGCAACGCTTGCAAGCCTCGCTCAAACACTCGAGTCTGCCCGCTAGCGCGTCCACTCAGTATAAGCGCGTGCGCCAATTTTGCGTTGTCATAGGTCAATTCTTCCTCGAACCACGGCCAGTCCGGCTTGGCTGCGCGGTCGAATAGTTCCATCAACTTCGTCATGAGTGCTTCCCGCATCTGACTGGCCGCCCGGTCACCGCTTAGACGAGTCAGATATTCGTGAATTCCCACCAGGCTGAATGCCCAGGCGCGGGGTGACGTGAACTCCGTAACAATCGGCAACGCTTGCACGAACAATTGCCCGGCCATGATTTGAAAACTGCGATACCGCGAGCGGCCTACTGCTAATCCCAATGCCCACAACGCCCGGGCATGGGAATCCTCGGATCCCTGCTGATCGAGCCATCGGCGATCAAAACTCAGATGATTGTGAAATCGCTTCTTATCCAAATCAAACGCATGGTGCAAAAACGCCGCATAAGTGGTCGCCAGGGTCCTCATTCGCTCCGGCTCTTCTTCCAACTGCTCCAGCAGCACCATCAAAATCAGCGCGCGCGCATTATCATCCGTGCAGTAGCCTTCGGAAAAATTTGGGACGGTGAGGACCGCGTGTTGGAAGAGTCCCGTCGAATCGGTCATGCGCGACAAATGGTCCAACTTCAAACCAGGCAATTCGCGCGGCTGCTGATCCAGCGTTTTTGTGGCAAAAAACTTTCGCGAACGCACGGCTCCTTCCAGTCGCGCTCTCTCGAATGAAGCCATGTAGATTCGGGCGACGTTGCTCCAGATCATCTCCCTGCCCAGCTTGTAGGCATTCTTTCGCATTGCGTGTCGACGAGTTTCATCGCGCAGCAAGCCGACAATCTCCCGAGCGATTGCGTCGGCATCGCCAAACGGCACCAGCACACCCCGTTCTTCAGCCAGAAGTTCGGCCGCATGCCAATACGGTGTTGAAATTACCGCTTTGCCCGCGCCAAAAGTGTAAGCCAATGTGCCGGAAGTCACCTGCGCTTCGTTGAGGTACGGCGTAATGTAAAGGTCCGCTGCGCCAATAAACTCCTTGAGTTCCTCTAACTCCACGAAGCGATTGTAAAAAATGACGTTCTTTTGAACTTTGTTCTTTTTCGCCAACCGTTCGAGACCAAGCCGGTAAGTTTCACCCTGTTCACGCAGCTCGTTCGGGTGGGTTGCCCCGAGGACAATATAGACAACATCTGGAAATTCAGCCAAGACCCGCGGCAACGCATTGAGCACGTGCTCGATACCCTTGTTCGGCGAGAGCAGGCCGAAGGTCAAAAGAACTCGTCTTCCTTCAACGCCAAATTGATCTTTGTAATAATTCGGATCCACAAACGGGATGTCCGGAATCCCATGGGGAATCAGATCAATTTTAGCGGACGGCGCGTGATAAATTTCCTGCAACATCTTCCTCCCTCGCTCCGTCATCACCACCAACCGCGTCGAGAACGCGATTAAATCCTGCATCACTCGCCTCTGTTCAGTGTTAGGCTCGCGCAAAACTGTGTGCAGCGTCGTCACCACTGGCATTTTCAATTCACGCAGCAACGCCAGCACATGGCTCCCCGCCGGCCCTCCGAAAATCCCAAACTCGTGTTGCAAACAAACGATGTCTGCGTTGCCGATGTTCAGGAAATCCGCCGCTCGCTGATACGACGCCAAATCCTGTTCTTCCACCTCGAATCGCACCACTTCCGGATATTCATAGCCCTCTTTGATGTCGTTCACCGGCACGGCGAAACATTCGTGGCCGGGAAATTCTGTCGCCACCGCCGTCAGTATATCGGTCGTGAATGTCGCGATCCCGCATTTGCGGGGCAAATAATCGCCGAAAAATGCTATCTTACGAATTTCAGAGGTGGAGGACAAAAGCTCGTCCGTTTCAATCTTGCGCGGAGTGATCTTATCCTCCACGCGATTTGATCACTATAGGGCCGATCTCCCCTTGTTCCACCTAAATCATCTCGTGAAAGAACCATTCGGGCACCCCGCCCCGTCAGATCGCTTCGGTCGCCAGCATAAAGCTACCGTTTCCCTGAATTCCTTTCTATCAATAATACCGGCGTGGGCGTGTACGCGACGGAATCTTACGAAACGTTGTCCCCGCACCAATGAAGCTTTGCTATGGTCCCGAAATTCCGCACTGTCAGCAAAAACGTCAGCAAAGGTATTGGAAAAGTGTTGGGCCGGGTAGTGACGGTGTAGTGCTTGACTCATCGGCAAAATCGAGCATTTTTAGCACAGAAACGAGGCTTAGAACGACCGATTCCGACCTTCGCCTCCATCTCTAACTGCTAGAGCAGCAAGGAGTTAGGAAGCTGGAAAAGCCAATGGCTAACGGTTTGGCTAACAGTTTGTAGATTTTTCACTGTTTGCCACTTTGTGGGTGGATTCCCACATTGAGTTTATCGTGGGACAACGCTCAACGATAGCGTTACAGCACGGCACAATGCTGTTTGGAGACTCAAGTACGCGTGAGCAAAGAAGGGGGAACTTCCGGATCGATTCCGCATTTCCGTGGCAGGAAGGGTTTTGGCTTCCACGCCAATCTTCCCGATCCAGACACTTCAAAGCTAATGTCTGGTCTCGGGCAAGTTGCCGCGAAATAACAAACGGCTAACCTCCTCTGCGTCCTTCTGCGGTAAAGAAATTCGCATTCATTAGCGCAATTCGCGGATTGAGATTTTATCCGTGTCCATCTTGACTCACCTCGACCGCTATTTTGACACCGGCCCCGTCAAAGCGGCATCAAGAGCGAGGTTCAACTGGAGGACATTTACCCCTGGTTCGCCAAAGATGCCCAAATCAACTGAATCGGTGTATTGCTTTACGAGACTGCGCACTTTTCCAGCGTCCAGCCCTCGGGCTTTGGCAACTCGTGGGATTTGCAGAGCCGCATTGCGCAGGCTGATGTGTGGATCGAGGCCGCTGCCCGAGGCAGTGACCGCATCCGCGGGGACTGCATCGGATTGCCTCAAGCCATTTTCGGAACGGTAGGTCGCAATGCGTTCTTTGATCGCATCATTCAATTTTTGTGATGTTGGCCCCAGGTTACTGCCGCCGGAGTTGGCAGCGTCGTAACTGTTGCCCGCTGACGAAGGGCGAGGATGAAAATATTTCTCGCCAGTAAATCCTTGTCCAAGCAATTTGGAACCGCGGATTGTTCCATCCTTGTCCACAATAAGACTCCCGTTGGCCTTGTCATGGAAGGCAACCTGGGAAATCCCAAAAACGATCAGGGGATATATTCCGCAACAAACCACCGCCAGAACGATCGTGGACATCACCGCGCCGCGAATTTCAGCAAATAGATCTTTCATGAAATAGCCATTGGTAAGCGGAAAGCTAAACGAGCCTTAACCCTGTGATGATAAGGTCAATGAGCTTGATGCCAATAAACGGAATGATGACCCCGCCAACTCCGTAAATGAGCAAGTTGCGTTGAAGTGTAGCGAGTGCGCCGATTGGCGTATATTTTACCCCGCGCAACGCCAGGGGAATTAGCGCGACAATGATGAGCGCATTGAAAATGATAGCGCTCAGAATCGCGCTTGTTGGACTGTGCAGCCGCATGATGTTCAGCGGGGCGATAGCGGGGAATGTAGCCATGAGCATTGCCGGAATGATTGCGAAATATTTCGCGACGTCGTTGGCGATGCTGAAAGTGGTCAAGGAACCGCGTGTGATGAGCATTTGTTTGCCGATTTCGACGATGTCCAGGAGCTTGGTTGGATTACTGTCGAGATCCACCATGTTGCCGGCTTCGCGGGCAGCTTGAGTGCCGGTGTTCATAGCGACACCAACATCCGCCTGGGCGAGCGCCGGGGCGTCGTTCGTGCCGTCTCCGGTCATGGCCACGAGATGCCCCGCCGCCTGTTCCTCTCGAATCCGCTTGAGCTTCTGCTCTGGCGTCGCCTGCGCCATGAAATCATCTACACCCGCTTCGGCGGCAATGGCCGCAGCGGTGAGTGGATTGTCACCAGTAACCATGACCGTGCGGATTCCCATCTTGCGCAGGTGCGCAAAGCGTTCTCTGATGCCACCCTTGACCACGTCTTTCAGTTGAACGACGCCAAGAACTTCACGCCCTTCAGCCACGACCAACGGCGTTCCGCCAGTGCGGGAGATTTCGTCCACGCCCAGGCTAACCTCTTTAGGGAACACGCCGCCCTGTTGATCGACGAAAACGCGAATGGCCTCCGCCGCGCCTTTTCGGATGGACCGGGCGGCGAGCGTCGCGACGACGGTAGACTCGACGGTTGCAACCGCGCCTGGAGCCGGCCGTGACGCTGTGGGCAGTCCAAGTTGGGCCGGACCTCCGCGTCTTCCATTCTCTGAAGGGGCGCCGTCAAAAAAGTCTACGCCACTCATTCGCGTTTGGGCAGAAAATGGCACAAATTTGGCGTGTGGCTCGGCTACATCCCGAGCGCGGAGATTGAATTGTTGCTTCGCGAGAACAGTGATGCTTCGGCCTTCAGGTGTTTCATCGGCCAGCGACGCAAGTTGGGCCGCATCGGCCAACCGTTCGGGTTTCACGCCTGGGGCTGGCAGAAACGCCGTTGCCATGCGGTTGCCGAGGGTAATAGTGCCGGTTTTGTCGAGGAGAAGAACGTCCACGTCCCCTGCCGCTTCAACGGCGCGACCGCTCATCGCCAGTACGTTACGCTGGAGCACGCGATCCATTCCCGCGATGCCAATAGCGCTGAGAAGCCCGCCAATCGTGGTCGGAATCAGACAAACCAGAAGCGCGATTAAGACGGGAATTGAGAAATCGGTCGCAGAATAGATGCCAAATGGTTTCAAGGTGATGCAAACGAGCAGGAAGATCAGCGTGAGTGCCGAGAGCAAAATCGTGAGGGCGATTTCGTTCGGGGTTTTCTGTCGTTGTGCGCCTTCGACCAACGCGATCATGCGGTCAAGAAAGCCGCCTCCTTTTTCCATCGTCACGCGGATGACAATGCGATCGCTCAGGACACGCGTGCCACCGGTGACTGCGCTACGATCCCCTCCGCTCTCGCGGATGACCGGGGCGGACTCTCCAGTAATAGCGGCTTCGTCCACACTGGCGATGCCTTTAATGACGTCGCCGTCGGCGGGAATAACGTCACCGGCTTCGCAGACGACGATGTCGCCCTTTTGCAATTCGGGCGCGGGAACTTTTTCTTCCTTACCGTTTCGAAGACGCCGGGCAACGGTCTCTTTGCGCGCTTTGCGCAGGCTCGCTGCCTGGGCTTTACCGCGTCCTTCGGCGACGGCCTCAGCGAAGTTGGCGAATAGAACCGTGAACCAGAGCCAAACGGCGAGTTGAGCAACGAAACCGCGCAGATTGGACGCAGCCGTAAAGATGCCAACTGTTGTCAGCGCTGCGCCCACCATGGTCACAAACATGACCGGGTTTTTGATCATCAGCCGCGGATTGAGCTTTTTGAAAGAGTCCGTGATCGCCGGCCCAACGATGTTCCAATCAAAAAGAGAAGGAGGTTTTTGTGTCATAGCGAGTGACGCCTCATGCGTATTTATTAAAAGAGTTTCCCTTGGAAGTTCAGGAAGTGTTCGACAACAGGACCCAACGTCAAAACTGGGAGAAAGTTTAGCGCGCCGATTAGCAGCACGGTGCCAATCAAAAGAATAAAGAATGTTCCACCAGCAACTGGAAATGTGCCGATGCTGGGAGGCGCGATCTTCTTCTTCACGAGCGAACCCGCCATCGCGAGGATAGGAACGATCATGAGGAAACGCCCAATAAACATCGCAATGCCGAGAGTCGTATCCCACATGGGCGCATTGGCGGTGAGGCCGGCGAACGCGCTGCCATTGTTTCCCGTGGCAGACGTATATGCATAGAGCATTTCGCTTAACCCGTGCGGTCCGTTGTTATTGAGACCAGCGTTGCCCCAGGGGCTGACGACTGCCCAGGCCGAGAATCCCAAAATATCAATTGCAAGAATCAGCAAGGCCAGCATCGCCATTTTGACTTCATAAGACTCGATCTTCTTCCCTAGATACTCCGGGGTCCGACCCACCATGAGGCCCGCAATGAATACCGCGAGGATGACGAACACAAGCATTCCATACAGGCCAGCACCGACGCCACCAATGACGATCTCGCCGAGTTGGATGTTGAACAGCGGAACAAAACCACCGAGCGCGGTGAATGAGTCGTGCATCGAATTTACCGCGCCGCACGATGCGTCTGTCGTGATCGTTGCAAACAATGCCGAGTTGAAGATGCCAAAGCGGACTTCTTTGCCTTCCATGTTGCCGTCGGCCATGGCCACACCGAGTTGATGGTGAATCGGATTGCCTTTGGATTCAGCCCACCAGCACAGCAGCACACCCGCAAGAAACAGCGCCATCATCGTTGCCCATACCGTCCAGCCGTGCTTCTGGTTCTTGACCATCCGGCCGAGGTAGTAGGTCAAGCCGCTGCCGATGCTGAAGATTGAAAGCATCTGAATGAAATTGGACAGCGGCGTCGGATTTTCAAAGGGATGGGCTGCGTTCGCGTTGAAAAACCCGCCACCGTTGGTGCCAAGCATCTTCATTGCAACCTGGGACGCAACTGGCCCTTGCGCGATGACTTGTTCTTCGACTTTCTGATCCACCATGACCGGGGCGTTGGTCATAACCGGTTGGCCTTTCTCGTCGAGCTTGGGAACAGCCATCATTACAGCAACCCCGTTGGTCATCACTTGCTTGCCTTGTGCATCCAACTTGGGTGCCTGCACCATCACTGCGATGTTCGTCATCACTGGCTGGCCTTTGTCGTCGGTCTTCGCAACCTGGATCGTGAAAGGCTCGGTCAGCTTGGCTTTGGTGTAAGGCTTGAAATTCTGGATCATCCCTTGCGAGACCAGAAAGACCGCGTATACAACACAAATCGGAATCAGCAGGTAATAGGTGAGCCGAACCAGATCCGCCCAGAAATTCCCTATCGTTTTGGCAGAATGCCTTGCGATTGCCCGCACAAGTGCCGCCGCAATCGCGATGCCGACCGCAGCTGACGTGAAATTGTGCAACACCAATCCGACCATTTGGGAGAAATACGACAAAGTGGATTCGCCGCCATAGCTCTGCCAATTCGTGTTGGTTGTGAAACTGGTCGCGGTGTTGAAGGCCAGGTGTTCACTCATAGGCCCAAACGCCTGCGGATTTAATGGCAGCCATTGTTGCATCCGCAAAATCGCGTACGTGAACAGACAACCCACCAGGCTAAAAAGAAGCATCGCCAAAGTGTACTGCTTCCAATCGTGCTCCTTTTCGGGGTCGACTCCCATCAAGCGATAAGTCAACCGCTCAAGGGGCCGAAATACCGGATCGAGCCAGGTCTTCCCGTTCACGTCGAGGACGCGCAACAAATAAAGCCCCATCGGCTTGGTGATAATCGCGAGCGCGAGGACAAATAAAGCCAGTTGTAACCAGCCAGAGGGTTGCATAACAAAGGGTTAGAACTTTTCGGGATGAAGCATCGCGACGAGCAAATACGCGAATAAAATAACGGCTATTATCGCCGCGATGATAGTTTCCATATTTTCTCCTAAAGTTTCTCGCAAAAGCGGACATACAATCCGCTCACAACGAAGAACAGGACAACAATTCCGATAAAAAGGAGATCCAACATCTAATTCCATTCAAGTTGGTTTCAACTATGATGGACACCACACCATAGGCGCCCATTTCTGCACCATTTTGACTCGGGCGGGTCGATGCGGCTAATCAAGATCTGGGAAAAAAGCGTTAAGTTTTCGTAAATACGAAATATCCGTACCCAACAACATCGGCTGGACTGTTTTGAGGCGAAAAGGCAATATCCAATCCATGTTTCTTGGGCACCTGCTTGCACATGCCCTGGGCCATACCAGAGGGGGCCAATTCTTCAACGGATTAATGCTGCTGTTCTTTGTAACTGCCCTTCCCATTGGGAGCGTTGCGGGTTTCGCAGCATTCGGCTGGAACGAATACGCCAAGGAATCCAACTATCAAAGACGTTTCGGTGCAAACTGGAGGCCCAAATTCGAAGCCGAAGAGGGCAGCTTGATCAGGGCGCGGGTGAAGGTGAGTGCCGCGCTGGTCGGAGCAGTGCTTAATACAATTCTCGGCGTGTTGCTGTATCGGCATCTGATCCCGGCATTGCGCGGCGTAAGTTACGCCACACGTCCGCCCCGGTCGCGGAGAAGGGCGCGCGCGAGAGAGAGACCTAAATCGCATTCATAAACTAATCTGACAGGCGCCCTGTCGCCAATACCGAGGCAGTGTAGAGCGGGGCGGGCGGAACTTTCCTGCCGGCTTGTTTAGTCAGCAATCTATCAAAACTATCGAGCGACTGGTTCGCAACTGTGTGGTAATTGCCGACCGTCGGGACAAAATCTCCCTGCTCATCGCGTCGCGATGCGTTCGGCGTTTTTGACGTTTCCGACATGACAATCTCAGGCTTTTGTCGCGATATCAGAAGCCATGCCAGCAGCAACACAACACTGAAGCCGCAAACGATTGGCACTGCGACCCGCCAATCCATCACGGCCCTCTGCACAAACGTTCGCAACGATTGCCGCGTGGAGTAGACTTGTTGACCCCTTACTCCTGAGACAACTCGCCGATGAAAAGATTCTGTCGGCTGAACCTCGGATTTCATCTCAGCCGCGTTTAACGTCGCAGTCACATTCGAAAGTTCGTCGAGGTAGCAGTGGCAGCCATCGCAATTCTCAAGATGTTTGCGAAGAATTGCCGCCGGTTCGGCATCCAACGCTCCCAATGCCAGCAAGGCAATGGATTTGCGATTTCTAGAACAAGGCTTCATATGGCTCTAAACTTTGTTTTGACGTCTTCATCTGTTCGCTGAGTGCTTTCATGCCTCGCAATTTTTCCAGGGCATGGAACAACCGCGATTTCACGGTTCCAAGCGAACAACCCAGGGCTGCGGCTATTCCGTCGAGCGAATCGTCCACGTAAAATCGCAGATAAATGACGTCCTGATGTTTTTGAGGCAGCGCGCGAATGCATTGATGCACCAAAGCAGCTTGTTCGCGGCGTTGAATGGCTTCATCGGGCAGCGGTTTTTGATCGGCCAATTGGCGGGCGCGGTTTTCAGAGTCATCCAGGCCTGATGAACAAAGCGTGGTCAAACGCGAGCTACGTTGCTGCCGAAGGATATTGCGATAACGATTCAACATTATCGCGCACAACCAGGTAAAAAGCTCGCAACGCCCATTGTAACGCCGTAAACATTTCCAGCCTTCGATAAGGGTCTCCTGGGCCAAATCTTCGGCCAGACTGGCATTGCCGCAGAGCGACATGGCTTGTCGCAACAACCGTGTCTCCAGCGTGCGGCAAAGTTCGCAAAAGGCATCCGCATCTCCGTCTCGCGCTCGGTTGATTAAGCTTTCCGTTTCGAGCGATTCCATATTCGCAAGGGCCGGATTCAGCTTCAACACAACTGAATTATGATCGAGTGAGCCGCACAGTCCAATCTGGAAGGCTTCGACTTTCCTTAGCATCAGGGCGCAGTTTTCGAAAGCGACCGCCCCGGAAAATTGCCATCCACTTGGAATGGAGGCCCTTCTTTCTCAACGAAAATGAGAACGGCGATGTTTTTGTCCACGTTGTATTCGGACTGCAGTTCAAAGCCGCGGTCAACACCTTCGAAAATGAATCGCTTGAAAGCGAATGGGCCTTTTCCGCTTGGATCGGTTACGCTGTTTAGTCCGGACTCGCCATGCAGCTTGTATTCCACTGCCGCGCGCACCATCGCCAAGGTCGCTTGAATTCGAAATTCCCGTTGCCGCGACTTGATGAAGGCCGAGACCGATTCTTTCAGAAATGGATTGGCAGACTTTTCAATTTCGTCAGTAATTGCTTTCGCTTGCTGCTGAAACTCAGTATACGGCAGAGAGAAGATTGGCAGGGTTCGTTCGTATGTTTGCTCTCGTTCGCGGAGCAGCCTGAGCATTCCCTCGCTTGTTCCGCCAGCCGCCTGGATAACACGCTCCCAGGCGTTGGTTTGTTCTTCCTGCTGGCCTTCAACATTGCCAAAAAGCTGATGAACGCCTTCCATCACCTTGGCATCGTTACCTGGATATTGCTGCTGCAATTCCAAAATTCTATTGCGTGTCCAATCAAGAAAGAGCGCCTTCTCCGTCGGCATGCATTCAGCGACCGTGCGGCGCGAGGGCGAGCCATTCAGTCCCTCCACTAACTGGCTCAATGTCTCCGGCGAGAATCGGCCGAAATTCGCGGCGATGGTGCGGCAATTGATTGCCTCGCTCGCTATTTGAACCAAAGTCGAAACCAGTGTCCCGTCGCGGGACGCATTTCTCGCCAGAGCGAATGCCGCAAGCAAATCATCGCGTGCGTCGGCTTCGCGCCCGTTTTGCAAATGCCATTGGACTCGCAACGCAGTCATTACGGAAACTGCTTTGACACGTGCAAGGCCGGGCAGCAATGTCGCCGGGCCGGCGCTCATATCAATTCCCCAATCACACGGGACGGTGCTGTGCGCTGCCTGCCGAATCAGTTTGAATTCATTGTCATACTGACCGAGAAGCTTGCTGGCTCGCTCGGGAAAAAGTTTCCCTTGCCAGATATTTGTATTCAAAAGGTAGTCCGAATCGGCCTGAGATAAGTCCGGCGCCAGCAGAAACGCGCGCCCGTAGAGGAGCGCCGGGTTGATGTCCGTGCGGAAGGGTTCGGCGCGCGCACCAACGACTGCGGTGCTAATAACCATCAGTGACAAGCAGATTGATTTTGTATTCATGGGTAACCTATCAATTTCGCAATCTCATCTTTGCTCGTTAATAACGCAGCGGTAGCAAAAGGTTCATTTTTTTGCGCGAGTTTCCGAATCGCAGGTGCATCTTGATGCCTGGCGCGTCCTCCCCGGGTGTGGCAATTACGACTTTGCGGTTGGTGGCAGCCCCAAAACATCCATTCGAATGTAGTGTACGAGACTCCGCAATCGAGCCAGCGCTTATGTGTGTCTTATCTACCTGGGATTTTGGCTGCTATTCTTGCTTTTGCGGTTTAGCGTGCTCCTGGCTCGCTGCCATCCACACTTGCATTTGGCAAGTGCCGCGATTGGCGTTCGCATAGTAGGGAATGGCCGTAACCTGGAAGGGGACGGAGGCGATTTGATCGGCGGCTGTCTTGAAAACGCCAGTCGCTGTTGCATGGAGGACGGTTACTCCGCCGAGAAGATTGTTGCGATACTCCGGTTCGAATTTGCTTTCCGGCGAAATGGTCAGGTTTTCAACGGCCTGGCCATTGTCAGTTCCCTCGAAACAATAAACGATGGGACCACGCATAAACGCCACTCGACCTACAGCAGATTCGACGTGGTCATTGGCAGTAACCCGCACCACCGGCATATCCAGGTGCAATTCCACTGTGTCGCCGCGCTTCCACTTCCGATGCAAAGTTGCATAGCCACAAACTGTTTCAACTTCTTCTAAGGCTTTGCCATTTACTTTCAGGCGGAAGCCATTGGTCGACGAACGATTATTCAGTTGATAAAGATCGCCCGAAAAGGTTTTTCCCTGACACCAGTCTGGAATACGAATATGCAAATCAAACTCGCTCGTTCTGGCAGGTTCGACAGCGATCCTAACCTCGCCGTGCCACGGATAATCTGTCGATTGCGTCAGCACGAGCTTGCGCTCGCCAAGTTGAAGCCGAGCTTTGCTGCCGACGAATAGGTTCACATAAACATCTGACTTATCCTGCGCGTAAATGTAGCCGGGCATCGCGCCCATCAACTTAAGGAACATCGGCGGGCAACACGGGCAACCGTTCCAAGACCAGCGCGAATTGCCGTTGGGCGAGAAGAGCGGATTGACGTAGGTATAGGTATCGCCTGCCAGAGAAACACCAGTCAACGCGCCGTTGTAAAGCTCGCGCTCGAGCGCGTCCACATAGCGGGCGTCACCGGTTAGCAAATTCAGGTTGCGGTCGAAGAAACTCGCGCCAACCGCTCCGCACGTTTCCAGGTAACCATCATTCGGCAGGAAATAATCTTTGCCAAAAGCCTCGCCTTGCGCAGTCGCTCCGATGCCGCCAGTGACATACATTTTCTTCTCGCTCATGTTTTCCCATAGGCGGATGGCCGCTTCCCGATAATCATTACGGCCATTGATCCCCGCGAGCGCAGCGACTCCGGAGCAGAGTAACGCAGCGCGGACCGCATGACCTTCGATTGCCGTTTGCCGAAATACCGGTATGTGATCCTGGTTATATTCACGATACGAACGCTGGTCTTTGCGCTGATGGCCGCGCGCCTCGACCCAATATTGGGCTAAATCCAGATACCTTTGCTCATCCACCTTGACCGGTATTTCGCGCTTCAACTCCGGATGTTTGCGAAAGAACAGATACAAATCTCCGAACGCTTCCTCAGCGATGGCATGATTCGGAACGAGTTCATGCTTTGGCGCCAGACCGATCTGGTCGCAGGTGTAGTTGGCCAGCTTGACCGCGCACTTCAGCAATTGGCTTTTGCCTGTGGCTCGACAGTAATGCACTGCCGTTTCGCACATCGCGCCGACATTATACATTTCATGCTGGTAACCGTCGTTGCCGCCGTTCAACCCCCAACGCTGGTTCGGATGCTCGAGTTGCGTCCAGGTATTCAAATAACCTTCCGGATCGCGCGCCTGGGCCGCGGCGATTCGCGCGATGTAACCGTCAATTCGGGCTTCGAGAACCGGGTCGCGCTTTGCAGCCAGAAAATCCGCCGTGCCGCGAATCATTTCATAAATCAAGCCGTCATACCAGGGTGGCCCCGCGTGTCCGTCCGTCTTTCCGTCCCGCACACGATCAAAATTGTTCAAAGCTCCACCGCGGTCGTTTTCAAATTTCTTGAAACAGTCTGGTATCGTTACTTCCTGCCATACTTTTCGCTTCGGCGACCAAAACGAGTCCTCGATCGTCACCGACTGAATGGGGATGGGCGTGAGTTTGTTGGCGGGTTGCGCCGAGACTTTGTAGATGTCCGCAAGATAACCGAGCATGGCGAGGAACACCCCGAGGGAAGAAAGTTTGATCATGCTAAGCAAAGAATTACGAACTGGCCAATGAGTCGCAAGATTTCCGTCCAACAAAGAATCGGGGACTGGCTCGCTTACAAAACCGTAATTCCCTTGTAATGATGTTCCGATTGGCCCCCGCGTCCAATTGGATAGTTAGGTAAATATTATGAAAAAGACTATTGCAATTCTGGTTCTGGCGGCTGCGGGCATCACAACTGTAAACGCCGGAGTTCATTTCGGTATCAACGTTGGAATCCCATTTCCAGCCCCGGTTATTGTGGCTTCAGCTCCGGTTTGCGATCCGCCACCAATGCCCGCGCCGATCGTAGAAACCGTGTCGGCCTGTCCAACACCGGGATACGTCTGGGTCGGTGGGAATTGGGGATGGCGCGATAACCATTGGACATGGACGCGCGGGCATTGGGGTCCGCCGGCTCACTGGGAACATGACGCCCACTGGAACCATGGCTATCGAGTGGATCATCACGACGGATTTCGCGCTGGGTATCACCGGGATGGCCGTCGCTAGATCTTTAATAGATTGAAAAAGTAGTCCCGGCCGCCGCTCGCAGCGCGAGCGGCGCTTTGATTCATCAATCTATCCAGATATTTGAATTCAAAATAGTAGTACCCCAAAAAGTATAAGTGGACGTAACCAACTTCATGTGGTAAACGTCTTGTGCATTCGATGAGAAACTGCATGAACATATCAGCCACGATTTGGCCGGCGATGTCGGTCTCGAAGAATATCGGGACACGTCATAGCCAGCTAAGCCAAGGCTGCGCGTTTAGCCTTAGGCCATCCAAACCGTATGGAGGACAAACCTCTGAGGCGAATTTGGATAATGGAAAGGTGAGCAGGTAACGAGTCGAATTAGGATTTCTACACCCTGCTTACCGAAAGTAAGCAGGGTTTTTTGTTGTCGGAATATGTTAAGCAAACAATCAGAGCGAAAGGTAATGGAACTGTGAGTGAAACGAGAGCGACGTCTTGATGATGTCTGAGAGTGCCAAACGAAATCGGTCGCAGGAAAGCCGAGGCTTTCCACCGGTGTGGTGTGCCCATCCGGAGCGAATACGCGCGCCGAGACGATTTGAAACGCTTTTACAATTTAAAGGCTTTGCAGGAGGTGTGCCTCCAAACACCGAAAGAACCACCGTGAAACCGTGGGTTGGTATCGCAAGATAGCAAGAGGTGTTTGTTCTTTGTTGAAATGGCATGGGCCGGGACTGAAACAAGTCCCGGCCCTTTATTTTCCGCGGCTGTGATTTAACAGCAGAATGTCGCTTCGCCAGGGCGAATGTCCGGGCGCAACCCCCGGCAGCCGCACCAATCTTATGCGGGGCTGCGCGTCAGCACGCGGCAGAGTCTCCAAAACTCAGCTCACTCCGGGCAGCACGGAGGCAGCCTGCCAATCGAAATTCAAAAATCTATTTGGGGCCGTGGCTGAAAAGTGAAGCGCCTGCCTTGCAAGCAGTGTTAAGCGGGAGCGTTACCCGCCGGACTCCACCATTTTAATCGCGGGAAACTCGACCAATGCACAGAGATGAGCCTCATAAACTCATTCAGGTGGGTGCAACTCCCACTCCCGCTACCATTTCGGGAAATGATCCAGCCCGCGGTCTGTAAACCCGCCGTCATAAAACAGCGCTGGAAGATGACGACTGGAGCATTACCAGCACTTCCCACCATTTGCTCTCGTAGCTGAATAGAAAAGCAACCCGTTGTCTGCGGGAAGAGTGTGGGTGCAAGTCCCATCGAGAGCGCCATTTTCAAATTATTGTAGCAGCCGACGTGAGGAGGCGATCTGCGTCCTTGTATTCTCGCTATACAGAGCCTACTCACGTCGGCTGCTACACAAACATTCTTACCGCAGGATCTCACCAAGGTTAGTGTCCTGCGTTTCTCCTGCCCTGATGAAACAGCCATCAGGGCCATCAGCGCGTAGCGTAGCAGCTAACGCACTTGGCCTGGGACCAAGGGATCGCAGGTGCAACTCCTGCCGCGCTGACCACTTTTTGAAATCGGTTATCGGTAATTGGTAACTAATCACTGATCACAAATCACCAGTTGCCCTTCCGCTGTCGTGGCCGAATACATCAGGCATCCGTCTTCTAAGCGGATTTATGCAGGTGAGAATCCTGCCGGCAGCGCCATTGCTCAGTCGAATAACAGTAGTTCGGCCGCCTGTTAAGCGGTACGGTGTTGGTGCGAATCCAGCCTGAGCAGCCAATTCAAATGTAAAATGCAAAATGAAGAATGCAGAATTACCGTGCGCTGGACGGCAGCGGCCTATGGACATTATTAATTCTGCACTCTGCATTCTTCATTTAAGGAAGGCAGGCAGATATAAGCTGGCTGCACCTGTCTCGAAAACAGGATCCGATTAGTCGGAGGCTGGAGCATTACCGGCGCCTTCCACCAAACAATCAACCAATGGAGGTTTATGGAAGACGGTGCCTTTGCCTTTATTCAAGCCGTGATCCACGTGCTCCTCTTTCTCGTGGTGCATGGTACCCGCGCACGCAATGGCGTGCGACCAGGCCACCAACAAAATCGATCACTAAAACGAAAGGAGATCCCATGAAACCTCTTTCCAGCACAGTGGGATCCGAAGCTTGGAATTCACGTGACTTGAAGTCGCGGC
>JADMIO011624562.1_pt1 | contig 116524 bp, 98 predicted proteins | sample 8958161 | NCBI WGS metagenome assembly JADMIO01 (sample SAMN16585339, study PRJNA669376) | soil metagenome | isolation source: Crop rotation soil | place: USA: Cullars Rotation, Alabama | collected 2011 | reverse complement strand
GAACTTCGCGAGGCAACGTTCTTCGTTGCCGTCGGCGCGCAGCATCGACACGTCCGAAGGCGCGCCGCACCCGCCACCATCGAGCCCGTAAGGCGGGTGATCGCGACGATCGGAACGGATCTGCAGCGTCGCGCGATTCGCCTTGAAGCGGAGATGGCGCTCGAGCGCGAGCCCTCCCCGAAAGCGTCCCGGTCCGCCTGAATCCGGCACGAGCGCGTAACGCTCGACGACGATCGGCTGATCGGCCTCGATCATCTCGGCGGGCGCGTTCGAGTAATTGACGAGCGTGCCCGTGCAGGCGTCCATCCCGTCGCGATCGGGTCCGCCTCCCCACGATGCGAGCAGGAACTCCAGATACACGTGCGATTCGCCGTTCGCATCAACGCCGCCGAACGAGATGCCGACATCCGGCGCGTTCGACCCGCATGCCGGGAGGATATCGGGCACGGCCTGCGCAAGCGCACCGAAGATCGCGTCGCCGATGCGGATGCCGGTGATGCCCCGCGCGGCGACCGCGGCCGGCATGCGCGGGTTCACGACCGTGCCTTCGGGCGCGATCACTTCGATCGGTCGGAAGTAGCCGGCGTTGTTCGGGATCGCGAGGTCGACGATCGAGCGCACGCACGCGAGCGCCGTGGACAGCGTGAACGGATAGACGCAGTTGATGGCGCCACGCACCTGCGGAGCCGAACCCGTGAGGTCGATCGTCATGCTGTCCTCGCGGATCGTCACTGAAGCAACGATCGGAATCGGATCCGGATCGACGCCGTCGTTGTCCAGATGATCGACGAAGCGCCATGTCCCCTTCGGCAGCTTCGCGATCTCCGCGCGCGTGAAGCGCTCGGTGTAGTCGAGGAGATCACGGCAGTACTGCTCGAATTCCGCAGCGCCATAACGCTGCGCGAGCTTCAGCATCTCGCGCTCTCCGACGACGCACGCGGCCACGAGCGAGCGGATGTCGCCCAGCACCTTGTCCGGCACTCGCACGTTCTTCTCGATGAGCCGCTCCATCGTCTCGTCCGGCTCGCCTTCGCGCCAGATCCGCGACGCGGGAATGCGCAAGCCCTCCTGATAGATCTCGGTCGAGTCGCTTGCGTTGCCACCCGGAATGCGGCCGCCGATGTCGGTCATGTGCGCAAGCGCGACCGAGTAGCCGATCAGCTTGCCGTCGTGGAAGATCGGCTTCACCAGCACAATGTCGGGCAGATGCGTGCTGCCGTCGTAGGGGTCGTTGGTGATGAACAAATCGCCTGGCCGAATGCGATCGCCATAGGCGCGCACGACCGCTTTGACGGCAAAGGGCATCGCCCCCAGGTGAAACGGCAGGCACGTGCCCTGCGCGATGAGCTGGCCGTCGGCGAGGAAGAGCGCCGTCGAGAAGTCGAGCGCTTCCTTCACCACGAACGAACGCGCCGTGCGATAGATCGTGAGGGCCATCTCGTCGGCGAGTGCGACGAGCGCGTTCTTGATGAGCTCGAGCGCGAACGGATCGCGCGCAATGGAGGGCGCGGCGGTGCCGAGTGCCGAAGCGTCCTTGAGGTTCGTCATGGGAGGTACGCTACTGGAGCTCGATCTCGATCGTGTCCCAGGTGGTGAGCCGGACCGTTCCATCCGGCGGCACTACCGTCGTGCTGTCGAATTCGTCGATCAGCAGCGGTCCCGGTATCCATTCACCGCGGAGCTCGTTGCGGGTGCAGACGCGGGTCGGCACCGCGCCCATGTCCGGCCCGAAATAAACGTCGCGCGTCTCGCGCTTCGCTTCGCTCGCGTCGTCGAGCATCAGCCGCTCGGGCACCCGCGCGTGGCCCTTCGATGCCCGCGCAATCACGCGCACGTTCATCGTCTCGACGCGTTCGGTGTCGGAGTGGTAGCCGTACTGCTGCTCGTGCTGGCGTGAAAAACGCTCCCGCAGCGTGGCGACGTGCGGGGCGTTGGAGGCAAAGCTCGCGACCGTGTCGTCCTGGAGTGCGAGCGTGAGCTCGGAATTGGCGCCCGCGTAGCGGAGATCGAGCAGTCGCTCGAAGCGATGCGCATCCGGCGCGAAGCCTTCGCTCGCCAGCATCGCCGCGCCTTCCGCTTCCAGTGCCGCGAAGACGGGCTCCAGCGCGGCGGGATCGAGGCGATCCAGCCGCTGCTTGCACGTGCGCACGTAGTGATGCTCGACCTCGGGGAAGAGCATGCCGAGCGCGCTGAAGAGTCCGGGCACCGGCGGCACGAGGATGCGCTTCATGTCGAGCAGGCGCGCGAGCGTTGCGGCGTGGACCGGCCCATTGCCGCCGAAGGCCAGCATCGCGAGATCGCGCGGGTCGCGGCCGCGCTCGGTGGATACCGCACGAAGGGCGCGCGCCATCGTCGCGTTTGCCACGCGATGCACGCCCCACGCCGCGTCCTGCAGTGATAACTGAAGGGGTCCCCCGACTTCGCGCTGCAGCGTCTGCTCGGCGAGCTCGCGTCGCAGCGGCAATTGCCCGCCGGCAAGCGCACGCGGATTGATGAAGCCGAGGATCAGGTTGACGTCGGTGACCGTCGGCATGCTGCCGCCGTGGTCGTAGCATGCAGGGCCCGGTACGGCGCCCGCGCTGTCGGGACCGACGCGCAAGCCACCACCCGCATCGAGCCGCGCAATGCTGCCACCGCCGGCGCCGACTTCCGCGATATCGATGGCCGGCGCCCGCACGTGATAGCCGCCTCCGCTCAGCAATCGACCGGCGATGTTGATTCCGCCGCCGACCTCGAGCGAGTTCACGCGGAGAAAACGGCCGTTGTCGATCAACGCCGCCTTCGCTGTCGTGCCCCCCATGTCGAAGCTCAGCAAGCTCAGGTTGCCCAGGCGACGCGCGAGCTCGGCCGCACCGACCACGCCGGCCGCGGGTCCCGATTCGATGATGTGGATCGGACGCTCGGTGGCGGCCGCGGCGCTCATCGCGCCGCCGGACGACTGCATGATCGTGAGCGGCTTCGCGATCGCCTGGCGGGCGAGCTTCCGTTCAAGCCGCGTCAGATAATCACGCACGAGCGGAAGCACGTAAGCATTCACCACGGTGGTGCTGGTGCGCTCGTATTCGCGGATCTCCGGCAGGAGCTCGCTCGAAAGCGTCACCGGGATCTGAACGTCGCGCTCGCGAATCAGCTCGCGCAAACGTTGCTCGTGCACGCCGTTTGCGTACGCGTTGAGCAGGCAGATGGCGATCGCGTCGACGCCCTCCGCCAGCATGCGGTCGATCACTTCACGGGCGCCCGCTTCGTCGAGCGGACGTTCGATGCGGCCGTTGCAGTCGACACGCTCGTCGATCTCGAAGCGCCGCCGCCGCGGCACGAGCGGCGCCGGCTTCCGCCAGCGGATGTCGTAGAGCACGGGCATGCGCAGCCGCCGGATCTCCAGCACGTCGCGGAAGCCGCGCGTGGTCAACAGCGCGACCCGTGCCCCCTTGCCTTCCAGCAGCGCGTTCGTGGCTACGGTGGTGCCATGCAGGATCCGCGTCACGCCGTCGATGTCGAGACCCTGCCGTCTCGCGCCCGCGAGACCCTCGGTGACGCCCACGCTGTAATCGTCCGGCGTCGACAGCACCTTCGCTCGCAACACGCGGCCGTCGCTGCTCATGATTACGAGATCGGTGAACGTGCCGCCGATGTCGATCCCGATCCGGGTTTCCATTGCGTCGGGATGACGCGCCGAGTACGCGCTCATTGCAGCTGGATGAGCTCGGCCGCGTTGCCGCCGAGAATCCGGTCCTTCTCGGCCGCCGACAGGAAGGTGCAGTGCTTGCGCACGTAGTCGACGCACTGCTTGTAGGTGCAGAAGCGCTCGACGTTCGGCATATCAGAACCCCACACCAGCTTGCCCGCGCCGAACAGATCGCGCATGCCGCGGATCAGCGCCTGCGCTTCCGGGTACGGGTACTCCCAGACGCCGCCCCAGGTGATCGGGAACATCACTTCGAGCATGACGTTGTCGCGCTGGTACGTCGCGAGCACGTCGGGAGGAAAATCCCATCGACCCGAGCTTGCGAAGTGCTGCACCGGCGGGCCCATCACTAGCAGGAAGCGATGCGCCGGATAACGGACGACCAGTCGATCGAACGCCGCGAGGTTGGCAAGATAGCTCGGGCGATCGTAGTCGGGCGTCGACGACAGCTCGATGAACACCGGCAAGCCGCACTCGACGATCAACTCCCAGAACGGGCGGAAGTCGTCGTGATCGACGTTGCGCGCGTAACCGTGCCGTGACATGTCATGGGCGTAATAAAGGCCGCGCAGACCGAGCGCGTCTGCGGCACGCTCCACTTCGGCGAGTGTTTCGGGCTGGTCCGCCGTTGCCTCGTCGATGTTCAGGAGTCCCGTGAACGTATGCGGATGCTCGCGCTGCGTGAACGCGTTGTAATCGTTCATCGCGCCATAGCCGCCGCCGGCCTGCAGGATGCAGTGATCGATGCCGGCGACGGTCATCTGCGCGAGCATGAGCTCGGGTGGACACACGAGCTCCTGCATGCCGACGGGCAGGTATTGGACGACGTAATCGTCACCCTCCCAGGTGAAGGCGAGCTGGCCGAAGCGCCCGATGCGGAAGCCGACGTCGGTGAGGCCCGCCCACGTGTTGTCACCCGCACGAAACAGCATCGACGGCTTGATCTCGACACCGTCGCGCACGCGAAACGCGCGAGCGGCCGGCCGCGTGACGACCTTCTGCAAATACTTCAGATGTACGGCCGTCGACGGATGGCCGCACGCGCCGTTCCAGTGCTGAAAGACGTGAGCGTGGCAATCGACGATCATGAATCAGATGCGCGCCGCGATTCCGGTGAGCCTGTCAGGCGCTGATCTTCTGCATGTGGTGGTCGAACCAGCGCTGCATCTCGCCGTTGATGTTGAGGAATGCGGCGTACATGTCCAGGAAGTGCTTCCACTCTTCATCCCCGTAGCGCACGGCCCACGTGTTGGGACGCTTGTCGAGTGGATGATCGGGATCGAACACCTGGGCCCAGTCGTTGCGCTTGGCGAACACCAGGACGTCGCTGTCTCCGCTCATCCACACGTCCGCCTTCTTCGCTCGCACGGGCTCGGCACCGAGCACCACCTGGCCCGCCGTCGTAATGAGCTTCGCCTTGGGAAACAGGATCGGAATGCGCGGTTCCTCGCTGCCACCGGCGACGACGGAGAACGTGACCTTGGGATCGTCGAAGTCCGACAGCTTCTTGAACCGTCCGGCGTTGTCCTTATGCACCATCAGGAGGCTGCCCTTCGACCATAGCGGGCCGACGTAATCGACGACCATGGCGCGGGCCATCGTATACGTGAGCGACGAGCCGTAGAGGTCGTAGTCCTTGCGACGCAGGCCGACGGTCGAGTTCTGGAACGTCACTTCCTTCCAGTCGACCTTGACTTCCATCTCCTTCGCCAGTCGATCGACCGCGTCCTTGTAGATGCCGCCGAGATCTCCCGTCTTGGCATCCTTGTAGAACCACGGTCCGGTCTGCGAATAACCGACGCGCATGACGCCTTCCTTGCGGATCTTGGCGAGGCTCGAATCCTCGCGGATGCCGGTTTCGAGCATCTGCGCCATCGCTTCGCGCGGCGCGAGTGCCTCGCCGAGCATGCCGCCCGTCATGCCGAGCACGGCCGCGGTGCGCAGGAAGTCTCGCTTGCCATCATTCACGTCGTCACTCATGGGGTCTCCTCGAGGTGGTCATGGCGGGTCTTGGCTCGCCGTTTTTGAAAACGTACAGTGGGAAGGGTTTTCGCTTCGACGCCAATGGCGTCCGTTACGTGCTCGCGCCGCGCGCGGTGATCGGCCATAGCGTCTCCACGCGGCCGTCACGTACGCAAACATACCAGTCGTGCAGATTGACGGTTGGATCACAGTGACCGGGAATCAGCATCACCTTGTCGCCGAGACGCAAGCGCTGTGCGTCGCGACCGACGATGATCTTGCCGTGCTCGTCGGACACGCCGGTGACCTCCAGGCCGGGACGCCCGTGCACCCACGGCGGGCCCTTCTCGGCGCTGTACGCCTTCAAGCCCGCGTCGACGATCGCGCGATCCGTCGTCGGCGTGCTCATCACGGTCGAGAGCACGAACAGGCTATGCTCGAATTCGTCGTAGGAACCGCCGCCTTCGCCACCGATGCGCGCGTAGTCGGTGTCCATGAACACATACGAGCCTGCCTGCAGCTCGTTCCAGAGACCGCTCGTTCCTTCGATACGAAAAGTTCCGGTGCCTGCGCCCGTGATCGCAGGAGACGCAAGATCTGCTGCGCGGAGGCACTGCACGGTGTCGCGTACGATCCCCGCGGCGCGCTCGATGGCGGCGCGCCGCTCGTCCCAGGTGGGCAGGTGCTGCGCCGATCCGTGATACGCCTGCAACCCCACGAATGCGAGTCCTGACGCAGCCTCGATGCGCATTGCGAGATCACGTGCGGCTTCCGGTGTCGAGACTCCACACCGTTGCATGCCCACTTCGATCTCGACATATCCGCCGATCGTGACGCCTGCTTCGGTCGCGGCTCGCGACGCCGCGTCGACCTGCTCCGCGGCATCGAAGCACAATCCGACGGTCGCTTCGTTCGCAAGCGCCGCCAACCGACGGAGCTTCTGCGCCCCGACGACCTGATTGCTGACGAGCACGTCGCGCACGCCGCCCCGGACCAGGGCTTCGGCCTCGCCGACCTTCTGACAGCATTGCCCAACTGCGCCTGCGTCGATCTGCTTGCGGGCAATCGTCGGACACTTGTGCGTCTTGGCGTGCGGACGCAGGCGCACGCCATTCGCGGACGCGAACGACGCCATCTTGGCGATGTTGCGCTCGAAGGGGCCGAGATCGATCAGCAACGCCGGCGTGTCGATCTCGTCGAGGCTTGCACCGATACGGGCGGGCGCGGGAGTCATCGCGGTTGGTTCCTGGAGCGTGGCGGGCAGGGTCCGTTTGCTCATCGGCGCGAGCTTGCCAATCCGGCGGGACCTAAGTGATGATAGCGCGCTTCAGTTCGAACCCTTCCGGCATGCCGCGATCAACGCGCCGCGGCCGGGACTTCTCCCCCCCTGCATTGCCCGCGAATGAGCGACATTCCGATGATCCGTGTGCTGAACGTGCACAAGCGCTTCGGCACGCTCGAGGTGCTCAAGGGCGTTTCGTTCGAGGTCCATCGGGGCAACGTCGTCAGCATGATCGGCGCGAGCGGCTCCGGCAAGAGCACGCTCCTTCGCTGCATCAATCATCTCGAAGTGCCGACCGCCGGCGACATCCTGATCGACGGCGAATCGCTGTGCTGGCGCGTCGACGCAGGCGGAAAGCGCAAACCACGGCGGCTTTCCGAAATCAACCGCATCCGCCGGGAGCTCGGGATCGTGTTCCAGCAGTTCAACCTGTGGCCGCACATGACCGTGCTCGGCAACGTGATCGAGGCGCCACAACGCGTGCGTGGAATGTCGCGCAAGGAGGCGGTGGATCTCGGTCAGGCCTGTCTCGGGCGCGTGCATTTGTCCGACAAGGCGGATGAATACCCCGCGCGCCTGTCCGGCGGACAGCAGCAGCGCGTGGCGATCGCGCGCGCGCTCGCGATGCAGCCCAAGGTCATGCTGTTCGACGAGCCCACTTCGTCGCTCGATCCGGAGCTGACGGTCGAAGTCCTCGAGGTCATGCGGGAGCTCGCGGATGACGGCACCACGATGATCGTGGTGACGCACGAGATCGGGTTCGCCAAGGACGTGTCGGACCAGGTGATGTTCCTGCACAACGGGTTGATCGAGGAACAGGGGCCGCCGGCGCAGCTTTTCGGCGCACCCCGATCGGAGCGCCTGCGCCAGTTCGTATCGAAGCACATTCAATAGCGCATGTCGAATTCGCTCCGCGAGTTCTTCGACCTCGGGATCTTCTGGGAATATCGGACCGTGCTGCTGCGCGGTCTGGCCGTGAACTTCTACGTATTCCTGGCGGCAGCCGCCCTTGCGCTCAGCGTGGGGCTGGGCGCCGCGCTGCTGCGCATCAGTCGCCTGCGAATCCTGCGCACGCTCGGCACGCTGCACGTCGAGATCTTCCGCAACGCGCCCGAGTACGTGATGATCGTGTGGGTGCACTTCGTGCTGCCGCTGCTCATCGGCCTGATGCTGCACACGCGATTCGAGTTCAACCCGTTCGTATCCGCGATGATCGCGCTCGGATTCGTCTACAGCGGGTACTTCGCGGAGACGTTCCGCGCGGGCATCGAAGCGATTCCGATCGCGCATCTGGAAGCCGCGCGCTCGCTCGGCATGGGCGAAGGCCTGGTCCTTCGCCGCATCGTGCTGCCACAGGTCGTGCGGCGCATGCTCCCGGAGTCGATCAACCAGTTCATCTCCCTCTTCAAGGCGACGACGATCGTTTACCTGATCGCCGTGCCCGACCTGATGTACCAGGTATCGATGATCACGCAAGAGCGGATGCGGCCATTGCCGCTCTACAGTGGCGCTGCGCTCACCTACTTTGCGATCGTGCTGATGGTCGGCTCGAGTTTGCGCGTGCTCGCCGATCGCTGGCGCGCCCGGATCGTCGCATGATTTCGCTCGAAACATGAACAACTGGCATCGCCTCGTCTGGAACCAGCGCGACGCGCTCCTTGCGGGCCTGCAGGTCACTGTCGAGGTGTGCGTCATCTCCGTCCTGTGCGCGATCGCTGGCGGACTGGTGCTTTGCCTGGTGCGCATGTACGTGCGTCCGCTGCGGCCGATTGCGACCGTCCTGATCGAGTTCTTCCGGGCGACGCCGATCGTCGTCCAGCTGCTGTGGGTGGCGTACGCATGGCCGGAGTTGTTCGGTTGGCCCAACACCTTCTTCGATGCCGCGTGGTGCGCGCTGGCCGTCCAATCGAGCGGCTATCTTGCCGAGACGTTCCGCGGGGGGATCGAGGCAATCCCGCGTGGCCAGCGCGAAGCCGCGTTCTCGGCCGGTATGTCGCCGGTGCTGGTGTTCCGGCGAATCATCCTTCCGCAGGTGTTGCTGAGCTCCGCGCCGTCGATCGTCAATCAGTTCACGGTGATCGTGAAATCATCGGCGCTGGTTTCAGTGATCACCGTGCAGGATCTGATGTTCCGGTCGCAGAAGATCGTGAACATCTCCTACGAGCCGATCGAGATCCTCACCGCGACGGCGGCGATCTACATCGTCGTGATCTACCTCGTGTCGGCTGCCGGGAAGGCGCTCGCCGATCGCCTGCGTTTGAGCTATGGCATCGCCGCGAGGTAGATGAGTCGCCGCGGGGCGGCTGCCGCGCATCCTGAGAGAATGAACGGACACGTGCGAAGGGGGCATCGATGACGGATGTAGTTGACACTCAGACGTTGGCGCCGGTCGAGGTACTGGGCCACCGAATGCAGCAGGCGCTGCAGGTGATCCTCGCGGGTCTGGACGATCGCGACACGCTTTCCGGTGCAGACACGGACGAGTTGCGCCGCGAGCTGCGGATGCTGCTTCAGCTCGAACGCATGCAGATTGCTGCCGTGGAAATTGAGAAAGCTCGGCAGATATTGGACTACATGCTGCGCCCGAGCATCGAAGAGTGCCTGAACCTGTGGTTCGGCAAGTCCGAACAAACGGATCAGGATATCTGGAATCGCTTCGGGGCGGATGTGGCGCTCGCCTCGCGTGGCCATTACGACCACTGGTCACTGAACGTCGAGCATCCGCGCCTGCTCGTCGCATTATTGATCATGCTCGACCAATTTCGTCGCAGCATGTATCGCGACACACCCCAGATGTACGCCTGCGACACACACTGCCTCGCCATGGTCAAGCGCGGGCTGCGTGTGGGTGTGGGCAAACACCTCCGGCCGATCGAGCGTGTGTTCCTCTGCCTGGTGCTGACCCACTCCGAAAACCTGGATGACCAGCATTTGTGCATGGAGGAATGGGATCGGGCGATGACGGAACTGGCGTTTGACGACCCGCTGAATGTCTTTCACGAAATCTTTCATCGCCATGTCGCGGTGATCAAGCGCTTCGGCCGGTTTCCCCATCGCAACCAGATCCTGCAACGACCGAACACCGCCGCGGAAGAGGAATTTCTTCGGAACAGTTCTTTCCGATTCGACCTTCCGCTCATCCGGCGCGGCGACGGCGCCTTCGTCTTCGTCGGGTCCGTGAAGAGGCGGACCGTCAAGCTGCTCGACCATGAGTACCAGACGCTGCTTCCCGACATCGACGAGTTGCCGCAGCAAGCGTTCGAGTTCAAGTATGCGGGCCCCGATGACGTCTTCACCAAGACACAACAGCAACTCGAGAAGCAGGGCTATATCCGCATCGGTGACAGCGTCCCCGATTTCATCGCCGACACCAGCATCGGCACCATCAGCTTGCACGAGTTCATTGGGGACTCCTGGTGCGTGCTGTTCTCGCACCCGGCGGACTTTACGCCGGTGTGCACCACCGAGCTCGGGGTCACGGCCAGGCTCGAAGCCGAGTGGAGCAAGCGCGGAGCCAAGGTCATTGGACTAAGCGTGGACAGCGCCCAGGATCACGAGCGCTGGATCAAGGATATCAACGAGACACAGCACACGCAGGTCAATTTCCCGATCATCGCCGACAAGGACCGCCAGGTTTCGATGCTCTTTGGCATGCTGGACCCAACCACTTTCGGTCACGGGTCCCACCTGGGGCAGACGATGACCGTGCGCAGCGTGTTCATCATCTCCCCGGCGAAGCGGGTAGAACTGATCTTGTCGTATCCGGCCTTCATCGGGCGCAATTTCGACGAGATCCTGCGCGTGCTGGACGCGCTGCAGCTATCGGCCAAGTATCACGTGGCCACGCCGGCGAACTGGCATCCCGGAGATGACACGGTCGTACTGCCGTTTATCTCCGATGCGGATGCCGAACGGATGTTCGCGGACCAAGGCGGCTTCCGCAAGGTGCGTTCCTATCTGCGGTATGTGCATGATCCATCGCTGCGTTGCCTGTGAATTCCACGCCCCGCGTATGTTCAATGCTGCAAACCGTTGCGTGATGCCCGAGTGTTTCACCGTTTCAGCTCTCACACGACCAGTCAAGGCGCTTCGGCGTTCATGAGCCCACCGCCAGCGTCGGGCGTTCCGACCGCATATTCGACATGGCGGGCTGACTGTCTCACTCGCAGCTGCCGATGAGCGGGCCGTCGCCGTCGGCGAGCCGCGTTCCACCGGGTGCGGGTCCGACGCGGTCCATCGTCGCGCTGTCGTTTGGCGCCTGTGGCTCTTCCGCGGCCCTGCGGGTCTGCGACCCGCTGTTGCCCCGGCTGACGGTCGAGTACGGTGTCGGGCTTTCGGCCGCTGCACAGACGGTGACCGCCTTCGCGGTGGCGTACGGCGTGCTGCAGCTCGCATACGGACCGATCGGCGATCGCTTCGGCAAGTACCGAACGATCAATATCGCGACGCTCGCGTGTGCATTCACCTCTTTCGGATGTGCGTTCGCGCCGACGTTGAATGCGCTCGTCGCAGCGCGGTTGCTTTCAGGCGCTGCAGCAGGTGCGCTGATCCCGCTGTCGATGGCATGGATCGGCGACATGATCGCGTATGAACGAAGGCAATCAGTCCTTGCACGGTTCCTTGTCGGGCAAATGTTCGGCTTTGCGCTTGGTCAGATGTTAGGCGGCCTCGGCGCCGACTATTTCAACCCTCGATACGTCTTCCTGGCACTCGGTCTCTGGTTCATCGGCGCCGCATGGCTCATGTGGCACTTCGCTCCTCCGCCTCCGCACGCCGCGCCGCTCAATGCCGGGGGCAACGTCGTGGGGCGGTTCGTCGCGGTGCTGAAGGTCCCGTGGGCGCGGCGAGTGCTCGCGACCATCTTCCTCGAGGGCGTGCTCCTCGGCGCGTTGGCGTTCATCCCGACGCATCTGCATCGCGTCTACGGCCTGCCCCTTACGGTCGCAGCGTCGATTGCAATGCTGTATGGCGTTGGCGGCTTGGCGTTCGCCGCGGTTTCCAGGGTGCTCGTGCACCGACTCGGCGAGGCCGGCCTTGCTACCATGGGCGCGATCCTCCTTGCGCTCGGCTTCGGGGCGATCGCTCTGACCAGATTCGTGTCGGTCGCCACGTTGTCTTGCCTTCTGGTCGGGTTCGGCTTGTACATGCTGCATAACACTTTGCAGGTGAACGCGACGCAAATGGCTCCGACGCAGCGGGGCAGCAGCCTCGCCCTGTTCGCTGCGTGGCTGTTTATCGGGCAGTCGACCGGTGTGAGCCTGGCCGGTTACACATCGGAGCGTTTCGGTACGTCCGCGACGATCCTTGCAGCCGGTCTCTTGTTGCTTGTGTTGGGACTGCTGTTCGGCGCAGCGCTTCGTCGGCGCGGTTCGGTGCGCCGAGCGAGCGGCTGTATTGGGCCGTGACGGTTCGATCAGCCTTCCACCCGCGGTCTCCCGTGATGCACGTTCAAGCGGCGCGGTGCATGCACCACCGGTCGCTAGCCACCAGCGCTCGTCACCTTCGACAGGCCTTCCAGCGCCGTCTCGAAGCACATGCGCGGAGCGCGGCCGAAGCCCGCTCCGATCTGACCGACCCCGGGTTCCCGGTGCGCAATACCGGTGTTGAAGATCGGTTCGATCGAGCACTCGACTACTAGTCTTGCATCGATGCCCATCGGCGCGCCGCGAAAGTTGAGCGCCGGAATCGTGAAGCGCTCGTGCTCGGCGAGGGTGATCGAATACATCTGCTCGGACAATCGCTTCGCCTCCTCCGGCGTACCTCCCACATAGCGCGATAGCGCCGGGGCTGCCGCCATTGCAAATGCGCCGAGACCGAGCGTCTCTGCGATCTCGCTATCTCCAATCACCGGATTCGCGTCGTCGGGGCCGTAATCCTCGAAGTACCGGCCGTGAATCACAGGGAGCGGCGCCGTGCACCATTGATCACCGAGTCCGCTGACTTTGACGCCGAAGCGAACGCCGTTGACGCACATGCACGTCACGACGGTCGAACCGGGTATGTGTGCTACCGACGCAAGCGCGGACTTGGCGGCAGCCATCGTCAGGGGAAGAAAGAAGATTTCGTTTTGTGCCATGAAACGCAGCGCACGCGTCGTGCGTTCCTTGCCGAAATCGGCTTCCACGATGAACGGGGCGATCGCATTGAGGAATAGCGCCGACGCCGCCTTCTGCCGGCTGTGACCGTCGTCACCCATATGAAGCGCCTGCGCGAGAAGCGCAAACAGATCCACCCCGCCGCAGAGGCGCACCGCGCTGCCGAGGAGTTCAGCAAATTCACCTTCGAGCCATGCGAGGCGCGCCAACGTCTCGGCGTCGTTCGCGCCATACCTAAGGGCGCGCCCGCGCCCTTCGTTCAGTGCTGCAAACGCTCGAACGCCGGATTCGCGATTCTCCACGACCAACAGCGGCGTGCGCGCGCTGATGACGCCTCCGTAGGTCGCAAGCGCATTGCAATCGTTCGCCGGACGAAGCTCGACCGCTCCGCTCTCGGCCGCAGTCTCGGCGGCGGCGAGACTCGGCACCTTCCGAAGCTGCAGAAGCGTGCCCGCGACGGCGCCGCGCAGCGCCCCGCACGCTTCTGTCCAGCTGAAAAGCGGGGGCCCGGCGTGCAGCAATGCGTCGCCGATGCCGGGAATAACCTCGCTCGCCGGACGAACGTCGACCAGAAAGGCTTTCGCCGAGGCGATGCGGCAAAGGGCCTCGGCATTGGCCGCATCGACATTCACTCCGCGCTCCCTATCAGACGGCGCGTCGAGCTGACCGACCAGTTGCCAAGCTCTCGCAATCGCAGCGAGTTCGATTCGGCAGCGGACGCTAGATCTTCTTCGCCGCGCGTGCAGCAAATGTCGCTTGCAGCGCGTCCTCGGCGGCCTCGAGCGAGAGGTCGATGTCCGCCTCCGTGTGACTGTAGCTGATGTGGTTTCGCTTTAAGTTCATCGGGATCTCGAACACGCCCCGCTTCACCAATTCCTGTCGGTAGCGCACATACATCGCTTTATCGTTGTCGAGCAGCGCGTCATAGTTCTTGACCGGGCGTTCGGACATGAAGTAGAGCGTATAGACGGAGCCGAATCCCGCTACTGTGCACGGGTAGCCGTTGCGCTTGACGATCGATCCAAGCCCATCTCGCATTCTTTCGCCGAGGCGGAAGATATGCCCGTGTACGTCACGCGTGGCGAGACATTCGATTGTGGCGAGCGCCGCCGCGACGCAACTGGAATGACCGTTGAAGGTGCCGGAGAAGAAGACGTCGCCGCCGACGCGCGTGTTGAAACGCTGCATGAGCTCACGCTTGCCGCCGATCGCCGCAATTGGGAATCCGTTCGCGATCGCCTTCCCCATCGCCGTGAGGTCCGGCGTCACGCCGCAAATGGCCTGGTATCCGCCGATGTTGTGGCGGAAGCCCGTGATCACCTCGTCGAACACGAGGACGATGTCCTCGCGGTCGCAGATCGCGCGCAAGCCCTCGAGGAACGACTGATCCGGCAAGATGCACCCGACGTTATGCGGGATCGGTTCCAGAATGATTCCCGCTACGTCTCCCGGATTGTCGCGAACGGCTTGCTCGACACTGTCGAGATCGTTGAAGCGACACACGATCGTATGCTCGACGGCTTCGCGAAGCATTCCGGCAGACCCGGGGTCCCACTTGTTGACGACATCGGGCGCGCTGATGACGTTGCGCAGCACGTAGTCGAACCAGCCGTGGTAGCAGCCTTGGAACTTGATGATCTTGCGACGCCCCGTGACGGCGCGGGAAAGCCGTACCGTGTGGAACGTCGCCTCCGAGCCCGTGCAGCACAGCAGGACCTGCTCGATCGACGGCACGTGCTCGACGATCTTCTTCGCCAGCTCGACTTCGAGGTACGTCGTCGTCACTCCGTAAAGATCGGTTTGCCGGATCGTTTCTATGACGCGCTCGACGACGGCGGGATAACAGTGCCCGAGGATGATCGGCGCGAAGGCGGCGTGATAGTCGATGTACCGCTTGCCGTTCTCGTCCCACAGATACGCGCCTTGCGCCTTGCGAATGCAAAGCGGCGGGTCGGCGATGCGGATCGCCGTCTGGACGCCTCCGGGCGTGAAGCGTTTCGCCTCTTCATGCAGAAGAACGTTCGCGTCACGCGTTGTCGCGGTCTCGATGACGGCGGCAGTCGTAGTCATGGAATTGGTGCTCCCGGTTCAATGCGAGCGGATCGCCTCAAAGTATCGCAATCACTTTACTGTCTGTCAAACGTTTGAATGCACACCAGGCACCGGTGCGACGCCGATCGTTCAAAACGTCGGGGGCGTGTTGATCCAGACGACGCGCGCGGTCACCTTGCCGGGGTTGCGATACGTGTGCGGGATCGTCGAGGGAAAGAAGAACGAATCGCCTCGGCCCAGCAGATATCTCTTTCCGCCTACGCAGAGTTCCAATCGACCCTCGAGAACGTAGCCGCATTCCTCGCCCTCGTGTTGCAGAACGCCGCCGCTATTGCCACCCGGCTCCATGACGAATACGAAGCCTTCCAGGAGGCGGCCCTCCGCGAAAGGAACCATGATCTCCGCCTCGATGCCGTCCCATTCGGAGATTGACTGCACCTTGCCTGCGATCGGCCGCTCTCCTTGTCGGCGAACGACCTGTGTGGGAACTTCCTCCATCGCGAAAAGCGCGGAGATGTTGGTATCGAGCGCCTGCGCGATCCGATGCAGCGTCGACAACGATGGTCCGACGCTGTTGGTCTCGATTTTCGAGATCAGGCTTACGGAAAGTCCCGTCGCGTCGGCCACATCCTTGAGTCGCAATTTCTTCAGCCGGCGCTCGCGGCGCAGGTGAAAGCCCATGCGGATGGGCGGATCGACAGGCTTCGAAACGGGTTGTGACTTCGGCCTCCGCCTGGATACCACTTTTTTCTTGAGGATCGTGAGATCGAGCTTCTGCACTTCGTCGGTCTTATCCATGACGCCGGTTTTGGTGCATCCTTCTCGCGATTTGGTCCAAGAACCCGGCGCGCGAAGCTCGCCCATGGAAGCAATGGTGGGCCGCGGTGAGCGGATATGCACGGTATTTTAACCTCCGATCACGTGTTCGCTTCCATGTCGCGACGCATTCAAACGTTTTCATATTCTGCAACTGTTGACAGTCAATAAAACCCTCGCTAGTCTGGCGATCGCCCGGGTCTGCGGCAATCTGCGGATCGCGCTTGGGCGGTAGCTCGCGCGAAGCGGTTGCTTCGGTTGCATGCCGGGAACGACGCTGTTGGTCGCTAGTGACGCACGCTCGCGGGGATAACCCCCGCGATCCATCTCCAGGAGGCGGATATGCTCGGCAGGAAAGTATTCACCAGCTTCGTGCTTGCCCTCGCGTGGATGGCGACGGCGGCGCTGGCGCAGCAGGCGCCGGCACCACAGGAGTCCATCCTGCAGAAGGTCCAACGAACCAAAGTCATCAAGGCCGGGTACATCCCGTATCCGCCGTTCGTCCTCGTCGACCCGAACACCAAGAAGCTCAGCGGATACTTCATCGAGCTCATGGATGCAATCGTCGACAACATGGGCCAGGGCATCAAGATCGAATACGAAGAGACCACCTGGGGGACGATGGTCGTCGGGGCGCAGAGCGGAAAGTTCGACATTGTCGTCTCGGGCATTCTCAGCACAATTCCGCGCTCGATGCAGGTAACCTTCACGCGGCCCGTCCTACTGATCGGATTGAGCGCGGTTGCGAAGGCGGGCGACAGCCGGTTCAAAACCGAAGCGGACCTGCGCAAGGCCGGACTGAACGTTGCTGTGACGGCGGGCGAGATTGGCCACAGTTATTCGCAGAAGTACCTGCCGGGCGCCAAGCTCACGGTTCTCGACACGCCCGACATCACGCGACCGATGCTCGAGGTGTTGTCCGGACACGCCGACATCGGCATCGCGGACTCGATCAGCGTGTCGAATTTCGTCGAGGCGCACAAGGGGCAGGCCGTCAATGTATTCGCGGAACATCCCCTCTTTGTCTACGGCTGCGGATTGCTCCTTCCTCGTGATCTGCAATGGAAGGACTTCATCGACCAGTCGATCAGCTTCCTCGAATACTCGAACGTCCTCGCTCGGCTCGAGCAGAAATACAAGAAGGGCCAGGCCGAATGGATCTCGATGAAGAAGAACTATTGAGGACGTTAATCTCGTTGACGGTATTCGGCGCAGGCGTGCAGGCGTGGGATCGAACTAGCCTCCTGCTCGCCTGATCGCAAAGGGCCACGACTCTTCTGTTTGGGTCTCGTTCGTGGTCCATCCATGTCCCTGACATGATGCAGGACAGAGCAGTCCATCGATCTGTGCAAGAAGGTTCGTGTCCACGCCTCCCCATGACTACGTCGTGAGGATCATCAATGGCCTATGACTGGCAGCTCGGACTGCTGCTGCAGTATTGGCCAGCGTTTCTCAATGGCCTGATCATCACGGCCAAGCTCACCGTCGTGTCGATCGTGGCGGGAACGGTGATCGGGTATGTCCTAGGCGTGCTTCTTTCAATGAAGTCGCCGTATTTGATTCCCGTGAAGATCCTGATCAATGTGTACAACGCGCTGCTCGGATGGCTGCCGTTGCTCGTATTGATGGTTTGGATGTACTACTTCCTGCCGGTTCTCTTCAACATCAAGTTCGATGGACTCACCGTCGCTTACATCGGACTTTCATTGAATCTCTCGGCGTTCATCGCCGACGTCATACGCGGCGCGATCGAAGAGATCCCGAGGTCCTACATCGATGCCGGCAGGGCGATCGGAATGCCGTTCCCGCTGATCCTGCGGCGAATCATCTTTCCGGAGATCGTGCGCATTTCGTTGCCGTCGATGGTGGCGCTCTACATCAATCAGTTCAAATGGACGACGCTGGCTTCCGTTCTCGGTGTGAGCGAACTGCTTCATACGGCGGACACCATCATGATCCAGACATACCGTTCACTCGAAGCGTACACGGCGATTGCGGTCATTTATCTCGTCGTCGTCGGTCTCGGCAACCTCGTTTACATGCGAATGCAACGCATGGAGTTCTTCAGGCAGAGGGCGTAGCTTCGTGAACGAGCTTTTCCGTCTTGAAGACGTGACCGTCATGTACGGAACCCACACCGTGCTCAAGGGCTTCAACCTGACGATCTTCGAGCGGGAGCGGATTGCGATCTGCGGCCCGAGCGGAACCGGCAAGAGCACGTTCCTTCGATGCCTCAACCTTCTCGAACGCATCCGGCATGGCGTCATCTATTTCCGCGGTCAAAAGATCATCGAAGCGCGGGACGGCAACGTCAAGGTGCTGGTGAACGAGAACGTTCATCGGTCCCGAGTGGGTATCGTCTTTCAGGAATTCAACCTTTGGCCCAACAAGACGATTCTCAACAACATCACCGAAGGGCCGATCTATCTGCGAGGCATACCTGCGGCGAAGGCGGTTGACCGGGCGAGGGAACTCTGCGCACTCGTGAACGTGGACCCATTTCACCGCACTACCCGCGGCAAACTGGTGAACAAATACCCTTCGGAACTTTCAGGAGGGCAGCGCCAGCGAGTCGCGCTGGCTAGGGCGCTCGCAATGGATCCGGAGGTGCTGCTGCTGGACGAGATCACTTCTGCCCTCGATCCGCCGCTTGCCGCCGAAATCCTGCGATATCTCAGGAAGATCAATGAAACATTCCACATTCCGATGATGCTGGTCACGCACCACGTGGAATTTGCGCGGTCGCTGGCGACGCGGCTTCTGTTCATGAAGGAAGGAAAGGTTATCGTCGACACGCCGGCCGCGAAGCTCGACCAATACTACGACCACGTCGACCTCAAGGAATATCTCGAACCGATGGGCGAGGACGCGTAGGAGATTCGAGCGGCAATCCCGCCGCGAGAGAACCCGTACTTCGACGCGACGTGAATCGTTGCCGAGCGCTCGAGGTCCGGCCGACCCGGAATCAGACTGACAGGAGGCACCACATGCAGACACCATTCAAGGAGATCGTCGATCTGGGCCATGAGTACTTCAATGGCATGCTGAACATTGGCGGTTCTATGGTCGCCTTCTGGCCACTCGAGGAGCACGATCACTTCCGTCTGATCACGGGGGGGAAGCTGTCGATGGAAGGGCGAATGATCCTGATGCCCGAGCACTGCGGTACGCACATCGACGTACCGAGACACTTCGTGAAGGGCGGTGCGGACGTCAATGCGATTCCGCTTGAGACGCTGATCCTCCCCGGCAACCTGCTCGACTTGAGCTACAAGAAGAACGGGGAGGCCATCAGCGCGGCCGACCTGGAGCGCGCAGAAGAAAAGTCCGGGACGAAGATCGGTCCCGGAACGGCGACTATCTGCTGGACCGGTGCTGACCGGGATTGGGGAAAACCCAACTTCACGATGGATCGGCCCTATCTTCCAACGGAGACGGCGCAGTGGCTCGTGGATCGGAAGATATCGTTGTTCTGTACCGACCTCATCGGAATGGATGACCCCGACGAGTGGTGGTGGCCTTCGCACAAGATCTGGCTCGACGCCGGAATCTGCATGGTGCAGCAGCTGTGCAACCTTGACAAATTGGTCGGCAAGCAGTTTCTCTTCGTGTGCCTGCCATTGAAGATGCGAGATGGAACTGCATCGCCGGTTCGTCCGGTAGCGTTGGTTATGGGGTGATCGTCCACCAGCTTTCCGCTACCGCATGATTGTTTCGATCGCCCGGTGCGAAGCCGGGAACGTTCTGTCGCGCCGAGGCCCCACATGTCAACTTTGGAAGTGATTCAGCCGGTGACCGTGCATGACACGCGTGCGTATGCGTATGCGCATGCAGTGCGCATGGGAGACCTCATCTTCGTCGCCGGTCAGGTCGCGCGGGACGTCGAGGGAAATCTGGTCGGCAAAGGCGACGTCCGCGCTCAAACCGAGCAGGTCTTCAGAAATCTGCGGGCGGTCCTCGAGGCCGCGGGATCAGGAATGCACAAGGTCGGCAAGGTGACAGTCTTCATCACGCGGCTCGAGTACCGTCCGATCGTCCACGAGGTTCGTTCTCGCGTGTTCAAGGAGGCGGGCCACCTTCCAGCGAGCACGCTCGCGGTGGTCGCGAGCCTTGCCGATCCCGACTGGCTCGTCGAGATCGAGGCGATCGCCTTGGCGTAAGGATGATCTCGGCGTTGTTGTGCCGGTCGTCGGCGTTGGCAGAGCTCGCCCGATCTGTACGAGACGCAAGGGCCTTGTAACGGCGAGCGGGTGTGCATCGACGCCGAGCGTCGCTGACCGCCGTTGCGAACGAATTCGATTGCGGGATCCTTGAAATGGACCACTGGCAGCGGATCGAGGCGACGATTCGGGGCGAACGGACCGACCATCCGCCCGTCTCGTTCTGGCGACATTTTCCCGACGAGGATCAGCAGGTCGAGGCGTTGGTCGCTCGAACCCTCGAATGGCAGCGGCGGTGGGACTTCGACGTCATCAAGTTCATGCCGTGCAACTCTTACGGCGTGGAGGATTGGGGCGTCGTCACCGCTTATCGCGGTGCGGCCCATGGGGCCCGAGACACATTGCAGCCGGTCGTCATGCGTACCGAGGACTGGTCGCGCATTCGCGATCTCGATGTGCGCCAGGGTTGCTACGGCCGGCAGAACGAGGCGCTGCGACAAGTGGCGCAGAGGCTGAAAGGAACGGTACCGTTGTTGCAAACCGTCTTCAGCCCGCTGTCTACAGCGCGCAAACTTGCGACGGACGCGTTCCTCGCCGATTTGCGTCGGGAGCCGGATGTCCTTGAGCGCGCGCTGCGCGTCATCACGGATGTCACGATACGCTTCGCGCTGGACGCATTGGACGCCGGTGCGCATGGTGTGTTCCTGGCGACGCAATTCGCGTCGTTTCGTCTCCTTACCGCCGGGGAGTACGAGCGGTTCGGAAAAACGCATGATCTGCAGGTTCTGGGCGCGCTTGCCGGCAAAACGCGGCTCAACATGCTTCATGCGCACGGCGAGGACATCATGTTCGATCTGCTGCGCGCGTATCCTGTCGACATGCTGAACTGGCATGATCGACTGACGCAGCCGAGCCTTTCGCAGGCAGCCACACAGTTCCCGGGTGTCGTCGTCGGCGGCATAGCGGAGCACGGAGCGTTACTCCGGGGGGATCTGCCGGCGATCGAAAACGAGGTGTGTGATGCCATCGCGCAAACCGGCGGTCGCCGCCTGATGATCGCAGCTGGCTGCGTCACGCCAATCACCGTTTCCGACGCCGCGGTTGGCGCTGCAGTCCGTGCCGCGCGCTCCACCGAGCATGCGAATGACCGGGACCGCAGTCGCGAGGTATGACGCAGCGCCGGTCGTCGGCATCGACGTCGGCGGCACTTTCACCGACTTCGCCCTTGCCTTTCCCGGTGGCAGGTTGGTCTTTCACAAGGAACCGAGCGAACCCCGCGATCCCTCCGTGGCTGTCGAGCGAGGCCTCGCCGCGTTGCTGAAGGAGCAGCCGCTCCTTGGAGGGCGGCCGATACGGATCGTCCACGGGACGACCATCGCGGTCAATGCGCTGTTGCAGGGGAACGTGGCCGATATTGCGCTGATTGTGTCGCAAGGAATGCGCGACGTGCTGGAGATCGGTCGGATGCGGCTCCCATCCGCGTTCGACTTCCGGATGCCGAAACAGCGCGTGCTCGTCAGTCGAGACAAGGTGTTCGAAATCGGCTGCAGGATGTCCACGCACGGTCGAATCATTGCCAATGCGACGGACGACGAGATTGGCGAGCTTTGTGCCTTGATCGAGGCGTCGGGTGTGGAAGCCCTAGCGATAGCACTCTTGAACTCGTACGTGGATGCAAGCCTCGAACGAAGCCTTGCTGAACGCATAGCGGCGCATCTGCCGCGTCTCCTGATCACCCAATCGTCCAAGGTATGGCCGGAAATCCGGGAGTTCGAACGGACGGTTGCAGCGTGCGTCAATGCGCAGGTGCATCCGCTGATGCAAAGCTATCTCGAAACGCTCGAAGGCCGCATTCAGCGGTTGGGTGTCGACGCCCTGCTGCAAATCTCCGGTTCCTCCGGTGGAACGTTCAGCGTGGAAAGCGCGAAGGACCGGCCGCTCGAGACGCTGCTGTCCGGTCCTGCTTCAGGGACGACAGCGGCGTCAAGACTGGCCAAAGCTGCCGGCTTGAATTCGGTCATCACCTTCGACATGGGAGGAACCAGCGCTGACATCGCGATGATGACCAACGGCGAAGTCGAGCTTACGACGGGTGCCTACGTCGGCGACGTGCCTCTCATGATGCCGCTCGCAGAAGTGTCGAGCATCGGGGCGGGCGGCGGATCCATTGTTTCCGTGGATGCGGAAGGTGTCATCAAGGTCGGCCCGGAAAGCGCGGGCGCCGATCCGGGGCCCGTCGCGTACGCGCTCGGCGGTTCGAGACCGACGATCACCGATTGCTACGTTGTGCTCGGTTTCATCGACCCCGATCGGTTCCTCGGCGGCAGGATGAAGTTGAACAAGGCCGCCGCCGCTGGAGCGTTGAGTGAAATCGCATCAAGCCTCGGGCTGGCGTCTGCGGAGCAGGCGGCATGGGCCGCAATAACGGTCGCCACCGCGCGCATGGCAACCGCGCTTTTCACGCGCATGGCGCTCAAGGGTCATCCACCTTCTGCACAGATACTGATGCCGTTCGGCGGCGCGGGTCCAACGCACGCCGTCATGCTGGCGCAGGAAGCGGGTCTGCGCGGGGTCGCGGTGCCGCCTGCCGCGGCAACCTTTTGCGCGCTCGGTGCAGCGATGGCTGACGTTCGTCGCGACTTCGTGCGGAGCCTGGGCAAGGTCCGCGTCTCGCAAATGGCCACTCGGTTATGGAAGAACTGGGCGGCGCTCGAAGAGGAGGCAAGGATCTGGATCGAGGCCGAAGGACTTCCCATTCGCTCGCACGGGTTCGCTTATGCGGCGGATATGCGCTACAGCGGCCAATCACACAACCTGGTGATAGCCGTTCCCGAGGAAATTCGCCGTGCCGAATCGATTCCGGGCCTCGCTGCGGCATTTCATAGTGCGCACGCGGCAATTTACGATTTCCGCGAGTCCGACGACGACTTCGAAATCGTCACGCAACGGCTGAGCGTGCTCGGCGAAACGCCTGACGTTTCGTTCCCGAAAGTGGCGCCCGGCGCATCAGTTGCCAAGGGCAGCGGCACGCGAACCGTTTTCTACGACAATGCTTATCTCGAGGCGGCTATTTTCTCGAGACGCGATTTCGGGGCCGGCACAACGGCGGTTGGCCCGGCCGTCATCGAGGACGACGATCTGACGGTATGGATCCCGCCAAGTTGGGGAGTCCGCGTCGACGACCGCGGAGTACTGATGATCGAGCGGAGCAGCTCCTATGCGTCTTGACCCGGTCACGCTGGAAATACTTTCCACCAAGATTGCGGCGGTCGCCGAGGAGATGGGCAACGCGCTGTACCGCAGCGGACGGACGCTCTACGTCAAGGAGATATGCGATTTTGCGACAGGGCTCGTAAACCCGCACGGCAGGATCGTTTCGTATCCGGCGCATATCGGCGTCAACGGAATGATCGACAACGACGCCAAGCCAACGATCGATCGGGTAGGTCGACTCGAGGAAGGCGACGTAATCGTTACGAATCATCCGTACGCATCGGTAGGACTCTCGACGCATATTCCTGACGTTCACGTTCTGAAGCCTTACTTCCACGACGGAAAGATCGTCTGTTTCGGCTGGTGTTTCGTTCATATGTCCGATCTCGGCGGGCGCGTGCCCTCGAGCATCTCTCCCAGCAACACGGATATCTTTCAGGAGGGGCTGATGCTTCCTCCGCTGAAGCTGATGCGCCGGGGAGAGTTCAACCATGACGTGCTCGAGATCCTGAGGGCAAACAGCCGTACGCCGGAGGAAAACGTCGGCGATATGAAGGCGATGGCTGCGACGCTCGGCGTTGGCGAACGCCGAGTTCGAGCGATCCTTGCACAACACGGCGTCGAGATATTCGCCGCCTCACTCGAGGACGTCGTTACCTACGCGGCCGCGAAGTCACGGCAGGCATTCAGGACGATTCCCGACGGCGCATATGAGTTCGCGGATTATCTGGACGATGACTTCCTGTCACCGGTTCCAGTTCGCATGCACACTCGTCTCACCGTGAGCGACGGCAAGCTGCACTTCGATTTCTCGGAGACGGATCCGCAGGTGCGCGCCGCCTTCAACATGCCGACGGCGGGAAAGCGGCATCCATGGATAACGGTTCGCATTGCTCAATACGCGCTGAGCCGCGATCCCGCGATTCCCCTCAATTACGGGATCTTCGAGCCGGTCAGCGTCGTCATTCCGGAAGGTACGCTGCTCAATCCGACGTTCCCGGCGGCGGTTGGCGTACGGCATGCGGCCGCCAAGCGAGTGCACGACGTCATCAATGGCGTGTTTGCCCAGGCGGCCCCCGAGTTCATGCGTGCGGCGGGCGGGGGACTTATCGCGCCTGTCGTGCTGGCCGAGCCCCAAGACGATGCGGGTCGGCGCAAGGTCATCGTCGTCGAACCGATGATCGGCGGCATGGGCGCCGGTTTCGGCTTGGAAGGCGTCGACGGGCGCGATAGCATCACAGGCGGAATGCAGAACAATCCGATTGAAACGCTCGAGGCCGCCGCAGATGTGACGATCCTGCGTTACGGGATTCGCGCCGATTCGGGCGGGCCCGGGCGCTGGCGCGGCGGAGTCGGCCTGGAACTCACGTTCGCGCCCAATCGTGGCGGGAGCCATGTGTTGGGGCGCGGCATGGAGCGGTTCCGCTTTTCGCCATGGGGCGTAGCGGGCGGGAAAGCCGGTGGTGCCGCGCGAACGATCAAGAACCGCGGTCGTCCGGACGAGAAGGACCTCGGCAAGATCGACATGGTGCAGCTCGCGGCCGGGGAAACGATCACGGTACTGACCCCGGGCGGTGGTGGATATGGCAGTCCGCTCGAACGTGATCCGGTTGCCGTCGCAAGGGATGTAAGGAGCGGTTTCGTCTCGGTTGCCGGAGCGCTCGAAGACTACGGTGTAGTGCTCCGCGACGGAGTCGCCGACGTCGACGCAACCCACAGCATCCGGCAGCAGCGCATGGAAGCCGCGGGGCCGAAGGCTCACTTCTTCGACTTCGGGCCCGAGCGACGGAAATGGGAAAGCGTCTTCGATTCGTCCCTGATGAGACGCATCAACCGCGCCGTCATGGCGTTGCCGCCGCCCCAGCGAGGCGCTGCGCGGGACAAGATCTTTCAGCCTGTCGTCGATCTACTGCGCAAAGCCCTTCTCGACGAGCACGAGCTCGCGCTGTCTCTGCCGGCGATCGAGCGCAATCTGCTGGAGCTCGAACAGCTGACGAAGAACTGCGCTTCGGATCCGGAGAAGAGCATCGCCGTGACGTGACCGGAGCGCTTAAAAAGGGGGAGGCAACATGAAGGGATACAGTCGCACTCGCCGGGTAATCAACACGGGCGCCATCCTCGCACTCATGTTGCCCAAGTCGCTCTTGGCACAGACACGGAGTGACGCGAGTACCAGAACGCTGACCTTCCTTGTCGACCCCGAGCCTACGAGCCTCGTCGCCATCACGGATACGAGCGTCGGCACCAATCTGGTGACGTCGAAGACGACCGAGGGTTTGTTCAATTACACGAACGACTTCACCCTGATTCCAGCGCTGGCCCTCGGAATGAAGGTCAGCAACGATGGCAAGACCGTCACGTTCAACTTGAGAAAGGGCGTCAAGTGGCACGACGGCAAGCCCTTCACGTCCGCAGACGTTGCCTTTTCATTCGAAACCTTGAAACAGGCGCATCCGCGCGGGAGAACGACGTACGCCAATGTCACGAGAATTCAAACGCCGGACGAATCGACGGTGATCCTGGAGATGAGCGCCCCTGCGCCTTATCTCGAGTATGCACTGGCGTCGGGCGAGTCGCCCATGATTCCGAGGCATCTTTATGAAGGGGCGAACCCGGCTACCAATCCGAGGAACCAGGCGCCAGTGGGCACCGGTCCATTCGTATTCAAGGAATGGCAGAAGGGCAGCCATGTCATTTTCGAGCGCAACCCCGAATACTGGGATCAAGGAAAGCCGAAGCTGGACCGTATCGTCGCCCGCTTCCTCCCTAATCCGGCCGCACGCGCGGCTGCTTTCGAAGCGGCGGAGGTGGATATTGGAGGGGAGACTCCGGTCCCGCTTAGCGACGTGAAGCGATTGGCGGCGCTTCCGAGCATCGGCATCGAGCTCAATGGCTACGCCTACAGTCCCATCGTGCAGAAGATCGAGTTCAACCTGGACAACCCATATTTCAAGGAACTCAAGGTTCGCCAGGCCATTGCGCACGCTGTCAACAAGCAGTTCATCGTCGACAATATCTGGTTTGGTTACGGGACACCGGCCACCGGTCCGATCCATTCCAGCCAAACCAAGTTCTACAATCCCGATGTCCAGAAGTACGAGTTCGACCCTGCCAAGGCCGATCGCCTGCTGGATGAGGCGGGGTTTCGCCGGCAAGGCGACGGTACCCGGTTCCGCGTCAATCTGGATCCGTTGCCGCTGACGCCGCATCCACTTGTTGCCGAATACCTGAAGCAGGCGCTGGCCAAGGTCGGTATTGGCGTCACGATCCGTTCACAGGATTTCGCCGGCTACATGAAGCGCGTCTATACCGACCGAGAGTTCGATTTCGTGAACGCCGCCTTTGCCACGACGTGTGATCCGACGATTGGCGTGCAGCGGCTCTACTGGTCGAAGAATATTCGACCCGGCGTCCCGTTCAGCAACGGCTCGCACTACAAAAACGCAGAAGTGGATCGACTGCTCGAGGCTGCTCAAGTCGAGATCGATCCGGCGAAACGACGGCAGCTGTTTCATGACTTTCAACGGGTGGTTGCCCTGGATCTGCCTGCAGTCGATCTCGTCGACATCAACTACCTCACGGTTTTCAACAAGAGAGTCAAAGACCATACGGTTACCGCCGACGGCGTCAAGTCCACGATGGCCGGCACGTATCTCGCGGGTTAGGCGCGGAGCGACTGGACGCATCGGGCGCAGTGAACGCGCTGGGAAGCAAAGATTGGCCGAAATCTGACGCATGGGCTCTTGACGATGCTGGCACTCGTGTCCTCGAGAGCGGGCATCAACATGTTTTCATGCGCGCGGCGACGTCGTGTGCGATCTGCTGCGCGCTTACCCATCCCCTTTTCAAGGACCGAGCCGCTCATGCAGCCTGCGTTTGCGACGTTGCCTCCACCGGTGCCGTAACCGGCGAGCGGGACGATTCGTTGAGGTCTTGCGCGAGTTGCAGCAGGAAGCGGACGAACAACCGACGTTCGCTCGGGTTCAACGGTGCGAGCAGGCGCTCCGACGTGCGCTGAATGGCCGGCGCGGCGCGCCGCATCAGAGTGCGGCCTTGCGGGGTGAGGACGAGCATCTTGCGTCGCTTGTCGGCCCGCGAAGTTTGCCGCTTCAGAAGGCCGCGCGCCTCGAGCCCCTCTACCACGCCGCCGATGGTCGCGCGGTCGAAGCCGATGGCCCGAGCGAGCGCTGCCTGGTCGATGCCCGGGCAGTGGCCGATGACAATGAGCGTGCTGTGCTGCGGCGGCGTGAGCCTGTAGGGTGCGCACTCTTCGACAAAAATGCCGACCGCGATCTGGTGCGCACGGCGTAGCAGGAAGCCGGGCCGGGCGTAAAGATCGTCGAGCGTCGTCGGGTGCGCCACGGCCGTAAGTATACTTATCGAGTGGATGACGCATAGCTCTCAGGACGACGTTGCATGCACCGTCTGCCATCCGGCAGTTGCGTGCGCGGCGCTTTCGTGTTTATCGTAAGCATCCTTACGATCGGTGCCGCCTCCCTGGCGCCGCTGACACACTCACGAGGACGCGAGAATGGACAACGAAACGGTCGAGGTGCTGATCCGCACCGGTCCCGGCACGCGGGTGGGCAATCTGATGCGCCGCTACTGGGTGCCGGTGCTGCTCTCGTCAGAGATCGCGGAGCCGGACTGTGCGCCGGTGCGTGTCAAGATCCTCGGTGAAAGGCTGCTTGCGTTTCGCGACACCAACGGGCGGCCCGGATTGGTCGACGAGTTCTGCGCGCACCGCGGCGCGTCGCTGTTTCTCGGGCGCAACGAGGAGAACGGCATTCGCTGCTCGTACCACGGGTGGAAGTACGACGTGACCGGCCAATGCGTCGAGTTGCCGTCGGTGCCGGCGCTTGCCTGCAAAATGAAACTCACTGCGTATCCGTGCATCGAGCGCGGCGACATCCTGTGGGCTTACATGGGGCCGCCGGAGAAACAGCCGGCGCCCCCGGAGCTCGAGTGGTGCATGCTGCCGCCGGCCCACCGCTACGTCAGCAAACGCTTTCAGCGCACGGGCTGGCTGCAGGCGATGGAGGGCGGCATCGACACCACGCACGCATCCTGGGTGCATCGCTACGAGCTCGACCGGGATCCGATGCACAAGCACGCGGAGGCGAACAAGTACATCAAGGCGGACCGCAATGCGGTGTTCGACCTGGAGGAGTCCGCGCACGGGCTCACGATCTTCGGTCGCCGCAACGGCGAGGCGAACTCGCATTACTGGCGCATCACGCAGTGGATCTTCCCGTGGTTCACGCTGATTCCCCCATTCGGACCGCACGCGCTCGGGGGCCACATCTGGGTGCCGATCGATGACGAGAGCTGCTGGGCGTGGAGCGTCAATTTCCTGCCCGACCGCCCGCTGCCGGACGAGGAACTGCAGGCGATGAAGGAGGGTAAGGGCATCCATGCGAAGTTCATCCCCGGCACGTTTGTTCCACTCGCCAACCCGGACAACGACTGGCTGATCGACCGGGCTGCGCAGAAAGCGCTGGACTCGTTCAGCGGCGTGGAAGGGTTCTCGATTCAGGACGCTTCGCTGCAGGAAAGCATGGGCCCGATCCAGGACTATGCGAAGGAGCACCTGGTCAGCACCGACAAGCCGATCGCCATGGCGCGTCGTATGCTCGCGCGCGCCGCACTTGCGCTAGAGCACGGCATCGATCCTCCGGCACTCGATCCGTCGGCGCAACGCGTGCGCGCCGCCTCGGTGCTTCTCGACCACGGCGTCAAGGCAGAGAATTGGGCGCGTGAAGCGCTGCGCAGTTTGGAGACCCCGGTGTTCTCGATCTGATGACAAGGCTCGTTCGTGAAGCGTGACCTGGTCAGCGATCGCGCAACAAGGCGCGATCCGAAGATCGTCATGCGCGCGATGGGCAAGGTTTTCGAGCGCGCCACGGGCAGCCCGAACGCGGCGCTCGCGGACGTCTCTCTCGAAGTCGATGACGGCGAGTTCGTCTGCATCGTCGGGCCGAGCGGGTGTGGCAAGACGACGCTGTTGCGGATCGTCGCCGGATTGGAACAGCGCAGCACGGGAACGTTGGATGTGCGCCGGCTGCCCGGGGAATCGCGACCTTCGAACGCGATGGTCTTCCAGGAATCGAGTCTCTTTCCTTGGTTGACAGTCCTGGACAATGCGGCATTCGGGCTCGAAATGCGCGGCATCTCGAAAGCGGAGCGGGTGAAGCGCACGCGCCCGATCCTCGAGATGGTGGGTCTCACCCGGTTCGAGAGCCACTATCCGCACCAGCTGTCCGGCGGCATGAAACAGCGCGTCAGCCTCGCGCGCGCGTTCGTCAACGACCCCGAAATCCTGCTGATGGATGAGCCGTTCGCCGCGCTCGATGCGCAGACCAAGCTGATACTGCAAGAGGAACTGCTGCGCATCTGGGAGACTCATCGAAAGACCGTGCTGTTCATCACGCACGCCATCGACGAGGCCATCGCGCTCGCCGACCGGGTGGTTGTGATGTGCTCCTCGCCAGGCCGCATCATCGAGGAGATACCGGTCGCGTTCGAGCGTCCCCGTGCAATCGCGGAGTTGAAGGCTCAGCCCGCTTTCGGCGCGATGGAACTGCACATCTGGCGTCTGCTCGAGTCCGAGGTGCGCAACGCGAGGCGCGATGGCCGATAAAGGCAAGCGCCGCTCGGTCGCGAGGCAGGAACGCCTGCTCGCGATCGGCACGCCGATGCTCCTGCTCGTGCTTTGGGAAGCGCTCGTATGGGTGAAGGTGGTCGACGCGCGCTTTGTGCCGGCACCTTCGACGATCTTCGAGGCCGCCTGGCAGATGACGTTGTCAGGTGAGCTCTGGGAACATGTGCGAGCGAGCCTGATCCGGCTCGGCGCCGGCTTCGTGGTGGGCGTCGTGCCCGGCATCGCCGTTGGACTCGTCATGGGCTTGAACCGTTACGTGCGAGCCGCGCTCGATCCGCTGGTCGCTGCCACTTATCCGATTCCCAAAGTGGCGATCCTGCCGCTTCTCATGCTCGCCCTCGGCATCGGCGAAGCGTCGAAGATCGCCGTCATCGCGATCGCCGTCGTGTATCTCGCGCTGATCAACACGATGCTCGGTGTGATGACGCTCGACCGAGTCTATTTCGAAGTCGCGCGCAACTATGGCGCGCCGTGGCGCAAGCTCTTCACGCGGGTCATCATCCCGGGTGCGCTGCCGCACATCTTCGCAGGACTGCGTCTTTCCCTCGGCGTATCTCTGATCGTCATCGTCAGCGCCGAGTTCGTTGCCGCGAAGTCCGGCATCGGGTATCTGATCTGGACTTCGTGGGAGTCGCTCGTCATCGAGAAGATGTTCGTCGGCATCATCGTGATAACGGTGCTGGGCGTCGTGTTCAACGTCATACTGAAGGAGGTCGAACGCTTATGCATCCCCTGGCGCAACGAATGACGGTGGCCCTGCGCGGCCTGCTTGCAAGTGTCGCGGTTGTCCTCATCGCGTCGACGGCCGTCGGCGCGAGCGCTCAGCCGGTCAAGATCGGCCATCTCGGCATCGTCGCCGACGCCCCCTTCTACCTCGCAATCGAAAACGGCTACTTCAAGGACGAGGGCCTTCAAGTAGAGCTCGAGCGGTTCAATTCCGCCGCGCAAGCGACCGCGCCGCTTTCGCAGAACCAGGTGCAGGTCGTCGGCGGCGGTATGAGCGCCGCCCTGTTCAACGCCTTCGCACGCGGCTGGCCCGTACGCATCGCGATACCGCGTACACGCGATGTGCCGGGCTATTCGAGCGACACACTGATCCTGCGGAGCGATCTGCGAAGCAGCGTGAGCGATCTTCAGGACCTGAAGGGCAAGAAGATCGCGATCAACGCGCCTTCCGGCGCTCTCCACTATATGGTGGGCAAGATGCTCGAATCGGCTAATTTGAAGCTGACCGATGTCGAGCTGGTGGTCATGCCGTGGCCGAACATGGGACCGGCGCTGGAGACGAAGGCAATCGACGCCGGTGCAGTGGTCGAGCCCTTCGCAGCGATCTACAACGAGAAGAACATCGCGTTTCCGTTTCGTCGTGCAGCGCAGGTCCTCACCAAGCCGTATTTCGAGGTTTCGGTGATTCTCTACAACTCGGACTGGAGCGACCGCAATCCGGAGCAGGCGAAGGCGTTCACCGTCGCGTACCTGCGGGGCGCACGCGACTACTACGACGCCATGCGCGGCGGGCCGAAGCGCAAGCAGGTCGTCGACGTGCTGATGAAGTACACCTCGCTCAAGGATCCGGCGCAGTACAACCAGATCCAGTGGGAGTATGTCGATCCCAACGCCGAGTTCAATCTGGACAGCATGCGGGACCAGGAGGAGTGGTATGCGGCGCAGGGCGCCGTGACCAAGAAGGTCGACGTTGAAAGCATGATCGAGCGGAAGTTTGTCGATTACGCGATCGGGAAGCTGGGCCGCATTCCGGCGAATTGAGGCGCGACGCCCGCGTATCTCAGTACGGTCGGTCGCACGTTTCGAGCGCGGCCAAGCGCACCTTGTGCGACGGCCGGTTGCGCTTATGGAACTTGGCTGGCCGCACGCTTCCGAGCATGCTCAGGCAGGCGTCACATCACGTTTCACGACGAGCATCAGGCTTCAGCGGGCGGTGCCGAGAGCATCGCCCGCAGCACGCGTTCGGAGGAGAGCGGCAGCTCGCGGAACCGTATGCCAGTGGCGTTCGTCACTGCGTTTGCGATGGCCGCGGCCACGACATTGATGCCGATCTCCCCGGCACCTTTCGCGCCGAATGGCGCATCGGGCTCCGGCGCTTCGATGATGAGCGTATGGATCTCGTACGGCGTGTCGCGGAACGTCGGTATCTTGTAATCCATCAGCGTCGGGTTGGCGAGGCGGGCGCCATCCCAGACGAGCTCCTCGACCAATGCGTAGCCCATGCCCTGAACGAAACCGCCCTCGATCTGCCCCTCGACGGCTGTCGGGTTGATCGCCTTGCCGACGTCGACGGCCGACCACGCGCGAAGCACGGTCGTCTTGCCGGTAACGGTGTCGACTTCGACCTCGACGACCACCACGCCGAAACTGAAGACACCGGCGCCGTTGGAAGGATTGCCGATCGTCACTGCGCGTTTCGGGTCGAACGTGGGCTTGTCGAAGACCCAGCTGTGCGTGCCGATGATCGGCCCGCCGCGATGCCAATGCGCGCGCCGGGAGACCTCCCGGAACGACACCTGCTTGCCGGGAACGCCCGCGATGCCGATAACGCCGCCCGGTCGCAGCTCAAGATCGGCGACCGAGCATTCGAGCATCTCCGCGGCATGCTCCTTGGCTTGGCGCTCCACCTCGCGCGCCGCACCCTGCACCGAGCGTCCGGTCGTGTAAGTGACGCGACTCGCCGTCGTGCCCCAGTTGTAGGGCGAGCCGTCCGTGTCCGGCCCTGCGATTGCTATGTCGCGCGGGTCCACCATCAACGCGGCCGCGCAGATCTGACCGAGCACCGTGTCGGAGCCCTGGCCGATGTCCGTCGCACCCGTGTTGAGAACGATGCTGCCGTCTTCCAGCATGCGCACGATGGCGCCCGTTGCGAGCGTGCCGGAGATGTGAGCGGTGACCGCCACGCCCATCCCGCGCAGACGCGGATCGCCGGCCGCCCCACGGCGCGGGCGATCGTGCCATCCGCTCGCACGTTCCGCGGCGTCCATGCACTCGCGAAGTCCGCAGGAGCCTATCTCCTGGCCGCCGAACCATCGCTCGCCCGGCAATTTCAGGTTGCGCCGGCGCAGTTCGAACGGGTCGATCCCGAGCCGCATTGCGATTTCATCGACGTGCTGCTCGCAGCCGAACTGAATTTGCGGCTGGCCGAAGCCCCGAAACGCGCCCGAGCGCAGCTTGTTGGTGTACGCGACCTTTCCTTGTGCGTTGACGGCACGGAAACGATAGGGGCCGGCGCACATGCGCAACATGTAGCTCAGCACCCCGGGACTGTCGTCGGCGTAGGCACCGCCATCGAGGATCACCTCGACTTCGCGTGCCACGAGCGTGCCGTCGCGTTTCGCGCCCGTCTTGAGGCGAAAGCGAGCGGGGTGGCGCGCGCGCCCCATTTCGAAATCGTCGGGGCGGGCGAGGATCAGCCGTACCGGCAGCCCGCTCTTCAGTGCGAGCATGACCGTGATCGGCTGCACGTGCGCCTCCATCTTGTTGCCGAAGGCGCCTCCGATGCGCGGCGTAAGGCAGCGCAAGCGTGACATCGGCAACGCGAGGCTCTCGCACACGTTCGCCTGCACCCGAAACACGGACTGGTTGGCCGACCACAGCGTGATGCGCCCGTTCGCGTCGACCTCCGCGAGCGCGCCGACCGGCTCGAGAGCGACATGCGCCTGCGCATGGGCTTCGAACCAGTCTTCCAGCACGAGGTCGCAATGGCCCCAGCTTGCCACGACGTCGCCTTCCGCGTAGCTCGTGCGCGAGCAAAGGTTTCCCTCGCTGCCCGCGTCGAACACCTTCTCGTACCCTGCGAGCTCCTCGTGCAACACGGCAGCGCCGGGCGCAAGCGCGTCCGCCGGGGTCAGGACGACCGGAAGCTCACGGTAACTCACGCGAATCAGACGACTCGCGGCCTGTGCCTGCGCGAGCGTGTCCGCCGCAACGGCAGCGACCGGCTCGCCGATGTAGCGCACCTTGCCTTTCGCAATCGCGTGCTCGTCCTTGATGAACGCGCCCATGCGAGCGTTCGGGCAGTCGTCGCCGGTGACGATCGCACGCACGCCCGGTGCGGCGAGCGCTTCATCGAGGTCATAACCGTCGATGATCGCGTGTGCCGAGCTGCTGCCGAGGATTGCCGCATGCAGCATGCCGGGCCGCGACAGGTCGGCGATGTAGCGGGCGCGACCATCCGTCTTTTCGCGTGCGTCGACGCGCGGCAGCCGCTGCCCGACGCCCGTAGAGTCGCCTTGCACTTTCACGTGCGTTGACGCCGCACCACGTCGAGCACCGCATCGACGATTTTGCGATATCCGGAGCAACGGCAGAGATTTCCCGACAGCGCGTCGCGCACGTCATCGAGCCCGGCAGCCGGGTTTTCCCGCAACAGCGCGTATGCCGTCAACAGCATGCCTGACGTGCAAAAGCCGCATTGCACCGCGCCGAGCTCCACGAACGCATCCTGCAGTTCGCGGCCGAGCGCGTCTCGACCCAACGCTTCGATCGTCGTGAGCGCACTGCCCTCGCAGTTGGCGGACAGCGACAGGCATGCGCGCACCGGTTGACCATCCATCAACACGGTGCAGGCGCCGCACACGCCCTGGTCGCAGCCACGCTTGGCACCGAGCAGCGCGAGGCGTTCGCGGAGTGTCGTCAGGAGCGTTTCGAGGCCGTCGACTTCGACACTTCGATCGACCCCGTTGACGTTCAGTCGGCAGCCGATGCTCACGACGCGGTTTCCAACTGTTCCCGTACCCGCGCGGCGGCGCGAGCGAGCATGCGGGGAATGAGCATCCGCCGGTAGTCGGCCGAGCCCCGGACGTCGTCCATCGGCTGGGCGGCGCGAGCGAGCGCCGCGCCGGCGGCGGCGATGAGCCCTGCATCAGCGAGACTGCGCGAAAGGAGCGAATCGGCTTCATCGGTGAAGACGGGCGACGGGCCGCAGCCGCCGAGCGCCGCGCGCGCGTGTCCCGAGGACGAAACACAGAGCGCGACCGACGCGATGCACAGGTCGCCCGCGACGCGAACGAGCTTTTCGTAGCAGGCACCTCCGGAGTGAGATGCGGGCAGCGTCACCGCGGTGACGAGTTCACCGGGCTGCAGCGCGGTCGAGTACCAGTCTACGAAGAACTCGCGCGCGGACACTCGTCTAGTTCCACCGACGCCGGCGATCTCGATCGTCGCGCCTGCGGCCACGAGCGCCGGCGGAAGATCGGCCGCGGGATCGGCGAGGCTGATCGAGCCGCCGATCGTGCCCATGTTGCGTACCGGAGGGCTCGCGATGCTGCGTGCAGCCTCGCGCACGCAGGCGAGGGTTCCGTCGAGACGCGCCTCGTCGGCAATCGAGCGGTAGCGAGTCATTGCGCCGATGGCTATGCCGCCGCCGGAAGAAACTCGTATGCCCTGCAGTTCGGTGATATCGCGCAAACTGACGAGGGCAGCGGGCGCGAGGAGCTGCGCGTTGATGATCGCCACCAGCGAGACGCCGCCGGCGAGGGGAAGCGCATCGTCGTTGGCCGCAAGCAGCGCCAATGCCTCGCCTATTGTTGGAGGCAGGTGGAGAACGGTGCCGCTCATGTGCGCGGCGTGCGATCGAGAAGGCGCTGCGCATTGCCGAAACGGATCTTGTCCTTGGCCTCGTTGGGAAGATCGAGCGCGTCGATGGCGCGGAGCGTGGTGCTGAAGATGGAGCCGGGAGGCATGCGCTCGACCGGCGGTGCGCCGTTGAACGTCGCCTGCCCGAACGGATAGTCGGAGCCGTAAACGACTCGGTCGACGCCGATCAGCTCGCATACCGCCTTGATGGACGGCGCGCGCACCTCGCCTGCGGTGTCGTAATAGAACGAGCGGTAGTAGTGCTCCGGATTGTGCGTGCATTGCGGTGAGCCGGTCGCCCACGACAACCGCGAGAGATACGTCGGAATCATTCCACCCAGATGCGAGATCAGCAGCGTGACGTTGGGGAACCGGTCACGATGGCCCGACAGAACCAGGCGGCCCACTGCAACCGTCGTATCGGCAGGCCAGCCGATGCGCGTAAGCAGGTCGTACGCCTGTAGCGTCGGGCTGCACGTGAAGTTGAGCGGATGCAGGAAGCACACCGCACGGAGACGATCGGCCTCGGCCCAGAACGCATCGAACTGTGGGTCGTCGAGTGGCCGATCCAGTACGTTGGTGGGCAAAGCGACGCCGCTCAAGCCGAGCTCGACAACGATCCGTCGCAACTCCCGCGGCGCATTGTCCCGATCAACCAGCGGCACGCGGCCGAATGCGCGGAATCGGCGAGGATGGCGTACGACCGCCGTCGCGTAGAGATCGTTGAGCTCGCGCGCGAAGCGCAGGCGGTCGGACGCGGTCGGCAGCGAGTCCGGCATCGGTCCGGGCAGCGATAGGACCGCCATGTCGATCCTTGCCGCGTCGAGCGCGCCAACATAGTCATCGGCGCTGAAAGCGGGAATTTCCGGTACAGCGAGGCCATGGTGTGCGAGGCGCGCGTTGACGATCTCCGCCGAGTTGCTGGGATAGGCATGACAGTGCATGTCGATGATCAACACATCTCCCGGCGGTGCGCGGAAAGGCGCCTTGCAACATCCTCCGAGAACGCGACCTCGCCGATGTGCCACGCGATGTCGGCGAGCGTTGCGCGCTGCGCGTCGCCTGCTTCCACGCGCCCAAAGCCGGTGTCGGGCAGGTCGCCCGTTGCCGTGCAATCGGCCAGGTAGACCACCTTGTACTCGCGAAAGAACGCATCGCGTGCAGTCGCCTCGACGCATACGTTGGACCAGGCGCCGCCTATGATGATGGTATCGACATTCAGTCGCCGAAGCGTCGCGTCGAGATCGGTACGCCAGAACGCGCTGTAACGCGGCTTCTGGACCACAATGTCGCCTTCCCGTCGATCGACGTCCGGATGAATCTGATGCGCTCGGGTTGTCGCCTCCAGTCCCTTGGCGACCCGACGCGCCGGAAAGAGGTCGTCCATTCGGTTGTGGGGCTCGGAGGGATCGTGCATCGTCGCCGTGAAAATGACCGGCACGCCGATGCGGCGCGCTTCGCCGATCAGTCGGTTGAAGGCGGGCAGTATCGCGAGGCCGTCCCTCGCCGCGATCGGCGACTCAGGCAGCAGGAAAGCATTCTGCAGGTCGACCGCCAGAATCGCCGTACGGCCTGGGTCAAGTTCCCAGCGAACTTTGCCGAGACGTGTCAGCGCTGTGCTCCGAGCTTGTCGATTGCAAACTTCACATATCGCTCGTCGACGATGTCGTCGACCTCGATCTTGCGCGACACCATGCCTTGCTGCACGTACCAGTCGATCTGGTTCTGCAGGCTTTCCTTCAGGATGACGCCGTTCGGATCGATGTAGCCCCAGTGCATGCGATCGTACGTCGCGCGATCCTTCAAGCGCGTGTTGCGTATCAGCAGGTCGATCATTTCCGCACGGTTGGGTCCGCCGTTGATGGCCGAAACGAATTCGCGCGCGCCACGAATATAGGCAACCATGAATTCGCTCGCGATGCGCGGATTCTTCTGCGCCCAGTCCTGGTTATAGAGCACGACTGCCACTTGCCAACCGGGATCGGCGAGACGCGGAATGTCGCCGGCGCGCTTGAGCAGCCACGCCACACCGCGCTCCTCGTATTGCGTTACGAAGGGTTCGATCGAGATCGCAGCGTCGATCGCCTTGTTGGTGAGGGCCGTTCCCATCTCCGGGTAAGCGATCGGGACCACCTCGACGTCCTTCAGCGTGAGCCCCTCGCTTTCCAGGGCTAACGCCAACATGTAGACGGGCGCCGAGGACGCTGCGACCACGGCGATCTTCTTGCCGCGCAGGTCCGCGAGCGTCTTCACCGTGCCTTTGAGATCGGGACGCACGACGATTGCGTCGACGCTGTTCGTTCTTGAATCGCGTCCGAACGGCGCGACGATCTTGATCGGCAGGCCGCGGACGAATGCATTGAACAAACCAGGGCTGACGCCGCCGGCGACGACGTGGATCTCGCCTGTCGACAGCGGCGCCATCGCCGTCACTGCCGACGCGAACTTCTCGAGCTGCACGTCGAGCCCGGCCTCCTTGAAGTAACCCTTCTCGAGGCCGACGTAGAAGGGCGCGTCGGGAACGATGCCGATATCGGCGACCCGCACGACGTTCTGCGCTTGCACGGCAAGCGCGGGCACGAGGAGCGCCATGAACAGCACTCTTTTCATCGGTTTTCCCCCTTCGAGCTTGGTGCTCGTGAATGACTTCGATCAATGCTTGGCACAGAGCACATGCAGCTCGTCATGCGCTGCGCAGGATTTGCACCCCAACCGGCTTGGGCTTGCCGTTGTTGCACGCCGACTTGTCGTCCGGGCAGGCGGAGATGGCACAGAGAACGTCCATTTCGGCGCGCAGGTCCATGTAATCGCCCTTCCTGGACTTCGGCGGCAGGATGTAGATCAAGCCATCAGCGCCGACACCCGCGTGCATGAACATGTTGAATACGTCGGGCACCTCGTGTGCGCCGATGCCGTGCGGTGCGAGTGCTTCGGCGAGGTTCTGCTGGCAGCTGGCATGGCCTTCCACGCCGTCGCGCAGGCGATAGATCATCGGACTGCAGCGTCCGGAGCAGAGCACGAAATGCTGCTTCACCGTATCTTCGAGCACGGTCAGCATGGGCCGCTCCCACGGCGGGCCCGAGAAGAGGGTGCCGCAGTGAAAGGCGTTCCCTGTGCCGAGCTTGCAGTTGAACGAATACGAGAACCAGGCGTGGAATCGTTCTCGATGATCGCGGGCGTTCAGGAACACCGCGTCGAGGCATTGCTCGCCCTCCAGCGCAACGATGCGGCAGACGCGATCCTTCGGGATCGTGAAGGCCGCTCCTTTGCCCGCCGGAATGACGATCTCGCTTTCAAGAACGAGACCATTCGCTGCCGGACTCATTCGGCGTCTCCCTGGTTGAGCTGGTGCAGAGCGATGACGGCCATCTTCATTGCGCGCGCGGATGGATGAGCCGCCAGATCTTCTCGGGCGTGAGCGGCAAGTCGCGCGGCTGCACGTCGAAATCGGCGAGCGCCGCCGCGACGGCGTTTGCGATGACACCCGGCACCGGACCGATGCTGCCTTCGCCGCCGCCCTTGGCGCCGAGCGGATTGCACGGCGAGCGCGAGTGTTCGAGCACGACGGCACGCACGTTCGGAAAATCGGTCGCAGTGGGCAACATGTAGTCGGCGAGCGTTGCGGTAAGGAGCTGCCCGTCCTCGTCGTATTGCAGATGCTCGAGAAACGTGCCGCCCAGCCCCTGCACGATGCCGCCGACGGCCTGGCCGACCGCGGTGAGCGGGTTGATGATACGGCCGATATCCTCGACATTGACGTAATCGAGCACTTCCACGTGGCCCGTGCGTGCGTCGACGGCGACGTGCGCCGCCGCCGCGCCGTACGAATACGTGATATGCCGGTTGGAGAAGGTCTCCTCCGCGGACAGCGACTCGCTGAACGTCTCGAGCGCAATCGACTGAGCGCCGCGCGACGCGCGAAGCCCGGGGCCCAGTACGATGTCCTCCGCGGAGCCGCCCAGTCGTTGGGCGGCAGCTGCACGAACGCGCTCCTTCAGTGCTTCCGCCGCAAGAAGGATTGCCGAACCGCCCATCACGGTAGAACGCGAGTGGTACGAGCCGAAACCTTCGGACACGCCCGTCGTCGACCCGTGCAATACACGGATGCGGTCGAGCGGAACGCAGAGCGCGTCGGCGGCGATCTGCGCGCAGATCGTCTCGAGGCCCTGCCCGACGCCGGCCGAGCCGACGTACAACGACAGGACGCCGTCGTGCTCCACGACTATACGTGCCGTCTCGCGCGGGCCGGCCGCGCCGCCGGCGACGAAGCAGCCGATGCCCAGTCCATGGTAGCGGCCGTCGATCAGCGTTCCCTGCTGCGACGTCTTGTCGCGCCAACGAATCTCGGCCAGGCAGCGATCCAGTGTCAGCGCATAGTCGCCGCCGTCGAGCTGGCTCTTCGACTCCGGTGGAGCGACGCAAGCGAGGGAATAGGGCATCTCGACCGGCGAGACGAGATTGCGACGGCGCAATTCCACGCGATCGAGGCCGAGGTCCCGCGCTGCCATGTCGAGCAGGCGCTCGCGGAAAAACTCGGCTTCGAAGCGTCCCGGTCCGCGGTAGGTGCCGGTAGGCGTCTTGTTCGTCAGCGTCACGTGGGAAGTGATGTCGACGAATGGCACGCGATACGGACCGGAAAGCGACTGCGCGACGCTGCGCGGCGGAATGGCGGCACTTGCACGAATGTACGCGCCGGCGTCCACCCACACGCTGCCCTGCAAAGAGAGGATCGTGCCCTCCCGCGTGCAGCCGATTTCGACCTCGCAATCCATCTCGCGGGCGTGGTTCGATGCGAGCAGATTCTCGCGGCGGTCTTCGATCCATTTCACGGGCCGCCCGAGCGCACGTGCGGCGAACGGCACGAGGAAATCCTCCGGATAGAACTCGCCGCGCACGCCGAATCCGCCGCCGACGTCGACCTCCTCCAGGTCGATGCACGATTCCGGCAGGTCCATGCACGTCGCAAGGATGCGGCGCGTCGAAAAGGGCACCTTCGCCGCACCCTTCACGCTCAGGCGGGCTTGCGCGCCGTGCCAAGTGGCGAGCAGTCCACGCGTCTCCATGCATGCAGCCGTGTGACGCTGAACGGAAAAGCGCTCGCGGCGCACGTACGGCGCGCGCGACGAAGGCGCTTCGCCCTTGAGTGCGCGGTAGGTGATGGCGAGGTTGCTGCCATGCTTCTCGAACAACAGAGCCTCGGCAGATCGCGAAGCGCGCCGGTCTGCCACGGCGGGCAGCATCTCGATATCGAGCTCGATCGCCTCGAGCGCGTCTTCCGCCTGCGCCGGACTGTCGGCGACTACCATTGCGACCGGCTCACCGACGTAGCGAACCTTGTCACAGGCCATGACAGGCTGCTCGAATGCCACGAGTTCGGGCAGCGCCATCAGCCGAAGCGGGATCGTCGGGACGCGGCCGGCGGGCTGCGCAATGTCGGCCGCCGTGTACACGCTACGCACGGCGGGCATGTTGCGAGCCGCGGAGACATGAATCGCCCGGATCCGGCCGTGGGCGACCGGGCTGCGCATAAACGCCGCGTGGAGCATGCCATCGGCGTGCAGATCGTCGATGAAGCAGCCTCGGCCGCGCAGCAGACGCATATCCTCGATCCGCTCGACGCGATTCCCGACGAGCATCGACCCGAACGATTCACGTGGGCTCACGGGTCTACCTGCCGTTCCGTGCGGTATGCGGCGCGGGCGGCATGGATTGCCTCGACGATCGGCACGTAGCCGGTGCAGCGGCACAAATTACCCGACAGCACTTCGCGGATACGCGCGCGATCGGCATCGGGCTCGTTCGTGAGGAGGGCATGCGCGGTGGTCAGGATGCCCGGGGTGCAGAAGCCGCATTGAAGGGCATGGTGACGACGAAACTCGATCTGCAACGGCGACAGCGTCTCCCCGGACGACAAACCTTCCACGGTCGTGACGCGCGATCCCTCGGCCTGGACGGCAAGCATCAGACAAGAGCGGATCGCTGCGCCATCGACGATGACCGTACACGCGCCGCATACGCCGTGCTCGCAGCCCACGTGCGTGCCGGTATGCAGAAGATGGTGGCGCAGGCAATCGGCGAGCGTCGTATGCGCGGGCACCTCCGTGCGGACGGGTGTGCCGTTCAATTCGAAACGAACGGGCAGTGCGTCACTCATTGCAATTCGATCGGGCGGGAGCGAGCTTCGCGCAGCGCACGTTCGACCAGCGTCTCCACCAGGTTGCGACGGTATTCGGCGCTCGCGTGCAGGTCGTCGGTCGGCTGAACTTCGAACCGCGCTGCCTGTGCCGCGCGTTCGATGGCGGACGCATCCACCAGTCGGCTGTCGAGCGCTTCCTCGGCCCGTGCAAGGCGGCGCGGACACGGCCCGGCGCCGATGGCGACAATATGCGTGTTGTTCGCACGGCCGCCCTCGTCCGTGTCGAAGAACGCGGCGATACCGACGAGCGCGAAATCTCCGCGCCGGCGGGCGAATTCCGCGAATGCAAAGCGGCGCGAAGCCGGCCAAGGTGGTAGATGGACTTCCACGATGAGCTCGTCGTCCGCCAGCGCGGTGTTTAGCGGACCGCGAAAGAAATCCCGCGCGGGAACGACGCGCGACCCATCGTGGCCCACGAGCGTCAGCAGAGCGTCGCACGCAACAGCGATACCCGGCATCTCCGCGGCGGGATCGGCATGTGCGAGACTGCCGCCTACCGTCCCGCGGTTTCGTACCTGATAGTGCGCGACGTGCGCAACGGCGTCGACGAGCAGCGGGTGCGCTTGCCGGAGGCGTGCATCCGCTGCGATGTCGCACCATCGCACCTTGGCACCGAGCCGTACACCGTCGGCGCCGATCCGGATCTGATCGAGGCCAGGAACCGCGCGGAGGTCGACGAGGAGGCTCGGCGCCGCGAGGCGAAATGCGAGGACCGGAAGCAGGCTCTGGCCTCCGGCGATCGCCTTGGCGGTGCCGTGCGCCCCCACGAGCAGCGCGATCGCCTCCTCGAGCGAATTCGGAGACGCATAGTCGAACGCGGGCAGTTTCACATGGAGTCGACGCCAACGGCGCTACGACACATTCAGGGTTAGCATGCGGCGAGACGCACCTGCGCCACGGCATGGCTCGTAAGCATACTTACCAAATGGGCCGGGCGGCAAGTGCTGATGCGGATTCACGCGTAGAGTGCCATCCGATGCCTTCTCTGTTCGCATATCAGGGTGCGGTAACTGCGGGTCATCCGCTCGCGGCTCAGGCGGGCCTGCACATCTTGCGGGTTGGCGGGAATGCAATCGACGCTGCGGTGGCGACCGCAGCAGCGCTCGGTGTCGTGATGCCCGACATGAACGGGCCGCTTGGGTATGGCTTTGCGCTCATCGCGATGGCGAAGGAATCGGCGCCTGTCGCGCTCGACATGCACGGCACAGCGCCACGTGGAGTGAATCGTGCGCAGTTCGCTGCGGCACTTCTGGGGGCTGTACCCGGGACGCGCGCGCGCACCGGCCCCATTGTCAGGGGACCACGCTCCTGCCTGGTCCCGGGCAACCTGCGCGGCTGGGAGGCGATGCTTCTGCGTTACGGGCGCCTGACGATGGCCGACGTTCTGCTTCCCGCGATCGAGTATGCCGAACGCGGCCGGCCGATGGACGCCGAAGGGGCGCATCACATCGCGCGCCACGTCAAGGAGCTCGCCGATTTCCCCTCGTGGGCCGAGGTGTTCCTGCCGGACGGTGTTGCCCCGGCGCCTGGACAGCGCCTCGTCATGCCGGAGCTCGCGAGAACCCTGCGCCGTGTCGCAGTCGAGGGCGCCGATGCGGTCTACACGGGTGAACTCGCCGAGGCAATCGGGCGATTCTTCGCGGACGAAGGTGGCTGGATCACTGCCGACGATCTCGCCGCGTACGAGGTGCAGTGGAAGGCGCCCATCACGACGCAATATCGCGATCTGATCGTTTATGGGATGCCGCCGAGCGCTTCGAGCGTCACGTGGATGGAGGCCCTCGCGATCCTCGAAGGCTGCGACCTGCGCACGATGGGCCACAACAGCGCGCGATACCTGCACACCGTAATCGAGGCCATGAAGCGCGCCTACGTCGACACATTCAGTTCGGTCGGAGATCCGGACTTCGTTCACGTCCCGGTCGAGCGCCTGCTGGGCTCCGTTTACGCTGCCTCCATGCGGGACGGGATCGGCGAAGGGGCGTGGCAGCCCAGGCGGGCTCGCACCGCATCAGGGACCGATGGCGCACCGGTCGGGTCTACAACGCATCTGAACGTGATCGACTCTGAAGGCAACGTCGTTGCGATGACCAACACGCTGGGAGCGTATTTTGGCGGGGGCATGATGGCGGGCAATACGGGCATGCTCATCAACGACGGCATGGATTGGTTCGACGCCGATCGCAGCCCATGGACCGGTGAACCGAGCCCCACCGCGATTGCGCCCTGCAAGCGGCCGCGGGTGACGCTCGCTCCAGGCTTGCTGTACAAGCGCGGCAAGCCGTGGATGGCAATCGGCGGTGCGGGTGCCGAGGCGACGCTTTCCGGCATCCTGCAACCGCTTCTCAACGTCGTCGAGTTCGACATGGACGTTCAGCAGGCGAACGATGCGCCACGCTTCCGGTGGGGCGAACTGATGTATTACGCGCTCGGGACCCAGCTTCGCCTAGAGCCGGGTATCGATGAGGACACGCGTCGCGCACTCGCAGCGCGCGGTCACGAAGTCGTGTCTCTCGAGGCCGAGCCAAAGCCCGTCGTAGGCGCGACGAACATCCTGCTTCGTGACTGCATGACGGGACTCATCACGGCGAGCGCGAACAGCCGGGGACGCGACGCTGCGGCCGCCTTCTGACCTCAGACTTTCATGTCGTCGCTCACGATTCTGCCGCGATCGATGACCATCTCCCCGTCGAGAAAGACGCTGCAGTCGCGCATCGGCGCATCGTAATGTCCGGGCGTCGTACGCTTGCCGCCTCCCTGTGTGTTCGGGCCCGTGGAAAACAGGAAGTTTCCGGCGAATGCGCGCCCGTGTGCGATGCAACGCGCGGGACCGAACATCTCGATGCAGTTCCAGCGCGCCTTCGGGTGCAGGCCCCAGCCGAGATGCGACACGGCATAGCCGTCGGGATCGCCCCAGCCTTCCAGCCAGTCGCGCATCAGCAGCGCGTCGAAGCCGCCTTCTATCCGGCGGATGAAGCCGTCACGCACGTCCAGGTGGATTTGATCCTGGACGTAGCGCTTGAACGGCAACACGACCATGTCGCCCACGTTGATGACGACCTTGCCATTCGCGCTGCCCTCGTTCGGGAATGTGTGCACGACGGCGACGCCCCAGTGATCGAAGCGCCCGGGTTCGTCCGCGTACCCGTACTGGATCATGACGGGGTATTCACCGGTCTTGATCCTGAGGTCCGTCCCTGCGTCAGAGGTGTAGCGAACCTCGCGCGCGCGCTCGAGCCGCCGCCCCGCGGCCTTCACCGCACGTTCGATGGCGCCGTTCGATTGCAGCATCTCCAGATCGTCGGGATGATCGATGACCATGAGCACACGCGTGCCCGCGGCCATGATCTCGCGCAGCTCACGCGTGAAAAGCGGTCTCGTGAACGCGATGACGATATCGGCCTGCTTCATAGCTTCGACCGCGGAATTGAGGCCGCGCAGCGGATGGACCCCGACGAGGTGCGGGTGCGGCGCTTCGGACACGGCGATGTTGAACACCTTCGCGCCGAGCGACTTCGCGGCGGCGAAGCCGGCCGTGATGTATTCCGGGCGCGCCTCGGGGTCGCTCAGCAGGACCATCGTCTCGCCCTCTTTCACCTTGCATAGCTCGAACTGTTTCTTGAACAGTGCGGTCATGCGATCGCGGTCCATCGTGCTCTCCTCTAAGGTGTCCGAGCTGACTCGGCCGGCTGCTCCTCGCAGATCTTTGTGAGAAGCACCGATAGTGTCGCCGCCGACTCGCGCACACCTCGATCCCGCTTGGTTATCGTCGTTACCATGCGGGAATGGTGGGCATCAGCTCGGTCCAATCGCGGCGGACGGTGTCATGAGGCAGGCGATTGTCGAGCGAAGCCGGTTTCGCTCCGGACGGGCCGGCATTGACACCGCGAGAGCCGGGCCATGTTCCTGACTAGTAAGCGTACATACAATCGGGTGCGCGATCAAGGCTTGTGGGGCGTGCGAACTCCGGGATATCGTTTGCAACGTGTAAACGCCGAAGGACCGATATGCGTGCCGAATCACTGCGCCGCCTGCTGCCGATCGTCTTCGGCTTGCTCCTTGGCATCTCCGCGCAAGCGGCCGATTGGAATCCTGCCAACCCCGTACGGCTGATCGTCCCCGTTCAGGGCGGCACCGTGGATATTCTCGCGCGTCTCGTCGCTCCGAAATTGCAGGAAGCGCTCGGCCAGCCGGTGGTGGTCGAAGACAAGGGAGGCGCGGGCGGAAACATCGGCACCGATCTCGTCGCAAAGGCCGCACCCAACGGCGAAACCATTCTCGTGGGATTCACGGCGCCAATCACGGTCAACATAACGTTGTTCGACAAGCTCCCATACGATCCGCAGAAGGACCTCGTTCCCATCACCCTTGCGGTCACCACTCCCCAGTTCCTGACCGTCAACCCGGAGTTGCCGGTGCACACGGTTGCCGAATTCATCAAACACGCCAAGGAGCGGCCGGGAAAGCTGAGCTATGGCTCGATCTCCATCGGCAGCGCCTCGCACTTGACCATGGAATTGTTCAAGTCCGCCGCAGGGCTCGAGATCGTGCATGTGCCATACAAGGGGTCGGCGCCTGCAGTGACGGATCTCCTCGCGGGCAATGTTCAGGCGGCGTTTCTCGTTCCCGGGAACGTGCTTCAATATCTGAAGGACGGCAAACTGCGCGTCATCGCCTCCACCGGCAGACGCCGTTTTCAGGCGACACCCGATGTGCCGACGCTTATCGAGTCGGGCTTCGCGGACTTCGAGGCGACCGCATGGATCGGATTTCTGGCTCCAGCTGGCACGCCTCGACCGATAATCGATCGCTATTACAGCGAGCTCGTCCGTGTGCTGCGCACGCCGGAAATCACCCAGCGGCTCGCGGACCTGCAGTTCGAAGTGGTGGCGAGCACGCCTGAGCAGTTCGCCCGAGTACATCCGCTGGGAGACACCGCGTTGGGCGAAAGTCATTCGGGATACCGGCGCCAAGCCGAACTGACGATGCCCGAGTCGTTGGCAAGGTTGCCCGAGTACACGCGCGAGAGCCTGGGGGCCCACCCGGCGCCCTTTTCGGAAGGGTATCTGTTCACCCACGCGCGTGCGCCGCTTCAACCCTTTCACCCGATTGAGCCGACCCTGACGGAGTTGACCGGTCCGACCTTCGGAGCGGAGGCACTCCGTGCTTACGACGACGACCTCACACGGCAGCGCGAAGGTGCGCCGATTGGCGAACGCATCATCGTCTGTGGGCGGGTGATGGACGAGGGCGGCTGCGGCGTGTCGAACACGCTGATCGAGATCTGGCAGGCGAACGCTGCGGGACGATATGCGCACGAGATCGATCGGCACGATGCGCCTCTCGACCCGAATTTCACGGGCGCCGGTCGCGTGCTGACCGATGTCGAGGGATGTTATCGATTCATTACCATCAAACCCGGCGCATATCCGGTGGCCGGCCTCGACAACGTGTGGCGTCCTTCGCACATTCACTTGTCGCTTTTCGGGCCGTCCTTTCTCTCACGGCTGGTTACGCAGATGTATTTTCCCGGCGATCCGCTGATTTCCTTCGATACCATCTACAACACCGCGCCCGAGCAGTCGCGCCACGCGATGGTGGCATCGCTCGATCGTGCCGCGACCCGATCGGAATGGGCCGTCGCGTACCGCTTCGACATCGTCCTTCGCGGGCGCGCGAAGGCTCCGGATAAAGGACTGGGTCGTGTCTGAACCTGCGCGAGATCCGGTGGTGATCACCCCCTCGCAGACGGTCGGCCCTTTTTTCTCCTTCTGCCTCGCGCCGCGCGATCGCTTGGGTATCGCGTCGGCTCGTCTGGTCACCATTGACGCCGTCGGACCTCGAATCACGATCCTCGGGTGTGTGCTCGATGGCCGCGGCGCACCGGTGCCGGACGCGCTCATCGAAGTTTGGCAGGCGGACGGTGAGGGCCGCTACTCAGGCTTCCACCGGGCCCGAGAAGCCGTTTCGTTCACGGGATTTGGCCGCGCCACATGCGACGACGCCGGCTGCTTCACGATTGAAACGGTCAAGCCGGGGAGCGTCGTCGACGTCGACGACCGATCCTATGCGCCGCATATTGCAGTCGGCGTTTTCGGCAAGGGTATCAATCGGCGGCTCTATACCCGAATCTACTTCGATGACGAAAGGGCGAACGAGCGTGATCCGTTGCTGACCTCGATCGCAGAGGAGCGTCGCTCGACATTGATTGCCCGTGTATCCCGAACGAGCCCGCACAGCTACGAGTTCACGATCCGGCTGCAAGGGCACGACGAAACAGTCTTTCTCGACGGCTAGAGGCGTGAACAAGGCGGCGAGGCGAAGGTGACGACGGAACTGTCCTCGCCGAGGGCGTGTCTCGCACCCGTGGACGACGTCACGCGGCCTCGGCGAGCGCTGCCGCCTGGAGCGTGGGATACGCACTTCCACGTGTTCGGGCCGCTCGACCGGTTCCCGTACGCAACGACGCGGAAGTACACGCCGCCTGCAGCGCCCTTCGAAGCGTATGTTGCGCTTGCGGACAGGCTCGGCATCACGCGCGCTGTGTGCGTTCACCCCAATGTGCAGGGTCCCGACAATGCGGTGACGCTCGACGCGCTGCACCGCTCGAACGGCAGGTTCATGGCCATCGTCAAGGCGAGCGAAGGACTGTCACTCGCCGAGCTGCGCGAAATGGACGAGGCAGGCGTACGCGGTGTGCGCTTCGCGTTCAATCCGGAACACGGGGGGGAACTGCAACCGAAGCTCTTCGATCGATACGCCGCGTGGGCCGAGGAGCTTCGCTGGTGCATCGACTTCCATATGGCGTCCGAGGACCTCGAAGCACTCGCTTTGCGTCTCGCGACGCTTCGAGTGCCGGTCGTCCTCGACCATTTCGCGCGCATCGATCCTGCACAAGGAATCGCCGGGCGACCCTTCCGCCTGCTCCTCGAGCTCGTCGCGCACGATCACGTGTGGGTGAAACTGTCCGGCGCGGATCGAATCAGCAACGCTGGTGCGCCGTATGCCGATGTGGTGCCGTTCGCGCGCGCGCTGATCGCGGCTGCGCCCACGCGCGTCATCTGGGGCACCGACTGGCCGCATTCGGGCTACTTCGATCCGGCGCGGATGCCGCGCGACGTCGCGCTCATCGATTCGATCTTCGATTTTGCGCCCGAAGAGAGCGACCGCATCCGGCTGCTCGTTCACAACCCGAGAATGTTGTTCGAGCGTCGTTAGCCGCTGGTGTTCGGCAATGGCGACGTCGCCGGTGGCCGTGGTGCAGCGAGGTCGACGCTCACATGCAACCGTTGCGTCACGTTCCCGACGCTTCGGCCCGCGGTCACGGACGGGCTGCGTGCCAATGTCGCGGTTTTCGTGGCCCAACCCGCCCCCTTCAGCCAGCTCCGGGGCGATCTGCGCTCCAGACTGTAGCGTTCGAATCCTGCGGTCCCGCCACACTCGCGCCGACGAACTGATCGCGATCGAACAGCGCCGCTCGAGGTCCGTCCTCGCGTCAATCCCGCGATATCTTTTCCACGCAGACGTAACCGACGCCGCAAAGTCCGTCATTCGCCCTTACATACGTGAACAGCGGCATCTGCCAGAACTGACACCGCGGGACGGCTGGGCCGTAGAAGGTATCGCCCCAACCACCCCGTGTTCCCACCAAAATCGTCAGTTGTCCGGTGCTCTGCAGCCTGGCCTTCAACGCGTTGCAGGACAGCGTTTCCGGATTCACCGGTGCAGGATATTGAGTGGCGGGAGCGGCGCTGCTCGCGCCCGGCGCCTGTACCGCCTGACCCTGGCTCGGGTTCGTGCCGACGAAGGCGCTCGCAGCAACGCATGCTGCAATCAGAACGCGTCGAGCAGGCGTTGCCAATGGCGGCAACAGTGTTGTGCGCGGTGGCAACATCGTTCTATTCTCCGCTGGTGAATATGATGACTCACTGGGGCAAGCACACCCAACCTGCCCGCAAAGCGCCCGGTGTCGGACCAAAGGGTGCGGATTCGGTTCGCTCGGCGCAATGAGCTAACACGCTGCGTTGCGGCGTTGTTCCATCGGCGCACTCGTCGGGCCGCCAATCGGCGCATACGCCAGATGCAAGCTGGTTGTGTCGGATCGCGAATCGGCGGCATACGGCAGACGGAAGCATGTGAAGAGTCGACCGTCACCGTCGAAGGCATCATCGCCGACGACGGGACGCATGGCGAGGACCGGCAAAGAAACCGGCTCGTGCAGCCAGGTTCGTCGCAGGTCTACAGGGTTGCCCCGAGATAGGCGTCGGTTATGAGCGGGTTCTTCATCAGTTCCTGTGTCGGCCCCCACAGCACGATGCGGCCGCGGTCGAGTACGAACCCGTGGGTGGCGAGTTCGAGCGCCGTGATCACGTCCTGCTCGACGAGCAGGATCGAAACGCCGGTCCGGTTGATCTTGATCAGGGCTTCTCCGAGCTCGTCCACGAGGCGCGGTGCGAGGCCCAGCGAAAGCTCGTCGATCATGAGGAGCTTCGGTGCGGCGAGGATGCCGCGACCGATCGCGCACATCTGCTGCTCGCCGCCGGACAGCGTGCTCGCATCCTGCCGCGCCCGTTCCGCCAACCGCGGGAAGACGCCGTAGACGCGCTCGAGATCGCGCGCGATTGCACGAGCGCCGTCGCGACGCGCGTAGGCACCCATGAGCAGGTTGTCGCGCACGCTCATGCCGCGAAACAGTCGCCGGCCTTCCGGCACGTGCACGATGCCTGCTTCGACTATGTCCCTTGCAGCGCGTCCGCTCATGTCCTCGCCGGCAAACGTGATCCGTCCGCGGCTCCATGCACCCACGGCGGATATGCAACGCAGCAGCGTGCTCTTTCCGGCTCCGTTCGAACCGATGAGACAGACGATCTCCCCGACGTTTACCGCGGCGTCGACGCCCCAAAGCACCTGGATGTCGCCGTAACCACCGCTTACGTCGCGCAGCTCCAGCAGCCGTTCGCTCATGCGAGTCGAGCGGCGTGTCGCGCCGCGAACTTCGTCCCGAGATAGGCCTCGATGACCTTGGGATCGCGCACGACGTCGTTGGGCGGGGCATCGGCGATGAGCTGGCCGTGATGCAGGACGGCAACCCGACTGCACGCATTGAGCACGACCTTCATCAGGTGCTCGATGAGGAGGATCGTGACGCCGCGCGCGGCAATGGCCCGGATGAGATCGAGCGCGGAATCGATTTCGGCCGCATTGAGACCCGCATTGACTTCGTCGAGCAGCAGGAGCTTCGGATTCATCGCGAGCCCGCGTGCGAGCTCGAGACGCTTCCGGTCAGCGAGCGTGAGCGTGGATGCCGCCTGATCGGCAACGTCGCGTAGCCCCGTGAACGCGAGGTGCTCCTGCGCTTTCTCGCGCGCCGCCGCCAGCGTGCGGCAACCGCCGGCAAACAACGCGCCGCCGGCGACGTTGTCAAGGGCGTTCATCCTGGGAAACGGCTGTACGATCTGCGAGGTGCGGGCGATTCCCAGGTGGGCGATGCGATCGGGCGCAAGGCGTTCGATGGTCGCGCCGCGGAACAGCACGCGCCCGCGTGTCGCGGGCGTGACGCCGGTGACAACGTTCACGAGCGTGGTCTTGCCCGCCCCGTTCGGCCCGATCAGGCCCACGATCTCGCCCTCCTCGAGCCGCAGCGAGACGTCATCCAGCGCCTTCAGGCCTCCGAAGGTTCTGCTGACGTGCTCGAGCTCGAGCAGCGGCGTCACGGTGCCTTGACGAGAAGCGGTCGCATGCGTGGACGCAGCAGCCGGTGTCGCAGGAGGCCTTGCGGCAGGAACAGGATGAGCAGGACGACGATGAGACCGAGGAGGCCGAGGTGCACGCTCAGGAAATTGCGCCACACCAGCTCTTCCATCGCCTGGAAGATGAACGCTCCGACGATCGGTCCGGCCACGGTTCCGGCGCCGCCCAGCAACGCCATGATGATCGGCTTGATCGAGAACAGAACGTCGAACGCTTCTGCGGGGTCGATATAGCTTACCCAGGATGCGTAAACCGCCCCCGCGAGTGCGGGATAGACGCTGGAGAGTGCGAACGCGATCGTCTTGTAGCGGGCGGTATGCACGCCGAGCCGCAGAGCGACATCCTCGTTCTGTTCGATGCATCGCAGTCCGAAGCCGATGCGGCTGCGATCGAGGAACGCGGACGTGACCACGGCGAGGGCGGCGACGGCGAGCATTGCAGCGTAGAAGAGCCGTGCCTGAGTCGTGACATCGATCTTCAGCACCGGCACATTGAGGCCCATTCCTCCACCCGTCACGCCCGTCATGCCATTGATGACCTCGCGCAGAACGTCCGCGATGACCAGGGAAGCGATCGCGAAGTAGTGGCCCCGCAAGCGCAGGATTGCACGTCCCACCGCGGCGGCGAAGGCGGTGACGATCACGCCCGCGATGAGCCACGCGGCGACCATCGGTATGCCCTTGGACTGCAGGATGCCCCCGGCGTACGCACCCAGACCGAAGAACGCGGCCGTTGCGAAGGACGGGTAGCCGGCGAAGCCGCCGATGTAGTTCCACGACGACGCGAGCGCGACGTACATCAGCATGCTGGTCGCAATGCGAAGAATGTAGTTGTCCGCGATGAACGGCAATCCGATGAGGAGCGCCACAGCCGCTGCCGGGCCCATCAGCCAAGCACGCTTCAATCGAATCCTCGCTTGCCCATGATTCCCGTAGGACGAAACATCAGCAGAACGAGGAGCAGGACGAATGCGATCGTCGTCGAGTAGTCCGGGCCGAGCCAGAGCGCGCCGAAGCTCTCGAGAATGCCGAGCATGATTCCGCCGACCATCACACCCGGGATGCTGCCGAGCCCGCCGAGAACGCAGATCACGAATGCCTTGCCGAGAAACGTGACGCTGGTGAGCGGCGATATCGGAAACATGACGGACATCAGGCTGCCCGCGGCGCCGGCCATGAAGGCACCGATTCCGAACGTAACGGCGTAGATGCGCTCGACATTCACGCCCATCAAAGCCGCCGCGTCACGATCCATGCGCACGGCGACGATGGCGCGGCCGATGCGCGTCGTTCGCAACAGCGCGTAAAGCGCGGTGACCAGGATCAGCGCAAGCACCATCGCGTAGAGCCGATCGCGTGGCAGGATGGCAGTGCCTATCTCGAGCAGGCCGAGCGGCGGATCCAGAACGACTTTCCGGTAGTCGGCCTTGAACGCGAGGATCATCGCGTTCTCGAGGATGAGGTTCAGGCCGAAGGTGAGCGTCAGGGTGATCAGCACCGATGCGCCCATGACGCGATTGATCACACCCGCCTGCAGGCCGTATCCCAGCAGGAACAGCAGCAGGCCCGCGAGCGGCACGAAGACGAACGGATTGATGCCGAGCAGCGTGAACGCGAAGTACGCGGCGTACGCGCCGAGGATGATCAGCGACCCGTGCAGGATGTTGATGATGTTGAGCACGCCCCACACGAGCGAGAAGCCGACCGCGATGCAGCTGTACAAGCCGCCGAGGAGGACCCCGTTTACGAGTACCTGGAGATAGAGCATGCGACGCGCGGCCGCGTGGGCCGCGTTAGCCCGCGCGTGACACGCCTCAGACGCCGAGGCGGAAATCGGCCATCTTGATGTCGGCCGGAACCAGCACCACCGGCTTGCCGCCCTGAATCTGCAACACCGGCGGCGTGTACGAGTTCGCATAGCCCTCGGGGCCGAACGCGATCGGGCCGAAGAACGTCGCGAACTTGCCATCGCGCAGTGCCGAGCGCACCTTGTCGCGGTCCACGGTCCCGGCCGTTTCAATGGCCATCTGGAGCACGGCGCCCGCGACCGCCGCACCGGCGCTCGTGAAGTCGGGCTCGACCTTGTAGGTCGTTCGGAACAGGTTCGTGAAGTTCTCGGAACTCTTGAACACGTCCTTGCTCGTGTAGCGCGCGGCCGGATGCCACCAGCTGGCCGTGGTGACGTTGTTCGCCAGCGCACCGGTTGCGTCGATGAACTCCTGGTAAGCGGGACCGTTGATCATCGTGACGACCGGAGCGCGCAGGTTCTGATCGCTCATCTGCTTGCGGACCAGGACCATGTCGTTGATGTAGCCGGTTGCGATGATCCAGTCCGGCTTCGCCGCGCGCATCTGCGTGATCGCGGACGCGTGGTCGAGCGTACCGATCGCGTATTTCTCGAAGTAGACGACGTTCAGGCCGCGCGCCTTGGCGGAGCGCTCGAATTCTTCGGCGAGCGCGAGCGGGTACAAGTCGTTGCGCGCCAGAATCGCGACGCGTGCGACCTGTGGCGCGTTCTTGCGCACCAGCTCGGCGATGGGTTCCGTCAGCGTGCTGTTCGGCGTGTAGGTGCCGAAGAGATTCTTGTAGTGCTGGTCGTAAACCTCCACCGAGGACGCCGTCGGCGCGATGGTCGGGACGCCGTACTTCTCCGACACGGCACTTGCCGCCTTCGTCGCTCCCGAGCCGAAGGGCGAGAACAGGAAGTTGACCTTGTCGTCGGTGATCAGCTTCTCGGCGAGCTGCACCGCGCGCGGCGTATTCGACTGGTAGTCGTAATACACCATCTTGACGGGCATTTTCGCGTTACCCACGGAGATGCCGCCGGTCTTGTTAACTTCCTCGGACCACAAGTCGTAGCCTCTCTGGAGCTTCAGTCCTTCCGGCGCGAGACCGCCCGTGAGGGGCAGCGGGGCGCCGATCAGGATCGTGCCTTGTCCGGCCGCAGTCATCGATGCACCGGCCAGCGTCAAGGCAAAGGCGAAGCGCGACAGCAGGCGCAGAAGGGCAGCAGGCGACAACGTCATGGGGAAACCTCGTCTCATTGAGGGAACGCGCGGAAAGCGGAAAACGCGTGCATCGGAAGCGGGTGGAAAGCGGATAACGCGTGCATCGGAGCTTGTGCCTACCGTTTTCCGATGAAATCGATCTCGATGCGGGCGCCGCGCGCGAGTGCCGTAACGCCTACACACGTGCGCGCGGGCAGCCGCCCTTCCTTGAAGTACGTGCGGTAGATTGCGTTCATCTTCGCGAAGTCCTCGTTGAAGTGAGTCAGGAAGACGCGCGCGGTGACCATGTTGTCGAAGCTCGCGTCGATCCCTGCGAGCAGCGTGCCGAGTCCCTCCATCACGCGCCTCGTCTGCGCCTCGATGCCCTCCGGAAGAGGCGCATTGTCGTCCTTGGGATCATTCGGAATCTGCCCGCGGATGAACAGCCAGCCGTCGACTTCCACGGCGTGGCTGTATGGGGCGACAGGATTGCCAACTTCGGGAACCATATGAAAGATCGGTTGGGACACTGGTAACTCCCTTCGAATGAAAACTCAGGAACCTCAGGATCTCGGACGCGAAGTTGCATGGCGCCCGAGTGTTGGGCTCTCGAGGCAGCGCGCCTCAACGCTCGAACGCATGCCGCCTCGCGCGCGGGTCGCCGCAGTCGCCAACGCGAGTCAGGCCAGTTTCTGGGAAAGGCGCCACTCGAGCATCTGCAGCCGGTCCTGTCCCCAGAACAGCTCGCCGTCGAAGACGTATGTGGGTGCGCCGAAAACCCCGATGCGGATCGCCTCCTCGGTATTGGCCTCGTACTGGGACTTCACATCCTCACGCTCGGTCGTTGCCAGCAACGCCTTGCCGTCGAGGCCGCATTCATTGGCGATCGCCTCGAGCGTGGGATGATCCGCGATGTTCCGATCCTGCACCCAGACTGCTCGCAGGAGCGCGTGAGCGAGCGCGCGCCAGTCCAGGCCTTCAAGGTGGGCCGCGATGACCAGATAGCACGCTCGGCGGTCGGCAACGGGGTGGTGCGCCGGTTCGATGTTGCAAGGCAGCTTGAGAAACTCGCGCCATCGCTTGAGCTCGAGGTGCCGGTAAGCCTGACGTTGCGGCGCCCGCTGCTTCAATGGCAGCCCGCCGGAAACCGACCACACTTTGAGGAGATCCATCGGCTTGTGCCGAACGGTCAAGCCGAAGCGGTCCGCCAGGTCGAGGAACCGCATGTGACCCAGATAGGTCCATGGCGAGGACATCGAGTCGTAGTAGTCGATCACCTTCTCGGGCACGTTCCCTCGCGAGCGCCGTTGCGATCGAGTTGCGCCTCGGCGAGTATAGCCGACGTGCGGCGGACAAGAGCGTGGGGTAGCGGCTTACCGCGCAGCGGGAGCGACGCGCGCGGGTGATCGACGCCGACCGAACGTAGAGCGTGTCACCTCGACATGACGAGAACCAAACCAAGAGGCGCCGCTACGGCGGACTTCGTCCGCCTTGCATTCGTCCAAGACGCGCCGCTATAGGGGGCCGCGCCCGCTTTCGCATCCGTCCATCGACGGGCGAAATGTCACGCCTGGACCAGATGAGGGCGGATATTTTCCACGAGGGCTGCAATCTGCACGAACTCGATGCGCGGGCGCATACCGTAAAGACCGGCCACCCGCTCGATCAGCTCATCCGTGAAGAATGCCCTTGCGGCCTCCTCTGAATCCCAGACGTAGAAGTTCACGGCCTTGCGTGTCTGGGAATCAATCGTGAAAGCCTTCGACCGTAACCCTGGCATTCCTTCGAACCTTGCGCGCGCCGACTCAGCGATCTTTTGCACGGCTCGCTGATCGAAGTTGTCTCCATAACGGAATGTGACGAATACACCGACCATGTTGCACTCCTCGACGCAACCCGGATCACGACCACCTCATCGATACGAACCAAGGGTCGACGAGACGATGGCAGCGATGCCCCGCCCTGCTCGCCGAGGTTGCTTCGCAACTTAAACCGGGCTGCAGAGCGAAGCGAGCATCGCGCGATGGTCGTTATGACGTGAGCGTATCGACCCTTCGCAACAGGACAATTTCGGCGGGAGTCGAAAATTGTTTCATTTTCTTCAAGCGCCGGATCCGCACATCAAGGCGACCGCGCGTGTTCCACGCCGTGACGGTGACGAGTATCGCGAGCGCGCCGAGGTGCGGCAGCAAGCGGGAGCATGACGGCGCGCCTGCCCTGAGGACATTCCGCTCCGCGTCGCCTTCCTTCGATCACGCAATGTCTCCTTCGACAACCCCCTCGGGTTGCGCTGCATCGCTTTTCGACGCGCTTTGCAGTTTGCCAATGATTCCCCTTCCCAGGGGCAATGTGGAAATAACGCCGACAGCGAGCAAAGTCCATCCGACCGCACGTCGTTGATCGCCGCTCAGGCGATCGCTGAGCACCAACGCGAGGCCGGCTCCAAGCGCCGCTCGGGTGCCGGCAATCAGTGCAAGCTCGGGAATCGTGACGGGTATTTGTTTCATGCAATCACCATTCGGACAACATCGGTTGCCACACGATGTACATCAACCTTGCCGCAGATCCCAAGCGAACACCGCGCAACCGCGCCATGAGATTGCGGACCGCTCGTGGGTGCAGATCAGCTGCGACCGTGGCAGACTGACGCTCGATACGACCACAGCTGTCCACGAACGACATTGTCGCACCATGCGCCGCCCACCCACCGAGCGCGAAGCTATGTCTTGACACCTGGGCGCGTGGGGCACATCCTCGCCGCACAAAAACGATTCGCCACTTGCTAATTGCGCCGTGCTTCCCCGCGACTGCGCCATTTCGCTGGGTTGACTTCGGAACCCCGCGCCCGCTCGCGGTCCCACCGGGTTCGATGCGAGTCTGACTAGATGCCGCGCGGCGAAACGGCGAGCTCCGCATCGCGCCCACTCGACCCGGCGACCGTCGCCGAGCTGCGCGCGATGGCGAACCGCTTCGGCACTGCGGACCGCGCCCGCAAGCTGGCGTTGCTTCGCATGGCTGCGGGGAGCGATCTGTGTGACACGGGGTTGCTCCTCGCCTACCATGACGTGCTGCTCTTCCTCCTCGCCTATCCTGCGACGTCGGCGACGCGCTCGCTCGCTTCCGGCGAACTGGCGCGGGTCGCCGCGGCAACGCGGGAAATCGACTCTCAGGGGTCTCCCCGTGACCGCGGCCGACTGCGCGGAAGCGGTGTTGCGTGGTCGACGATCACCATCGCTTACACCTATCCCATCGCCCGCTGGCTGGTGTCACGCTATCCGCGATGTGCCGAGGTCGATTCGTTCGGCGAAGGTGGCGCGTTGCTCGCGCACTGGCTGCGCCATGCAGTGCCGCCGGCGGAATTCGAGCTCCTGGAGTCTCTCCACGATACACCGGAGCGGCTGCTCGGGGCGGCCACGCCGGGATGGCGCCGCAGTCGTCTTGCGTGGCTGGTTGCGCAATTCGAACGGCTGCCGTGTGATTCCGCGTTGCGCGAAGCGGCCTATGAGAGCCTGCACCTGTTCGTCACGCTGAACCCGCGTGACGCGCCAATCTCGCGCACGTTCTCGCGCGGATTGCCTGCCGCGCCGTTCTATCATCGCGGTCCGATGCTGCGCGGCGTCGATGCGAATCGGCTCATCGCAACGCCTTTGCCAGCGGCGCAACGCCTTCGGCGAAATGCGTGCATGCGGCTCGTCGATGCCGGCCGGGCCGTTCTCGCGATGCTTGGTCGTGAGACCGATCCGATCACCCACGCCGACGTTGCGCGGACGCGCCGTTACGAACTCGGCCGCGGCGTAGCCATTGCGTTGTTCTCGGCGTTGCCGGCGCGACGCAATCCGCTCGATTCGCATATCGGCTACGTGTTGTTCAAGAACACCGTCGCGGTCGGTTATGGCGGTGGCTGGCCTTTTCTTGGCAGCTGCAAGATCGGCATCAACATCTTTGCACCGTTTCGTGGAGGGGAGTCGACGTTCCTCATGGCGTCCGTGCTGCGCGCGTACGCTCAACTGTTCGCCGTGGAGCGGTTCCTGGTGGAGCCTTATCAGTTCGGAGCCGGCAATCGCGAAGGGCTCGAATCGGGCGCCTTCTGGTTCTATTTTCGACTCGGATTCCGACCGGTCGACTCCAGGCTGTGCGCGGTCGCGGACGACGAGTTCGAGCAGATGCGACGCGAATCCGGGTATCGAACGCCGCTGTCCATTCTGCGGCGCTTCACGCGCTCGGATCTCGAACGACCCGTGGTGCCGGGGGCACGGGCTGCGTGCGATCCTTCCGCGCTGAGTCGAGCGACGACCGCGTGGATTGGAGCGCGCTTCCGCGGACGACGCGATCGAGCGGAAGCCATCGCGCTATCCGAAGTGGTGGCGGCGTTGGGCCTCGAAAGCGCCCGTGGCTGGAACGACGACGAGCGCCGCGCGCTGCGCGCGATGGCACCCATGCTTGCCCAGATCCCGGATCTGCACGCGTGGCCCGCGCGCGACAAGCGCCGCCTGGCCGCCCTGGTGCGAGCCAAGGGCGGCGACGAGTATCGCTATTTCGCGCTGATGGCGGGTTTCGCACGGCTGCGCAGCGCATTGAACGCCGTCGCCGAAAAGTCCTGACGGTCGACAACGCCGTCGCCGAAAATTCCTGACGGTCGACAACGCCGTCGCCGACAATTCCTGACGGGCCGACTCATGAGCGAACACCGGCAGCATCCAGTCACGCCCGACACCGACGAGATCGCGGGTGCGCGCCTCGTGCCGCAGCTCGGCATGATGCTCAAAGCGGCCTGGGGTTCCCCGGTGCGCACTACGCTGATGTGGCTTGCCGGCATGATCGTACTGGTCATCGTCGCCACGGCGTATGGGCAGATCCGACTGAACCGCTGGAACCAGCCGTTCTACGACGCACTGGCACGGCGCGATCTGCAGGAGTTTCTCGTGCAGCTCGGCGTGTTCGGAATCATCGCGAGCGCACTGCTCGCTCTCAACGTCTTCCAGCGCTGGTTGACGGAAACGATCAAGCTCAAGTTGCGCGAAGGCTTGACGCGCGATCTCGTCGATCTCTGGATGCAGCCGCGTCGTGCGTTCCGGCTCGCCAGCGCCGGACCGATCGGCGTCAATCCTGATCAGCGCATGCATGAGGATGCGCGTCACCTGACCGAGCTTTCGGCCGATCTCGGCATCGGATTGCTTCAGGCGGCGATTCTGCTCGTCACTTTCGTGAGCGTGCTGTGGGCGGTGTCCGCGGACTTCGCTTTCGTCATCGGCGGCCGTGCGATCTCGATTCCAGGCTACATGGTTTGGGCCGGCTTCCTCTATGCCGGCTCTGCTTCGCTGCTGAGTTATTGGGTCGGTCGCACGCTGATCGATCGCAACGCTGAACGCTATGCACGCGAGGCCGAGCTTCGATTCTCGCTCGTACGCGTCAACGAGCACATCGACGCCATCTCGCTCGCCGGCGGGGAGGCCGAAGAAGCGCGGCATATCAAGCTGAATCTTGCGGCGGTGCTCTCGGCCATGCGCGGTCTGGTCATCGGTCATACGAATCTGACATGGATCACCGCCGGCTACGGGTGGCTGACGATCGTAGCTCCACTCATCGTCGCGGCGCCGCTCTACTTCAGCGGTAACGTCACCTTCGGCGGGCTGATGATGGCGGCGGGAGCGTTCATCCAGGTCCAGTCATCGCTGCGGTGGTTCGTCGACAACTTCGGCGCGATCGCGGACTGGCGAGCGACGCTGCTGCGCGTCGCGAGCTTTCGCCGTGCGATGCTCCTGGTTGACGTGTTGCACGAAGCGGCCGGTCGCATCACCTACGAGGAAGGGGCTTTCGATGCGATGACGCTCGACAATCTGGAGATCTGCTCGCCGGCCGGATGCACGATGCTCGACGAGCGAAGCGTCGAAGTGAAGCCGGGCGAGCGCGTGCTCGTCGTGGGTGAACCGGGAGCCGGCAAGACGCTGCTGTTTCGAGCGCTCGCAGGTCTTTGGCCCTGGGGCGCGGGACGCATCGCCCGGCCCAGGGGCGCGAGCGTCTTCTTCATGCCCCGCCGGCCGTATCTGCCTCCCGGTACGCTGCGGGATGTCATGGCCTATCCGCAGAAGGAGGAAAACTTCGAGCCCCGCGCGTTCACCGATGCGCTCGCCCGCGTTGGCCTGTCGCGCCTGACACGGATGCTCGATCGGACGTCGCGATGGGACCAGGAGCTCAACGGTGACGACCAGCAAAGTGTCATGCTCGCACGCCTGCTGATCCACCGGCCACGATGGGCCGTGCTCGACGACGTTTTCGATGCGATGGACGGGAAGACGCGTTCTCGCGCGTTCGAGATCTTCGCGAGCGACCTGAAGGACAGCGCCATCGTGCATATCGGCCGCGCCGACGCCGCCGATCCATCATTCACGCGCCGCGTCCGCATCGTCAAGGACCCGAAAATCCGCAGGATGATTCGTGCGAGGCTCGCCGACGCGACGAGCTCGCTGCCGGGAACGCACGCCGCGGCCGCGTCGTGACAATCCAGGCCGCGCGCGCCTTCGAAGTCTCTCTGCACGCAGCGGAGTGGTCGGCGGTCGCAGCGGGCGACGCACGACTCGCGATCGCTTCGGAATCCAGGGCCGGGCGGCGCGGCGCGTTGCGTCTCGATTACGACTTCAAAGGCGGGAAGGGATTCGTCGTCGCGCGCTGTCCACTGCGGAACGAAGTGTCGGAGGAGTACGCGGTTACATTCCGCCTGCGCGGTGCAGGTCCGACCAACAGCCTGGAAATCAAGCTCGTCGACGCGACCGGACAGAACGTCTGGCGGCACGTCGAAAGGAATCTGCGGCCGCCTGCACGCTGGAAACGCCTTCGCATCGACAACCGCGAGTTCGAGTTCGCCTGGGGTCCGGCAAGCGGCGACATGCCGAAGCAACTCGGGGCGATCGAGTTCGCCATCGTCGCCGTCGAAGGTGGTGTCGGCACGTTGTGGTTCAGCGATCTCGGGATCGAAGATCAGGGTCCGTTGACGCCCGCGCAGGCGAGCGCCTCGAGTGTGCTTCCGCACTTCGAAGCGCAGCAGGCCCTGGTCGGGTCCGGCTGGATCCCGCGCCGCGATGATGCGCGTCCGTGGATCGTCGTGGACTTCATCGAGGCGCGAACGCTCGGCGGGCTGATCATCGATTGGCGGGAGGGCGCGCCGGCAAGCGGCTTTCGCGTGCGAGCATCGTCGCGAGGTGAGCGTTGGCGAACGGTATATGCGACAGCGCGCGCGGGCGGCGCACGCAGCTACATCTACTTGCCGAATCTGCGGACGCGTCTTCTGCGGCTCGAGTTCGACGCGCCGCTCGGCGGTGCCGCGCTGAAGCCTCAGTCGTTCGAGTTTTCCCGTTCCATCGAGACGTTCTGGTACGGCATTGCGCGGCACGAGCCGCGTGGCTGGTACCCGCGCTGGTTGCATCGCGAACAGACGTTGTGGACGCCGATAGGGACCGCGAACGGCACGCATTGCGCGCTGATGAACGAGGAAGGCGCCGTCGAGATCGCGCCGGGATCGTTCTCGATCGAGCCGATGCTGTTCGTCCACGATCGGCTCGTGACGTGGGCCGACGCCGCGCAGCGACAGCAACTGCGCGATGGAGTCGTACCGGTGCCGGTTTCGATATGGGAAAACGCAGCGTGGCGCCTGCATGTTCAGGCCGAGGCGACGCAGAGCGAGCGCGTCCGCGTCAGCTATCGACTCGAGAACCGCTCCAACCGAGCCTTGTCCGCGCGCTTGCTGGTGCTCGTTCGTCCATTCCAGGTGACTCCGCCCTGGCAAAGCATCGGGTGCGTCGGCGGCGTCAGCCGCATCCATGACGTGGCGTGGGAGACTGGTGTGTTGCGTGTGAACGACGGGGCCGCTGTCGTGCCCGTGACCGTGCCTGACGGTTTTGCGGCAACGACGTTCGAAGAGGGCTTCGTTGCTCTGCATCTTGCCGAATCCGGTCGCGAGCACGCGTACAAACGGGTTCACGATGCATTGGGCTTTGCTTCCGGCGCGCTCGCCTTCGATCTGTCGCTCGAGGCTCTAGCGGTAGCGGAGCGCAGCGTGGAGTGCTCGCCGGCGAAGGACGCATTCACAGTCGGTGAGCCGGCATTCGATTGGTCGAAAGAGCTTCCGTCAGCGCAGTGGTCGGGCTCCGGGTGGGCGAAGGATGCGGTCCGCGCCGCGCTCACGGCGACCGCGCACATACTCGTGACGCGCTCGGGTGCAGCGCTGCAACCGGGCCCTCGCCGCTACGCCCGTTCCTGGATTCGCGACGCCACTGTCATGAGCGCAGCGCTGTTGCGCATGGGACATGTTGAGGAGGTCGTCGAGTTCATCCGTTGGTACGCACCGCATCAGCGGGCGAATGGGTTCGTGCCCTGTTGCGTTGACGGCGACGGACCGGACTGGCTCGTGGAGCACGACAGTCATGGACAGCTGATCGCCGTGATCGCCGATTGCCATCGCTTCAGGGCGGATGCCCGGTTCCTCGCGGAGTGCTGGCCGTTCGTCGTCAAAGCCGTCGGCTGCATCGAGAACCTGCTCGATGACAGTGGCCTGTTGCCGGTCTCCGTCAGCCACGAGGGCTATCTTGCACAACCGGTGCACTCGTATTGGGACGACTTCTGGGCGTTGCGCGGTCTGCGCGATGCGGTGGACCTTGCCCGCGAAATGGGGGACGGCGGCGCCGCCGTCCATTGCGATGGCGTCGCGAAGCGTTTCGCGTCCGCGGTCTTCGAATCGATCGAGCGGACGCGCGCTGCGCACGCGCTCGATTTCATTCCGGGCAGCGTGGAATGGGCGGACTTCGATCCAACGGCCACGGCGAACGCGATTGCGTTGCTCGACGTCGTCGAAGGCCTCGATCGCAACGCCGTCGACCATACGTTCGACAGATATCTTGCCGACTGGCGCCGCAAGCGGAGCGGGGCTGTCAGATGGGTGAACTATTCTCCCTACGAGATCCGCATCATCGGCGCACTCGTGCGGCTCGGGCGGCGCGAAGCGGCGCTCGAGCTGCTGCGGTTCTTCCTGTCGGATCGACGACCGCCACCGTGGAATCAATGGCCGGAGATCGCATGGCGCGATCGGCGCGCGCCTGCGCACGTCGGAGATCTGCCCCACACGTGGGTCGCCGCGGAGTATGTGCTCGCGGTCCGCACGCTGTTCGCCTACGAGCGCGCCGGTGATGGAACACTGGTCGTGGGGGCGGGTCTTGCGCCCGAGTGGACGAGTGGTTCAGGCGTCCACGTGCGGAAAATGCCAACGCGCTACGGCGCGCTGAGCTTCTCGGCGTGCACCGTCGACGAGCATACGTTTCGTTGCGACATCGAACCTGGAACGGAAGCGGGCATCGAGCTTCGGCCGCCTCTAACAGGGTGTATCACGAGGGTGAGCGTCAACGGCCGTGATCACCTAGGTTTCGACGCGCAGTCCGTGTTCATCGCGAGCGCGCCGGCCGAAATCGTCTGTCACGTCGATTCATCGGCGCTTCTCGGCGCCTGAGGCGGTTATCGTTCGACGCTCGTCACTTGCTGATGCGTGACCCTGGACCGCACGTCGCGCCCGATTCAGGCGCTAATCGATTCAGGCGCTAACCGATTTACGCGCTAGCTCACGCCGGCGACGCGCTTTCCGGCAGGTCCTTTGGTCATTGCCGGTTTAAAGACGTCGAGCTTCTCGGGGAGAAGCGTTTCCTGCGGCTCCAGTGCGCCGGCGTGCGCACGGCGGACGAAATCGAGCACGGAATCGAGATCGTAGCCTTCGCGCGCCAGGTCTTCGACGATCCGGAAAAGGAGCATGGGCTTCAAGGGTCCATCCGGACACTTGTCGTCCGTCACCTCGAGAAGGCGACCGATGGTCCCGGTGATCGCAAGCAACAGGCGATTCACCTGCTCATCGGTGATGACCTCGAGCTCGCTTGCGCCGCCTGACCTCGATGGCTGGTTCAGGAGCGCTCCGACGACCGCCTGCGCACCGTGCTTCTCCGGCAGCGCCTCGTCGAGTTCCTTCAGCATCACCATCGCCACCGCGAGCGCGGAGCGCTTGAGGTCGACGGCCATCCGGGGAACAGCGTTCGGGCGCATGAAGAGGATTCCCGCAGGTACTTGCGATGGCTTTTGCCGGCGCCATCTGGAGGCGTGAGGCGGCGCGACGCTGAAGCCTACAAGAGTACCGATGCGATCGCCGTCCGCGCAAGTCCTGTCCGGCTTGGAAGTCGTTCGCTCGCCGGATGGCGTGTCGTTGGCACCACTTATGCCGGTGCGCGTCGACCGGTGATCCCCTTCCCGCCACGCCTTGACCGTGCGGAGGCGCGGGTCGCCGGCCCACCAAGCAACCCTTTCCAAACCGCTGTTGTCGTTACTTCCCTGTGCAAGGAAACCGCATATTTGTACGGTATCCTTGGGCCTGGCTCGCGGCTATTCCCGACTGATATGGACATTGCAAAGAAGCTGTCGATCCTCGCGGATGCCGCGAAGTACGACGCCTCCTGCGCGAGCAGCGGCGCACCGGACCGCGCGTCGACCGGCGAAGCTGGGATCGGCTCGACCAGCCGCATGGGCATCTGCCACAGCTATGCGCCGGACGGGCGCTGCATATCGCTCCTCAAGGTCCTGCTCACCAATTTTTGCCTCTACGACTGCCAGTACTGCGTCAACCGTCGCTCGAGCGACATTCCGCGCGCGCGGTTCGCCGTGGAGGAAGTCGTGCAGCTCACGCTCGACTTCTATCGACGCAATTACATCGAGGGACTTTTCCTTTCTTCCGGCATCATTCGCTCGCCCGACTACACGATGGAGGAGTTGGCGCGCGTCGCGCGCACGCTGCGCGAAGTGCACGACTTCCGCGGCTACATCCATCTGAAGACGATCCCCGACGCCGACGAGCGGCTGATCGCGGAGGCGGGGCGCTATGCCGATCGTCTTTCCGTCAACATCGAAATGCCGACGGCCGAGTCGTTGAGCGCCTTGGCACCCGAAAAGAGCGTCACTTCGATCAAGACGACGATGGGGCGGATTCGGGTGCGCCGCGACGAGGTCAAGGCAGAGCCGCGGGCCGGCACGTTCGCTCCCGCCGGGCAAAGCACGCAACTGATCGTCGGTGCGGATGCGTCCACCGACCGGACGGTGTTGCAAACGGCGGAGACCCTGTACGGGTCGTACCGATTGCGGCGCGTCTACTACTCGGCGTTCAGTCCGATCCCCCACGCTTCGGCGAGATTGCCCACGCGTGCGCCGCCCCTGGTGCGCGAGCATCGTCTCTACCAGGCGGATTGGTTGCTTCGACACTACGGTTTCACCGCCGACGAGATCGTCGTCGATGACGGCGGAGCGCTCGACCTCGAGATCGACCCGAAGCTTGCGTGGGCGCTTGCCCATCGTGACCAGTTTCCCGTCGACGTCAACTGCGCGCCGCGAGAAACACTGCTGCGCGTGCCAGGGCTGGGCGCCCGCAACGTCAAGCGTCTGCTTGCCACGCGCCGTCAGCGGAAGATCCGCTACGTCGACCTCGTGAAGCTTCGTTGCGACATGACGAAGGCCGCGCCGTTCATCGTCACCGTCGATTACCGTCCCATGCGCGATACGTGCGAATCGCAAGCGCTGCGGTCGGCGTTGGTGACCACGCCGCGCCAGCGCGGGCTGTTCGACGCCCTCGGGGCCGGTGTCGCGACCGGCGACTGATATGCGCATGTCGTCGGAGCCAGCACCGGAATTCGAAGCCTGGCGCTTCAAGGCGCGCGGGCTGCTCGCGGCTGAAACGCCGCCCGAGCATGTTCATTGGAACGACGCGACACAAGCGTCGCTATTGCACGACCCCGCCCATGCGGATACCGCGGGCAACGGCGTGGAACACTTGACCGAAGCTGCGGTCGCCAAGGGGCGGATCCGGATTCCGGCCGGCTTGCTGCAGCTCTTCGAAGCCTGCACATGCCATCGCGATCCCCAACGCTTCGCACTGATGTACCGGCTGCTCTGGCGCGCGACGCATGGAGAGCGCGACCTGCTAGACGACGCGGCGGACGACGACGTCAATATGCTGACGCGCATGGCCAAGGCCGTCGACCGTGACTGCCACAAGATGCATGCGTACGTCCGCTTTCGCGAGATGCCCGCCACGCAAGTCACCGGCGCGCATTTCATGGCGTCGTACACGCCGGAGCATCATATTCTGAGGCGCGCAACGCCGTTCTTCGTCGAGCGCTTCGGGACGATGGTCTGGACGATCGCCACACCCGACGGTGCGGCGCATTGGGACCGCGTGCGGCTGTCGTTCCTGCCTGTCGACCCCGCGTTGACGCTGCCCGCCGGCGACGCCAAGGAAGCACTGTGGCTCACCTATTACGAGAGCATCTTCAATCCCGCACGTCTCAACGTGCGCGCGATGCAGCAGCACATGCCCCGGAAGTACTGGTCCAACTTGCCCGAGGCCGCGCGCATTCCATCGCTCATCGCGACTGCCAATCGTCGGGCGGGCCAGATGGTGGAAACGGTATCGCTGCGCGAAGTGCCGTTTCGTGGCTCGCCGAGTCGCGCTACGACGGAGTTACGACCCGACAAGGTCGCGATCGACGCGTGTCGGCGCTGCGAGTTGTGCGAACGCGCGACGCAAGGCGTTGCCGGTGAAGGGCCGGCGCACGCCGCCCTGATGATCGTCGGCGAGCAGCCGGGCGATGAGGAAGACCTGCAGGGAAGGCCATTCGTGGGTCCGGCAGGCAAGCTGCTCCGTGCGGCCATCGCAGCGGCGGGCGTCGCGATGGAAACCGTGTTTCTCACGAATGCAGTCAAGCATTTCGGCTGGGAGCCGCGCGGCAAGCGGCGGATTCACAAGACGCCCGCGCAGAAACATCTCGCGGCGTGCAGCGTCTGGCTCGACGCTGAAATCAGCCGGGTGAGACCCGGCGTGATCGTCGCGCTCGGCGCGACGGCTATCCAGGCCCTCAGCGGCGAGCGATTGAGAGTCGGCGACGCGCGCGGCATGCGCATCACGCATCGATCCGGCGTCCGCGTGGTCGCGACCTATCATCCCTCCGCGGTCTTGCGAGCGCAGGACGAGGCCGAACGCCAGCGGTTGCAGGCGTTGCTCGTCTCGGATCTGGCCAAGGCCTCCGCCAACGTAGCAAAACAGCAATGATCATGTTCGATCATTACGGCAAGGTCTTCGACGACCGAAAGCGACGTGCCCGTGCTCGTACCGCCATTCGCGTTCACCGAGGACACTTCGTGCGTCGGTTGATTGCGTCGTTGTACGTGATTGTCTGTATCGCGCCTCAAGGTGGAACGGCGGCTACGAAGGGCGGCATCTCCGCGTGTTCGCTCCTGACCAAGGAGCTGGTGACGCAGGTCACGCCGTACGACAAGAAGGCGCTCGACCTCGCTTTGCGCGTTCCCGCGCGCGAGGACGCGGTCGGGCAAGGCGGTTCGGAGTGCAGTTACGGCGGAATCACGATGAACGTCGACGCGTTCGCGCCCGCAGCCTTCGAGAGGTTCCGCGATGAAATGTGGGTGCCCTTGCCGAACCTCGGCGATCGCGCGTATTTCCGCGACAACAAGGGGCGATGGGCCGAGGCGTACGTGCTCGGCGGATCACACGTGGTGACGATCCAGATGGACGTTCCGAACGGGCGCACGGCCGCATCGATCCAGCCGAACGTCATTGCGCTGGCGAAGGCGGTCCTGCCGCAATTGAAATAACCCGGTCCCGAGAACGCCAGGCAGGCCGCGGCAACTGCTTAACGCGAAGCCCCGCGTCAGCTTTACTGCGAGTGTGACGACGCAGTCCGCGGAACGCGAGGCGGGCCGAGCATCTGGCGTAACGCGAAGCCCCGCGTCAGTTGCACTGCGAGGGCGGGCTTCGCGTCCGCACTGCGACTGTGAACTTCACGCGCGTGCGATTGACTGACGAAAGTTGCCGAGGACCATTCTCACCCGTCGCTCCCACGCGGGTGCGCACGGTTCGCGGTCGAGCGTGGTTCTCACGCTGCCGTTCAGTGCGCATACCTCGTGCTACAGTATTTTTGCCACCTCGGCACGATCGAGTCGTCGACTTCGGAGCACGTAACCATGGGCAGTCACCGCGAAATGGTGCTTTCGGGCGCGGCGAAAGACGCGGCATTGCGCGAGATGTACGCGGAAATCAGCGCGCGCAACATGTTTCCGTTCTGGGCCAAGAGCTCGGACGTCGAGCACGACGAGATTCGTCAGCTCATGAACGGACCCAAGCCCGTGCCCTTCCGCTGGAGCTACAAGCACGACATCGAGTCGTTGTTGTACCGTTCAGCAGATTTGATTACGGCCGAGGACACGGACCGGCGCTCGCTCGTGCTGATCAATCCCGGTCTCGCGCCCCGCCGCGCCACTGTGAGCACGCTGTACACCGCTTACCGGCTGAACGATCCCAACGAGGTGATGCCGCCGCACCGGCACACCGCCAGCGCCATTCGTTTCGGTTTGACCGGCGCCAAGAACTTCACGGGCGTCGAGGGCGAGGACATCACGTTCGGCCCCGGCGACATGGTACTCACGCCGCGCGACACCTGGCACAACCACGGCAACATGGGCGACGAGCCGGCCATCAACCTTTCCGTGCTCGATTACCCGCTGGTCGAGAATCTGAATGCGCTTGCCTTCGATCACGACTACAAGGAAAGCGGCGTCGCGAAGAAGAAGCAGACTGCGCGCTTCCCCACGGACTATTCCGCGCGGGTCTACGGCGCCGGCGGCCTGAAGCCACGCTTCGTCAACCATTTCCGCGGCGTCGGTGGCTCGTCGCCGATGTTCGTCTATCGGTACGAGGCGATGCGCGAGCTGCTCGAGAAGCATCGCGACTACGCGGACAACCCGCATGAAGGTCTGCTGATCGAGTACATCGATCCTCTGACCGGCGGCCCGGTCTACAAGACGATGACGTTCTTCATGCAGATGGTGCGCAAGGGCGAAGCGACGTTGCCGATCAGGCAATCGGCGAGCCTCCTCGTCGCGCCGTTCGAAGGTCGCGGTCATGCGCTGATCGATGGCAAGCGCTTCGAGCTGGAAGCTTTCGATACCGTTGCGATTCCGGGCGGCCGCTGGGTCGAGTACGTCAACGACGGCACCGATCCGCTGATCCTCTTCGTGGCCAGCGACGAACCGGCGCTGGCGGCATTCGGCCTGCTCACGCGGTACGGTCGCAACGCGGCGGGCGACGTCGTCGATCTGCGGTAGGCGGCGGACCGGAATGGCGCGCGCGTCGAACACCCGGCTTGTCGGCCACATCGACTGTCCCGGCGGCGGGCAGGTCGCCTGGGACAACAAGATCCTCTACGTGTCGCACATGCGGCCGCCGGACGGCACGTCGATCTACGATGTCGCCGATCCCACGCACCCGAAACTCCTCGCAAGCCTCGAAGTTCCGATGGGTTGGCATTCGCACAAGGTCCGCGTTGCGAACGGGCTGATGGTGATCAACTACGAAAAGTTTCGCGAAGGCGCGCCGGAATTCGGCGGCGGCCTTGGAATCTTCGACGTTTCCATCCCTTCGAAGCCGAAGCTCGTGAACAAGTGGCGTGTCACCGGAGAGGCGGGCGGCGTGCACCGGTTCGACTTCGACGGTCGCTACGCGTACATCTCGCCTACGGCGGAGGGGTTCGTCGGCAACATCATGATGATCCTCGACCTCGCGAAGCCGGATGCGCCCGAGGAAGTTGGCCGATGGTGGATCCCCGGACAGCATGTCGCGGGAGGCGAGGAATATCCGTGGAACGACTACGTCAAGCCGCGCTGTCATCATCCATTGCGTCATGGCGACCGGCTCTACGTTTCCTACTGGCACCATGGCTTTTACATTCTCGATGTCTCGGACATGCGCAGGCCGACGCTGGTCTCCGGCATCAATCCGGGCCCGGCCGATCCGCATCCGACGCATACGGCGCTGCGCTTGCCCCGGAAGCTGAAGGGCCGCGACATCATGCTCGTCGCCGATGAAGACGTCGCGAAGTTGCGACCGTCGCCGCCGGCCTTCGCGTGGATCTATGACATCACGTTCGAGAAGCAACCGATGCCCATCGCGACGTTCCAGGTGCCGGGACTCGACACCGATGGCTCACCCCAGCCGCCGATGATGGGCTGCCACCAGCCGGCCGAACGCTTTCACGGCACGACCGTTCCTTTCGCCTGGTTCGCGCGCGGCTTGCGGCTCGTCGACGTGAGCGATCCGTTTGTCCCGCGCGAAGTCGGCTTCTACGAGCCCGATCCGCCGAAGGGCTATGACATGGTGTCGTCCAACGACGTGACGGTGGATCCCTCCGGCCTCATGTACCTGATCGACCGTCAGCGCGGCCTCGACATCATCGAAAGCACCGTGTCGTGAAACAGCCGAGGCAGCGCTGCGACGTGAGCGCCAAGGGTCGCCCGGAGCGCGAATCAACGACGAAGCGCGAATCAACGACGAAGCGCGAATCAACGACGAAGCTCGTAGCGCGGAGGGGAGGCCAGTGAGCAATTCGGCGATCGAAGTCTACGGCAAGAAGAATCCGAACCTGCCTTTTCATCCGGCCGTTCGCGCCGGTGACTATGTCTACGTATCGGGCCAGGTCGGCAAGGATGAGAACGGCAACATGGTGGCCGGCACGATCGAAGAGGAGACGCGCGCGACGCTCGAGACGGTGAAGCGTGTCCTCGCAGACGCCGGCTGCCAGCTGTCCGACGTGGTGAAGGTCACGACATTCCTCGAGGACGCGCGTGATTTCGGGCGCTACAACGGGGTCTTCAAGGAATATTTTCCGGAGGGACGAATTGCGCGCACCACGGTTGAGGCGCGCGCGGTGATCAGTACGAAGATCGAAATCGATTGCATTGCATACAAGCCCCGTTGACGCGCAACGCGGCATTCCTTAGGAAACCGACATGATTGAGCTACTCGGCCGGGCAACGTCCGGCAACGTACAGAAAGTGATTTTCCTGCTCGAGGAACTGGGGCTGCCTTACGAGCGCAAGGATTACGGCCGCCAGTTCGAGAACACCAACACTGCCGAATACGCGGCGATGAACCCGACGAAGAAGGTTCCGACGCTGGTCGATGGCGGTACCACCGTGTGGCAGTCGAACACGATCCTGCGCTATCTCGCGAACAAGACGACGAGCCCGCTCTACCCAGCCGACCCCGTGCAGAGGTCGAAGGTCGAATGCTGGATGGACTGGACGCTGGCAGAGCTGAACCCCGCGTACCTCGGCGGATTCAGAGACGCGAAGAAGCCGGAGGCGGAACGCGCGCCGGACACCGGAACCAATCTCGCCAACGAGCTCACCGTGCTCGAGGCCCAGCTCGCACGAGGTGAATGGGTGGCAGGGTCGCGGTTTTCGCTCGCCGACGTCGCGCTCGGGCCGATCGTCAAGCGCTGCGTCGCATTTCCGCTGGGTCTCCCCGCACTTCCGAAGACGCAGGCATGGATCGCCGCGCTGCAGAAGCGTCCGGCATTCCAGAAGGCGACGGCTACGGGTTGAGAAGCTTCCGCACAACCCACGTGGACCGCGTCTGCACGAGGTGCGGATGAATGCGAGACGAACGACGGAGGTCGTAGTCGCCGTGATGCGGAGGCTGCTCAAGCAACCATCGTTCGAGCTGCGCATGCGATGAGCGCACCTGCAGGCACGGCGGCGCCTGCGCCCGCGCACATCGTCGCGCGGGGCGTCTGCGTCGATTTCACCGTTGCCGGACGCGTGAACCGCGTGCTGCAGGACGTCGACCTCGCCGTGGCCAAAGGGGGCTTTGTGTCGCTCATCGGTCCGTCGGGATGCGGCAAGAGCACGCTTCTCAACGTGCTCGCGGGATTGCTTGTTCCCACGGCCGGTGACGTCTCGGTCGGGGGTGTGGCGCCGATCGAAGCCGTCCGCCAGCGCCGCATCGGCGTCGTGTTTCAGGAAGCGACACTGCTGCCGTGGAAGAACGCGCTCGACAACGCGGCGCTGTTGATGGAAGTGGCGCACGCCGGCCGCACGCGCGACGAGATTCGCGAGCGTGCGCTGGAAATGCTGCGCCTCGTGGGCCTCGAGCATGCGGCGGACAAACGACCGGGACAGTTGTCGGGAGGGATGCGTCAGCGCGTCTCCATCGCACGGGCGCTGGCGCTCGATCCCGAAGTGCTGATGATGGATGAGCCCTTCGGGGCGCTCGACGCGATCACGCGCGAGGAGATGGGCGATTTCCTGCTGGAAATCTGGGAACGAACGAAAAAGACGATCGTCCTCGTCACGCACTCGATCGATGAGGCAGCCTTCCTGTCCGGGGAAGTGATCGTCATGGCAAAGAACCCGGCGCGCATCATCGAAGTGACGCCGATTGCGCTCCCCTATCCGCGTAACGAGCAAAGCTATTCGGCGTCGGAGTTTGCGCAAGCGACCGCGCGTCTGCGCCGACTGCTCAAGGAAGGACATCGGCAGGCGGTGGCCGCATGACGGTTACAGTCGACGACAATCGGGTGCCCCTCCGCAGTGCCGTCGAGGCCGACGCACGGCCCGCCGCAGAAAGGCGCGCTGCGATGGCAGCATTGCTGCCCGCCTTCGGGTTGTTCATGGGCATCATCGCCTTATGGGAGGCCGTGTCGCGAATCTTCAAGCTGCCCGAGTTCGTGCTGCCGGCGCCGACGTCGATCCTCGAGGTCCTCGTATCGCGCCAGCGCGAGCTTGGTTTCGCCGCGTATGTCACCGCAACGGAAGTGGTTCTGGGCTTCCTGATTTCCGCGCTGGTCGGCGCCGCCGTCGCACTCGTCATCGCGCGTTTCACGGCGTTCGGGCGGGCGCTGTATCCGCTCGTCGTGCTGTTTCAGAACGTGCCGAAGGTTGCTCTGGCACCGCTGTTCATCCTGTGGTTCGGATTCGATCTGGCGCCGAAGGTCGTGCTCATCGTCGTCATTGCGTTCTTCCCCGTCGCCATCAACATGCTCGTGGGGTTGCAGACGGTCGATTCAAACCTGATCGCGCTCATGCGTTCGGTAGGCGCGAGCAGGAACGAAATTCTGCGAAGGATCCAGATTCCGAATTCGCTGCCGTACCTGATGGCCGGCCTGAAGGTGGCGGTAACGTTGGCCGTGATCGGCGCCATCGTCGGCGAGTTTGCAGGCGCGCAGGCCGGGCTGGGCTACATGATCCAGTTCGCCTCGACCCAGATGCAGACGTCGCTCGTGTTTGCAGCGCTGGTCGAAGTGTCGGTCCTCGGCATGCTCTTCTATTACGTCATCGAGTGGATCGAGCGGCGCTATATCAACTGGATGCCCGCGGCCAATTGAGCGTCATCGACGCGGCCGAATATCGAGAAAGATCGTCGTCAACCGGAGGAAAGAACATGACTGCCAGGAATTGGATGAGGTCGATGCTCGCAGCGACTGCTGCCGGCATGTTTTTTTTCGACGTGAGCGCGGCGCATGCCGCCGACGACGTATCGGTTCAACTCGACTGGCTGGTTCGCGGCAACCACGCGATGTTCTTCGTCGCGCGCGACAAGGGGTACTTTGCGCAGAACGGCATCAACGTGACTGCGATCCGCAAGGGCACGGGTTCGACGGACGCGTTGAAGCTCGTGGCGAACGGCAATGCCGAGTTCGGGTTCGCCGATCTCCCGACATTGCAAGTGGGACGGTCGCAGAAGCTGCCTGTCGTGGCGCTCGTCGCCGTGAATCAGGAAAGCCCATTGGCGATGATCTCGATCAAGTCGAAGCACCCGATGTCCAAGCCGGCCGACATGAAGGGCATGAACGTCGGCGTGCACCCCAGCGGCTCGACTTATGTATTCCTGAAGGCGTTCTTCGCCAAGAACGGGCTGAATCTCGCCGACTTCAAGCAGAGCACCGTCGCGCCGCCGTACGAGAACATGCTGATCCTCGGACGCGTCGATCTCGTTCCCGGTTATATCGATGCGGAAGTGCCCGAGCTCGAGGCGAAGGCCGGCGGGCCCGGCTCGCTTTCCATCCTGCACGGCTCGGATTATGGCTACGACGCGTACGGGTCCGGAGTCTTCACCTCGGAGAAGCTGATCGCCGAGAAGCCCGACCTGGTGCAGCGGTTCGTGAAGGCGTACCTGCAGGCATTCAAGCTGGTCGTTGAGAACCCGAAGGAAGCCGTCGACATCGTCGTGAAAGCGAATCCCGAGTACAAGGGCAAGGAAGAAACGCTCCAGATGCAGCTCGATGCCGACATCAAGTCGACATTCTTCGGTCCCTACACGAAGGAGCACGGCATCGGTGCGATCTCGGACAAGCAGTGGAACGCCACCGCACAGGTGTTGAAGGAGCAGGGCGTGCTGCCCGCCGATTTCAATCCCGCTGGAGGATTCAATTCGACGTTCGTCGACAAGGCCGGAGCGATGAAGCGCTGATCGCTGCACGAACCGCGCTGTTGCCCGCCTCCTCAGGTCGGCTGGGGGATTCGTTCATCGCGAAATTCGAGCGGTTCGTGCTCCGCCATGCGCCTGCCCAGTGAGTTCGACTACGTCATCGTCGGTGCGGGCTCCGCCGGTTGCACGCTCGCATACCGGTTAGGCGAAGATCCCGATGTTCGGGTGCTGGTGATCGAGGCGGGCGGGTGGGACCGCGACCCGTGGATTCACATCCCGCTCGGCTGGGGCCGTATCCTCACCCAACGTCTTCATGATTGGCAATACTTCGCGAGTCCCGAGTCCAATGTAGGCGGACGTGCGGTGGAATGCGCGCGCGGGAAAGTCGTCGGCGGCTCCTCATCGACCAATGCGATGGCCTATGTGCGCGGACATCCGCGCGATTTCGATCGCTGGGCCGCCACCGGGTTGCCGGATTGGGACAGCCCGCACGTCCTGCCGTATTTCAAGCGCATGGAGCGCTGGGAAAAGGGCGCCGATGCATGGCGCGGCGGCGACGGACCGCTCTCCGTTCAGTTCTGCCGTTACGACGACCCGCTCAACGGCGCATTCATCGAGGCGGCGAGCGAGGCCGGGCATGCGACGACGAACGACTACAACGCCGAGCACCCGGAGGGAATCGGCCGGCTGCAGGTGACGATCAAGGACGGGAAGCGGATGAGCGCCGCGCGCGCCTATCTGCGTCCCGCGATGCAGCGTGGCAACGTCGAGGTGCGCGTTGCGGCGCACGTGACGCGCGTCATATTGCAAGGCGAGGCGGCACGGGGTGTCGAATACGTGCAGGCCGGAAAGACCCAGCAAGTCGTTGCGGCACGAGAAGTGATTCTCGCCGGAGGCGTCATCAATACGCCGCAGTTGCTGATGCTTTCAGGGATAGGCGATCCCGGCGAGCTCGCGCAACACGATATCGCGGTCAGAGCGCCGTTGCGCGGCGTGGGCAAGAATCTTCAGGACCACGTATCGGTGATCCTGATTTATTCGCGGCGCGGGCAGAGCCCGTTCTTTCGCAACATGCGCGCCGACCGCATTGCACTGTCTCTCGCCAACGCGTACGCGTTCGGCCGCGGCTTCGCTTCCGACATCCCCGGCGGAGTCGTCGCGTTTCTGAAGAGCGAGCCGCAACTCGACTGCCCGGACATGCAGATTTTGCTCACCAACGCGTCATTGCCCGCATGGCCATGGTTTCCAGGATTGCGAAATCCCTTCGTCGACAGCTTTGCCTGTCGAACCGTGATGCTGCATCCGAGGAGCCGCGGCGAAATCCGGCTGGCGTCACCGGATCCGCTCGTTGCGCCGCGCATCGACCAGCATTTCCTCGCGGAGCCGAACGACTGTCGCGTGCTGCGCACGACGATTCGCACGGTGCGCGACATCGTCAGGCAGCCGGGACTCGCGGCCTTCGTCGACCGAGAAATCTCGCCCGGCGCCGCCGCTTCCTCCGACGATGCGCTCGATGCTTTCATCCGCAAGACGGCTATCACGGTCCATCATCCAGCGGGTACGTGCAGGATGGGTTCGGTCGACGATCCTCTCGCGGTCACCGACGACGAGGGCCGGGTCTTCGGCGTCGATCGCCTGCGCATCGTCGATGCGTCGTTGATGCCGGATCTGACGTCGGGCAACATCAACGCGCCCGTCATCATGATCGCGGAGAAAATCGCGGATCGGGTTCGGCAGCGACCTGCTGCGAAGCATCCAGGCAGCTGAACCGTCAGGGCTGGTACTGATTGAGAGAGTACCCAAGCCCCGCGTTCAGGTGAACAACTTCTGTACGCTCGTTGCGACCCGGTCCGCATCCTTGCGGGAAAGGTGGCCCAGGACGCCGCGGACCAGCCGATGATCGAGCGGAAAAAGCTTGAAACACACCAACGAGGCAACGGGCAAACCGGTTGCGGCGAGGTCTGCGATGGGCACGTCAAGCGGCTCGCGCGTGCTTCGATGATCATCGCCGATGCGCTATGAGCAGCCAACGCGTTGAACGCGCGGTGGTCCGAGAGAATCGGCGCCGGTCGACCTGGATGGCAACCCGGTAAGGTCCTAGTTGATCGACGGCTTCAGATACCCGCTGATCACGGTGCGCAGCTCGCTCGGCTCGAACGGCTTGCGAACAAGGCTCTTGATGCCGGCCGCTGACAGTCTGCCCGCGTCGACCGCGTCCTCGTAACCGGTATACAGGACGACGGGCGGCGCGGCGGACATGCGGCGGATCTCCTCTGCAAGCTGAAGGCCGCTCATCCGTGGCATCGTCTGGTCGGTGATCACGACGTCATATCGTTCGGCGTCGGCCTGGACCAGGGCCAATGCTGCTTCGGCTTCACTCGCGACGCTTGCCTCGAGTCCCCACGAGTCGAGCAGCTCGCGCATGAACTCCGCCACCGAGGGCTCATCGTCGACGATCAGAACGCGTCCACGCAGCTTCGACGATGCGCCTTGCGACTCATCGGCGCTCGGCTGCGTGCGAGCAGCGGCCGATCCTGCTGCTTCCGTCGCCGGCAGCAATATACGGAAGGTCGTGCCCTGGCCCGGAATGGTGTCCACCAGCACGTGGCCCCCGTGTTCATGCACGATGCCATGGACCACGGCCAATCCCATGCCACTGCCCTTGCCGACTGCTTTGGTCGAGTAGAAGGGCTCGAAGATGCGCTCCACGACGTCGCGCTGCATGCCGGAGCCGTTGTCGGCCACGGCGAGCTCCACGAAGTCGCCGCCAAAGCGCTTCCTGCAACTCGCGCAGATGACGCCGTCCACCGGGGCCGGTCGGACGGCAACATCGATCGTTCCCACGCCGTTCATTGCGTCGCGCGCATTGATGCAAAGATTGAGGAGCACCTGCTCGAGCTGGACGGTATCGGCGACGACGTTCGGAACTTCATCGACCGTCGTGTGAAGTTCGAGCGTCGACGGCATCGTCGATCGAACGAACTCATAGGCCTCGTTAACGAGCGCGGGAAGCGACACCACCCGGCGTTCGCCGCGTTGACCTCGTGCGAACGTGAGCAACTGCTGGATCAGGTCCTGCGCGCGTCGCGCGGAGGCGCGTGCCTGCTCCAGATAGCGTTTGAGCGTCGCGTTCTTCGTAACTTCGCGCTGCTCGGCCGCCATCAGCACATAACCGACGATGGCCGTGAGGATGTTGTTGAAGTCGTGCGCGATTCCACCTGCAAGATGCCCGATCGCCTCCATCTTCTGCGCTTGCCGCAGTTGCTCCTCGAGCCGACCGCGCTCCGCCTCGGCTGCCTTGCGCTCGGTGATGTCCCGAGTCACTGTGATTGCGTGGGTCGCGCCGCGGTAGCGAACCGGGATTGTTCGCACCTCGATCGACAGAGGCTCCCCGTTCTTGCGGATGGCCGTCGTCTCGACCTGGCACGACTCGCCCGCGAGCGTCCGGCGTATGAGCGCGTGGAGCGCATCGACCTCGTCGGGCGGGAGATCGGAAGCCAAGGACCTTCCGATCACCTCGTCGCGCGAATATCCGTACATTTCGAAGTACGCGGGGTTCGCATCGATCATGCGGAGATCGGGGCTCCACAGGTTGATCGCATCCACCGATACGTTGAAAATGGCCCTGTATTGCTCCTCGCCCGCCGTCTCGTCTTCGACGAACTCGAACTCGCCTTTCTCGTTCGCTGCCCGGCGTTTCGCTTCGAGCCGGCGAAGCTCCGCGCGCCGGATCTTTCCCGAGATCGTCTTCGGGATGTCGGCGAACTCGAGTCGACGAATGCGCTCGTAAGGCGCGAGCCGCTGGCGCAGATGCGCGAATAGATCGGCCGCGAGCTCGGGCGTCGCGGTATAGCCCGCCTTGAGGCTCACGAAGCATTTGGGTATCGCGAGGCGCAGCGGATCGGGGCTCGGCACCACCGCCGCCTCCGCGACCGCCGGATGTTCGATGGCCACCGACTCGAGCTTGAACGGCGAGATCCGGTAGTCCGACGACTTGAACACGTCGTCGGCCCGACCGATGTACCAGAGGTAACCCTCGCTGTCGCGTCGCGCCACATCTCCGGTTCGGTAGTACACGTCGCGTTCCACGGCATTGGGCGCCGTGGTGCTGCCCGAATAGCCCTGCATCAAACCGACCGGACGCGGGTCGATACGGATCGACACCTCGCCTTCGTCCGCGGGATTGCCGTCGGCATCCAGCAGAAGCACGTCGTAGCCGGGCAGGGGTCGGCCCATCGAACCGGCCTTCACCGGCTGGCCGGGCGAATTACCGACTAGCGCCGTCGTTTCGGTCTGTCCATAGCCGTCGCGCACCGTAAGGCCCCAGGCGGCTCGCACGCAATTGAGGATTTCCGGATTGAGCGGTTCACCCGCGCCGATCAGTTCCCGAAGCGCAAGACGTCCTCGAAACGCCGCGAGGTTCTCCTGGATCAACATGCGCCACACGGTCGGCGGCGCACACATCGTCGTGACGCGACAGCGTTCCACGACGTCCAGCATGGCCTTCGCATTGAAGCGCGCGTAGTTGTAGATGAAGATGCACGCACCCGCGTTCCATGGCGCGAAGAAGCAGCTCCACGCGTGCTTGGCCCAGCCGGGCGACGAGATATTGAGATGGATGTCACCCTCTCGGAGGCCAATCCAATACATCGTCGAGAGATGCCCGACCGGATAGCTCTCGTGGGTGTGCAGCACGAGCTTCGGCTTGGCCGTCGTTCCGGACGTAAAGTAGAGCAGCAGCGGATCCGATGCGCGCGTGGGCGCGTCCGGCACGAATGCAATGGGCGCGTGGCGGGATTCCGCAAGTGCGAGCCAGCCCGGTGTCGGCTCGCCAACGGCGATGCGCGTGAAGTCACCGCCCAATGCATCCACCTTCGCCGTATTGGCCGAGCCGGTGACCACGTGCCTGACGTCGCCACGCGTAATCCGATCGAGCAGGTCGTCGCGGGCGAGAAGGCTCGCGGTCGGAATCACGACGGCGCCGAGCTTGGTGGCGGCGAGCATGACCTCCCAGAGCGCCACCTCGTTGCCCAGCATGAGCAGCAGGCGATCGCCGCGCTGCACGCCATGCGTGCGCAGCCAGTTCGCGACCTGGTTCGAACGCGCGGCAAGCGCCGCGAACGACAAGCGAAACTCTTCACCCGATTCCTCGACGATCCACAGCGCCTGGGTCTCGTTACCGGCCGCCATCGCGTCGAAGTAATCGAGCGCCCAGTTGAAGTGATCGGTTCGTGGCCATGCGAAGCCGCTGCGCGCCGATTCGTAGTCGGTGCGCTGCGCAAGAAGGAAGTTGCGCGACTGGAGGAACGGGGGTGTGGCGATCATCGGGACTGCTGACTCCATGAATCGCGGCAATGCGTGGTGCGTTTACAGTCTAGCGGACCGCCGGCGCGCACGTGCGCCGATTACCGGCCGGTTACAAACGAAACGTGCCCGTTACACCGCGGAGCGACTGCAAAGCGGTGTCTCAATCGTCGGCAACGTCTATGGAGCGCCGCGCGCCGGCACGAACATGTAGCCCGCGCCGCGCACCGTGCGGATCGCCTGCGGATGATCCGGATCGTGCTCGATCTTGCGGCGCACGCGAGCGATGCGAATGTCGATCGACCGATCGAACGGCTCCCAGTCGCGCTTTCGCGTCAGCGTGAGGAGCTGGTCACGGTTCAGCACCTGGTTCGGTCGTTCGACGAACGCCTTGAGAAGGTCGAACTCCATTCCGGTCAGCGGGAGTTCGCTGCCGTCGGCGGCGAACAACTGGTGTGATCCGAGATCGAGCGTGCACGCGCCGACACGAACCCGGGGCGCGGCGGCCGCGGTGCCCGCGACCTGCGCTTCCGATGCAGCGTGCGGCCGCGCCTGCATTCGCCTGATGATGCTCTTCACCCGTGCACGGAGTTCTCGCAGGTCGAACGGCTTGGACACGTAGTCGTCGGCTCCGACCTCCAGCCCGGCAACGCGGTCCGCGACTTCCGTCGCTCCCGTCACCATGATGATGCCCACGTCGTAGCGCTCGCGCAGGAACCGCGCGAGCGTGAACCCGTCTTCGCCCGGAAGATTGACGTCGAGCAGGACGACGTCGGGCAGCGCTTTCTCGACCGCGTCGCGCATCGCCGTACCCTGGTCCGCCTGGGCGACCTCGTAGCCATGCGTGCGGAGGTACTCCGCCAGCATTTCGCTGACATGGACGTCGTCCTCGACGATCAGGATGCGGCCAACCAACGCCATTGCCTCCACCCCGGCACGCACGACTTCGCGACAAGTGTAGCGCGATGCGATCGACCTCGTCGCCGGGCTGCCGACGCCGATACATACGAAACAAATTACCCGCTCGAGTGTCGCGCGGCGAATACCTGACCCGCGCAAAGTGCGCTCGTGCCTTGCATGGGACACGCCAGTGCCGGACCGCAGGGCACGAGAATCAATGATCACAAGGACATGATCGTCATGAACGCACGAGCCAATCGCCACACCTTGACTGCGCCCGAAGTCGACGCCTGGGCGCGACACGCGCATCGCTCGAATGGTTTCGGCGATGTCGTCACCTCACATCCAACGCCAAGGAGTATTGCAATGCTAGCCATGCCATCCGTCATGCAGCCGAAGGCTGATTCCGCCCGCTACGCGAAATGTGTCGAGGTTTCCAAGCGCATCCGCTGGGAGATCGATCGCGACGTGATTCGCGGCCGACAATTCGATTTTACGAAGCGGTTCCTGCCCGACGGCTTGTCGAAGGTCGATCGCCTCGACTTCCTCACCTCGAACGAGCGACGGCTGCTGAGCCAGATCCAGGGGCGAACGTACGCGAACATATTCGGACTGGTCGAGCGCTTCATTGCGGCCAAGGTGCTCGAACTGAGCGGCGCGCACTCGCTCGGCGACCAGAACGCCCTGGAGGCGCTGGTGCGCTTCGGGGACGAAGAGATCAAGCATCAGGATCTCTTCCGGCGTATCGAGCGGATGTCCGCGGAAGGGATGCCGCCAGGTTACGCGTTCATTCCGGAGCCGAATTCGGTCGCGCAGGCCGTGCTTTCGAAGTCCACGTGGGCAGTGCTGGCGCTGACCTGTCACATCGAGCTCTTCGTCCTCGCGCACTATCGCGAGAGCATCGACAAGGCCGCCGACATCTGCCCGCTATGGAAGGATGTGTTTCTTTACCACTGGAAAGACGAATCGCAGCACGCCATCGTGGACGAGCTGGAGTGGGCGCATGAGGATGCGAGGATCACGCCCGACGGGCGCGACGCGGCGGTGGACGATCTGATCGCGCTGGTCGGTGCGGTGGACGGCATCCTTCAGGCGCAGTCTGCGTCCGACGCGCGCTACTTCGTCGAAGCCTGCGGTCGCTCGATGTCGGCCGTCGAGGTCACCCAAGTCAACGCAACGGTGCTCGCCGCCTATCGGTGGCAGTACATCGTATCGGGTGTGCAGCTGCCGCGGTTCAGCAACTTCCTGAATGCCATGATCACTCCTGCACAACAGGAGCGGATCGGTTCCGCGCTCGCGCCGATCTTGGCCTGATCGAACGAGCACATGACCGACCGGCCGAGGACTTGCGGCCGACGGGGAGCCATACGAGCGCTTCGAGCGGCAAGCGTGTATCGTAGCTCCCCGATCGGCGCAGGCGTCCGATCGCGATGTTCATTGTCTGAATCATCGAGGGGTCACACCGGGAAGCAGTCATCGAAGCATCATTGAACGCACCAGGGAGGCGGCAATGAGCGACATCGCAGACACACGGATAACACTCGCTCCGGACGCACCCGCGGTGCCGTCGGCGCCGTCGAGCGTGGCGGACCGCGGTTTCACGCGTCTGGAGTACCAGTTGAACGACTACCCGGGGCCCGCGCGCACCGCGCTCTTCGGCATCCAGCACGTGCTCGTGATGTTCACCGCGATGGTGGGCGGGCCGCTGATCGTCGCGCGCCTGCTCAATCTCAGTCCCGACGTTCGCATCGAGATGGTCACGGGAACGATGATCGGGTGCGGCATCGCCACGATAATTTCCGCGCTCGGACTGGGCTTCATCGGTCCGCGGCTGCCGATCGTGATGGGCGTGTTCTACATCTTCATCGGGCCGATCGTCGCGATCAGCAAGGACGTGAGCCTCGCCGCTGCGATGACCGCGCTGATGATCGGCGGTCTCGTGCAGTTCGCATGGAGTCCGCTGATCGGGAAGATGCAACGGTTCTTTCCGGCGATCGTTACCGGCACGACGATCCTGCTGATCGGCACCGGGTTGATGAAGATCGGCATCAACGTCGCGACCGGCCTCAACACCCCGAGCTTCGGAACCCCTCTTACGCTTGGTCTGGCGACGCTGATGATCGTGCTCATCATCATCCTGAGCGTGTACGGGAAGGGGTTCATCCGAACGCTCTCGCTGTTCGTGACGATGGTGATCGGCTACGTCATCGCTGCGATGCTCGGCCTGCTCAACTTCCAGAGCGTCGCGGATGCAAGCTGGGTCGCGGTGCCGAACCCGTTTCCTTACGGCGGGCTGCAATGGCCGGGCATCGTTGGCGTAGTGACCGTCATCGTCTGCTTTTTCGCCACCGCCGTCGAAACGACCGGGCACACGCTCGCCTGCTGCCGCATCACCGGCGTACCGGGTGAGGACTGGCGGGTCCGCGGTGCGGTCGCCAACGACGGCATCGGCTCGGTGATCTCGGCGATCTTCGGCGGCATGGCGCTCACATCCTATTCGCAGAACATCGGCGTGATCTCGCTGACCGGTGTCGGCAGTCGTTTCGTCGTTGCCGCCGGAGGCGCGTTCCTCATCGTCATGGCGATGATTCCGAAAGTCGGTGCGATCATCGCGCTGATGCCGTCCGCCGTGCTGGGCGGCGTCCTGCTGTTCATGTTCGGCATGGTGGCGTCGGTAGGGCTGGACATCATCGGCAAGAACCTGAAGTCGCGCCGTGATGCGCTGATCGTCGCGAGCTCGCTCGCGGTCGGTCTCGGCATCCAGGCTGCGCCGCCGGCCGCGTTCGATGCCGTCGCACCCGCGCTGCGCATCCTCGTCACGGACGGGATCGTCATGGGAATCCTCCTGGCCATGATCCTCAACATCGTGCTGCCGAAGGAGGCGGAGTCGAGGATGGCGCCCGCGCACTGATTCGCGTGCACGAGCGACTCCAGGCCGCAAGATTGCGCGGTGAGCGCAGACGCTCCTACTGGATCACTTCATCGGCGAGCTGCAGCACCGATTGCGGGATCGAAATGCCGAGCGTCCTGGCGGTCTTGAGATTGATCACCAGCTCGAACCTCGTCGGTTGCTCGACGGGCAGGTCGGAAGGCTTGGCGCCTTTGAGGAGCTTGTCCACGAACGCCGCCGCGCGCCGAAACATGACCGTGAAGCTCGCGGCGTACGACATGAGGCCGCCGGCCAGCACATGTTCCCTGAACCCGAACATCGTCGGCAGGCGGTGCTTGGTGGCAAGGTCCGCCATCAGTTCTGCATGGCGAACGAAGATGATGTCCGCCGGAACGAAGAGCGCACCGGCGCGCTCTCGCGCAATGGCCGCGAATGCCCGCTCGAACTCTTCGGGGCCTCGCGCTTCCACCAGTTGGAGCCGAAGGCCCATCGCGTTCGCTGCGACCTCGGTCTCTCTCAATGCTGCCGCCTGCCACACGGGATTGGCCGGATTCCAGAGCACAGCCACGCCGGAGACCTGTGGAACGGCGTCCTTCAGCAGCGCGAGCTGTTTCCTCGAGGCTTCGGCCAGCATCGAGGACGGCCCCGTGACGTTTCCGCTCGGACGGGCAAGGCTGTCGACGAGCCCGCTGCCCAACGGATCGCCGACGCCCACCATGACGATGGGAATGGTGGCCGTCGCACGCTTCGCTGCCAACGACGCCTGCGTTACCGACGCAACGATGAGATCGACCTTGAGCGCGACGAGCTCGGCCGCGAGTTCGGGTAGCCGCTCGAACTTCCCTTCCGCCCAGCGCGGCTCGATGGCGATGTTCCGTCCCGGCATCCAGCCAAGCTCGCCAAGGCCCTCGTTGAAGGAGCGGAGAAACGCCTCATCCGACGTTGCGGAGCCCGGCGACAGCCACCCTACTCGAGCTGCCTTCGCCACGGGCTGCGCGTGCCCGGCAAGTGGAAAGGCGGCTGCGCCGCACAACATGGTGATCAGTTCGCGTCGTCTCACTTGCGCGGTCGATGAGTGATCTGCGTACGTCGCGTTCTCGCCGCGTGAGGCGAGAACGCTCCTCAAAATTGCCGGTGAATCCAGTGCGCCCCGAGCAACGTTTCCCGATCGCGCCCCATCGGACCCGCAATCGTAACGCCGAGGGGCAATCCTTGCGGCCCGCGTGCGATCGGAACGTGAACGCAGGGCCCGCGCAGCACCGTCCAGATCCGGTTGAACAGCGGATCGCCTGTCGCCTGAATGCCGGCCGGCGCTTCGCCCATCGTGCTCGGCGCAACGAGCACGTCGCAGTCCTCCATGACATGCGGGAGCATCGCGCGGCATCGGCGCGCCAGGTCCCGCGCGGCGTCGTACTGCGCCGTCGTCACGGAGAGCCCCGCTTCGATCATCGCGACCATCTCCCGGCTGAGCAGCTCGGAGTGCATGAGTCGCTCATAAGAGAGCGATTGCGCAACTTCCCGCACCATGATCGTGATCTGCGCATCCGCGAGTTTAGAGAATTCGACCGGCAATGCGACGTCCCGCACCTTGGCACCGGCGGCGCGCAAACGTCTTTCGACGTCGTCGAACAATCCGATCGTTTCGGGCCAGGCGCGATCCCACTCGTGCGTCCGGCACAAGCCGATCCGCGGCACTTCATTACTCGCGTTGTCGATCGCAAGGTCGTTTCGGCCGGAAAGCGCGGCAGCGAACAATCCAACATCCGGCACGCTACGGCCGAAGCCTCCGATGGTGTCGAGCGTGTCGGAAATCATCTTCACGCCGACGCGACACAGGGTTCCATAGGTCGGCTTGTAACCGACGGCGCCGCAATACGCCGCGGGCCGGACGATCGAGCCCGCCGTCTGCGTGCCAAACGCGAGTGGAACCATGAAGTCCGCAACCGCGGCAGCCGACCCCGAAGACGAACCACCTGGCGTGTGGGCTGGATCGTGCGGGTTGCAGGTCGGGCCGGGATGAAACGTCGCAAACTCGGTCGTGACGGTCTTGCCGACGACGATCGCACCGGCGGCGCGGGCGAGCGCAACGCTTGCGGCATCACTGACGGGCCGGTGCCTTGAATAGATCGGCGAGCCGTAGCTCGCGGGCATGTCGAAGGTGTCGAAGAGATCCTTCACCGCGATCGGCAGCCCGTGCAGCAATCCCGACACCCCCTGCGCGTCGAGACGGCGTGCGCGTTCGAGCGCAGCGTCGGCATCGACGAACGTCCATGCATGAACGACGGGCTCGCGCTCGCGGATTCGCTCCATGCAGTCGGCAAGCAGGGCCTGCGCGGAGATCTCCCGCGTCGCCAGCTTGCGCGCGGCCTCGGTTGCGGTGAGCTGGTTCAGGCTCGCCACGTCAAAGACTCCATTCGCGAATGAGGTCGGAATAGATTGCGACCGATTGCTCCACGCGATCGACCAGGCAGTATTCGTCCGTCTGGTGGGCAAGATGCGGCTCGCCGGGTCCGAGCACGCAGATGGGCACATCGCGATATACGGCGTTCAGCACCGCCGCGTCCGTGAAGTAGGTCGCGGTGCGCGGTACGGGTTGCTCGCCGATTCGTTTCTCCGCGACCGCGAACACGTGCTGCATCCACGGCTGATCGGGATTCGAGTAGATCGCCTCGACGTCGACGATCGGGGTGAGTTCGACGTCGGCTCCGAGCGCCTGCTCGAGCTTTCCTCGCAGGAGACGATGATCCTGGCCCGGGATCGTGCGGATATCGACACCGATCGTCGCGCTGTCCGGAACGGAGTTGATGTTGAGACCCGCGTGCAGCGTGCCGACGTTCAGCGTCGGCCGTCCCATCATTGGATGCGCTTCCACGCCGAAATCGAAGTTGCGCAAAACGTCGACGGCGCGCGCGGCTTTGAAGATCGCGTTGTCGCCGCGCTCCGGCATTGAGCCGTGGGCCGTGACGCCCGTCGTGCGCGCTTCGAGCCACAGCGCGCCCTTGTGTCCCACCAGCGGGTAATTTGCCGTCGGTTCGCCGACGACGAGTGCGCCGATCGTTCCCAGCAGGCTTGTCTTCGTCGCAAGGAATGCTGCGCCCCCGCAGCCGCATTCCTCGTCGGCGGTGATGACCAGCGTTATGCCGGGCGCTTCACGCAAGCGGTCCGCGAGCGCGACCGCGGCGACCACGAATGCCGCCACGCCACTTTTCATGTCGCTCGATCCGCGACCGTAAAGTCGCCCGCCCTCGAGGCTTGCGCCGAAGGCATCCTGCTTCCACGCCGCCGCGCCGAGCGGTACGGTGTCGATGTGCCCGGTGAATCCGAGCGGCGGCTTGCCGGTGTCGCGTCCGATGCGCGCAACGAGGCTCGTGCGCGTGGGCGCGAATGCCGCATAGTCGACCCGGAATCCGGCCGCTTCCAGCAGCGATCCGAGATGCGAAGCACACGCCTCTTCGGCACCAGGAGGATTGATCGTGTTGAACGAGAGCAGCTTCCGGGTAAGCGCAACAGCATCCGGATAATGGGTCATCGATGCTCCTTCAATGCGCCACGCGCGTGTCGGACGTCGATGGCGTACGCAGGTGACACGCGACCACGTGACCGGGCACGACTTCCGTCAATGCCGGTTCTTCGCGCCGACAGCGATCGAACGCGTACGGGCAACGGGTGTGGAACCGGCAGCCTTCCGGCAAGTCCATCGGACTCGGTACATCGCCCTGCAGTATCACCCGCTTGCGCCGCACGGTGGGGTCGGGAACGGGAACGGCGGACAGCAACGCCTCCGTGTAGGGATGCAACGGGTTCCCGAACAGTGCCCGCGTCGACGTCAGCTCGACGATGCGGCCGAGGTACATGACGGCGACGCGATGGCTGATGTGCTCGACGATCGCGAGGTCGTGCGCGACGAACAGATAGGACAGGCCGAACTCCTGCTGCAGATCGACGAGCAGGTTGATCACCTGCGCCTGCACCGAAACGTCGAGCGCCGAAACGGGCTCGTCGCAAACGATGAGCTTCGGGCGCGGCGCGAGCGCGCGCGCGATCCCGAGCCGCTGCCGCTGGCCGCCGGAGAATTCGTAGGGATAGCGCACCAGTTGATCGGCGCGTAACCCTACACGCTCGAAGAGCGATCGCACGCGGTCGGCGATCGCTTCGTTCGACACCCCTTCGAAGTTGCGAATGGGTTCGGCGACGATGTCGCGCGCCCGCATGCGCGGATTGAGCGAAGCGTACGGATCCTGGAAGACCGCCTGCAGCTCGCGCCGGTAGGGTCGCATCGCGCTCTCCGGGAGTCGCTCGATGGATTGACCGCGCCATTCGATCGCGCCTGCGGTCGGTTCTATCAACCTCAGCACCGTTCTCGCGATCGTCGATTTGCCGCAGCCGCTTTCACCGACAAGCCCGAGTGTTTCTCCCTCCGCAATGGCGAAGCTGACGTCGTCGACGGCATGCACGGGCGCTCGGGAACGTCCGAAGAGTCTGCCCGGTGAAGCGTAATGCTTCGTGAGATTCGATACCCTGAGAAGCGCGGTGCCCGGCGCGGTTGCACAATCGTCATCGCTCGTCGCGGTCACGTCGCCCGACCTGTCCGTGTTGGATGGGCGACGGGCGTCGGTTCACGCGCACCGTTCGTCGCGCCAGCATTCTCCGGTTGGGAGACGATGCGATCCGACTCCCAGCATGCGGCGACATGATCGACCGCCTTTTCCTCGAGCGGCGGCGATTCGGTGCGGCAGCGCGAGGTCGCGTAACCACAGCGCGGCGCGAACGCGCATCCGACGATCGGCTCGGCGAGCGACGGCACCGTGCCGGCGATTTCGGCCAACCGGGTCCGTTCGCCTCGAGCACTACCATTGACGGCACCGAGCTTCGGAATGGAATGCAGCAATCCTCGCGTGTACGGGTGCCTCGGGCGCGCGAACAATTCGAGGACCGATGCTTCCTCGACCTTGCGTCCGGCGTACATGACGACGACCCGCTCCGCCATCTCGGCCACGACGCCGAGATCGTGCGTAATGAGCACGATGGCGGTGCCGGTCTTCTGCTGTAATTCGCGCATGAGGTCGAGGATCTGCGCCTGGATCGTGACGTCGAGCGCCGTCGTCGGCTCGTCGGCGATCAGCAGGCGCGGCTCGCAGGCCAGCGCCATGGCAATCATGACGCGCTGGCGCATACCGCCGGAGAGCTGATGCGGGTATTGCGAGGCGCGGCGCGCAGCTTCCGGCATCTTCACCAGCCGCAACAGCTCGATCGTGCGCGAGGCCGCCTGCGCTCGCGACAATCCGCGATGGACGACGAGCGCTTCGGCGACCTGATGGCCGATCGTCAGCACGGGATTCAGCGACGTCATCGGCTCCTGGAAGATCATCGAGATGGCGTTGCCGCGGACCTTCCGCATCGCCGGCTCCGGCAGCTGCAGCAGATCATCGCCTTCGAACAGGACGCGTCCCCTGACGATTCGTCCGGGAGGAGACGCGATCAGGCGCATGATCGACAACGAAGTGACACTCTTGCCGCACCCCGATTCTCCAACGATCGCGAGCGTTTCTCCGCGGTTGACCCGGAAGGACACGCCGTCCACGGCCCGCACAACGCCGTCACGCGTGAAGAAATGCGTGGTGAGGTCGTCGACCTCGAGCAGATTGGGCGATGCGGCGTCGGCTTTCATCAGATGCGCCGCGCAAGCCGCGGGTCGAGCGCGTCACGCATGCCGTCGCCGAGCAGGTTGACGGCGAGCACCGTGATCGAAAGGCAGATACCCGGACAGATGATCAGGTAGCCGGCGATCTGAACCAGGCTGCGGCCCTCCGCCATGATGTTGCCCCAGCTCGGGATGTTCGGCGGCGTTCCCGCTCCGATGAACGAGAGGATGGCTTCGGTGATCATCGCCGAGCCGCACACGTACGTGCCTTGCACGAGCAGCGGCGCGACGATGTTCGGCAGGATGTGCCGCGTCAAAAGGCGCGGCAGCGTCGTGCCCGCGGCAATCGCCGCCTCGACGTACGGTTGCTCGCGCAGGGACAGAACGAGGCCGCGCACCAGGCGGACCACCCGCGGGACTTCCGAAAGCGTGATCGCCGCAATCACATTGCCGACGCTCGCCTTCGTCAACGCCATGAGCGCGATGGCGAGAAGCACAGATGGGATGGACATCAGCCCGTCCATGACGCGCATCACGATCGGATCGAGCCAGCGGATGTAGCCGGTCAGCACGCCGATCACGATGCCGAGCACCGTGGACAACAGCGCCACCGCGAGTCCGACGATCAGCGAAATGCGCGCGCCGTAGACGACGCGGCTGTAGACGTCCCGACCCAGCATGTCGGTTCCGAACCAGTAAGCGGACGACGGGGGCTTCAAACGCTTCGCGGGCGAGACCGCCTGCGGATCGACGGTCGCGAGGTACGGTGCAAGCAGGGCGATCACGATCATGATCGCCAGGATGACGCCGCCCGCGATCGCCATCGGATGCCTCCGGAAGGCGTCGCGAAAACGTTGCCAGGTGGGCGAGACCGACTTCGTCGCGATGGCCGGTACGGTAAGCGTAGTGGTCTGCATCAGTATCGAATGCGTGGATCGAACAGCGCATACGACAAGTCGACGGCCAGATTCACGAGCACGTAGACGGCGGAAAACAGCAGCGTCACTCCCTGGATGATCGGATAGTCGCGGCGGAGGATCGCGTCCACCGTCAGCCGGCCGATGCCGGGGAGGGCGAACACGGTTTCGGTCACGATCGCGCCGCTGATGAGCAGCGCCACGCCGATGCCGATGATCGTTACGATCGGAATGGCGGCATTCTTCAGAGCGTGTCCAAGCAGCACTTGATCGGGCGCGAGACCTTTGGCCTGGGCGGTCCGCACGTAATCCTGTGACAGGACGTCGAGCATGCTTGCGCGCGTCATGCGCGCGATCAACGCGACATACACGGTGCCGAGCGCAATGCTCGGCAAGATCAGGTGTCGCAACCACTCCCAGACGCCGTCACGAAAGTTGCGATATCCCTGCACCGGCAACCAGTCGAGCTCGACCGAAAGCGTGAGGATCAGGATGTAAGCCAGCACGAACACCGGCACCGAGAAGCCGAGAACCGAAAACGCCATCACCGCGCGATCGAACCAGGTGCCTGCCTTCGCAGCGGCGAGGACGCCCATCGGCACCGCAACGGCGATTGCGACGACGAGCGTGCACAGCGTGAGCGAAAGCGTCGGCTCGACCCGCTGAGCGATCAGCTGCGTGACCGGAAGATTGGTGAAGATCGACGTGCCGAGGTCGCCATGCGCGAGCGCTCGGACCCAGCGCCCGAACTGGACGAGGAACGGATCGTCGAGGCCGAGCCGCTCGTGGATCCGCGCGATGTCCTCGCTCGTCGCAATGTCGCCTGCGATTACGGCCGCGGGATCACCCGGTGTCAGGTAAAGCAGCGAGAACACGACGAACGCAACCACCGCCATGACGACGAGGGTGGAAAGGAGGCGGCGGATGACGTAGGCAGTCATCCGCGCTCAGGCGCCCGTCGCGAACGAAAGAGAAGCGGTCTCAGGAAAGCGCTGCGAACAGCCGGTTCATGGCCGCTTCTACCGCTTCTCGACGTTCCACATCAATGTCATCGGAGCGATGATCATGCCGGTCAGGTTCGTCCGATAGGCGGTCGGAAGGATGAATTGCGCCGTGGGTACGTACGGCACGAAGTCGAACGCACGCGCCTGAACCGCATCCGCAGCTTTCTTGGAGCCGGCTGCGTCGGTCGCCGCAAACCATGCCTCGCGCAACTCCTCGATCTTCGCGTCTTCCGGCCAACCGAACCATCCTTTCTGACCCGAACCGCGAACGGCGAAATTGACGGCGGGCGACGTCACGTCGGGACCGACGAGCCACGTGTGGAAGATCGACCATCCGCCTTTGTCGAGGGGCTCCTTCGACGAGCGCCGGGTGATCAGCGTGCCCCAGTCGCCTGCCTGCAGGTCGACGTTCAGTCCGAGCTTACGCAGCGCCTCCGCCGTGAGCAGCGATTGCGAATGCACGATCGGCTGATCGGTCGCATCGATGATAACGATCTTCTCGCCGTTGTAGCCCGCTTCCTTGATCAGTTGCTTCGCCTTCTCGAAGTCACGCTTGCCCTTCAAGGGCTCCGCGCCCACTTCGCTCGCGAGCGGCGTGCCGCACGTGAAGAACGAATAGCAGGGGTGACCGTTCTTCGCATCGCCCGCGATGCCGAGGACGTAATCGTTCTGATCGATCGCGTACAGGATCGCCTGCCGCATCTTCTGGTTGTTGAACGGCGGATACAGGAAGTTGAAGCGGAGCAGGCCCATCGAGCCCAGCGGATCGATGTTCTCGACCTTGACGCTCTTGTTCTTGGCGAGAACGGGAATCAGGTCCGGCGGCATCTGCTCCCACCAGTCGACTTCGCCCGCGTTGAGTGCGGCAGCCGCGGTCGCGGAATCCGGGATATAGATCCACTCCACGCGATCGACCTTGGCGACCTTGCCGCCCGCAGCCCACGACGGCGCTTCCTTCCGTGGAACGTAATCGGTGTTCTTCACGTAGACGACCTTGCTGCCGGGCACCCATTCTTCCTTGACGAACTTGAACGGACCGGAGCCGATCGGGTCGGTGATGTTGGTCGACGCGTCCGTCTTCGCGATGCGCTCGGGCATGATGAACGGCACGTTCGACGACGGCTTCGCGAGCGCCTCGAGCGCGAGCGGGAAAGGTCGCTTGAGCTTGAGCGTGAAGGTCTTGTCGTCGACGGCCTTCCACGAGTCCGTGACTTCTGCCAGCTTCTGCCCGAGCGCATCCCGCTTTGCCCAGCGTTCCACGGAAGCGATGCAATCGGCCGAGCGCACCGGTTGCCCGTCGTGGAACTTGAGGCCGTCGCGCAGCGTGAATGTGTAGGTCAGCTTGTCGTTGCTGACTTCGTACTTGTCCACCATCTGCGGTTGCACCTGGAACTTGGCATCGGTCGCGAAGAGCGTGTCATAGACCATGTAGCCGTGATTGCGCGTGATGTACGCGGTGGTCGTGATGGGATCGAGGATCCGCAAGTCGGCCTGCGGTATGAACTTGAGGACCTTCTGCCCCTGGGCCCATGCGATGGGCGTACCGAGCGCCGCTGCGAGCATCAGCGCGCCCAGTACGGCGGCCCAGCGATATCCTCCTTGCTTCGTCATTGACGACCTCCTCGAGTAATAGTTGTGCGCTGCGTTCCGGCCGCAAGAGCCGACACGCGCGTCAGCGGGCATTCTAGCGCCAGTGTGCCGCGAAGCGCTGCGGTTGCCGACACGTGAGCGGGAAACAACAGGTCCGCGCCGGCCCGCTCGATCGTTGCGAGTGCGGCGACGCGGCCGTGCCTCCGGGACTGTGTCATCGCAGTCGGAAACGAACGTCGGGTCGCCGCACACGTGCGGATCCACTCTGTCGTTGCGCGACTCTACTTTCTGGCGACACCCGCTTGCTCGAGAATGCAGTGAAGCAGCACGTTGGCGCCTGCCTCGACGTGCGCCGGATCGGCGTCTTCGATCTCGTTGTGACTGATGCCGTCCTTGCACGGGATGAAGATCATTGCGGTCGGCGCGACGCGCGCGACGTATATCGCGTCGTGGCCCGCGCCGGAGGTCACGTTCATGTGGCTGTACCCGAGCTTTTCTGCCATGCGCCGGACGACGTCGACGCAGCCCGGGTCGAACGGGCACGGCGGATAGTGCGCAACCTGCTGCACGTCGATGGCCAGCCCGCTTTCGTGCCGCGCGCGATCGATGAACAGGCGGAGCTCGTCGTCCATGCGATCGAGACCTTCCACGTCGGCATTGCGCAAGTCGATCGAGAAGCGAACCTCTCCGGGAATCACGTTGCGGCTGTTGGGAAACACGTTCACATAGCCAACGGTGCCGCGCCCATGGGGTGCGTTGCGGTGGCCGAGCGCGACGACTTCCTGCATCAAGCGCGTTGCGACCATCAGCGCGTCGCGACGCGCTGCCATCGGGGTCGACCCGGCATGCGATTCCGTCCCGGTCACCGTACAGTCGTACCAGCGCAACCCCAAGCCGCCGTCGACGACGCCGATGACCGTCGATGCATCTTCCAATACCGGGCCCTGTTCGATATGCGCTTCGAAGTAGCACCCGATCGGATGAGCTCCCGGCGTGTCCTGCCCGAGGTAACCGATCCGCTCGAGTTCGTCGCGTACCGATCGACCGCCGACGTCGCGTGCGGCGTAGGCGTGCTCGAGCGCGAATGCACCGCAAAAGACGCCCGAGCCCATCATCACCGGAACGAATCGCGACCCTTCCTCGTTGGTCCAGATCGCGACCTCGACCGGCGCCTCGGTCTCGATCGCGTGTTCGTTCAGCGTCCGCACGACTTCCAGCGCCGCGAGCACGCCATAGTTGCCGTCGAACTTGCCGCCGTTGGGTTGCGTGTCGATGTGCGAGCCGGACATGACCGGAGAACGGCTTGCGTCGCGACCGGAACGGCGCATGACGATGTTGCCGATGCGATCGACGGCGGTCGTCATGCCCATTTCGGTGGCGCGCGCGACGGCCCAGTCGCGGGCCTCGCGATCCAGGTCGGTCAACGCGAGGCGTGCGACACCGCCCTTGGGCGTTGCGCCGATGCGCGCCAATTCCATCAGCGACTGCCAGAGACGTTCGCCGTTGATGCGTGGTTGTGCCTTGATCATGATCCCGCTCACCTACGCATGAGTGACTGCGAGAGACGTGGGCCGTTCATTCCCGGTCGCGCCTTTGATCATGGTCCTGCAAAGGCACGCATGAGTTTCACGACCCGCAACCGAGCGCGCGAACGATTCCTGCTCATTCGCACCGCGCTAAAGCAAAAGCATCCCGTCACGCAATGCCACGCGCGCGCAACGCGTCGACAGTTTTGGCATCGATGCCGAGCGATGCCAGCACTTCTTCGGTGTGCTCGCCAAGGCGCGGACCGATCCAGCGGGTTCCTCCCGGTGTAGCGCTGAGCTTGGGCACGACGCCCGGCAGCTGTATCGGCTCACCATCGGGCAGGCGATGGCGCTCGAACATGGCACGCCCCTGATAGTGGGGATCGGCGGCGATGTCGGCGGCCGTGTAGACGCGGCCGCAGGGCACTTCGGCCGCTTCGAGAATCTGCAGGATCTCCTCGAGCGCGTGCCTGGACGTCCACGCCTGGATCGCATCGTCGAGCTCGTCGTTGCGCGCGACTCGCCCGTCATTCCTCATGAGTCCGGGATCGTTTGCCAAGTCGTCTCGACCGATCGCGGTCATGAGCCGCTTGAAGATTGCATCGGCATTTCCGGCGATCACCACATAACGGCCGTCGGCACACGGGTAAGTATTCGAGGGAGAAATGCCGGGCAAGCTCGCACCCGAACGTTCGCGCACGTAGCCCGATGCGGCGTACTCCGGCAGCAGGCTCTCCATCACGGCGAAGACCGCCTCATATAGCGCGACGTCGATGTACTGTCCCCTGCCGCCATTCACCTTCAGGTGGTACATCGCCATGAGCGCGCCGATCGTTCCATAGAGCGATGCGAGAGTGTCGCCAAGGCTTACACCGACGCGCACCGGCGGCCGATCCTGGAACCCGGTGACATACCGCAATCCCCCCATGCACTCGGCGATTGCGGCGAACCCCGGGCGGTTGCGATAAGGGCCCGTTTGCCCGTAGCCCGAGATGCGCACCATGATCAAGCCGGGCTTCAACGCCGACAAGTCGTCCCATCCGAGGCCCCATTTTTCCAGTGTGCCCGGCCGGAAGTTCTCGACGACGATGTCGACCTCCTGCACAAGGCGACGCACGATGTCTCGCGCTTCCTCGAAGTTGAGATCGAGTGTCACCGACTTCTTGTTGCGGCTTTGCGTGTACCACCAAAGCGACGTGCCATGGTGCAGCTTGCGCCACTTGCGAAGCGGGTCGCCTTCCCTGGGCGACTCGATCTTGATGACTTCCGCACCGAATTGCGCGAGAAGGCTGGCCGCGTAGGGACCGGCAATCAGCGCGCCCAACTCGAGCACCTTCACGCCCGAAAGGGGCGCCGGCTGAGGTGTGTGATTCATGAAAGCTCCGCGATGTTTGCCTGGGTGCTCGCGCGAGCGTGCTCTACCGGTTTCGCTCGCCGCTCGGCCGCCGTGTTCCCGTCGCCGGGCGTACGACCACGTCGAGGAGTCCGGATTGGTGGACAGGGAACACGGGCGTCATCGACTCGATCTACCGTGACCTATCAGGCACGACTCATGCGCGAACTGGATCGGAAGTGGCACGGGTGATACCTTACGCGAATCATGGCCAAGACGGTCGCGTCGCTCTTACAGCCAAGACAGCTGCAAGCGATCATCGCCGTTGCGGAAACGGGCTCCGTCCACGCCGCCGCACGAATTCTCGGCATTCCTCAACCCCGCTTGTCGCGGCTGGTAGCAGCCGCGGAGACCGGCCTTGGGGTCAAGCTCTTCGAGCGGTCGCGTACCGGCACGCGCACGACGCGCTCGAGCGAAAGGGTGATCAAGGAAGCGGCATTTGCGCTCGAGGCACTGAAGTCGGTCTCGAAGTCCGCGCGCGAGCCGATTCCTACGGTGCGCCTCGGGTGTCTTCCGCGCGTGATGCATGTCTTGATTCCGCATCTTCTCGCGCAGATGGGCGAGCGCGACGTCGGTTTCCGGCTGCAGGTCTCGGTGGGCACGTCCAACGAGCTGGCGGCAGAATTGGCGGCGGCGCGGCTCGACGTGATCATTGCGCGCCATGTCGCATCGTCGATCGACCTTCCAGCCGACCTCGAGGCGAGAAAGCTCTACAGCGAGCGTACTGTCGTCGTCTGCGGGCACGATAACGGAATCATCCCAGCTGGCCCCTTGCACGTTTCCGAGCTTGCGCGGCATCCCTGGCTGCTTCCGAAGCGCGGTATCTATTCGCGGGACGTCATGGACGCCATGGTCTCCCTGGCCGGGCTTCCTCCGATTGTTCCGATAATCGAATCGAATCTGTTCGATTCCAGTTTGTGGGTCGTCGCCGTCACCCGGTTCCTGACCATCGCTCCGGAATTCGCGGCGCGACGCCTCGAGCGGTTGCGCCTGGTGCGCATCGTACCGACCAAGCCGTCGCTCGGCGCGAGCCCGTTGATGCTTCAGTACGAGCGGCGCAACCGAGCCCAAGGCTGGTTCGAAGCGTTCCGGGCGGCAGCGATGAAGGCCGCTCGCAAGGTTCGAGTCGACGTCTAACGAGCATGGACCGGAACGACTCGCAGTCTCGCGGCGGGTGATGCGTTTCCGGTATCACATGTGAACGTAACCCGCATTGTTTGACATTGCCCGGGAAACCGTTGAACGTTTCATCCTGCTCGCCAACAGCCCCATTTGTGGAGAACCAGGATGATCATCGATGCTCGCTGCCGCCTGACCACGGAAAAGGATTCGGAGTATTTCCGCAAGCAGACGCAAAAGTCCGGCATGTTCGGCAAGATCGCGGCCTTCCAGAACAACACGGAAGAGACGTTCTTCGCGGAAGTAGGGGAGTCCGGCGTCACGACCGCGGTCTCCGTTTCGGGAAACAACCCCGGGATGAAGCTCGGTTACAAGGAGCTGCCGAACAGAACCACGTCGAACGACATGATGGCGGACGTGCAGAAGCGACATTGGGGACGGTTCATCGGCGTAGCCGGAATCGACGCGGGGGGCGTCTACCACGAGCCGATCCAGGAGATCCGGCGGTGTGCGTCGCTGGGATTGCGGGCGGTGTTCATCGAGCCGGGCCGCTCGCCGGGGTGCGACCTCGACGACAAGCGCCTGTACCCGATCTACGAAGAATGCGTGAAGCTCGACCTCACGCTGATTCCGCAGACGTCGGGCCCGCTCGGCGGCAAGAACATCGACTATGCGAATCCCTTGCACATCGAGCGCGTATGCGAGGACTTTCCCGATCTGCGCATCATCTGCGGGCACGGGCACTATCCCTACGTCCGGGAGATCATCACCGTGGCCACCCGCCGGGACAACATCTACCTGTCCCCGGACGTCTATCTCAGGATGCTCGGACGAGAGGACTGGATCGAAGCGATCAATGGAAATTACCGCGCGTACTTCGGGAACTACGGCATCGCGGATCGATTCGTCTTTGCGAGCGCGTACCCGCTATTCGATTTGAAAGACTACGTTCGCTTCTTCTTTTCGCTGCCCTGGAAACGGGAGGTGCTCAACCGGCTTCTCTACAAGAACGCGCTCCGAGCACTCAAGCTCGAAGACGACCCCACGTTTCGCAAGATGTACAAGCTCGACCTTCCCGACGCCGAAGTCGATCCGACGCCCGAGTTCATCAAGGCGGAGCGCAAGAAGTGACGGGCGCACAGAGGCGAGGAGGGCTCTGCATTGAGTGGATATCGTTCGGTCCGATGCCGCAAGCTGATCGGTGCGTCGGCTGATCGTGCGGTCATGAGGCCGGCATAGGAATCGAAGATGCTCTTCGTGCTTGTCGCCGTCTTCTTCATCCTGGTTCTGTTAGGCGTTCCGGTCGCCTTCAGCATGGGCGTCGCCGCGGTGGCAGGGATGATGGTTGACGGCTCGCTTCCTTGGAACATGGTGGCCCACACCACGATCTACGGCACCGACAGCTTCGTCTATCTCTCGATTCCATTATTCATCCTCGCCGGAGCTTTGATGGATCGAGGAGGAATCGCGGCGCGACTCGTCAGGCTGGCCAAAGTCCTGACTGGCGGATTGCGCGGTGGTCTCGCATATTCCGTCGTCGTGTTCGAGATGTTCTTTTCCGGCTTGTCCGGATCTACCGTGGCCGACGTTTCAGCCATGACGTCGACCGTAGTCAATCCCATGAAGGAAGTGGGGTACCGAAAGGAGCACATCCTTTCGATCATCGCAGGTGCGTCTGCCGCAGGTATCCTGATTCCGCCGTGCAACATGATGGTCATTCTCGGCGCGCTCGCCAATACGTCCGTTCTCGCGCTCTTCGTCGCGGGAATCGTTCCGGCAATCATTCTGTTTCTACTGATAATCGCGTTGCTCTTTTGGCAGGCCATCGCTCGAGACCTTCCAAGGGACAAGTCATCGTCGCTGAAGGAGATTTGGAACGCGATTCGTGACGCACTTCTGGCTGCTGGCCTTCCCGTAGTGATTTTCGGGGGCATTCTGGCAGGTATCGCCACGATAACGGAGGTCGCTGCGATTGCCGTCGTGTATGCCGCAATTGTCGGCGTGCTCGTCTACGGCGAGGTCAAGGCGCGTGAGCTTCCGAAGCTCATCATCGACGCCGCCGTGGCTACCGGAATGATCATGTTCATCCTGGGCTTGGGAAGCATCTTCTCTTTCCTGCTGGCGACACAGCACGTGCCGCAGATGTTCGCGCAGTTCATCAGATCCACGCACGCCTCCGCGTTCGTCGCATTGTTCGTCATGATGATTGTTTACGTTGTATTCGGATCAATCCTTGAAACCGTTCCAGCATTGCTGATCTTTACACCTATCTTCCTGCCGGTGGTACGCGCACTTCACATCGACATGCTTCAGTTTTCAATGGTCGTTATCGCTGCGATTGGACTGGGGATGTTCTTGCCTCCGGCCGGCTTGGGGACGCTTACGCTCTGCGCGGTGGGCGACATCAAGATGCAGGCGTTGGTAAAGCCGCTCATCCCTTTTCTGGCGATACTTTTTGTCGGACTCACCATCCTCGTGGCATTTCCGGGGATTTCCTCCTTTTTGCCGAACTATCTGGGGATGAAATATTGAAGCAGGGGAGGCCGGTCGGTCCGCTTGGTGCGTCGCGACTTTCCCGGGTGAAAGCGACGCTCCCCGACATCGGAGACTTATAGCGAGATGGAGCCGTTAGCACTTCTGATCGGGCCGAAGCGCGTTAGGGGAGGCGGTGGTGTCCTAACTTCGCTCAACCCTGCCAACGGAGAGGTCAACGCAGAGATTTCCATTGCGTCGGGGCAGGACGTGGACTCCGCAGTGACGACGGCGCATTTCGCGCTGCGCCAGACGAACTGGGCGTCACTGTTACCGCAGGTGCGAACCGATTACCTGCTGCGAATAGCACAGAAGTTGGTCGAGCAGGCGGACCCTCTTGCGGAAACCATGATGCGGGAGAATGGAAAGACCCTCCGCGAATGCAAAACACAAGCGAAGGCCGGTGCGGCTACCTTCCGGTACTACGCGGGAATGTGCGAGACGCTGGAGTCGCAGTTGACGCCGTCGCGAGGCGATTACTTGTCGTTTACCACTTACGAACCGTTTGGCGTCGTGGCGGCGATTGTGCCGTGGAATTCGCCGGTAACGCTCGCAGCAGACAAAATCGCTCCTGCTTTGGCAGCCGGCAATGCAGTCGTTCTCAAGCCGTCGGAGATCACGTCAAGTGTATCGATCGAGCTGGGACAACTTTTTTTGGAGGCTGGTTTACCTCCCGGGTTGGTGAACGTAATCCCCGGAACTGTGGGAACTTCGTCCCACCTTGTAAACCATCCCAGGGTGAACATGATCTCCTTCACCGGAGGCACAGCGGCCGGTCGTGCTGTAGCTCACGCTGCCGCGGAGAACCTTACGCCGGTCGTTCTGGAGCTTGGAGGAAAATCTCCAAACATCGTCTTCGCTGATGCGGATTTGGATCGCGCAGTGGCCGGCGTGGCGGCGGGAATATTCGGCTCGTTGGGGCAATCGTGCATCGCAGGTTCTCGACTGTTTGTCGAAGAGCCGATTCGTGATGCCTTCGTCAGCAAAATTGTCTCGGTTGCCGAAGCCATTCGACTGGGCCCGCCCGCGGACGACCAAACTCAGCTCGGCCCTCTCGCTTCTTTTGGCCATCGCGATCGAGTGCAAGCACTCGTCGAGAGCGCGAGGGCAGCGGGCGCTAGGGTGACTGCGGGAGGCCTGGCTCCCAAAGGCGTCCCATTCGAGAAGGGTGCATATTACCGTCCCACGGTGCTGGAGGGCCTCACGAACGATTCTCCTGTCTGCCAAACGGAGATCTTCGGACCGGTGCTCTCGGTGCTGCCTTTCCGGGATATAGAGGACCTGGTCGCGCAGGCAAACGACACTGTCTACGGACTGGCCTGCGGAATATGGTCGACGGACTTCGGAAAGGCATGGAATGTCGCTCGAAGGATCCATGCAGGAACTGTCTGGATCAACACCTATCGGCAAAACAGCGTGGCCACACCGTTTGGCGGCTTCAAACAAAGTGGTTGGGGTCGGGAACGAGGTCCCCAGGGGTTGCGACAGTATCAACAGACGAAGAGCATCTTCCTCGGGACGGGGAGCAGTCTCCTTTCCCTTGACAGATGAGTATCGGAGCCTGAGCTGCTATTAGGTTGTGCTGACGGCGGCGTTCGCAATTACGCCTTGGGATCATCCGGCGCTCATGCTACGGGTCCAAGCGGTAGGCAGAAGGGAGACTTCGTGACGCACGCGATTCGAGTTCACGAGACGGGTGGTCCTGAGAAGTTACGATGGGAGGTGGTCGAGGTCGGAAAACCGGGCGCCGGTGAAGTCCGGCTTAGACATACCGCGATCGGAGTGGACTATGCAGACATTTATTACCGTACGGGAGTGTATCCGACGGCGCTCCCGATCGTTCCGGGTCATGAAGCAGTCGGGATTGTCGAGGAAGTAGGCGCCGGTGTTAACGACGTCAGCATCGGCGATCGCGTCGCGTATGTCACTCAAGAAATCGGCGCGTACGCCGAGACGAGAGTGATCCCGTCGCGGCACTTGATAAGGCTGCCGCCAGCCATCTCGGACAATGAGGCAGCCGCCATCATCTTGAAGGGAATGACGGTCCGCTACCTGGTATGCGAAACGTACAACGTCAAGGCGAACGACGTGGTTCTCGTGCACGCGGCCGCCGGCGGTGTTGGATTGGTCCTATGCCAGTGGTTGAAACATCTTGGGGCCACGGTCATCGGTACCGTGAGCAATGAACACAAGGCCGAGTTGGCGAAGGCCAATGGGTGTGCTCACACGATTGATTACACGCGTGAGGATTTCGTCCAACGTGTGCACGACCTGACAGACGGGCGGAAGGTGCCGGTGGTTTATGACAGCATCGGCAAGGACACCTTCGCCAGATCGCTGGATTGCCTCGCACCAGAGGGACTCCTGATTGTGTTCGGTCACACATCCGGCAAAGTGACGCCGTTCGACCTCATGCTTCTGGCAACGAAGGGCTCTTTGTACGTTACCCGTCCCACCCTTTGGTCACGCTTGAAGAACAAAGAGGACTTGGTTTCGCGGGCGAACGAGGTATTCAGCAAGGTCGGTGAAGGGACAGTGCGAATCACCATTGGCCAGACCTATCCCCTCCGGGAAGCTCCGCGCGCGCACATGGACCTGGAGTCCAGGAAGACCATCGGCACGACGATCTTGAGTGTCTAGTTCAATAGCGGAGTCACGATGACGCGCCAAAACTCACCTCGGGTGATACTCGTAACCGGGGCGGCCCAGGGCATCGGGCGCGTGATCGCAACGGAATTCGCCCGCAGCGGCTGGGCCGTAGCGGCGGCCGACCTTCAGAAGGACAAGATCGAGGACGTCGCGAAGGATCTCGACGTTCAAGGAGACGTTGCGTCGTTCGCGCTCGATGTGTGCGATGAGGCGAGTGTCGAGACAACAGTGGCGGCCGTGGAAGAACGCTTCGGACGCCTCGATGCGCTGATAAATAACGCCGCATTGTTCACTCAGCTGAAACGTGAACCACTCGTGGATATCCGGCTGAGTGAATGGAAGCGCGTACTGGACGTGAATCTCACCGGACCGTTTCTCATGACCCGAGCTGTTGTTGAGCCCATGCGACGCGCGGGAGGTGGAAGCATCATCAATATCGCCACCGTAGGCATTTACCATGGGTCAAATCAACTGGGGCACTACAACGCATCGAAGGCGGGGTTGATCGGCCTGACGCGCACGGCGGCACGCGAACTGGGAGGTTTCGGGATCCGCGTGAACGCGATTGCGCCGGGCGCCACCGCCACCGAAGCGGTCCGCGCTGTCAGCTCGCCGGAACGTCTGGCAGAACGTGCGCGAAACAGGTGCTTGCAACGCGTTCAGACTCCCGAGGATCTCATCGGTCCCCTGCTCTTTCTCGCTTCCGATCAGGCAAATTTCATAACCGGCCAGTTGATCAACGTCGATGGCGGGGAGTTCTTCCATTGACGGCATGGGTCATGTCCGCTGTCTTCCGGCGCGTCCTATGAACACAACGACGATCCATGGTGCGTGGCTGAGCGATCCGTCGGCGGTTACGCTCATCGACACTCATCATCATCTCTGGGATCTCAACCACATCTACTATCCTTGGCTGACGGACCAGCCGGTGGATCACTTCTTCATCGACGACATATCGGGACTTCAACGTAATTACCTCCCGGAAGACTATCGTCGCGACGCTCGGAACCATAACGTGCTGAAGACGGTGCACGTCGAGGCCGAGTGTGATCGAAGCAGGCAGATCGCCGAAACCGAATGGCTAACTGCCGTACACGCGCGTCACGGAATGCCGACCGCCATCGTCGGCCACGCATGGTTCGACACCGAAGATGCGGAAGAAATAATTTCGCGTCAGGCGAGCTTTCCGCTCGTACGCGGCATTCGCTCGAAGCCTAGAACGGCCTCGGGACCCGGGCAGAGCGTCGCGGGTCAACCGGGCACCATGCAAGACACGAGGTGGTTGAACGGACTTTCCTTGCTCGAAAAGTACAGGCTGACTTGGGATGTGCGTGTCCCCGCCTGGCATCTTGAAGAGGCTTCGGGCGTCGCGGCGATGTTTCCCCGCATAAACATGGCCCTGAACCACCTCGGCTTTCCCTGGGACCGCAGTGATGCGGGCATGGCTGCGTGGCGCAAAGGCATGCAGGCGCTCGCCAAGCATCGGAACGTCTACGTCAAGGTCTCCGAATTCGGTTTGAAGGGTCAGCCGTGGAACTATGAATCCAACCGGAGGGTTGTGCGCGATGCGCTCGAGATCTTCGGTATTGACAGGTGCATGTTTGCGACGAATGCGCCCGTTTCCTGCCTGAAAATCTCCTATGACCGGTTGGTCCGAGCCGTTAAGCGAATGTTGGCCGACTACTCGGAGGACGAACAGGCGAAATTCTTCTGGCGTAATGCTGAGCATTTCTATCGTCTTTGATGGCGCGGCGCCCGTCGGTCGCTCGGTGATCCAGAGGATTCGAATGTGTCATGGTTATTCCAGCAAACGTCTCAAAGTCAAGGAGGAAATGGTCATGAACATGAAAGCACGTCTTGGAACGGCGACGCAGCGATTTTTCGTATTCACGCTATTGGCAGTGGCTCTGGCGGGTACGACACCGGCCAGGGCGGCAACATACAAGCTGCGTCTTGCGACAACAAACACCGACCAGATGTCTCAAGGCATCACTTACACCAAGCTGGCGGAAATGGTCAAACGGAAGTCGAACGGCGAGTTGATCATCGACAATTACCTTGGCAGTTCGCTCTTCAATGAGCCGGCGAACATAGAAGCGATCAAGAGCGGGTCGGTCGAGATGGGGGACGCCACGAACGCGAACTGGGGGAAGTTCCTGGACGCGTTTCTGTTCATGGATCTCCCGTACGCCGTCAATGGGGTCGAGGGGCTGCGAAAGCTGGTCAACGGTCCGATCGGCAAGGAAATCGAGCAGAAGTTCGAGCAACAGGGATTCAAAATTTTGATGTTCAACGACAACGGCGGCTTCAGGTCCATCTACAACAATGTTCGCCCGGTGAGCGTGCCAAACGACTTGAAGGGATTGAAGATCAGAACGACGGGAACGCCGGTCGATCTGGCCATCTTCAAAACGAGCGGCGCGAACCCCATCGCTTTTGCCTGGGCCGAAGTCTATACCGGGCTTTCGCAGAAGGTAATCGACGGACTGATGACTACTCATAACCAGATGGTGGGTCAGGGCTTCGTCGATGTGATCAAGTACTCCACGGAGGCGCAAGTGGTCCCCAACATGGAGATCCTGGTCGTGTCCAAAAAGGCATTCGACAACCTGCCGCCGCACTTGCAGAAAATATTGACCGAATCGGCGAAGGAACTCGAGCCGTTTCAGCATGAACTTGACGCGAAGCTGGTGGAGGATGCGGTAAAAGTGTCAAAGCAGAAGGGCGTTCAGTTCTATTACCCCACCGCCGCCGACATGGTGGAGTGGCGCAAGATGGGTAAGCAAGTGTGGCCGCAATTCGCTGACAAGGTGCCACCGGAGTACATCGACCGAGTCCTAAAGGCCCAGCAGTAGGGCGGCAAGCGCACAACGGAACCGGCACTCAATGGCGGCTGGCTGACGTCGACGCGCGCGTGCTCTGTTGAAAAGGAACCTTTTTTTGCTTATCCCCGAACTGTCGTTGTTGTTCATCACGACGGCGGTTGTAGTGATTTTATGTGCGCAGGTCGTCTTCCGGTATTTCGTCGGGACGTCCCTGGATTGGATCGAGGAGGTCTCGCGGATATTGCTCACGTGGCTCACCTTTATCGGGGCCGCGGTCGCGCTCAAGAGGAAGGGCCACATCGCTGTCGACTATTTCGTGACGCTTCTGCCTGACGGTGTTCGGTACTGCTTCGAAATCTGCACCTACATCATCATCGTCGCGTTTTCCATATTTTTGATGGTGCAAGGTATGACGTTCGCGTTACTGAGCGAGGGAACGACGTTTCCGGCGCTGCAAGTACCGGTCTCGTTGCAATATCTCGGGCTTCCGATCGGGTGCTTATTCATGGTCATCTATGGCTCGCTGCATCTCGTGTCGGTCATACGGCGCTGGCCACCGCAGCAACGTTGAACATGTTTATGAAGTGTGTACCGGCGTGATGACTCGCGTCACTGCAATCGCCGTGAGGATGGGAATCCGTGGTTCAAGGGGTCTATTGACGAGCGTCGCGCTGAAATCGGGCGTTCGAGCGCGCGATCGACACGGGCGAAGTAAGAGAAGACGCAGTACTGCGGAGTACCGGCAGCCGTGAAGGCCGTACTGATTCGCGAGTTCGGCGATCCGGAGTGCATGTCCTGGGAGACGGTGCCCGATCCCGCACCCGGCTACGGCGAAGTTGTAGTGCGCGTTGCCGGGTGCGGCGTCAACAACGTCGATTTGCAGATCCGGCGGGGCGCTCGCGCGCAACTGCCGTTGCCGCATATTTGCGGTGGCGAGGTGGCCGGAACGATTGTCGCGATTGCGCCGGACGTACGCGCCTCGCTCGAAGGGATGAAAGTCGCGGTCGTGCCCTTCGTCGGCTGTGGTCACTGTGAATGGTGCCTCGCCGGACGTCCGACGATTTGCAGGACGCGCGACACGCTTGGCTTGAAGCGGCCTGGCGGATATGCCGAGCTCGTGGCGGTGCCCGCATCGAATGTGGTTCCCCTACCCGAAGCGCTCGACCCGGTCGACGCGGCTGCACTCACGCTGGCCGGCCTTACTGCATGGCACATGTTGATCGGACGCGCGCGGGTGCAACCGGGCGAGTGGGTGCTCGTGCTCGGCGCGTCGAGCGGCGTGGGGAGCATCGCGATCCAATTGGCCCGCTATTGCGGTGCCCGCGTCGTGGCTACGGCGAGCGATGCGGCAAAGGCCGAGAAGGCCCGTGCGCTGGGCGCCGAATGCGTCGTGGACGCCCGCAACAAGGATTGGTCCCAGCAGGTGCTGCACGCGACATCGGGACGCGGTGTGGACGCGGTTGTCGAGCATGTTGGCGCCGCGACCTGGAGCGAGAGCGTGAAAGCGCTTGCCCCGGGCGGCAGGATCGTGACTTGCGGCGCTACAACCGGCTCGTCGGGAACACTCGACCTCGTCAGGTTGTTTTCCGAGGAGCTTACGATCCTCGGCTCTCGCGGCGGCTCTGCACCCGAGCTTCACCGACTGCTCGCAGTTGCCGCGCGTGGAGGAATCAAGCCGGTCATTTCGACCCGGTTGCCTCTCTCGCAGGCGAGCGAGGCGCATCGTGTGATGGAGCGCGGTGATTTCTTTGGAAAGATCCTGTTGATACCCGAGGGATCGCATTGATGCGACAAGAAGCCAGGGACCCGGCCAGGGACTACGCGGACTTCGTATCCGAAATTCGGTTCGACGCGCTGCCTCGATCCGTCGTCGACACCGTCAAACTGTTCATCCTCGATACGCTTGGCGTCAGTCTCGCGGGCACGACCGCGCCGGCGTGCGCAGAACTTGTCGAGCAAGTGCGCGAGTGGGGTGGAACGCCGGAGAGCAGTCTCGTCAACTTCGGGGGCAAGGTTCCGGCGCCCCACGCAGCGCTCGTCAACGCGACGCTTGCGGAAGCGCGCGATTTCGATGACACCTACGATCCGGGAATCGTACATGTCATGGCGCCCACCGTCTCGTCGGCGCTTGCCATGTCCGAACGGATCGGTGGCGTGAGCGGGCGCGACCTGATTGCCGCCGTGACCGGAGGAGCGGAGATCATGTGCCGGATCGGTGCCGGCTGTCGTTCGCCGCTCACGTGGACGAGGACCGCGACGACCGGAGGTTTCGCGGCGGCCGCCGTGTCCAGCCGACTGCTCGGATATTCCGCTGACGCGGTCAATCATGCGCTGGGGATCGCGTACGTTCAGGCGGCCGGGAACTCGCAGACGGTAGAAGACGGCGCACTCGTGAAGCGCATGCAAGTCGGATTTGCGGCGCGTGCGGGCGTCGTGGCGGCCCAGCTTGCCGGCCGGGGCGTCACGGGCCCGCTGCGGGTGTTCGAAGGAAAGCATGGCTACTTCACGCTCTATGAGCGCGGTGACTACAACCGGGCGCCGCTCACCGATGGCCTCGGCGAGCGCTACGAGGTGGGTCGCCTCAGCGTCAAACCCTACCCCTGTGCGCGCGATTCGCACGCCGCCATCGACGCAGCGCGCACCTTGCGCGACACAGGCGTGGCCCCCGATGAAATAGTCGAAGTGACCGTGATGGCGTCGCGCGCGATGATCAACATCGGTGGCAAGCCGTGGGCTTCCGTCACAGGAAACCCCGTCGTGGAGGCCATTCTCAGCATGCCGTTCGCAGTCGCAGTCATGCTGCTGCGAGGCGACCTCTTCATCGGCGATTTCGACCGGGAGGCGGTGCTGGACCCCGAGGTCACCGCACTTGCGCGCCGGGTTACCGTCGTCGAGGATCCCGACATCGATCCCAGCGCCCTCGTCCCTGTGACGATCGAGGCGCGCCTGCGAAGCGGCGAGCTGCGCAGCGCCACATGCGAGCGCATGCGCGGTTCTCCCGACGCGATGCTGTCGCGCGAGGAATTCATCGCGAAGTTCCGCCGAAGTGCCGAGTACGCGCTTCGTCCGGTGAGTTCCGATCGCCTCGACCGGCTGATCGAGCGCGTGCTGGATCTCGAGAATGTGAAAGACGTGTCGGAGCTCACGGGGTTGCTCGACGGTGCGTCCCGGGGATAGCGCTTGCGATACGACGAAGCATGGTTCCTGGTGATGTGGCGGCGCAGGAGAAGCGCCCTCGATGACTGCCGTTTTCGCTGCCCGATCGAGCGTGGCGCACGAACATCGATCGCATGACGCGCGACCGTTCATTCTTCAGCTCGCTTCGATGCTCCACGTGCGGAGCATCGTACTCGCCGCACTTCGTGGGAGAGAAGACGTGCGCGGACGACGGCTATCTCGTGGCGCGTTACGACATCGCCGCGGCGAGAAATCGCCTTGCCAGGACCGGGCCGGACCGCGAGAGTTCGCTGTGGCGCTACTCGGCGATGTTGCCCGTGAGCGATCCGGAGGCGGCGCCGTCCCTGGGAGAAGGGTGGACACCACTGATCCGCACGCGGCGAGCCGGCGAGCGACTCGGGTGCGCGAATGTGTACGTCAAGGACGAGGGCCGCAATCCCAGCGGCACGTTCAAGGACCGCGGCGCGAGCGTCGCGCTGTCGCGTTATCGCGAGCTCGGCGTGAAGGCCGTCATCCTCAACAGCTCCGGCAATGCGGGCGCCGCCTTCAACCTGTATGCGGCTCGCCACGGAATCCAGTGCGTGTCGATCCTGCCGGCCGACATCTCCAGCGCGAGTCTTGCGCAGTGCGTTCTTGCCGGCGGCAGGAACTACATTTGCGAGGATTGGCATCAGGCGGGCAAGGTCACATCGGACTTGGCGGCGACGAACGGGTGGCTGAATGTCGGCACGTTGAAGGAACCTTATCGACTCGAGGGCAAGAAGACGATGGGTTACGAAATCGCCGAACAGCTCGGTTGGTCGCTGCCCGACGCCGTGTTCTACCCGGTTGGCGGCGGCACCGGCGCGCTCGCGATCTGGAAGGGATTCGACGAGCTGCGAGAGCTCGGCTGGGTGGAGGAGCGCAACGTTCGCCTGTTTGTCTCGCAATACGAGGGATGTGCTCCGATTGTCAAGGCTTACGAGGAAGGCGCGGATGCGTGCGTGCCGTGGGGCAGGATCGACATTCCGCCGGGAGGGCTCAAGTCTCCGAGCCCTCCTGGCGGAAAGCACGTGCTCGATCTGCTCCGGCAAACGGGCGGCGCAGCCATCGCGGTAAGCGCGGCCGAAGCGCGCGCCGCCGCAGGACAGCTGGCGCGCGACGAGGGGTTGTTCGTCGGTCTCGAGGCGGCAACGACATTCGCGGCGTTGTGCAAGGCCGTGGAGCGCGGATTGGTTCGGACATCCGATCGCATCGTGATCGTTGCGACCGGTTCGGGACTGAAGTCCGTTCCATCCCTGCCTGTAGATGTTCCTCCCCGAATTTCCGTGTCGGAAGCCAAACAGATGCTCTAGGATGTACGCAAAACGTTTGCAATGCGTCATCCGACCAATGGATGCAATGTTGCCGCAAACAAAGTGAACACGCGCCGACTATCACCGAACGAAACGAGGCGCATTTGATCAAGACGAAGGAGGAGAACATGTTTACCCGGAAAGGCTCGAACCCCGCTCGCCATGCCCTTGCGGAAGGGGCGTTTTCAATGGTCCGCTGGATATTCGCTTCAGGCCTGCTTGCGTGTCTGTGCGTCGCCGATGCGCTCGCATACAGCGGACCGGAAATGACCTTGCGTTTCGCCACGATCAAGAACCGGCAGCTTTCGCAAGGACAGCAGTGGAACCACTTCGCCGAGCTCGTGAACCAGGCGACCGGCGGCAAGGTGAAGGTGCAGGTGTTCTACGACGGGACCCTTTTCGGCGAGAGGACGGCCGTGGAAGCCGTGTTGAACGGCAGCATCGATATCGGTACGTCGGCCAATCCGCAGTACGCGCCGTGGACGGATGCGATGCTGTGGATGGACATGCCCTACGTCGTCGACGACCAGGCCGGCTTGCGCAAGCTTCTCGATGGGGCGCCCGGCGAGACGATCCGCTCCAGCATGGAACAGAAGCCCGGGCTCAAGGTCCTGATGATGATCGACAACGGCGGCGGGCGTCCCGTGCTCACCGTGAGCAAGCAGGTCAAGACGCCGGCTGACCTCAAGGGTATGAAGGTTCGCAGCGTCTCGTCGCCGGTGGACCAGGCGATCTGGCGCTCGTGGGGCGCGAGCCCCACGCCGATCGACTTCGCGGAGGTGTATTCGGCGCTGCAATCCAAGGTGGTGGACGGCTACGGCCCGAACTGGAGCGATGCGATCGGCACCAAGCAAGTCGAGCAGATCAAATACGCTGCGGACGTCAACTACATCGTCGGCACGCAGCTCGCCGTGATGCGCCTCGACAAGTTCAACGCCTTGCCGAAGGAGCTGCAGGACGTTCTGCTCAAGGCGGGTCGGGATACCGAGCGATGGGGCATCAAGGTCGATGCCGATGAAGTCGCGCAAATGAAGGGCATCTTTAAGGACAAGTATGGCGTCGTCATCTATGAGCCCGCCGGGCCGGACCTCGAGCAGTGGAAGAGCCTCGCGCGCGCGGTGTGGACACAATTCCCGGGTCGGGTCTCGGTGGAGAAATTGAAGGAGCTCCAGCAGCTATCCGGATCGAAGTGACGTCCGTGCTGGTCGCCGAGGCGGAACAGATGGCGAGCACGCGGCCGGGGCGAGCAGGCGCGTTGATTGCCACTATCCCGGAAACGCTCGGCGCGCTCACCATGCTGGCGATCACGCTGGTGCTCTTCGCCGGCGTCGTGTGGCGCTACTTCTTCGTCGATCCCCTCACGTGGAGCGACGAGATCGCGCGCCTCCTGTTCGCATGGCTCGCGTTCCTCGGCGCAGCCATCGGCGTCAAGCGCGGCGCGCATTCGGCCGTCGCGGTCTTCGAGGCCAGGATGCCGTTGCGATGGCAGCGACGGATGGTGCTGCTGGCCTTGGTGGCCACCGCGCTCATGGCGTGCGTGCTCGTCTATACGGGGACCCGGGAAACGATCGCCAACTTCAGCCAGGTGATGGCCGTCACGCGCCTGTCGCGCGGGTGGCAGTACCTGTCCGTGCCCGTATCGGGCGCTCTGATGCTCGTCTACCTCGTTCCGCTGACGAGGCGCGCGTGGCGAGGCGAGCTGCGGATTGCGTCCCACGTGCCGGACGGGGAGTAGGTCTTGATCGTTGCCACCCTCATCCTCGTCTTCGTGGTGCTGATGGCACTCGGGGTTCCGATCGCTTTCGCCATGGGCGTCGCCGCGATCGTCGTCATTCCCTTCGCAGGCGGCGTACCCATGGAAATGCTGACGCATCGGCTCGTGATGAGCGCGGACTCGTTCACGCTGCTCGCCATTCCGCTGTTCGTGCTCGCGGGGTCGTTGATGGAAACGGGCGGCATCGCAACGAAGCTCGTCAATCTTGCGAAGGCGCTCGTTGGATTCGTACGGGGCGGCCTCGGCATGGCCGTGATCGTCGGCGAAATGTTCTTTTCCGGGATATCGGGCTCGACGACGGCCGACGTTTCCGCCATGTCCGCGATGCTGTTGCCTTCGATGAAGCGCTCGGGGTACCCGCAGGAGCAATCGGTTGCGATCATTTCAGCGGCCTCGGCGATGGGCATCCTGATTCCGCCGTGCATCACGATGGTCGTGTTCGGCGGTGTCACCAACACGTCGGTTGCCGCGCTGTTCCTCGCCGGGTTCCTGCCCGCAATCGTGCTGGCCGCGCTGACGGCAGCGCTCGTCTATTACTACGCGCTGCGCCTGAATCTTCCGACCGCGGGTCAATTCTCCTGGCGCAGTGTGTGGCGCACGCTCGTCGAGGCGCTCGTGGCCCTCGGCATGCCGGTCATCATCTTCGGGGGTCTCATCGGCGGGGTTGCAACCACCACGGAGGTGGCATCGTTTGCAGTCGTGTATGCGGCCCTGGTTGGTTTCTTCGTCTATCGCGAGCTCACGCTCGCCAAGCTGTGGCACATCCTGATCGAATCGACGGTGCTGTCCGGTGTGATCCTGCTATTGCTGGGTTTGTCGGTCGTGTATACATATCTGCTCACGATCGAGGACATCACGCCGATGCTCGGCGACCTCGTGCTCGGTTTTTCCCGGAACCCGACCGTGTTCCTCGTGATCACTTCGGTCATTGCGATCCTGCTCGGTGCCGTCATCGAGGTGCTGCCCACGGGGTTGCTGCTGATTCCCATTTTCCTGCCGCTCGCGCAGCAGCTCGGCGTCGACAAGGTCCACTTCCTTACGCTGCTCGTCGCTGCGGGGGGGCTCGGCATGTTCCTGCCGCCGACGGGCGTGGGGCTCCTGATCGGGTGCAGCGTCGGCAAGATCCCGGTGACGCGGGCCGTGCGGCCGATGCTTCCCTACGTGGCGGTTCTCTTCGTCGGTATCGTCGTGCTGTGCGCATTTCCCGCCGTTACCACGATCGTTCCACGGCTCGTCCTCGGACGCTGATGCGCGTCGCTCGATTTCGGCGTGAATTCCCGTGAGCTTTCCAACATTCCGGATCGACGGCAAGGTTGCGATCGTCACGGGGGCCGCGCAGGGGATCGGACGCTCGATCGCGCGCGGACTTGCCAACGCAGGTGCGACCGTTGCGGGCGTCGACGTACTGGAGGACGCGCTGGCGGAGTTGGCGGGCGAGCTTGTGCAGATGGGGCGCCCGGGAATCACCCTCCGCGTGGATCTCGCCGATGCGCAGGCGATCGCGCCGATGATCGCGCAGGTCGCCGACCAGTGCGGACGTGTCGACATTCTGGTCAACAACGCCGGTGTGCGTGTGCACAAGCGCGTGCTCGAACATACGCTCGCCGACTGGGAGCGCACGTTCCGGATCAACTGCACGGCTCCGTTGCTCGCGTGCCAGGCGGCTGCAGATCTGATGCGCGATCGTGGTGGAGGCTCCATCGTGAATATCGCGTCGCAGATGGCCGAGGTCACGCATCCGCTTCGTGTCGCTTACTGCGCAAGCAAGGCCGCCCTCGTGCAGATGACGCGCGTGATGGCGGTCGATTGGGCCGAATACGGCATTCGCGTGAACGCCGTGTCACCGGGGCCCACGAGGACGCCGTTCACGAGCGCGGCATCGGAGTCGGGCGCGATGCCGGTGACTCGAGATCAAGTGCCGCTCCGCCGCATCGCGGAACCCGATGAGATGATCGGTGCCGTGGTCTACCTCGCGTCCCCGGCGTCCAGCTACGTCACGGGTGCCGTGTTGACGGTCGACGGCGGGCAAAGTGTGCATTGGCGATAGCGCGAGGTGGTCGACCGGCCGGGACGTGCGGCTGCGATGGTCGGAGAGCAGGGCGACAACACCCCTTGAGGCGAGCGGCAGGATGGGCGGTCTATGAAGGACAAACAAATGGCTCATGAGTCCCTGCTCGCGGAACTCGATCGGCGGCGTGCGCGCGCCGCACAGATGGGTGGCGCGGAAAAGCTTGCCAAGCGCAAGAGTCGGGGCCAACTGAATGCCCAGGAGCGCCTCGACCTGCTTGTCGATCCCGGCACCTTTGCCGAAATTGGTTTGCTCGGCGCGTCGGGCGTGTTTCGCGACGACGAAGCGCGCACGCCGCGAGACGGCAAGATTGCCGGCTTCGCGAAGATCGACGGCCGCCACGTGGGAGTCGTCGTCAACGACTTCACCGTTGCCGGCGCGTCGACCAGCGCCACCAACTCCAAGAAGCTCGGTCATGTGCGCCGCATCGCGACCGAGAAGGGCATGCCGTTCGTGCACATCGGTGAGTCGACCGGCGCGCGCTTGCCGGATGCGATGGGGTCGCGCGGCATGGGTTCGCTTCTCGGCAACGACCCGACACAGTTCCGGCGCACGCGGGAAACGCCGTGGGCTGCCGCTGCGCTCGATACCTCGTTCGGGTCCTCGGCGTGGCTTTGCTGCTGCTCGGATTTCGCCGTGATGCGCAAGGGTTCCGTGATGTCCGTGTCGAGTCCGCGCCTCGTCTCCATGGCGATCGGCGAGCAGGTGGACGTCGAGGAACTCGGCGGCTGGCGCTTGCATGCCGATCACACGGGGCTGATCGATCGCTTCACCGAGACGGACGCCCAGGCCATGCAGGAAATCCGCACGTTCCTCGGCTTCATGCCTGCGCACAACCTGGAGCTGCCGCCCTCGTATCCGGTGTCGGCCGACGTCGCACACGATCAGGACGCAATCCTGGAAATCCTTCCCGAGAAGCGGACGCAGGTGTACGACATGCGCCGCATCATCGAGATCATCGTCGACCGCGGCAGCCTGTTCGAGCTGAAACCCCGCTTCGGCAAGGCCGCGGTGACGGCACTTGCGCGCCTCGGCGGAAAGAGTGTCGGCATCGTCGCGAACAACCCGATGACGGGGGGCGGCGCATTGTCGGCGGAGGCGTGCCGCAAGATCGTCGATTTTCAGGTGCTCTGCGACAGCTTCAACATTCCACTCGTCCGCCTGATCGATACCCCGGGCTTCGTCGTGGGCAAGGACGCCGAGCGCAAGGGCGCGCCCGGACTGATCATGAACCTGATGAATTGCACGTCGCTGATCACCGTGCCCAGCATCACCGTCATCGTGCGCAAGGCGTATGGCCGCGCTTACGTGGCGATGGGCGGCGGACGTCACAACGACGAGATGATTGCGTGGCCAACCGCGGAGGTCAGCTTCATGGATCCGGCATTCGCGACGACCATCGTGCACGGCCTCAACCGGGAGGACGCAGGCTTCGAGGATGCATTGGCCAGGATCCAGAAGGACGTCGAAGTGTGGGACATGGCAACGATCTTCTCGCTGCAGAACATCGTGAAGCCGCAGGAGACGCGCGACCACCTGATTCGCATGTTCGACGTCTATCGCTCCCGTCGCGGCCCGGGCGTCGGACAGCACCTGATGCAAACCTGGCCCACCAGTTTCTAGGCGATGGCGTTCGATCCCGCCGACGTGATGATTCAAACCTGGCCCACCGGTCTCTAGGCGATGGCGTTCGATCCCGCCGATCTGATTCGGGAAGCGCGTCAAGCGGGCAGGCGTGCGCTTCGCGAACCGGAGGGCAAGCGCTTGCTGGAGGCATTCGGCGTACGCGTGCCGCGATCCGCCGTCGTCGAGGATGGCCTCGACATTGCCGCTGCGATCGAGCGCCTCGCCTCGCCTTTCGTGCTCAAGCTGATGTCTCCGGACATCCTGCACAAGAGCGACGCCGGGGGTGTCGCGCTCGGCTTGCGGGACGCGCGCACCGTGGAGGAGGCGATGCAGCGCATGCGCACCGAGGCGCAGGCACGCGGCGCTCGCATCGATGGCTTTCTGGTGGAGGAAATGCAACCGCCGGGTGTCGAGATTGCGGTTGGCGCCACGCGCGACCCGCAGTTCGGTCCGATGTTGATGGTCGGTCTCGGCGGAATTTTCGTGGAGGTCCTGCACGACGTCGCCTTTCGTCTTTGCCCGATCACGAAGCGCGATGCGCTTGCGATGCTGGACGATCTTCGCGGCGCCCGTCTTCTCGACGCTGCGCGCGGATTGCCCCGTGTCGACCGCGAAGCGCTCGCCGCGTTGCTCGTTCGCATCGGCGGCGAAGACGGCCTCGTGATGAGCCTGGAAGGGGAAGTCGCGGAGTTGGATGTCAATCCGGTCATCGCGGCCGGCACCGACATGGTGGCGGTCGACGCCCGCATCATCCTCCTCGACGGCGTCGAACGGCGAAGGGCGCCACGAACTGCGACGACCGACGAGCAATCGATCGTCGCGCGTTTCGAGCCGCTCGTTCGACCTTCGACAGTGGCTGTGCTCGGCGCATCGTCGTCCGCCACGACCATCGCCAACACCTTCATCCGCCGGATGCTGGCGTTCGGCTATCCGGGCGCGATCTACCCGATTCATCCTACGGCGAGCGCGATCGAGAATCTGCCGTGCTATCGCTCGCTCGCCGAAACGCCGCAGCCGATCGACTACGCGTACGTGGCGATCGGCGCGCGCTCGATCCCCGATGTGTTGCGGGAGGCGCACGGCCGTGTGCGCTTCGCACAGGTGATCTCGAGCGGCTTCGGGGAAGTGGAGGAAGGCGTCGCCCTCGAATCCGACCTGATCGCGAAGTCCCGCGAGGGCGGTTGCCGGGTGATCGGCCCGAATTGCCTCGGGATGTATTCGCCGCGCGGCGGCGTGACTTTTCCGGCCGATGCTCCGCGCGAACCGGGCAGCATCGGCGTCGTCTGCCAAAGCGGAGGTCTGGGCACCGATATCATCAAGCGAGGCAGCTGGAGGGGACTGCGCTTCAGCGCCGTGATCACGGTCGGGAACAGTGCAGATCTGGGCCCTGTCGATCTACTCGAATTCCTCCTGGCGGACACCGCGACCAGCGTCATCGGCCTGTATGTGGAAGACGTCAAGGATGGGCCTTTCCAGCACATTGGGATCCTAAGCTTAGAATTCCACGTGGACAAGTTGTCG